>Ga0075434_100003355_pt1 | contig 14322 bp, 16 predicted proteins | sample RhiMethybrSRZTD3_FD_75298 | JGI IMG/M metagenome (GOLD analysis project Ga0075434, IMG submission 75298) | Populus rhizosphere microbial communities from Tennessee, USA - Rhizosphere MetaG P. TD hybrid SRZTD3 | ecosystem: Host-associated > Plants > Roots > Rhizosphere > Soil | place: USA... | reverse complement strand
GTTCCAGTCGTCCTACCCGCAGTACCCGCCCTACATGACGATCAGCGGCGGCCAGGTGCTGTTCAAGAGCTTCTCGCCCCAGGGCGCGGTCAGGTGGACCTGGACCGCACAGGGCTTCGGCGGCGGCAGCCCGGCGGTGACCGGGCCGCTGCCCTCGTTCCTGCGCGGCTACCAGCTCGGCGGCGGCTACACCCCCGGCCCGCTGCTCGCCCTCGCCACCCTGGCCGGGCTGACCGGCACCCTCAGCCTCGCCCGCCGCCACGCCACCCCGGCCCAGCGCCACGCCGCCCAGGCCTGCCTGCTCATGTTCACCAGCGCCGCCGCCGTCCTGCTCGTCTCCGACGCCTTCGAATTCAGCTGGCGCTACCAGCTCCCCGCCCTCATCACCCTGCCCCCCGCCGCCGCCCTCGCCCTCACCGCCCTGTTCACCCACCGGCGTGAGGGACCGGGCGGGCCGCCGGTCACGGCCCCCGCCCCCGGCAGCCAAACGGATAGGGCAGCGCCCGCCGTGCCCGGCCCGGCCGGCCATGGCGGCGGTCAGGAGCCTGGCCGTGGGCAGGAGCTGCCGCAGGCCCGTGACCGCACGCCCGCCAGCTGACCAAGGGCGAGCATGACGGGCCCGCGGGTAACCGGGAACCCAGTCGCGGCCGGGAACCGGCCGGTGCTGGGGGCCCGGCTTCGGCCGGGGACCCCGCCGCCGGGGACGCGATGGCCGCCGCCGGGACCAGGATCCGGGCCGGGGTCACGCCCGCGGCCGGCCAGCCGCCCTCGCCCTCACCGCCCTGTTCACCCACCGGCGGCCCGCGGATCCCTGACAACGCACAACGCACAACGCCGTCCGCCGGGCATCCGCAGTCGCAGCCAGGAGAACCCGATGCAGCCAGCACAGCCCGGGCCAGATCGCCCGGAGGACCCGCAGACACCCCGCAGCGAGCCAGGTCCCGGCGGCCCGCCCGATCCGGCTGCCACCTCCGGTGGCGTGCTGGGGGGCCGGCCGCTGCTGGTCAGCACCTTCCACGGCCGCGATCCCGACACCGTGGCCGCCCCGACCGTCTGCGAAGTCACCCCCACCAAGTGCCAGGCCCGCACGCGCCTGTACCGGGATGGACGGCTTGAGCTTGAGGGCTTTCCCGTGGCCGACATCAGTGACTATCTGGTCGATGAAGCCGTGACCATCTGGCTTGACCTGCGCGACCCCGACCGCGACGATCTCGACGTCCTGAGCGAGGAGTTCGGGCTCCACCCGCTGGCCGTCGAGGACGCCGTGTATGAGCACGAGCGCCCCAAGCTCGACCGTTACGGCAGCCACCTGTTCCTGACCGCCTACGGGGCACGGCTGGACATGGCCTCGGGCAAGCTGGCCACCAGCGAGCTGAGCGCCTTCGTCACCAAGCAGGCGCTGATCACGGTCCGCAAGGACGACGGCCTGGACATCGGCGCCGTCGTCGAGCGCTGGGACGCCAGCCCCGATCTGGCTAAGTTCGGGGTCGGCTTCCTGCTGCACGGCTTGCTGGACTACATCGTCGATGGCCATTTCGAAGCGGTCCAGAGCATGGACGAGGCCGTCGAGTCGCTGGAAGACCAGCTGTTCTCCACCACCCCGCAGAGTCTCGACGTCCAGCGGCGCAGCTTCGAACTGCGTAAGAGCCTGGTGCTCCTCCGCCGGATCGTGCTCCCCATGCGCGAGATCGTGAACACCCTGCTACGCCCCGACCTGCATGTCGTGGCGGAAGACCTCATGCCCTACTACCACGACATCTACGATCACGTGCTGCGCGCCACCGAATGGACGGAAAGCCTGCGGGACCTGGTGACGAGCATCCTGGAGACGAACCTGACCATCCAGGGCAACCGGCTGAACATCATCACCAAGAAGGTCACCGGCTGGGCCGCGATCATCGCGGTCCCGACGGCCATTACCGGCTACTTCGGCATGAACGTGCCCTATCCCGGTTTCGGCAAGACGGCCGGCTTCGTCCTCTCGGTGGCCTTCATCATCGTCGCTGGGCTGGTGCTCTACCTCACCTTCAAGCGCAAGGACTGGCTGTGAGGTCGGTGGATGGCCGGTAGAGGGCGCGATCCGCGGCGATCAGTTACCTCACGCGTGCTGGGCCTGCTCGCGCCGCGGCCGGCTTGATGCTGCTGGAGCCGGCGGAGCGGCGGAAACGAGCAGGGGCAGCGGCCGTCCCCGCCCGGGCGGCGGGCACACCGAGGCCACTGCCGGCGCGTGACGAGCAGGGGGCGACGGGCCGGTAGGGCCCTACCGGTCCCGGCGGGGGCCGGTGCGCGTGCCCGCCATCTCGAACGTGATCGAGGCGATCACGACCACCGCCAGCGGCGTCATGACCACGGCCGGCAGCCACGCCGGGGCGTGTTCCGCGACGAGGCCGCCGGCGACGGCGCCGGACACGATGGCGGCGATCACCCCGAGGCTGCGGGCAAGACCCGGCTTACGGTCGCGGGTCGCCAGCTCGGATATCACCGCGGTCAGGGTCCCGGTCAGGTAGGTGGTGGACATCCCGCCCAGCTCCCGGACGGCCGCGCTCTGGATCCCCATGGCGACCGACAGCGCCGCGATCAGGAGCAGTTCGGCGGTGCTGCCGGGACTGCCGCCGGTCAGCTCCCAGCCGACCGAAAACCCGGCCAGCACGCAGAACTCGGCCACCAGCGTGACCGTCACGCTGAGCGGCCAGGTCTCACCACCCCTGGCCCGCCTGGTCGCGATCGGTGCCCCGATGAGCACTCCCACCGAGTACCCCGCCAGCGCCGTCCCACTATGGATCGCCAGCGACGACGACTGCGTCGCGGCAGCGACCCCGAGCAGAATCAGGTTCCCGGTGATGACGCTGCTGAACACGTTGCCCAGGTGCAGGAACGAGGACGCATCCACGGCGCCGGTGGTCAGGGTGAGCAGCACCAGCAGGCCGTCGCGGGCCGCCCCCCGCCGCGACAGCTTCATCGCCGGCCCCTGTGCCCGCCGCATGCCCTACAGCCAGCCGCGGCGGCGGAAGAGGAGCAGCATGCCCGCCACCACGACCAGTTCGGTTCCGAGCCCGAGCAGGAGGAACGCGCCCAGGCTGCCGATGCGCCGGATCATCCAGGCGAAGTTCTCGCCGAAGAAGCCGGTCAGGAAGGACAGCGGCAGGAAAATCGTGGCGATGATGGCGAGCTGCTTCATGATGACGTTGAGCCGGTTCGACACGGTGGACAGGTAGGCGTCCATCGAGCCGGTCAGCAGATCGCGGTAGCTGTCGACGAGGTCGCTGATCCGGATCAGGTGGTCGTATAGGTCCCGGTAGTAGCGCTCGATCTCCCGGGTCATGCCGGGCAGCTCGGCCACGCCGTCGACGAGCGAGGCGACCAGGTCGCGCTGCGGTGTGATCACTTTCCGCACGCCGATCAGCCAGCGTTTCCGGTTGAAGAGCTCCGACAGCTGCTCATCGGTCGGCTTGGCGAAGATCTCGTCCTGCAGCTGGTCGATGCGGTCGTCGAACGAGGACAGGACCGGGAAGAAGCCGTCGCTCAGCTCATCCAGGATGTGGTGCATCAGGAGCAGCCTGCTGATCGGCTTGGCCCGGTGGGCCAGCCGGTTACGCACCTCGGCGAAGGCGGCGCAATCGCCGTGCCGGACCGTCACCAGGTAGCGCGTGGAGTAGAAGAAGTGGACCTCCACCAGGTCGTCGCTTCCCTCCTGCACGCCGTAGGCGATCAGCTGGGTGAAGTCGTCGTAGTCCTCCAGCTTCGGGCGCTGCCCGAACTGTTCGGCATCCTCGAGGGCAAGCTGATGGATGCTGAACACGGTGGCCAGGATGCCGAGCTCGTCGGCGTCCGGCCGGTACAGGTCAAACCAGAGCAGCTCGCCCTTGTCCAGCAGCCGCTCCACCGTCTCGCGGTCCGCGCTGGCCGCCGAGCCGTCGTTCTCGATCAGGAATCCGGTCACGCGCACATCGTGCCAAATCCCGCACCATCACGACGCCGCCCGCCTGGACGACCGATGCTCGGCACCATCCAGGCCGGCCCGTGCCGGGGGACCAGCCGTGACCGCCCGAGGCGGCGCTGGCCTTATGTATCAGCGGTGACGGCCAGGGCTCCGTTTAGTGAACAGACAAGCGAGCAGAGGAAAACCCATGAGCACGTCAGCACTCACCTCGGTGGGCCCCCGTGCTTCGGCGAGCACCTACCCCGGCGGGCCCGAGCAGGTCCACAAGGTCCGGGCTGACATGCGGCAGTTGCTCCGCGGATGCCCGGTCGCCGACGACGTGATCCTCTGCGTTTCCGAACTGGCTACCAACGCCGCCCTGCACAGCGACTCCCGGCGGTCCGGCGGGACCTTCACCGTCCGCACCGAGAGCTGCCCCGGCGCCGACATCCGCATCGAGGTCGAAGACGCCGGCGGGCCGTGGGTGACATCGGCGCCCGACCCGGCCCACGGCCGCGGGCTCGACATCGTCCGCGCGCTGGCCGACGACTGGGGAATCATCACGACCCCAGCCGGCCGGGCCGTCTGGGCCCGCATCAGCTGGCGGGCATCCGGCGCCATCGGCCTGGCCCAGCCGGACGAGGCGGCCTGACCGTCCCGGCACCCGTCCACCGGACCGGGTACCGGGCCCAGGGTCAACCGCTTACGCCGCGCGTGGCGTGTTGGTGGCCTGTCTGCCCAGCAGCCTGCCGGTGACCTCGCTGGCGGCGCCCGCTACCCCCTTCGGGGTGGCCTGCTTCAGGACGATCCCCGCGATTCCCGTCGCCTCACCGGCGAGGCGGCGCAGCTCCGGCGATGTCCTGATCGCCTCGGCCGACGTGCGGACCTTGGCCAGGCCGGCCCGCCCCTGGCTGGTGCCGACCAGGTAGCCGACGACAAACCCGATCACCGTCTCCATCGCCGGCCGCCTACATCTCGCGGAGCTCGAGGTACCGCTTGATGTCGGGGAGCGACTGGACGATGGCGGCCAGCACCACCGCGATGAGCGCTGCCTTGATCAGCCTGCCGATCATTTCTTTCCTCCTGTGTCCGGTTCGGATGAGAGGGCGGCCCGGAATGCCGCCAACGGCGGTGTGGCCGCCGGATGGGCACCGGTCATATCGGCACCTCCAGCGGCTCGACCTCATCGGGTGCGAAGTACAGGAAGCGGCCGTGACCCCGCTGCAGGTCGGCGGCCGGGTCGTCCTCCGGGGTGAGCGCGAGGTGGACGTTGCCGTCGACGTCGAAGAGCACGGCCTCCACCAGGGCGCTGCGGCCGGTCAGGAACAGGTCCTGGGCGTCCGCCCGGCGCGCGCCCGGGCGCATCAGGACCCGGCTGCCGCGGGCCACCCGCACCCCCGCGATCAGGATGTGGTCGCTCTCCGGGGAAACGCTGGTGTCCGACCCCGGATCCCACCAGGGCACCGAACGATCCCGCGTGGCGGCCGCCGGCTGCCACGCTTCCGCCGGGCCCGCCACCGGGACACCGCTCCCCGGCGGGCCGGTGCCCGTCCCCGCGGGCGGGCCGAGATAGCGGATGGCGCCGTGCATGCGCTCCAGCATCTCCGGCGGCAGGCCGTCCAGGCGGTCCAGCAGTTCGGCCGCGCGCGGGTCGGTGGCGCGGGCCTCCCGCCTCTCGTCGTCGGTCAGCGCGAGCGTGCGCAGGGTGAGGATCTCGTCGATCTCGGTCGCGTCGAACAGGTCGCCCGCGCTCTCGGCCGCGATCCGCGGGTGGTCGTAGAGGATGATCGGCGAGCTGAGCACCAGCTCCCGGCATTCCTCCGGCCCGGCCAGCACGGGCCAGGTCGCCATGTTGACGCACGTCTCGGCGTAGGGCGCCGCCCACTCGGGGGGATCGGTCAGCGACAGGAACCTGCCCCCGGGCACGTGGATCAGCGCGTGCGTGGCGATCAGCGCGAAGCGCAGCCCGTCCTCCCGGCGCCGCAGCGGGCCGTCCGGGCTGGTCCGGTTCTCGATCGTCAGCCGCAGCCGCAGCGCGCCGTAGGGGCCGGGCAGCCGCTCCGCCCGCAGGCGGATCACCGCGGTCAGCGTGGCCTGCCGCCGGACCAGCCGGCCGGCGGCACGCCCGGCGCTGTCGGTGAGCGTCTCGACGCTCTCGCCGCCCGGGACCTCGAAGGCGGCGTCCACCCCGCCGGCGAGCAGCGCCGCGAGCGGGACGGCCGCCCGGTGTTCCCGTTCGGCCGCTTCGTCCCAGGTGGTCACCTCGGCGTCATCCACCTGGACCGAGGCCACCGGGCGGAAGCCGCCCGCGCCGTCCTCCACCTCTACCTGGCGCCGCTGCAGGTGCAGGAACCGGGCGATGACGGTCACCCCGGCATCGTCCGGGGCCTCCAGCAGGCACTCGGTCTGGCTGATGGACGGCTCCGAGGCGTCCACGTCGCGGTAGGCCGGGGGCATGAGCACCCCGAACTGGAACCGGGACTGGTTCTTGCCGGCCGAGCCGCGGTACGGGTAGAGCAGGTAGCCCTCGTACAGGATCGCGTCGGCGACCCGCTGGGCGTCGGCCAGGAACCCGTCGGCGGTCACCGGTCGTCCCCCGAGACACCGGCGGGGCCGTCATACCGGTCGGCGTGGGTCAGCAGGGCCCGCAGGGTGGCATCCCAGGTGGGCAGCGCGTGTCGGGTCTTGAATCGCATCAGCTCATCGAGCGTGTCGCGGCTCATCGTGACCCACGCGCTGTCGGGGAAGTGGGCGTCGACGGCCTCCCGCCACACCTTGGCGGGCAGGCCGCAGCTGATCTCCTTGCTCCACGGCACCTGCTCCACCCGGAGGCGGCCGTCGGCGACGGTGAACACGGTCCCGCTGAACAGCAGCAGCAGCGGCACCTCGCCGTCGTCGAGCGAGGCGAAGTACCGGGTCGAGGAAATCTGCAGGTCGTAGGTGAACGGCACCGGCAGGTCGAGCTCGGTGCTGCCGGTGAACCCGGGCACCATCACCGGCACGGTGGTGAACTGGAGCGGCTTGAGCGTGTCCGCCCACCGGCTCGGGTCGCCGAACAGGTCGTGCAGCCGCTGCGCCTCGGCCTCGCTGTAGCGACGGCGGTGCGGCTCGATCCTGATCTGGCACCGCAGCGCGATCGCGTCCACGTGCTGGCCGCTGGTCTCGCTGATCCGCAGGCACAGGGTGAGGCTGGGCACCGCCGAGTACCGTTCGGCGCGGGCGCCCAGCCAGTCGAAGACCAGTTCGGCCATGTCAGGGCTCCGGGGCCAGGTCACGGGCGCGGGAGCGCACCGAGTCGAGGAACTCCGCGATGCTCTGCCGCGCCTCCGCGCCGCCGTCGAAGCCCCGCCACAGCATCCGCATCCGCCCCGCGAGCTCGTAGCACACGTCGACCGGCACCAGGAAGCACTCCACCCCCGCGTCGGTCCGGTGCACCAGCACTGCCTCGACGTCATCCTCCGGGCTGGACAGCAGCGGGTGGGCGCGGCGGAGCCGCGCCCAGGCGGCCAGGTCGAGCGTGCATTCGGTGACGCCGGCCGGGCCCGGGTAGAAGCCGCAGACCTGCCCGCGCTGCGAGCTGTGCAGGAAGAAGGCGAGCCCGACGGGCACGTCGAGTTCGGCCCACTCGGCGGCGGTCAGCGGCCGGGCGGGATCGCGCAGGTAGCGCTCGGGCACGGCGCGGTACCGGCCGCGGCCGGCGCCGCGCTCGGTGAACAGCAGGTAGCAGGCGCGGCAGGCGCAGTTCAGGGTGGAAAGCTCCAAGTCGGCCAGGTGACCGTGCACGGGGCCGACCGGCGCCGCGCACAGCTCACAGGTCTCCTCGGCCTGGCCCGGGGCCGGACCGGGCGCCACGGCGCCGTGGGGGGGGTACGGCGGGGCGCCCGGCCCGACAGGTTCGATGCTAGGCGCGGCGCCGCTCGCACTGCCCGGCGGCCCTCCGTCCGCGGGCTGGAGGAAGCGGCGCAGGCCCTGCCGCCCGGCCGCCGGGGAGCCACGCTGCCCGGTCAACGGGAGACCGCCTCCGGCAGCGCGACCCGGATCCCCTGGCTGTCGGTGAGCAGCGGCAGCGGGTCGAGGTGACGCCCCGGGTCGTCCAGGCCCCGGCCCGCCGACCGCACGTCGTAGCCGGCGCCGCAGCCTGGGCAGTCGAGCCGTTCGCCGGTGAGCGTGCCGCCGGCGAGCGAGGAGCCGCACGCGGCGCAGGCGTCGCAGTAGGCGTACAGCGTGCCGCGGACCGAGCAGACCACGATCGGGATCGGGCCGGCCATGGTTGCCACCGGCCGTCCGTCCGGCGGGCCGATGGCGGGCAGGCTCACCCAGCCCGGATCCGCGGCGGCCTGAGCATCGGGCGGCCGCCGACCGATCTGGAGCAGCTGCGGTCCGGGCGGATCGGTCATCCCCTCCACCACGACCTCGGTCACCTCGGGCGCGGCGTCCTGGACCGCTCCCTCGATGGCCAGCCGCACGGTCACCGTGGACGACGGGCAGCCGTGGCAGCTGCCCTCCAGCCGCAGCCGCGCCACCCCGTCCGGGCCGGTCCCCAGGTACTCCACGCCGCCGGCGTGCGAGCCGAGGTAGGGCCGGACGCGGTCGAGCGCGCGCTGCACCCGGGTGTCCACGTCGAGCGGGTGCAGGTCGTGCAGGAGAAGCAGGCTCTCCACCAGCGGGTCGGCGAGCAGCCGGCCGCGGACCGCCTCGCCGGCCGCGCCCTCGGCCGCGAGGGCGTCCATGATGTGGCCGAGCCCGTCTCCGTAGAGGCCGAGCAGCAGCCGCACCAGTTCCTCCGCCGCGGCCGCGGCGCTGCCGCTGGCGGACCGCAGGGTGGCGAGCAGTTCCTCGATCCGCTCCCCGGCCTGCCGTACACGGGTCATCCGCTTCGCCTCTCCTCAGCCGGGTACCGCCGGGCCGCCGGGCGCCGTGATACCACCGCAGGTCAGGTGGCGAGGATCGCCGTCATCGGCGAGTGCACCTTCTCCAGCACCTTGCCGTTGCCCAGGTACATGTGCACCCCGCACGGCAGGCACGGGTCGAAGCTGCGCACCGCGCGCATGATGTCGATCCCCTTGAACTGGTCCGGCGGGTTCTCCTCGAAGATCGGCGTGTTCTGCACCGCGTCCTCATAGGGGCCGGGGGTGCCGTAGGAATCACGGACGCTGGCGTTCCACGGGGTCGGCGGGTAGGGGTGATAGTTGGCGATCTTCCCCTCACGGATGACCATGTGGTGGGACAGCACGCCGCGCACCGCTTCGGTGAAGCCGCAGCTGTTGGCCTCATCCGGCACCGTGAACGGCTCCCAGGTCTTGGTGTGGCCGGCCCTGATCTCGGCGAGCGCCCGCTCCACGAAGTACAGGGCCGCGGCGGCACAGTAGGCCTGGAAGTAGGTCCGCGCCCGGTCGCGCTCGATGGCGTTGGACAGCGGCGCGCCGTTCTTGTCGACCGGGATCGTCCATTCGAAGCTGACCTCGGGCCGCGACACCGTACGGGGCAGGTTGATCTGCACGCTGTGGCCGGTGGACTTGACGTAGCCGCCGATGTCCACCAGCCCGCCCAGGGCGGTCGCCCAGAGCCGGGCGATGGGGCCGCCGCCGGTGTCGGCGGCCAGGTGGGTCTCCCCGTCGAACCAGCGCGGCGACATGACCCAGCTGTACTTGCTGTCGAAGTCCCGTTTGGCCGGCCGGGGGATCGTGTGCTGATTCCACGGGTGCCGGCGGTCCACCGGGTTGCCCAGCGGGTCCCGGGTGACGAACATCTCCTGGTCCTCCCAGTCCTCGTAGAACGAGGACCCGAGGAGGATGCGGATGCCGAGGTTGATCTCGACGAGGTCGTTGGTGAGCAGCTTCCCGTCCCGGATGACGCCGGGGCTGACGAACATCTTCCGGCCCCAGTCGGTCATGTGGTCGTAGCGGAAGTCGCAGTGCTCCGGGTCGTTGAGGCTGCCCCAGCAGACCATGTCGACCCGCCGGCGCCCGACCTCCTCATAACCGGGTATGGCCTCGTAGAAGAAGTCGAACAGGTCGTTGTGCATCGGCACGACCCGCTTCATGAACTCCACATAGCGCATCAGGCGCGTGAGGTAGTCGGTGAACAGCTGCACCGTGGCGGTGGTGCCGACCCCGCCCGGGTAGAGCGTCGAGGGGTGCACGTGGCGCCCCTCCATCAGGCAGAACATCTCCCGGGTGGACCGGCTGACCTGGAGCGCCTCCCGGTAGAACTCCCCCTCCAGGGGGTTGAGCGAGCGCATGATGTCGCCGATGGTGCGGTAGCCATGGTCGGCGGCGTGCGGCGCCTCGGTGTTGTTGGCCCGCTCCAGCACGCCGGGGTTGGTCTCGCCGACCATCTTCGCGCAGAAGTCCACCCCGACCAGGTTCTCCTGGAAGATGTTGTGGTCGAACATGTACTCCGCGGCCTCGCCCAGGTTGATGATCCACTCACCGAGGTGCGGCGGCCGCACGCCGTAGGCCATGTTCTGGTTGTAGACCGAGCAGGTGGCGTGGTTGTCGCCGCAGATCCCGCAGATCCGGCTGGTGATGAAGTGCGCGTCGCGCGGGTCCTTGCCCTTCATGAAGATGCTGTAGCCACGGAAGATCGACGACGTGCTGTGGCACTCGACGACCCGCTTCTGCTTGAAATCGATCTTGGTGTAGATGCCGAGGCTCCCCACGATCCTGGTGATGGGATCCCAGTTCATCTCCACGATGTCGCCGGTGCTCGTGCTCATCGCTCGTCCCTCTCCGTACGGTCAGGCGCGCCAGCCGGCGCCGGTCGGCATCACCAGGTCTTCTGATAGCCCGTGAGCAGGTCATCGCCCTTCTTGCGCCACTTGGGCTCCTCGTCGGCCGTCCTGGCGGTGAAGCCGCGCAGGGTGCGGATCACGGTCCCGTACAGGGTGGAGGCGGCCGTCGAGACCTTCGAGCCGGGCGGCTCGTCCATGAACGGCATGAACTTGTCCGGGAAGCCCGGCATGGTGCAGGCGATGCAGATGCCACCCACGTTCGGGCAGCCGCCGACGCCGTTGATCCAGCCCCGCTTGGGCACATTGCACTTGACCACCGGGCCCCAGCAGCCCAGCTTGACCAGGCACTTGGGCGAGCCGTACTCGACCGCGAAGTCGCCCTGCTCGTAGTAGCCGGCGCGGTCGCAGCCCTCGTGCACGGTCGCGCCGAACAGCCAGGTCGGCCGCAGCGCCTCGTCCAGCGGGATCATCGGCGCCTGGCCCGCCACCTGATAGAGCAGGTAGAGGATGGTCTCCGACAGGTTGTCCGGGTGGATGGGGCAGCCCGGTACGCAGACGATCGGCAGCCCCGCCTTGGATCGCCACTCCCAGCCCAGGTAGTCGGGCACGCCCATGGCGCCGGTGGGGTTGCCGGCCATGGCGTGGATGCCGCCGTAGGTGGCGCAGGTGCCGACGGCCAGGATCGCGGTCGCCTTGGGGGCCAGCCGGTCCAGCCACTCGCTGGTGGTCATCGGCTGCCCGGTGGCCGGGTTGTTCCCGAACCCGCACCAGTAGCCCTCGGACTTGATCGCCTCGTTCGGGATGGAGCCCTCGACGACCAGCACGAACGGCTCCAGTTCGCCGCGGTCGGCCTTGTGCCACCACTCGATGAAGTTGTCGGCGCCCTGCTCCGGGCCGCACTCGAAGTCGATCAGCGGCCAGTGCACGGCGATCTTGGGCAGGCCGGGCAGGGCGCCGAGGACGATCTCCTCGATGCTGGGCTGGGTGGCCGCCGTGAGAGCCACCGAGTCCCCGTCGCAGCCGAGCCCCCCGTTCATCCACAGGATGTGGACAACTGGCTCGGCGGAGCCAGCCGACGAGGAGCCGCTGGTCTGTGTCTCAGTGGCCATGCCGGCCACCTCCTCACTGGAAAATGGCGCATAGCGGACTGGCTACACCCGGGTGCAGACGCGATCATGCTAAACCCGTGGTCGGGGCGGAACAAGACTGAACCGTCGATCTGGTGGACACAAATGTCCGGCCGGCCGCGGAGCCGGGCCGGGCTCACAGAAGATCATCATTCGTGCCGCTGAGCGCCACTAGTAAGATGAGCCGCAGGTAAAGGGCAGGTCTGGTCGGCTGCACGTAACCTGCTGACAGAGCCCGCGCTGGCCGGGCTGTGCGAGGGAGAGACGGCGGTGCCTGACCGGAACCACGGGCCGGGGGACGTGCCGATCGAGGTCGTCCCGGTGGTGGTGCTATCACAGACGTTCCCGGCCCGCCCATCCTGGATCCCTGAGATCCGCGACTTCGTCCGCCGCTGCCTGGCCGAGTCGCCGCTCACCGAGGAGGGCAACCGGGAGGTCGGCGAGACCGTCTTCCGCGCCCTGCTCGACGCGGCCGGGCCGACCGGCGCGATCCAGGTCTCGTTCCGCATCTTCCCCGAGCACGTCGAGGTGGACGTCCTGCATTCCACCGACCCGATCCCGCAGCCGGTGGCCGGCCCGGCCGCCGTCCCGTCGCGTGCGGGGGTGGCGGGCCAGCCGGACCAGCCGGACCAGCGCGCCCGCCCGGAGACCTTCGCCGACTGGATGTCGTCCACCCTGCGCCGGGAGGGCCTGACCCACGAGGCGGCCGCCCGCCAGCTCGGGGTGTCGGTGAAGACGGTCGGCCGCTGGGTCGGCGGGGAGACCGAGCCCCGGATGCGGGACCTGCGCCGGATCCAGGAATTGTTCGGCGAGCTCCCGTTCCCCTGACCGGCCCGGCCAACCGGACATCTGTGTCCGCTGGTTGGGGTGGACGTGCTCCCCATAACTGTCCTAACGTGCTGTCATGGCGGTAGCCCCTGGGCATTACCGGCTGGGCCCAGACAACGGCAGGATCGTCCTCAGGACGTTTCGCCAGGGCCTGGGCGCGCGGGCCGGGCACGACCTTGTCATCGACGTGCCCCGGTGGTCGGGCGAGCTCACCGTCAACGACGACAAGACGGTGGCGTCCATCGCGGCCACGATCGACATGACCTCGTGGATCGTCCGCGAGGGCAACGGCGGGATCAAGCCGCTGACCGACCGGGACCGGCGTGAGATCACCACAACGGCGCGGCGCGTGCTGTCCACCCAGCAGCATCCCGAGGCGCGGTTCGCGGCCAGCCGGTTCGCGCCGGCCGGGGACGACGGGGGGACGCTCGAGGGGACCTTCACGCTGAACGGCGTGGAGCGGCCGCTGCGCGTGCAGGTCAGCCAGGTGGGCCAGAACCGTTACCGGGCGACGGGAAGCGTCGTCCAGTCCGCCTATGGCATCAAGCCCTACACCGGTTTCTTCGGCGCGCTGAAGGTGCGCGACGCCGTCGACTTCGAGGTCGAAGCCGAGGTCCGCGCGCAGGACGGCCCGGGATGAACCGCCGCGGGGGGTGAGCGCAGTGACGCGGCCCAGCACCGACGATGACGTCGCCGCGCTGTTCGCCCGCAGGCAGGCACCGGTCGAGGACCTGGCCGGCCAGGCGGGGGCGGTCGCCGCGACCTGCCACGCCATGGCGGTCCGCTTCCACCAGGGCGGCAAGCTCGTGGTGTTCGGCACCGGCACGGAAAGCACCGACGCGCTGCACGTGGCGGTGGAGTTCGTCCACCCCGTGATCGTCGGCAAGCGGGCGCTGCCGGCCATCTCGCTGACCGCCGACGTGGCCACGGTCACCGGGCTGGCGGCGAGCGAGGGCATCGACGGCATCTTCGCCCATCAGATCGGCCTGCTGGCCGAGCCGGCCGACATCGCGCTGGGCATCGCGGCCGACGGAAGCAGCCCCAGCGTGCTGCGCGGTCTCGAGGCGGCCAAACGGATGGGCATGCTGACCATCGCGCTCACCGGCGGCGGCGATGGGGTGATCGGGACGAGCCCGGCCGTGGACCATGTCCTCGTCGCCCGCTCCGACGACCCGCGTGTGATCAAGGAAGTGCACGTGACGACCTACCACGTGCTGTGGGAGCTCGTGCACGTCTTCTTCGAGCAGCCCGGCGTGCTCACCCCGGGGGTGATCGCATGAGCAGCGGTGCCGGGCGGGAGCCGGCCGTGGGGCTGGGGCCGGTCGCCGGCCAGAGGGGTGCCGACGGGCCGGCCCGGCCCGCGGTTCCCGAGTGCCACGACGACGTGTGCGTGACCTGCTCCGATACCGCCGTTCCGGTGACCGTGGTGCGGCTGCTCGCCGACGACCTGGCCCTGGTCGACACCGGTTCCGGCGAGGAAGAGGTCAGCGTGGCGTTCGTTCCGGCCGCGCCGGGCGACACCATCCTGGTGCACGCCGGGGAGGCGATCGCGGTGGTGACGTCATGACTGTGGTGACGTCATGACCGCGGCGCGCGGGCCCGGCGGCACGTCCGGCAACGCCAGCGCGGCCGCGATGGAGTCGCTGTACCCGTTCCTCTACGCGGGCAAGAGCGACCTGGACGCGGTGATGGAGGAGGTCCGGCGGTCCACCGTG
>Ga0075434_100003354_pt1 | contig 14326 bp, 19 predicted proteins | sample RhiMethybrSRZTD3_FD_75298 | JGI IMG/M metagenome (GOLD analysis project Ga0075434, IMG submission 75298) | Populus rhizosphere microbial communities from Tennessee, USA - Rhizosphere MetaG P. TD hybrid SRZTD3 | ecosystem: Host-associated > Plants > Roots > Rhizosphere > Soil | place: USA... | reverse complement strand
ACTCTGTTGATAAGCCTGTGGATAAGTTGTGGGTAGTAATTGTGAGCGTTTGTGAGCTTCTTATCAATTGACTTTGACCGACCAATGTGATATGTTGGAGTTCAAATGATGAACGATGAGTTTGAATATGGCTCTTGCGAAATGTGTGGAAGATCGGATGTTCCGATCTGTCCAAAGTGCCATCATCGTGCTCCACACGGTATGACTCCAGGAACTTGGCTGCCTTGTTGGTGTGGAGGCATGGGGCCAACTGGTTTAGACCACCTAATCAGTAATGTTATGAAGGAAGGAGGTGATAAAGATGAAAAGTGAGAAAGTACCTGTAAGCTATCGGGATAAGGAGAAGAACCAAAACGTCTCGCTGGGAGAGATTGAGGTTCAGATTCCTGAGACCGTCGAGGAGGCTGTACAGCTATTCGGCTCCGGAGATAACGGAACAGTCGATCACGATAAGGGCCTAGAGACGTTGCTAGACTACGCCACTAAAGCCTACATCATCGACCTGCAACGTGAATTCCGGGACGCGAACCGTCCTGACAAGCCGAAGACTCAGTCCAACCTGGCGAAGTTCAAGCAACTCAGTCAGGAGAAACAGGAAGAGCTCCTGCGGGCAGCTGGCATCATCAAAAGTGATCAACCTGCTCCGCAGTAATCGACAGTTGCAGTGATTAAAATTCCTAGGGGTTGGTTTAGCGACTGGCCCCTAGGATCACTGTTTCTAGGGGAGAGATGAAGATGGGGTTTATAACTCATGAGCATTCTAAAAGAAGGACAGAAAAGCGTCAGGGTTGTCCTGCCAGACGATTTATATGCCTTGCTCAAGAAGGAGTGTCCCGATCATGGAGACATGAGCAAGCTAATCCGTAAATTACTAATCAAACATTTAGAAGGATTGCGAGAAGAGCATGGGGATCGGCCCAAATCAGACCAGCCTTCTTCATAAACTAGGCAAGAGGGCTGCTTGGGAAATGTCCGACCTTGAGTTACATCAACTTGTAGCTAAGGAACAGGAACGCCGGACTATTCAACGCGCCTTGGGTCGTGCTGCCAAGATGATGGAGACAGATGTTGATGACGGGACTTATGTTCCCAAGGTTGGCAGACCGCGGACTAAATCGCGCGTGAAGAAAGCTCCTGCTAAACTCGAGGACTTCGGCATTAAGCCAGAACTTATCACGAAACTCAGGGCTACGGGGAAACCTGACTTTCAATTGATCTTAGAATTACAAGGAGCTGGGATCATCTAATGTCGGAAGCTACGCCAATCACAGAACTCAATGTGAGTGATATATCTAAGCCTGAGGTCGTCAAGAACCTCGCGGCTGAAATCGACCTATCTAAAGCAATCATAGTCGACGCGCACCTCCTCAAAACCTACCGAGCTTGTGAAATGAAGTTTTGGTGGTTTGAGGAACAGCATGTCATTGCTAAAGGTAAAGCTGCTGCCCCTGGCTTTGGCATTGCTATGCACTCTGGTATTGAGTGGTTTAGGCGATCAAAGATGGATGGGCGTCCTTACAACGATGCCTTGAAGATCGGCGCTGGTCATCTAATCCACTCATACCAGGAGTCCATGCCTTCTGAAATGCAGCAGGAGGTAATGCAGGATGATAAACGATCACTCAACAATGCTCTTAGAATTTATCAAGGGTATTGCGAGCACTACGAACCATTCGGGCTCAGATTCCACTACATCGAAATCCCTTTCGCATTGTATCTTGGACAGATTAGAATTGCTAGCCTCAGTAGTGGAATTGAAGAATCCAAAGATGTCGTCTATGTCGGTATCATCGACGGAGTTCTTGAGATGCGAGATCGTCTGTATGTCAATGATCTCAAGACGACTTCTTGGGTAGTGTCAGAGCAATGGTTAGAAGGTTTTAGGATGGATCAAGGCCTTTGCGGCTACACCATTGCTGCTCGTGAGCTGCTAGGCGTTGATACTCAGTATGCCCTAGTCCACGGCATCTGGGTGCAGAAAGAACCTAAAACAAAGGGGGCTAAACCATTAAGTGACTACTTCAAAACGAAGGAAATTTATTGGTCTGATTCCCAGTTGGCTCAGTGGCATCGTAACACCTTACGAACTGCCTATAGAATTGAGATATCTCGCCAGAGGAATGACTGGCAAGAAGACTGGGGTCAGAACTGCGGGGCTTTTGGAGGATGTTCTTATCGCCCTCTTTGTTCTGCTACTCCTGAGTTTCGTAGCAGATTGATTGACTTGGATTACGAGCGCGCTGTCTGGACTCCATTAGAAGACGAGCGTCTGCAGAAAATGAGTATGGAGGCTCAGAATCTCTAATGAGTTATGCCTATAATAAAGCTAAAGAGAACCGTAGAAGGTATTGGAAAAAGCACCCTAAACGAGGCCACGGACAAGGATACCACCACCCAAGACTCACTCCCTCTGAGAAGCTCAGAAATCTTCTGGGCGCTTTTTCACGAGGTGTGGGGAGCGAGCAAGGAAGGGAAGTATGACAAGCGCAAGTGGGGTGAACTCCAAGAGATGATTCAGGAACTTGAAAGAGAAAGGAGGTGAGAAAATGAGTGTAATAATGATCTTCAATAGGAAAGTGATTCCATTCCCGCCAGTCTCAGGAGAGAAAGATACTGGAAATGGCAGGGTTGAGGCTGATGTTGTTGGGTTTATAGATGGAGAACCTTTCACTCCTGGCATGTTGAAGTTCCCGAACAAGCAGACCTGGACGAAATTCTGGGGCGCCTTGCAGCGTGGAGCTCTCCAAGTGCCGGAGTTAGAGGTCAAGATGGAGAATGTACCACCGACTGATGATGATATTGCTGGTGTTCCAATTGGAGCATATAAGCATACAACTGACATCTCAGATTTTGACCTGAAAAAGGCGGCTGAGATTCCACCAGTTAAGTTCATAGGGAAGCAGTCATGAATGCGAACTTTCTAGGTTTTGATAGGCTACGAAGAAAGGAGCTATCTTTTGTGCCTACGCTAGATGAAACAGCTGCAACTGATCCTATCAGGGCGGCGGTGTGGGGAGTGAGCGGCTCTGGCAAGACCACCTTGGCAGGGCTGATGGCGGGCTTCGAGGAATTCCGGCCTGTTTACTTTGCCGACTGGGATCGGCGGATAGTAAGTTTACGGGCTAGAGTTCCTCGGGAGCTATGGAAATATATCATCTCGGACGTCTACACAGATACCAACATTCAAGGAGGCGGTTGGACTGCGTTTGAGGCCAAGATGCAACGGATTGAGTCTGAGGGAGTTAAAACTGTTGTCGTTGATTCTATGACCTTCATGCTAATGGGAGTCATGAATAGGGTGCTGATGCTAGATGGCATGAAGCCTTCAACGACAAATCCACAGTTACAAAATTACCTCTCACAGCAGTCCATCGTTAAGGATACCTTACAGAAGCTGTGCTCAAAGAAGCTCAATGTCATTTGTACCTTTCATGAGGCCAATGATAAGGATGAGTACAGTGGCAGAACCTTCAAAGCATTTGCTATTACAGGCAAACTGACAGAGACCGTTCCTGGCTATTACAATGAGATATGGCACTGCGAGATTGCACCAGGAGCTGCCGGCACTGAGCCTGAGTATGTTATCAGGACAAAAAGTGATGCAGTTTACATGGCTAGGACTACGTTCAAGTCACTAAAGGCGACAGAGAAGCAAGGGGAAATCTGGCCCAAGATCATCGCTGAGATGAAGGGCTTAAAATCGGCAGCATAACAAGGAGGAGAAATGGACTTAGATATAAATTTGAATGAGGTAAAGGAAAAGCCTTTACTTCCAGCAGATCGTGAAATGACTATTGCCATCATCAAGGCAGAAGTCAAAATAGCGAAAACAGTCAACGCTAAGACAGGACAGAAAGAGCCATATGTCAACTGCGAAATGGCTCCTTTAGATCCTGAGTGGGCAGGGCAGGAGTATAAGATATATCATGCCTTTGGCTTAACCCCAGGATCGTTGTCATCACCTGATCCTACGTTCTCAATCAAGAAGTTCTTCATCGTCATAGGCCATGAATGGAGGCCAGACGGTAAGTTCTCGACCGAAGAACTGCAGACACTCAAGTTCATTGGCAAGCTGAAGTATGATGACAAGCGGCCAAATTTGCCTCAATTAGCAGCAGTCCTGAGAGGCGCACAGTAAAGATCGGCTAGGAGCGTGAGACCGGCAACTGACTAGCACCCGATTAAACAAGGGATGCTTTTAATTCAGTCTAAATTGCCTCATGCTTCCTGGTTAATAGGGTGCGGCTCAAGGGTTCACATAGGGGCCTCAGAAACTCCCTAGCGGAGCCTGGAGGAAGACGTGGCGACTTGTGGTGGGTACGGTAAGCCGTGGCCCCGTCCCTAATTAACCAAACAAGGAGGAGATAAAAATGGCAGAAGAAGCAACAGTGAATAAGACACCACCGATTAGCATGATTAGTCTGAGAGCAATCCTGATCCCTGCTGACAGACAACGGCAGAAGATCAACGAGGCCAAGTTGAGTGAGTTAGCAACATCAATACAAGCTCACGGCCTAATGAATCCAATAGTAGTTTGTCCACTTGATCGTGTCCGGTTCCCGGACGTTCCGGCTCATATCACTTATCAGATCGTCGCTGGCTACCGTCGTTTCTGCGCTTACGTCAAACTCAAAAGAACAGAAATCCCTGCTACCATGAGGGATGATGTGACAGATCGCTTAGACCAGGAGGAAATGGAACTCGACGAGAACCTGATGAGAGAGAACTTATCCTGGCAGGACGAAGTCGTCGCTCGTAAGCGAATCGCAGAGATTAGGAGTAAAAAATACGGCGAAGGAATAAGGGATGTTGCTGACCATATTGGTGAGTCTAAGTCTGAGGTCTGGGAGGACGTCCGGCTAGCCAAAGCAATGGAGGTCTTACCAGAGCTAGGTGAGAGCAAGAATAAAACTCAAGCTCATAACAAGCTTAGATTATTGATGAGGCGCCAAGACCTAACCATCAAGGCTGCAGCGCTCCAGATGGAGGCAGCCAAGGGGAATGGTGCTACTGCTGATGACCTTGAGAGCGTCGAGCATAAGGTTAAATTAGGTGATTGCTTGCAGATCACTAAGTCATGGGCTGACGGCTGCTTGAAGTGCGTCATCACCGATCCTCCTTATGGAATCAACTTGGACGAGGGTGAGACAAAGAAAGGCAGTCCCCATCCAACCATCTATGATGATGCAACTTATGACATAATGGACTTGACTGCTAGAATGGTCAAGGAGGCTTACCGCTTATTAGGAGATAACACCCATGCCTATTTCTTCTTCGACATCAAGCAATATACTAAAGTCTTCAAAATGCTCTCAGACGTTGGATTTACAGTTGAACCTATCCCACTTCTGTGGGTCAAACCTGGACCTGGCCAAGTTAATCATCCAGACTCTAGATGGGGCTCGGGCTACGAAGCATGCTTTTTTTGCCGTAAAGGTAACCGTGCCTTACTTCGGCAAGGGCAATCAAATGTGCTCGCTCATGATCCAGTCCCGTCTAACAAGAAAACCCACCCTGTCGAGAAGCCAGTTAGCCTCCTTAGACAACTTATCGAAACTAGCACAGCCCCTGGAGAAACTGTTGCTGACTTCTTCGCCGGCTCAGGATCGTTGGGCGAAGCTGCTATCCAAACAGGGCGAAATTTCCTTCTATGTGAAAAAGACCCAGCTTACCACGCCGGAATTGTTGAGCGACTTAGAAAAGTCCTTGGCGCTGGTTCAACTACCCCAGTTCAAGAAGCTCCAGCGTCGAAGTACGATCCCTTGGGCGGCGATGAAGAGGATGAGTAATGCCAACAGTTGAGTGTCCACCAACTATCAACCCTGGAGCTTTAATCACCTTCATTGGTGAAGCTCCTGGAGGCCAGGAGGTAGCATGGCATGAGTGCACCAGATGTAAGAGAGGAATTAACTATCCAGGACTTTGTAAAGAATGCGGAGCCCCACGCATCCACCACCCTCAAGGTTTCGTGGGAGGGTCAGGCAATTTACTTCGAAAAGCATGTAGAAATGCTAACATCAACTTTGATGACTGCAATCGCTCCAATGTATCAAAGCGACGACCTCCAGGGGATAATTTTAGCGTTTTCTACAAGGATCCCAAGCGACGTAGGGAACCGACAGAAGAACTCCTTTGGTGGCGTGAACTTCTTTTGGCGGAGCTCAGACGATACAGACCCAACGTCGTGGTTGCTCTCGGTAATGAAGCTCTTAAGACCCTATGTCCAGGGGCCGACGGCATTACTAAATGGCACGGAAGCATCCTTACAAGTCCAGTTATTGACGGACTTAAAGTCATACCCGCCCTACACCCAGCCTACATAATGAGGGATAACTGGGAGTGGTATTACATACTAATACGCCAACTTAAGCGCGTTGCAGTTGAATCAACTGCTCCTCGTATCCTTCAGAAGGAGCCAGAAGATGTCTTTGTCATTGCACCTAGATTGGAAGAGGTCGTCGGGTTTCTCCGGTTTATTGGTAGTTCCAAAGAGCCGTGGACTCTTGACATTGAAACTGTCGGTGACACGCTACGATGCTTCGGACTCTCGAGTTATGCTAGGCCTCAGTATGCCCTCTGTGTCCCAATTCAGAAGTCGACTGGCCCAGCATGGAGTGTGGTGGAGGAAAGTATCATTTGGCGCGAACTCAGCCTTGCTATGCGAGACAATCCGTTACTTGAGAATCAAAATATTATCTATGACCTTGATTACCTCCTGGACTACGGCGCAGAGCCAGGAGGAATCAACTTCGATCCAATGCTCGCAATGAACATTGCTTATCCTGAATTTGACAAGGGATTAGATTTTACTACCATGCTTTACACCTTCTATCCTTACTACAAGGACGAAGGAAAAACTTGGAATAAGAAAGAACCTGATGAAAAAACCTTTACCTACAACTGTAAAGATATGGTGGCAACACCAAGAGTCTCTCAAGCAATCAAAAGGGATCTCGCTACCGCTGGACTTACAGAATGCTACAGAAAAAGAGTTAATCGCTTCCTACCAATCGCGCTTGAAATGCAACGGAATAGATTGCGTCTCGATCGCAGTTGGCACGAACGACTGGGCCATATCCTTAAAACTGAGCGAGAATTGCGACAGCAAGAGCTTGATAGAATTACTGGGCGAGCAATCAACGTCAAATCTACTCCTCAAGTCGCTGCTCTTCTTTATGAGGAGCTTCGGCTTCCTGTCAGAAAGAAGAGAGGCTCAGATGCTATCACAACCGACGAAAATACACTCCGAGAGCTCAGGGCGGGTCATCCTAATATACCACAACTGAATATGATCCTAGAGATCAGACACCTCAGGACGAAGGAGAGTAATTATATCAATGTGGACTTTGATACTGATAGTGATGGTGAACACTATCTCGGCTACATGGCTTGTGTTAGTGTTGCTAAGTCTGGGAGGTGGGCGTTTAAGCAAAGCCCTAAATGGCGCGGTTCTTCACCTCAGACTGTCCCAAAGATTATGCGACTCATGTACAGTCCGCCACTACATTCAGTCTTTTGGCAGCGAGATCTTAGCCAGGCTGAGGCTCGCATTGTTGCTTGGCTTTCTGATTGCAAGTTTCTCTTGTCTGTTTTTGCTTCTCCAATTAAGATCCACAAGGTCGTCGGTGGCGCCATTTTCAGAAAGCTGCCCAATGAGATCGAGTCCGACTCCCAGGAATATGACATTGCTAAGCGCGTAGTTCACGCTTACAATTACATGATGGAGTATAAGAAACTAGCAATAACTGCCAATGTTCCATTTGACTTTGCAAGGATGACCTATGACCAGTACGCTACAAAAGTCCCAGAGATCCCTCAATGGTGGCAGTGGACGAAGCAAGAAGCCATTACAAAAGGACGTCTTGTTACACCTATGGGAAGGGTTAGACAAACTTATAAGGCGGCATCCGCTCTCACCAACACAGGCCAGATGCCTGATGAGATACTTAGAGATTTGGTATCTTACATACCGCAATCCACTGTCCCAGACGTCCTCAACGAGTCAATGTACGAACTATGGGAAACCTGCCCCTGGGTCAAGTGGCACCAACAAGGTCATGATTCTTTCCTTGCGAGTGGCCCTCCCGAGCGGACTGAAGAGTTCTTTCAGCGTTCTGAAGAAGCTGCAGGGAAAGTCCATTTTACTATCCATGGAAAAGACTGCCATATCCCAGGGGAGTTCCAGTGGGGCTACAGCTGGGGAGCAATGTTGGCGTATAAGGTCGGCGAGGACGTTTCCTACGAGGCATGGAAAGAGCGAGCAACTAGAGAAGGTTGTTTCAAGGAGGAAAAAATAAAAGAGCGGTTACTATCAATGGCTTAAAGGAGGTGAAATGAACAAGCGCGCAAGGAATTCTCTAATCCGTATCTATCAGGCCAAAGTTAACTATTACAGGGCCATGATGGTTACTTACCAAGAAAAACTGGATCAATTAAAGGAGGAAGATGATGACTCCAGCACGTCACAGACGGTTCAAACTAGAAGCGGAAGAGGCGCTCAGGAACTGGAGCGACAACATAAAGGCTATGCTTGCAGGCCGTTACGGGAAGGGTGAAGTTGGGCATATTCTAATCCTTTTCCCTTTTGGAAATGATACCTCAGCAACATGGATTAGTGATGCAACGCGCCCAGGTGTCGCTAGAATGCTCAGAAAGCTGGCTGATCACTTAGATGATCGAAGGGTTATCCTGCCAGGAGATGATAGATTTGGCTTGCAATAACAAAGATGAGAAATCTAGACAATTGGCTGCGCGCGTACATGGAGTATACCTTGGACACGGAGAGTCCATCGTGCTACCACTATTGGACAGGTTGTTCTCTAATAGCTGCAATCACGAGGAGACAGATATGCCTGAACTTCAATATGTTCAAGATATACCCGAACATCTACGTGATCCTAGTTGGACCAGCTGGTGGCCGGAAAAGTATTGCTACTGGCATTGGGATGGCACTTGCGGAAAACGCTGGGATAAGGAAGTTCAGCGACAAGATCACGGCCGCTGCCCTTATCAAAGATTTAAGCAATGCAATTGAGAAAAAAATTTCCGTAACAGAGAATGGAGGACAGGAGGTCGAAATTGTTTCTCCTGTGATGATCTATGCAAGTGAGCTTGGAGTATTCCTGGGCCATGACGCCTATGGAAGCGGAGTTATCGCAGACCTTACTGACCTATATGACTGCCCTACTCGATGGGAAAAGAAAACCATTTCGCGTGAGGCTGAGACTGTCCAAGGTCCTTTTATCAATTTTCTTGCTGCATCGACTACCCAAACGCTTAAGGATGTCTTACCGCAAGGAGCAGTTGGTCAGGGTTTCACTTCGCGTATCCTCTTTGTATGGGGATCAGGTAGAAGACAGAGAGTCCCTATACCGACGTGGAGTACTGGACACGAAATGCTACAGAAGAATCTAGTAGCTGATCTCAAGCATATTGGCAATCTAAAAGGGACATTCCAGTTTAGTGATGATGGCTTTAAGGCCTATAAGAAATTCTACATGGAGCACCCTGAGCCTGAGGAGGAATATGATGATGAGAGGCTTAGAGGTTATGGGTCGCGGAAGGACATTCATATCTTGAAGCTCGCGCAGATTCATAGCTTGGCTGACAAAGATCCACTTATCATCACCGAGGTTGACATAGCCAAAGCAATCGAAGCTGTTGTTTGGTTAGATGAAGGCTTACCTAATGTTTTTGCTGGGCATGGAACAGCCACTAACTCTCAGGACGTTATTAGAGTATTCAAGCAGATTGAGGCAGCAACTGCAAGGTTTGGATATGTTAGCTATCCTGAGTTACTTAAGAGAAATTATAGTTATTGTAATGCGCAGGAGTTTGCGAGCGTTCTTGATACATTGTTGCAGTCAAATGCTGTTACTGAAACAATCGCAAAAGATCCTAAATCAGGGAAAATAGCTAAGATCTTCAGGATTGAGGATCCTAACTTTATACAAAAATGGCAAGGGAATATGCCGAGAGGATTAGGGCGATGAGAAGTGGAGAAGCGATTGTCACTTTGTGGGAGCAGCAGACTAGATTAAAGTTGCCAGCACAGCAACGTGAAGTGTTGATAGCTTACATTGAAGCTGGCTTAAAGGAGGTGTATGAGTTAGCACAACAAGAAACATTTAGTATGGCGAAACTACTGGCTCAAAAGGAGGGGAAATGATGACAGTTCAAGGTGTAATAGCTGAGTTGCAAAATTGGCCTCAGGATGCTAAAATCATAGTGACGCTGGAGCAAGGAGATAAGGTTCCGCGTAGATTTGAGATTGACGAGCTTAGCTACGAAGAACCTGTTTGCCCTGATAGTGAAGATATTGGTGAGATCATTATTCTGGAGAGTGGGGAATTCTAATGAACAACAAGGACTTCGAGGCACTCGTTGGAGAGTTCAGGAAGAAGCAAGATGAGCTGATTATTCTCAAGGGAAATGATTATACTGTCGGCAATGCACAGGAGGACAGGCTGTGGAATTTTAAGACTGTTGCTGGTCTGCTTGGCATAACTCCTTTGCAGTGCCTCGGGGTCTATTGGCTCAAGCACGTTTTAGCTATCTGTACTTTCATCAAGTATGGAAAAGTGGAGAGTGAGGACATTGATGGGAGATTTTTAGATGAGTCGAATTACAACCTTCTGGGAAGAGCGCTCGTCAAAGAAGGTCAAAAAGGTAATGTCAATGAGGTGGAGCTTCCTGGAAAAGTTATCAGGCAGGCGATGCCCGTCGTGCGGCAAACTAAAGCTAGGACTAAAGATAAGAGATTTAACAATTCTAAGCGGCGGAAGGTGTCGAGTCGCGGTCGTTCAGTGCGCTAACTTAGAGTGTCGATATTATCTAATTTTAGTTCCAGGAGGAAAGGTAGATCGGGTTGTCCGGAAACCGGACAGATGAGGAGGAGAAATGCTGGATTTAGAGACTTTCATTGCACTCAATAAGCCAGACTTTGATGGAGCAGTTTATGATCCTAAGTACGACAAAGCCAGACTCACTGGCCAGATGTTAGGGATTTGGAATATAATGAAGGACGGAGTTCCCAGAACCCTGCGCGAGATTGCATTTCTGACTGGCTATCCTGAGGCATCAATATCAGCACAACTCCGTAACTTTCGTAAGGAGAAGTTTGGCAAGCATACCTTAGATAAGTGGCACCGTGGTAGGAAAGAAAACGGTTGCTGGGTTTACAAACTAATAATCAATCCATCTTGGGGGAAATAATGAGAATCATTTTTACGGAGTGGCTCTATAACAGAGAGCTGCTGATAGTTGAAGGCCTTGCAGTTCCTGTGCGCGACGACCGAGTCGCTTTTGGCAACCGTGTCTTTAAGGTTGTCTTAGTAACTCACTGCTATGACGCTGAGAAGCATTACTCGGCCAAAGTAGAACTGGAAGCTATCGCTCATCCATTATGAGTACTAGAATCGAGCAGGAAGGCGAGAATTATCTTGTCATCTTCTCAGAAGATCAAACTGACATTATAACTGTCGTCCTTCCTCGCTCAATTCCATTGAGAGATCTCGAGAAAAGAGCCTTAGCTTGCTTATCCTTTGATTTTATCCGCCTCCGAAAAACTCAAAAGGCAGCCCAGGAGGAGGTGGCAGTGGCTCCCTCGTCTGCTGAGCCGGCGCAAAAAGTTCCGAATTCCTGATAGCTGGTGGAGTTCCCTTCATTATCCTTTGTGCTGTTCCTTGCAGAACTGTCTGACTTCTCGCCTTAGCTCGGGTCAAGATATCATCATGACTAATCGCGAACTCAGGCCAGAGATTATTCCAGTGATCTACTTCATTTCTGACCAAGGTCTGAATATCATCACCTAAGTCAACTCCTGATGCTAATGCTTGCCCATACCTACTAGCAGCATAATCTAAAACATCGCTCCTTTTCTGAGTCATATCCATCATAGCATCAGCAAACGTATCTATTTCCGCGGGCCTCATTTGCCTTGGATCAGCTGGATCGTAAACTCCCATCGTACCACCTGCAGGCTTAAACCCAGCCATATACTTAAACAAGTCTCTCCAGTCACCCTTATATTTCAAGCGCCCCTCAGGATCCTTAAAATCGTAATCTACTCCATCTATCAGCATTGGCAAGGCTTTCAACCATCTTGCTGCAGGAATCCTCGCTGCTAATGACTCATAGCCACGTTTGAGAGCTGACGGCTCTGGAGCTGACTGCGACAACATAGCACCAGTCACACTCCCCACTAATCCCATCAAAGGACCAGCGGCAAAGTTTCCAACTCTCGTAGCCCAGTTCTCTCCAAAGGGTGGATTATAGAGCTGAATGCTACTACTTATATCAGTTCCCAGCAACGAGGGTAAACCTACATGAAAAATATCAGCAGCTGTCTTCCCGTACTGCCCCTCAATGTCCTTATAGAGTTTATAAGTTAGCCATCCTGCCTGGCCCATTGTCGCTGCTTTGAATCCACCTAATGCTAGCTGAACTCCCAACCACTTAGCTGCCGCGGGATAGTTTTTATCTTTCAAGATATCAATGAACATCTCAGTCTGCTTAACTGGGAATCTTTGAAACATAGTCATCAATCCCCAGGGATCAAGCTTCCTGAAAGCTATTGGCTGGTCAGTTGTCAAGCCCATGAACTGTGAATAAACCCGACCTCGCAGAGTGCCGTAATCAGCAGCTTGCGCGTCAGTCAGGCCAAATTTCCTTGCCCTATTATACATTGTCAGGAAGGCTGTTTCCTGGTTAAATTTCTCAGAGATTCCCAATCCTCTAGAAGCACCTTCCACCTTGCTGGTGTCAACAACTCCATGCCGTTTTAGGAGTGCTTGCCCTGCGTCTGACGCTCTCAACTTAACGCCTTGAGCAATCTCCTCAAAATCAGCAATAGGCCATAACGTCGCTAATGTCTGAGTAAAGTTGACAGCATGAAACCTAGGATTCCATCGCAGTAAGCCAGTCACCAGCCCATTCTTTACTCCACCTAACATCCGCTCCAGAGCCATAGGCGCGACAACATCTCGCAGGATGGGAGTAGCAGCAATGAAGTTATCAACGTGCTGGCTAAAGGGCATTCTATGGCCCCACAAGTTATTGATATTTTCTCTCAGCGTTATTGCTAGCTGTGGGTATCTCTTAGCTATCTCATTGATCTGAGGTCTGACTCTTTCTTTCAGTTCTGAAACCTGCATCCAGCGCTCAAGACTCCTATCATAAGTGTTGAGTAAATTCTTCATGTCCTCAACGTAATTGCCACCCTTACCTAACCTCTCTCCCATCTGCTGTAAGAGCTGGAATGGCTTACCTGCAGCACCTTGCAAGAAATACTCACCCTTAGCTGCGGCCTGAATCTCCTCGCTCGTTGGGACTAAGGCATTAGCTAGATGGCTGTAAGATCTTTCAATCCTCCCTTTATACAGATGTAGTAAGTCACTATCAAAGTAAGCTTGTGACTCGATCTTGATTTTGGAAGGATCCATTCCTCCATCAACTAGCTCCTTAACTTTAGTCTTCCAATCTAATCCATTGCTAGCAGTTTTGAGCAATGTCCCTTTCTCATCTTTGATCTGATAAAACCCAGGGAAGATATTAAGGATGACACCCTCAGCTCTGAAATCATCAGGGACTTCTCTCAGCACGCGCCGCTCAACCTCCTGAGCTTTCTCCAGCGTCGTAGCCCCTTCCATCTCCTTGTTGACAGTCCTAGCAATGCCATTCCTGATTATATCTCTCATTCTAGGAATCGCAGCCTGCCGATCAACCTCAAACTTATCACTTAGCCATTTGGCCCAGTTCTTAGCGGCCTGATTAGCAACTGTTTCAGGCGCTGCCAGTAACTCATCAACCTTATTCAAGTTATAAGCCAAGGTCCCTTTCAAGCTGTCAGCATCACTCAGCCCAGTCAATGCCGTTGCAGTTCTAGCCTGCCGATTGTTGACTGCTTGCACTATGTTTGCATCAGTCAGTTGTGCCTCCATAGCAACACCACCAGCCTCTGGGCCAAAGGCATTTGCTCGCGTTGCTGTCGTGCCTAGTGTCTGAAAGATATTTATATCCTTCTTATTAGGACTGACAAAGGCTAAGTTATCCTTAGTCATTCTTGGCTCAGGAGGCATTTCACTGACTATGTTATTTTCCTTAGCATGTTCCAACCATAGCTCAGTCTCAGCATCGGCTCTTCTCAGTGCGATCTCTGCTAATGATGGCCTTTTCAAATCCAGCGCTACTTCAGCGATCGTTGGCTCTGATGGCTGTGATCTAGCTTTGGCTGCTAGGTCTTCCATTGAGGCGCCTGATCGAGCCATCAACTCCAACTCTGACGAAGCAGTTTCTCGAGTTGGTACTCTCTCAGTTACAAATGCCA
>Ga0075434_100003353_pt1 | contig 14332 bp, 11 predicted proteins | sample RhiMethybrSRZTD3_FD_75298 | JGI IMG/M metagenome (GOLD analysis project Ga0075434, IMG submission 75298) | Populus rhizosphere microbial communities from Tennessee, USA - Rhizosphere MetaG P. TD hybrid SRZTD3 | ecosystem: Host-associated > Plants > Roots > Rhizosphere > Soil | place: USA... | reverse complement strand
CGAGAAGCGCGCCAAGATCATCCACGCGGAGGGCGAGTTCAGTGCCGCCCAGCGCCTGGCCGAGGCGGCTCATGTTTTAGCCACCGAGCCCACCACCATGCAACTTCGCTACTTGCAGACCTTGACTGAGATCGGCGTAGAAAAGAACACAACGGTGGTCTTCCCGGTGCCAGTCGATTTCTTCTCCGGCATCCAGAAACTCTTAGGCAAGGGCGAGGGCGCGAAGGCCGGTTAAGGCAGAGGCCGAACGAAGGGCGGCGATAAAGCACCTTTTGGAGCAAACGATGGGCTCTCAAGATACTGAAATCACCTTGGGCACAGGCAAAATGCTGGTGTTGTTCTTCGGATTGGTTGCTCTGTGCGGAGTATTCTTCGGCTTGGGCTTTTCTCTAGGCAGGAATTCCGGGCGACCCAGCTTCGCCAGTGCCGATGCGACGCAAACTTCCGGGCCCGGCCTGCGCTCTTCCGCGATGAAGGCGACCAATGCCAACACGACCCAGCAGGGCGAAGGACTGACCTTCTACAAGGCGGTCGAGCAAAAAGATCCGAACGCCCAGTTGGCGGGCAGCGATGCCACGAAAGACGCCTCCGCCGCCACTCAAGCCGCTGCAAAGACGGCAAAAGATTCCACCGATGAATCAGGCGCTCCCGACGCCGCCACTGCCCTCGCCGCCAGCAGCTATTTTGTCCAGGTGGCCGCCGTAAGCAAGCAGGACGACGCACAAGCACTGGTCGAGGCTCTGAAGAAAAAACAATACGCCGCCTTCACGAGCAACACTTCGACCACCGACAAGCTGTTCCATGTCCAGGTCGGTCCCTTCAACGACCTCAAAGAAGCCGAAGCCACCCGCGCCAAGCTGATCGGGGATGGGTACAATCCGATTCTCAAGAAGTGAAGAGCACCAATCAGAATTTAACAGTTGGCATCTGGCGAGGCTGGCTGAGTGTTACTACCAACTGCTAGGTGCTGGAATCGGTCTTAGCTCACTTCCGACTAACATCTCTCAATCCGTATCGAACCGCTGCTCCCTCCACGGATCCCCATACATGTGATAACCGTTCTGCTCCCAGAATCCGGGAGCATCGTGATCCAGAAACTCGATCCCGCGCACCCACTTCACGGACTTCCACGCATACAGATGTGGCACGATCAACCGCAGGGGAAATCCGTGATCCGCCGTAAGGGGTTGGCCATCGTGGTGCGTCGCGAACAGAACACCTTCGCGGTCTAGATCAGCCAGAGGTACGTTGGCCGTGAATCCCTGTTCCGCGTGCACGAGAACGTGGCTTGCCTCGGGCTTTGGCCTCACCCGCGATAGCACCTCGCGAAACGCAACGCCCTCCCAAACGTTGTCAAACCGGCTCCAGCGCGTGACACAGTGAAAATCGCTAGTATGTTTTACCTTGGGCAGTGCATTGAACTCCGTCCAGGTCCATCGCACTGGCGTAGCGACCAGACCGTACCCACAAAAGTCCCAGCGTTCCGGATCGAAGTGCGGTACCGACCCGTAATGCAGGACCGGCCATTTCAGCGTGAGAGACTGTCCCGGCGGCAGCCGGCCTTCTGTCTTCATCTGCAGCTCCAGTCGCTTGCGCTCGTTCCCCTCAAATAGCATCTTGATGGCTCGCTTTCAGGCGAGAAGAAGCGTGCAGGATTTCTCCGGAACATGCAAGCCGCACAAGATTGACAGGCGTCAATTTTCGGACTAATGCTATTTCCAGTATGAACACCCAGGACGAAGCATTCTCCCGACTTCTGCATGCCATCGCCGACCCCACACGCCGCAAGATCCTGCAGGCCCTGAAGGCCAAGAACGCCAATTCCCTAGGGAAAGATATCGGCTTGTGCGCACGTGACATCGAGGAACGCGTGCATGTGTCGCAGCCCACCATCTCGCATCACATGAGTATTCTGGGGAAGGCGGGACTGGTGGAGACGCAAAAACAGGCACAGTGGCGCTGGTATCGCAGGGATGAAAAGGCAATCCGGGAATTCGCGAAATCGCTGCGGGAAACCTTGTGAGGGCGTGCTGTGAGGCCGGGGCGCTTACGGTCCGCGCCCGCTTTCCTACTTCGCGATCGCGGCTTGAGTCTTCTGCAGTAAGCGGCGCGCCTGTGAGATCAGGTCCACCACCTCAAACGGCTTCACGAGAGACGGGATTCCGTTCGATTGCAGATAGCTGCGGATATCGGCCTCCGCAATGCTTGAGAACGTGAACATCAGTTTCTTTTCAAGTCCCGGGCAAGCGGCACCGATCCAGCGATGCGCGTCAGGCGCTGACCATCCACCGGGCATGCGGCCGTTCATGATGACCGCGTCGAATGTCTCCGCACGCAGACGTGTCTTCACTTCTTCCAGGTGCATCAGGGCAACCACCTGCGCACCGGCACCTGCGAGCACGTCACGCTCAAACTCCAGGACTGCTTCTTCATCCTCAACGAGAAGAATTCGTCCTTCGATCGCCATTTCCCGTTTCGAAGCAACACCGGCGGGCTCAGGCACCGCCATTTCGCCAGACGCCGGCAAGCGTACTTCGATCGCGGCGCCCCCTTCGGGCCGATTGTGCGCCGTGATGTCGCCGCCGTGCTCCTTGATGATGCCGTAACAGATACTCAGGCCCAGCCCGGTCCCCTTGCCCACCGTCTTCGTCGTGTAGAACGGATCAAAGATGCGGTTGGGATCCTTGATCCCCACTCCGGAATCCAGGAACTCAACGCGCACCTGTCCATCGGTGCAGTATATGCGTACGCGGATCTTCCCGCCCTTTCCGCCCTCGAGAATCGCATCCACCGAGTTGTTGATGATGTTGAGAAAGACCTGCTCCAGTTGGTGCGGATCGGCAGTCACGCAAGGTACTTCCGCCGGTGTATCGCGTTCGACGAGGATGTTGTTGACCTTCAAATCGTAATCACGCAGCGCCAGAGTCTCATCGACAATCTTGCGGATATCCACTTCCTGCTTCTGGGGCTTGCGTTGACGCGCGAATGACAACAGGTTTTGCACTACGCGATGCGTGCGCTGCGCCTGCTTGAACAGCTTGCGCACGAAATCGGCCGCCCGGTCGTCGAGCCCTTCGCTTTCCAGAAGCTGCGCATAACCCAGAATCGCCGTCAGCGGGTTGTTCAACTCGTGGGCGACCCCGGCGATCAACTGCCCCACCGCCGACATCTTCTCACTCTGCAGCAACTGCTCCTGCGTCCGACGCAGGTCTTCATAGGCGCGGCAGGTCTCTTCGTACAAACGAACTTTTTCAATCGTGGTAGCCAGTTGCCGTCCCACGGCCACCATCATGTTCTCGTCGTTGCTGTTGTACTCGCGCGCCTCGCGCGTACTGATCCCCATGATGCCGATCGGACTGTCCTTGCTCCACATCAGAACCCACAACCACGACCCCGGCCCATCTGCGCACACAAACTCAGCGACCAGAGGAGGCAGATGCGGCAGGAACTCGTTCGTAATAACTTCTGTCCGCGATCGCATCACCAGATCACCGAACCCATCCGGGAATTCCACAGGGTTGAAGCGCGTCCGCTGTTCCGTGCGCTGTCCCCAGCCCGCACGCCGCCGGAAAGTGGTCTCGTCCGCGTCCGACAGGTAGATCGAACCGGTTTCCGCCCCAAACAGCGAAATCACCTGGCGCAAAGTAAGGTTCAGGATTTCATCCAAGTCGAAGGACTGGGTGGCAATGACGGCCATCGCATTCAACGCGTTCAATTCGCGGTTGCGGCGGCGCATCTCGTCTTCCACCCGCTTCTTCTCCGTCATGTCGAGCAGGAAGCCCTGGTAGCGCTCGATCTTGCCGGAGTCATCGCGCGTGGCAAAGCTGCTTTCCGCAGCAGTGAGCTGTGCCCCGTCCTTGCGTCGCAAGGTCACTTCAAAATTGCGCACGTGATTGTGCAGGTCGATCTCGGTGCGGAAGGCGGCGCGCTGCTCGGGCGAAACATACACTTCCTGGTTGATGTTCAGAGCCATCAATTCTTCGCGGGTTTCGTAGCCCAGCATCTGGACGAAGGCGTCATTGCAGTCCAGCAGCTTGCCCTCGGGCGTAGCCACGAAGACTCCCTGCTGCACCTGCTCGAATAGCAGCCGATAGCGCTCTTCCGCGCTGCGTCGTTCCGTCGTGTCGCGAATGACGTGGATCGTGCCTTTCTGCTTTCCGCCCTGCTCCGTGTAGGACGAGGTCGAAACCATTGAATAGCCGCCAAAGCAGGGGTCCGGACCTTCAACGAAATCTACGTCGCCACGCGCACAATACGGGCAGTTCGACCATTTTGCAAACAGGTGCGGCAGCACCTCTTCGCAAGCGTGTCCGATGACATCCGCAGGCGCTTTTTCCAGATGCTGTAAAAGAGCCTCATTCGCCCGCGCGATGACGAAATCCGCATCGTGACCAAGGATGGCATCCTGGATTGAATCTAGCGTGTTCATCCACTGCCGTTGCGAGCGCAGAATCTGCTCGAGCAGCCGCAGGTTCTCTACGGCAATGCCCACCTGATTCGCCCCAGTGTGCAGAAAATCCAGCTCTTCGGCCGAGTAGGAGGAAGGATGCGATTTGCCCAGCGCCAGCGTGCCCAATGCCGCTTTCTTCCCCTGCACGGGTACAAGAACCAGGTGGTGGAGTCCCTCATCTTCCAGGTACGCCTGCACCGACGGCATCATGTCGGTCGCGAGCACAACCGCAGCCTTCGACGTGGCCATCGCCTTCTGGACCGCCTCGTCCAGGTGGATGACGGAAGCTCCCTTAAGAAATTCAGGAGAAACGCCCAGATGGTTGGAAATCGTCACGCGCTCGTTGTCGAGTGCGCCAAACCAAGCGGCCTTCGCATGAAACAGCTTTCTCAGTTCTTCCAGGGCCGCTTGCATCATCGGCCCGGGCTGCTGCGTCTTCCCGATGGTGGAAGTCAACGATTCAACCACTGCAAGCTGGCGTGTGTGCACCCGCGAGTCGTCGAATATCAGAAACAGCATGCCCAGCCCTAGCAAGATATCGGTCAGCAGGAAAACGCCATTTGGTATTTCCGTTGTGACGCCCGGCCAATCTAAATGCAGGAACAGCAGACTGGCACTGAGCAGCCAGGGACCAATCTCAATCCGTCCCCAGCGATAACGAATCAGCTGCACCGCGGCACCGATTGTGATAACCCGGTAGGCCATTTCTAGGAAAACGCGCAGCGACGTCTCGTCTGGCCAGTAAAACAGCCGAGCTACCGCCAGAGTCGTGATGGTTCCGGTGGCGATGAATAAATGCAGAATGTATTTCTGAGCGCAGGTGTAAACCAGAATCCCGGCAGCAAACAGGCAAACTGCCAGGATGAAGGCTGCCTGCGAAACGGCCTGTAATTGCGGCGATGCGATAAACGACGCGGGGTCACCCGCAAACCAGCCTGCAGCCGCGTACGCAGCCCAGCCCAGAATCCATACCAGCAAATGCCGTTCCCGGAAGGTGCGAAACACAAGAATGCAGGCGGCCAACATCAGGAAGGCGGCCGACTCCTGGGCGGTGATCCTCGGGGTCGCGATGTCCCCGAGCGCATAGGCGTACAAAAGGAGAAGGTTCATTGCTATCCGCTGCGAGAGCGCTCCAGTTGTAAATATCACGCCGCAGCCTGTTACTGATTGGTTTTCCGCCTCCCTTTGGTTACTTTCGGAACCTAAAAAACACGATATGATGCGGTAGACTTTAGCCCGATTCCCATGCCCTCCGATCGCATTCTCGTGGTCGACGACGAAGAACCCATCCGCGAGATTGTCTCGTCCATGCTCGGCTTCGCTAACTACCAATGCCGTCAAGCAGCTTCGGGCCTCGAGGCGCTTGCCCTGCTGGACTCTGGGGAAGAGTTTGAATTGATGCTTTCGGACCTGATGATGGCCGATCTGGATGGGATCGGCCTATTAGAACGTACCAAGGAACGCTACCCCGACATGCCGGTTGTGATGGTTACCGCCGTGCACGATATCTCGGTAGCCCTGGCGGCGATTCGTAATGGTGCCTATGACTATTTGCTGAAGCCTTTCGAGCGTGAAGCGCTGTTGAACACCGTGCGCCGCGCGCTGGAGAATCGCCGGCTGAAGCTCGAAAATCGCGCCTATCAGACCAACCTCGAATCGTTGGTCGAGCAGCGCACGCGGGAATTGCGCGAAGCATTTCGCGAACTCGAGCGCTCGTACGACATAACGCTGGAAGCGCTCGGCGATGCGCTCGACTTGAAAGATGCCGAGACCGAGGGCCACTCCAAGCGAGTCACCGCGTACACCATCGCGATTGCTCGCCAGATGGGTGTGCCCAAAGAGGAAATGGACATCATTGCGCGCGGCGCGTTCCTGCACGACATCGGCAAGATGGCCATTCCCGATGACATCCTACTGAAAAATGGACCGCTGACTCCCGAGCAGGTGACCGTCATGCGGGAGCACTGCTACCTCGGCTATAAGATGCTCAAGAAAATTCCGTTCCTGCAGGAGGCTGCCGAGATCGTCTACGCGCACCAGGAGCGCTACGACGGCACGGGCTATCCTCGCGGCCTGAAGGGTGATGAAATTCCGCTGGGAGCGCGCATTTTCTCCATTGGCGACACGCTGGACGCCATCCGATCGGATCGCCCGTATCGCGCCGCCCGGCCGCTTTCCGCCGCCAAGGAAGAGATCAAAACCTGGTCCGGACGGCAGTTTGACCCCACGATCGTTGAAGTTTTTCTCTCCATGCCGGACACGCTCTGGGAAGACCTCCGCAGTCAAATCAATGCGCAAACCTCGCGTTATGCCAGCCGCGCCGACGGCAAGGCCGCTCCGTAGCTTCCCAAACCTCTGATTTGAAGCGCCAAACGCGCTCTGGCGGGAAGGCAGCCCTTTCTTAACGTCCCACATCCAACTTTCGAGCACGACAATTTTCTGCTTCGTGAGGTTACGACATGGCCCGCTTGCGGTCTCGAATATCTTGGTGTCTCTTTGCTGCGTTGACTACCATGCCCCTGGTTGCACAGGATCCAGCAATCGCCCCACAAGCGCCGCCCAATGCCATTCCTGAAGGCACGCGTTTTCTGATTCGCTTGAATGACCGCCTCGATACGCGCAAGCTCGAGCCCGGAAAACATTTCAAAGCCAGGCTCGCCGAAGACCTGGTCGCCGGAAATGGCGCGGTGATTCCTCGCGGCAAGACCATCAAGGGACACGTTAGCGCCGTCGAACAAGGCTTTCACGCGCGCATGCTTTTGAGCTTTGACGAAATCGACACTGGCCACGGCTCGATGCCGCTGATTGCGACGGTCACCGGCGCTCCCGGCGAACACAGTGTGAAGACGCCGGACGAAGAAGGTGATCTCCAGCGCAAAGGCATGAGCAAAGAACGTGCGATCGAAGCGGCCGCTGTGGGCGCAGGCATCGGCGCAGTTGCCGGCGCTGCTGGCGGAGGCGGCAAAGGCGCAGGTATCGGAGCGGGCGTGGGCGCGGGACTGGGAGCAGCCGCTGGACTCTTGTCGGACCACGACCTGCGTCTCGAGAAAGGAACCGTTCTCGAAGTGCGGTTGGATCACCCGCTGCAGATTCCCTGGCGCTAACCTTTTACAGGCAAATCATAATCGAACATAGTTCTGTCATCTCGACCGGAGAACTCCGATGCGTCTTTTCGCATCGGAGTTCGGAGTGGAGAGACCCCTGAGTCGGTTCCCATGGAAACGCCACGATCGCGCGCCTTCAGCAGTCCCTAAGATTGTGCCTTTCCTTCTCATATCTGCAGATCCACACAAAATTGGCGTTCTGATTCCAGACAGACGCTTTACACTCTCAGCGAAATCCTGAACGTTGGAGAAACTCCGTGAAATCCACCTTCCTGATTGTCGCGTTACTTGCTGCGCAATTCGTATTCGCCCAGGCTCCCACTGTTACCGCACAGCCCAACACCGTCTACGCCGGCGCCGACGGCAAGTTCGAAGCCGCACCCGACACTGCGGTGATCCAGTTCAACATCTCCGCGCAAGCCGATACGGCGAAGGCCGCCTACGACCTGGCCTCGAAACAAGCCGAGCAAACCCGCGAGATCATGCGCTCAAATGGTATCGACCCGAAGACGGCGCAAATCGGCTCTTATGCCATCGAACCGGTCTACGACTGGAAGACTGCGAAGCGGAAGCTGGTCGGCTATCGCGTCAGCACAACTGTGACTTTGAAGTTGAAGGATTTCTTGAAGATCGGTCCGATTACGCAGCAACTGGCCGACACCGCCGTGAGCGAGAGCCAGTCAATCAGTTACACGCTCGAAAACATGGAAGAGGCAAAGAGCAAAGCGGTCGAAGATGCTTTCCGCCACGCCCGCGCATCAGCGGATGCAGTTGCGAAAGCCGCCGGCCGCAATGTAGGCGAACTCTCCTACGCCTCAGTCGATACCTTTGAAAACGTTCGTCCGGTCCCGATGGTACGTGCAATGGCGATGAAAGCCGAAGCAGCCCCCGCTCCGACCGAAGAATTCACACCGCAAACCGTAAGCGTAACCGCCCACGTAAACGCGCTCTTCACGCTGAAATAACGCTACACGGCAGTAGCGTCAGCGCCCAGTAGCGCCGGCGTCCCGCCGGCTGTCCTGAGGGCCTCCGGCCCTCAGCAGAGCTGGGAGTAGGTCACAGCACCTACTCCCGTCGCGGTATTCGGCTGGCATCGAGCGACACATCGCGCTGAATGACCATCTCCACCGACGTCCCCGGCTCCAATCTGACGTCGGCGCCGCGCGACAACATCCCGATCGCCGCCCCCACCCCGGCTCCGATGCCCGCGCCGATGCCGGCACCTTTCCAGCCATCGGTCAGGCCGCCAATCGTGGCACCAGCACCCGCCGTCTTTGCAGCCGTCTCTACTTTCTTGCCCGTATCGCTATCCTGTCGAACGGTCCCCTCCGAACCCTGCGTCGTCGCATGTTCGGCCCCCGGAACATTCTCGATTGCTCCCGGCAGCATCACGGTGTAGCCGCTGGGATAAATCAGCGATGTGAAGTGAATCAATAGCTCGGCGCGTCCCTTCACATGTCCGCCGCGCTGAATGTGGCTGATCTTCCCCTGCACGTACGTGCCGCCGGGAATCAGGATGCGGTCATCGATGGCGATCGGGAACGCCGTCATTGCGTACACGGCGTCCCCTTCCTTCGCGGTCTTGGTCGAAATGGCCTGCTTCAAGGTGAGTGGAACCTTTGTCCCGGCAGGAATCACCAGGCCGCCAGCCTTCGCGTCTTTCTGACTTGCGGAATTATCGGCCTGCGCGGTCGCGGCTGATTGGGCAAGGCAACACAGGAAAAGGCACAATGCGATCCAACGCATAAAATTCATCTCCCAACGTTTCTGCCGTGAAGCGAGAATCCCTGGGCTCGTACGCAATTCTCTAGGAGGCACGCCTCCGTGAGTCTTAGGATGCGCGTTGCCGCAACCGAGTTGACTCAGCTTCCGCCTAAACGCCCCGTCTCACGATATTTTCCCGCACATTCCCCATGAACTGCGACTGCAACTTCTGCGCGCACAGCTCTCCGCAAACATGCAACGTGCCTTCCTTCTGCGCAATCTCCTCGTCCCACGGACACAGGTACAAAACTGGAATACTCAGATCGGCAAACGACGTCCACATGAGCCACCAGCGATCCGTGCTGCGCTTCAGCGTCCCGCAATTCGGACCCGCGCAACGATAGAGCGGATTTACCGGCGGCTTCGGCGTACCGGGGTTTGTCACAAGGATCTCCTGACTCGGGCGGCACCATTCTAGCGAAACAGGCTCACCGGAAGAATGCCACAGATCATTTGTAGAGAAGGTATTTTTGCCGCATCTGCTGGAACTTTTCCAGTTCGTCGCGCCAATCCTGCGCGATCCGCCGCGGATCTTGCCCTGCTGCCAAAGCATCGTACGCCGCCTGGTTGACCAGTAATTCGGACATGCGTTCCAGTTTGTAGTCTTTTGGATACAGCTTATGCAGGGCTGACGCGAGTTCCAACCCCAGCTCCGGAGCATCCAGCGTATTGCGGTCGAGCAGCATGATATTTACGCCCTGGCAAAGCTGACCGGAGTAGGGATAAGCCGTCGGAGTGAAACTGACCGGCACAAAGCGCACCGCCGGAATGGCGCGCGCGTTGAGATATTCCGCAAGCTCCTTGCCTTTGATCCACGGAGCTCCGATCCACTCAAACGGAGTGTCCGTGCCACGTCCCACTGAAACGTTCGTTCCCTCGATCAGCGCGACGCCGGTATAAAGCGTAGCCTCCTGCAGGCTCCGCAGGTTCGGCGACGGATTAACCCAGGCAAGTCCCGTGGAATCGTACCAGTCGCCGCGCAGCCAGTCATCCATCGGAATCACTTTGAGCTTCGCATTGATACCTCGCTCGGCATTGAACATTTGCGCAAGTTCGCCCATCGTCATGCCGTGCCGCGGCGGCACGGGAAAGTAGTTCGTGAAGCTCTCGTGCCCGGCGTCGGACACCGGCCCTTGCACCAACGCTCCTGTCACCGGGTTCGGTCGGTCCAGAACGATCAATTCAATTCCAGCCTTGGCCGCGGCTTCCAGAAAATAGCCCAGCGTGGTCTCGTAGGTATAAAAGCGGGCGCCAGCATCCTGAATGTCGAAGACCACAGCATCCAGATTTTTCAAGACATCGATCGGCGGACGTCGGGCTGCGTCACTTGCTCCGTACACGCTATAAACCGCCACTCCCGTAGCAGCATCTTTTGAATTGCTGATGTCGGTCGTATCGAGTGTGCCGGTCACGCCATGTTCCGGGCTGAAGATCGCCTCCAGCGACAGCCCCGGTGCCGCTGCCAGAAGATCAATCGTCCGTCGCCCCTCTGAGTCCACTCCAGTCTGATTCGTCACCACGCCGATCTTGCGCTTTCCGTCTCCGACGTGAAGAGGCTCGAAGTTCTTTTCTCCGAGCACGTCGATGCCTGACTTCACTTTCCCATTGCGAACCGCCACTCTGCGCCCGGCACTTTGCGCCTCGTTGTAGCCCGTAATGCTCTCCCAGCGCAGCTTTTCCTTCTCCTCAAGCGTCAGCGGCAAAGCTGCCGCCACGGCTGTCGCGATCTTGGTGCGCAATCCTACGGCATTGCCCTGTCCTCGCGGATGCACCGAGTTCGTCAGCAGGATGATGTAGGTCTTCGTGATTGGGTCGATCCACAAAGATGTCCCCGTAAACCCCGTGTGGCCGAAAGACCCCACCGGCAGCAGGTCACCACGATTGCTCGAAAACGGCGAGTCGATGTCCCAACCGAAGCCGCGCACGGCCGTGGCATTGGGAGGCTGTTCCGGAGATGTCATCTTTTCCACGGTCAGCGGCGAGAGAATTCCCTTCCCGCCCGCAAGTAGGGCCTGCGCGAACTTGGACAAGTCGTCGGCCGTCGAAAACAATCCGGCGTGCCCAGCCACTCCGCCCATGCGCAGTGCAGTGGGATCGTGCACTTCGCCGCGCAGCATGTGATTGTGATCGTCAAACTGCGTGGGCGCGATCCGCGGACGCCACGAGCGCGGCGGCACATAACGCGTATGCGTCATTTTTAGGGGAGTGAAGATATTGGCGGTGGTGTAAAGATCGAGCGACTCGTTCGATATGTGCTCCACCATCGCTCCCAGCGTGATGAAGTTAATGTCGCTGTAAATGAAGCCCGCTCCCGGCGGGATCTCCGGCTTTTCGGAGAAGGCCATTTTGTAGGCCGTGTCTTTCCCCTGCCACGGGGTTGTGAGATCAAGGTCGGGCGCCAGCCCGGAATAGTGGGTGAGCAACTGGCGGACCGTGATGTCTTCTTTGCCATTCTGTGCGAAGTCCGGCAGAGTTTTGGCGATGGGGTCATTAAGTCGGATCTTGCCGCGCTCCACCAGTTGCATCACCGCAGTCGTGGTCGCAACTACTTTGGTCAAGGACGCCAGATCGAAGATCGTGTCGACGGTCATCGGCTCACGCCGCGGCTCCAGCGCCCGTCGTCCGAACGCCTTGCGATAGACGACTTGCCCGTTGTGGCCGATCAGCACGACCGCGCCCGGGATCTGTCCATCGACGATAGCTCGTTCCACAATCGAGTCGACCACAGCAAGCCGGCTCGCTGATGTCGCCGTCTTGGGCGCCAACTCGGAAGCGCAAATTGTCGAAACCGTGAGCATGGCCAGCAAGCCCAGCGCTGTTTTCGGCAGGCGTCGTTTCATGGGATCGGATGACTGGATGATCTGACTCTACACAACCCTACGCGCATTCCTCAATCCACAACGGTTACGGAGGTGCCATGTCAGCTACGGTCGACTTTCTTTACCCTACCCCGCGACTTTGCTATAACCCGAAGAGAGCGATTCCAGATATCTGCCATGAAAGCGAGCTCTTCTGACCCGCGTCGTGAGCCATTCCGCAACCTTTCCGATCGCAAATTACGCTGATCAAGAGGAACGCTTTGCGCCCGCATACGACGTTCTGCGCGAGGCACTCACGCGACAGGCGTTCCCGGCTGCATCTATCGCTGTCACCCATGAAGGAAAACTGGTCGCGCTACGCGCCTTCGGACGCTTTACCTTCGATTCCTCGTCCACGGAAGTCACCCCTCACACGATCTTTGATCTCGCCTCCGTCTCGAAGGTGATCGCCACCACTTCCATGGCCATGATCCTGTATGAGCGCGGCCTGCTGGATCTGGAAATGCCGGTGATTTCCATCGTTGGGGAATTCGCGGGCGAGGATCCGCGTCGCGATGAGATTACTTTGCGCATGTTGCTCGCACACTCTTCCGGGCTCCCAGCCTACGAGAAGCTGTTTCTACGCGCGCATACGCGAGAGGAGTTGCTCGAAGCTGCCTACAGCACTCCCCTTGCAAACGAGCCCGGCTCGCACGCCGAATACAGCGACATCGGCTTCATCATCCTCGGGGTCGCATTGGAACGCCTCTCCGATGAGTCTCTCGACCATTTCTGCCAGCGCGAGGTCTTCGGACCGCTCGGCATGACGCACACGACCTTCAACCCGGCCCGCGACTTGCACAACGGCATCGCGCCTACTGCGAACGATCAGACCTTCCGCCACCGCGTTGTGCAGGGCGAAGTCCAGGATGAGAACGCCAGCGTGCTGGGCGGCATCGCCGGTCACGCAGGGCTCTTTTCCACCGCGCAGGACGTGGCAACCTTTGCCCACGCCATGCTGCAAAACGGGCAGCCGATTATGCGTCCGGAAACGCTCGCATTATTTACAAAGCGGGAATTGTCTCCGGAAGGAACTTCGCGAGCTCTGGGGTGGGACACTCCGTCTCGACCATCGCAATCCGGGACTCACGTTTCATCGAATTCTTTTGGACATCTTGGATACACCGGCACCTCCCTATGGATCGATCCCGAGCGAAAGCTCTCCATCACGACGCTGACGAATCGTACATGGCCCGATTGCAGCAACAAGGCTATCCAGCAAGTGCGGCCACGCTTCCACGACGCCGTGGTTGAAGCTCTCGATCTGAAAGATGCCCACAGATGAAATTTCTCTCGATCTCCAACTTCACGACACAATTCGCATGAAACGCAAGTCGCACCGCCTGGAAAAACTTACGACCGAGCAGCCGAACCGGGCGTCCACCGACCTCGACCTGAAGTCGGGCCTGGAAATTGCCCGCATCATCAATCGCGAAGATGCGAGACTTCCGGCGGCGATCGCGCAGGCACTCCCCCAAATCGGACGCGCCATCGACCTCATCGCCGCCCAACTACGCAAAGGCGGACGCCTCATCTACGTGGGCACGGGCACCAGCGGCCGAGTAGGCGCGCTGGACGCCTCCGAGTGCGCCCCCACCTTCGGAATTGATCCCAGCAAAGTGCAGTTCATGATCGCGGGCGGCACCAAAGCTCTCGCCGTCGCCGTGGAAGCCAGTGAAGACTCGCGCGAACTCGGGCGTAGCGACATGGCCAAGCGCAAGCCCGGCAAGAACGACGTGATTGTCGGAGTCGCCGCGAGCGGTCGAACACCGTACACCATAGCCGCCGTCGAGTATGCGCGCGCCCATGGGGCTCAAACGATTGCGGTCACCTGCAATCACCATTCGCAGTTAGAACGTGCTGCGCATTTTGGAATCGTCACCGAGGTAGGCCCGGAGGTTCTCGCCGGTTCCAGCCGCATGAAAGCCGGCAGCGCACAGAAGATGGTTCTGAACATGCTCTCCACGGGCGCGATGGCAAAGATGGGCTACATCTACGGCAACCTGATGGTCAACCTGCACCTGAAGAATGTGAAGCTGGCGGCGCGAGGCATCAGCATTGTGCAGTGGGCAGCAGGCCTGGATCGCGCGGCCGCACGTAGCGCGCTGAAGGCCGCCGGAAACGACGTCCCGATTGCCCTGGTGATGTTGAAAGCG
>Ga0075434_100003352_pt1 | contig 14332 bp, 13 predicted proteins | sample RhiMethybrSRZTD3_FD_75298 | JGI IMG/M metagenome (GOLD analysis project Ga0075434, IMG submission 75298) | Populus rhizosphere microbial communities from Tennessee, USA - Rhizosphere MetaG P. TD hybrid SRZTD3 | ecosystem: Host-associated > Plants > Roots > Rhizosphere > Soil | place: USA... | reverse complement strand
AGAAACGGTCCTAGCGCAGTTTTTGATATTCGCTCCGGACCACATCCTCAATGATTGCTTCGGCCTCTTCGTTCCAGTGCCTCGACCCGCAGCGGTCGCAGATGCCGATTGGGATCGTCGCGCGACAGAAGATGTAGCCTTTGTCGGTCCATTGCCGGAACGCGATCCGCTGGCTGCGTTGGCCAATATGGCCGCGTTTACAGAAATCGCACTCCGGGGCATCACTTGGGTCGGACATAGTCCCCACCGACCGTGAAGGCTGGGACGGTAACCTCGCACGAGTGTTTGGATGGCATATGTGAACTGCTTCACACAGGTGGCCGAATTGGGGGGCATTGTCGTGGCGAGCTGCGCCGATGTCGGAAGCCGCGACGTGTCGCGCCGTGACGCTCCGTCGTTCAGGCTATGACAGTGCCCCGACGACGCCCTCGGCCTCGAGCAGCTTCGACAATTGCTTGCGGGCGTAGAACATGCGGGTCTTGACGGTGTTGCCGCCGATCCCGATGATCTCGGCAACCTCCTGCACCGATTTCTCGTGGTAGTAGACGAGATCGATCACTTCCCGATGCTCCCGGGACAGGCGCGCCAAGCATTTGCGCAGGATTTCTCCGCGATGCTTGATCTCGAAGGCGACGTCAGGCGTATCGGCCGGATCGCTGATGTCGCTGCTCTCCCGCTCGGATGACGCGGCCTGTGGACGGCGACGCAACTCCGCCAGGGCCTTGTAACGGGCAATCGCCAACAGCCAGGTGGTGACCGCGGAGCGCGCCTCGAACCGGTGCGCCTGCTGCCACACGCTGAGAAACACTTCGCTGGTCAGGTCTTCCGCCAGCCCATTGTCGCCGACCATGCGCAGCACGAAGCGGTAGATGCGCACGTTGTGCCGCGCGAACAGCGCCTGCATCGCCAGACGGTTCCCGGCCGCGATCTTGCCGATCAACACTTCGTCGGACGTATCGGGGGCCTTGGGCGGCGGCCGGTCGGCTGAAGCGTGGCGATTGGGCCCGGCAAGATCGTTGCGCATTGGCGGCTTCCCTGTTTGATCTCCTATGACTAGGCCGGGGGCTGCAAACCTTCTGTTAACCACATCACACTTCGGCCGCCCCTGCGCTTCGGGGCATCACAATGAAGAGAGCCGGGCGTCCGGGCTCCAAAGCGCTCCACCTGCGGCAGCGGCGACCTCGCCGCGAATTCAGCAGTATGGCCGCGTCAGCGCCCGCGACGTGGCGTAATCCGGAATGCAGGACGGCGCCCGGCTCTGCGCAGACGAGAATAAGCGCGAGTGTCACCACCGGCTTTCCCCGGCGAAACGATCTCGAACGGCAGCTTGCATCAGCAACCAGGTGGAATGGTGGGCCGCTTGCAACCGGAACCTGCCAGTGGCGACTTCGCGCGTCGGTGAGGGAGCCCACAGATGGAAGAATTGACGCCATGCCCGCGTGCCGGCAAAGCCGTTCGTCGCCTGTGGCTCGGACTTGATGAGTGATGTTTCAAGATCATGATCGAGGGTTGGCGGCGCCCACCTGCTCGTCTATTTTCCGCTCGACCCGCGCACGAACGGGAAGACAAGAACTGACGGTGAGGGGACGATGCCCGCTTCAACCAGCATGGCCGTGCTGTTCGCCGCGTTTGTCGGCCTGCTCGCGGCGGTGAACAACGGCGCGAATGCGCAGGCTTATCCGAGCGGTCCGGTGAGCTTCGAGCGCGTCGATCTCAGCCCCGCGCAACTTTCGCAGCTCATCCAGGACGACCTCAAGCATTGGGGAGCCCTGGTGAAGGCGGTCGGCGCCAAGCTCGACTGACCCGCGGGAACTGGTGCGCATCACCTCCAATGGAAGCAAGCGCGAGCTATTGCGCTGCCGCCGGAATCAACAAGTGCATCATGCGGTGGTGAATCTGCGCGTTGATGCAACAACCTCAGAGGACAGCAATCGTGACCGAACAATACCCGCCCATTCGCCGCTTCGTGACCGGGCACGATGCCAACAACGTCGCCAAGATCATCATGCAGGGGCCGGCGACCAATGCGAAGCGTCCGAGTCCCGCCGCGGTCTCGACCTTGATCTGGTCGACCGACCGCACCCCGGCCGACATCTCCATCGGCGAGGACGTCGAGGATCTGGGCGCGCGCATCATCGGTACCGCGCCCCCGGCGAACGGGACGCGGTTCGCGGTGATCGACTTCCCGCCCGGCAACGAGCCGCGGATGCATCGCACCGAGACGATCGATTATGTGATCGTGCTCGAGGGCGAGATCGAGATGGACATGGACGATTCGACGGTGAAGCTCAAAGCTGGCGACGTCATGGTCCAGCGCGGCACCAACCATGCCTGGGCCAACCGCAGCGCCAAGCGCGCCCGCGTCGCCTTCGTGCTCATTGACGCCACGCCGCTGGGGATCGGCCATCCCATCACCGGCGCCGCCAACGCAAGGTGATGGGAAACTGGGCATGAAAGTCACTGGCGCGATGAGCGTCGTCGACGCCTAAGCGAGCCGCCTCGTCCGCGAGGCCACCGTCCTGTCAACTTCACCGCCATCGCGACGACCGGCTCATTCGCGATATTGCAAGAGGCCGACGTCGCGTTCGGCGACATTCTCGACATGCCGCGCCTGCTCGACCTCATCAATCGCCACAAGGTCAACGGTATCCGGCATCGAACGTCGATGACATTTCGCGCGCCCGCGCCGAGCTCGGCTATGCCCCGCAATATGACCCGGACAAGGATATTGCCGATGACCTCGACGGCCTCGAGCGGCGCAAGGCGCGTTGAGCGTCGCGCGTATCGGTAAGCAAAGTTGCTAGTCGCCGCGCATGCCGGATCGGTCAAGGAACAAGATGTGGATATGATCCGGATGGCGCACAGCGTGCGCTCTCGTCTCACTGCTGCGGCTGCTGCGGCCGTTCGGTGTTGGCGTTTTCGCGCAGCCATTTTTCATAGGCCGGGTCGATGCCGTCCAGTCCGAACGCCTTGAGGCGTGCGGCGTCGAGGACGAGCATCTTGTCCGGCGCTCGCTGCATCATTTCCTTGTATAGCCGGTCCGGCATGCCCATGCGGGCGAGGTAGGTCTGCACTCTTTTGGCCGGCGCCGCGCTTTTCTGGCCGGCGCGATCGCGCCCCGCAGGCTCTTTGGGGTCGGGCAGGCGGTAGATTCCGACGCTGTCCGGCGCGGGACTTCGTCGCACGCCCGCGGCCAGGATCAGGACGCAGGCGCCCAGGCACTCCCCATGATCGTCGGTGGCCGTCAACACCGACAGCTTGCGGACTTCCTCTCCGATCTCGATGGCCGCGGCCACGTTGCCGCCCGGCGAATTGAGATAGACCGTCAATTCGTCGTTGTCCACGCGCAGGAACCTGATCAGCTCCAGGGCGTGGCTCGCGATCGTCTTGTCGATGGGACCGTCGATTGCCACGCCGGCGGTGTGCGCCGCGCTGTCGAGGTTGTAGATGCTGACGGTGCCCTCTCCCTGTTCCGCGGCTGGCTCCGCGGCGAGGGGAAACGGCTGCACCAGGCTGATAAGGCAGGCCGCGACCAGCGTCGCGGTTATGAAGACATTCGGCATAAGCAATCCGCTGGACTGCGTGATTCCGGCAACGACGGAGTCTATCAGGGATGTCGAGTGGACCGAAAGCGCGAAAACCGGCGCATCGACAGGCTCATGCACCGGTCGGACCCCGAGCGGCCGGACCGTCGGGACCCCACCCGGTTCCGGCGACCGCGCGCGCATCCCGTCCCGGCGTTCAGGGCACGATATTGTCGGTGCGATAGTCCGCCGGGCTCGCGATCTGCATGACCTCGAAATCGTCGGAATATTCAATGTGCTCCTGCGGGATCTGGCCCTGATAGGCGATGCAGTCGCCTTGCCGCACCGTCACCTCTCCGAGCCCCTCGAATTCGGTGCGGAACCAGCCGCGCATGACGAAGATCAGGTGGAAGCTGGTGTTGTGGGTGTGGCGCGGTGCGCCGCCGCCCGGCTCGAACTTCTTGATGGCGCGCCCGATGGTGCCGCCGACGCGGCCCTCGGTCGCTTCCGCGAGCCCGAGATCGCGATATTCCAGAAAGGGCCGCAGGCCCTTGCGCGTCCAATTGGTGCCGTCGAGCCGCGACAACACGATCTTGGGCTTGAGCGTCGACATGTTTCCTCCTGCCGTCGGGCGATTCGGGAAGCCTTTGGACTATGGCTGCGCGCCCGTTACAATCGTGGCAAGCGCACGCACGTCGGGCAAGCACTTCGCACACGTTTCGGCGACGACAAGGTGCGGCGGATGACGGAGGTCCGGCGAGGTCCGCCGCGGCCACCCGGGGAGGAAGACGATGGACATGCATCACGGGACGCGCCGTTTCCGGGCGCGCCGGCTGCTGGCGCATTCTCTGGTGCTGATCGCGCTGGTCGCCGCTGCAAGCGACGCACTGCCGGCGCAGGAAGCTTGGCCCAGCCGGCCGATCAAGCTCGTCGTTCCGCTGACGGCGGGGGGCGGTGTCGACATGATGGCGCGGCTCACCGCCCAGCACCTCAGCGACCAGCTTGGCCAGCAGGTGGTCGTGGAGAACCAGGGCGGCGCCGGCGGCACCATCGCGGCCAACACCGTCGCGCGCGCACGGCCCGACGGCTACACGCTGATCTTCCAGTCGGTGTCCTCGGCGGTGGTCAACGCACTCGTCTACAAGAATCTGCCATACGATCCGATCAAGGACCTGATCCCGGTCACGCTCGCCGGCAGCTTCCCGCTGGTGCTGGTCACCAATCCGGACCTGCCGGCAAAGGATCTGGGCGAGCTCATCGCGCTGCTCAAGGCCAATCCCGGCAAGTACAGCTACGGCTCCTCGGGCGTGGGCACGATGCCCCATCTCGCCGGCGAGCTGTTCAAGTCGATGGCCGGCGTCGATATCGTACACGTTCCCTACCGCGGCAATTCGGCGATCATGGCCGACCTGCTGGCCGGGCGCGTCGCCATCATGTTCGACGGTCCGCCGACCCAGCTCGGCAACATCCAGAGCGGCAAGGTGCGCGCGCTCGCCATCACCACGGCCGAGCGTTCGCCGGTGCTGCCGACGGTGCCGCCGGTCGCCGACACGCTGCCGGGATACGCCATTCCGTTCTGGACTGCGATTTTCGCGCCCGCCAACACGCCGAAGGACACCGTGGAACGAATCGCTGCGGAAACCAGGAAAGCCATGCAGAACCCCGAGGTGATTCGCCGCTATGGCGAAGTCGGTATCGTCGGCATCGGGTCGAGTCCGCAGGAACTCGATAGGTTCTGGCGCGCGCAGCTCGACTATCTCGGCAAGGTCGTGAAGGGCGCGAACGTCAAGCCGGTGGAGTAGGGCGCAGGTCGTGGCGCCTGTGACGCGGCCGCGTCTGCGGTGCTCGCATTGTCGTCGCAGGCGAGATGAGGCTCCATGACCTCATCACGTGACCGGACTTCGAGCATGATCCCGAAGATCTGCAGACTTTCGGATAAGAACGACGGATCAATATTTAGGGCGAAATCGTGTTTCGATCCGGAGCGATTTCACTCCGGGCGCCGCGGCAGACTTGCCGGTCGTCGACAGGCATGGACACGAGTGGCCGCGTTCCTCGGCGCAGGCCGGGCTCGCCAAGGTCCGGCTGCGATCGACCTGTTCCGTGCCGCAAAATAGCCCTTCGTCATACATCAAAATATCCGCATTCCTCACCACGCTCGGGCGCGGCCTCTCGATGTTCCCAATTTGCGCGGAAGTCATTGGGCGCCGCTCGACACCGGCGCGTCGGGAACTGCGCCAATCACAAGGAATTTGTCGTTGAGACAGGCGAACCTGCGATTGCGAATCGGCGGCTGCCTTGCGGTGGCCGCAGGCGTTCTGCTCTCCGGCCCAATGGAGCCGGCGGCCTTCGCTCAGGGTGGCGATGGCGCGGATCGCATATCCGTCATGCGCGAAAACGATCGCTCCTTCAGGATCGCCCGCGCCGAGTCAGTGGAGGTGCTGGTGACGTTTCTGTCACCGACGACGTTTCGCGTTCGCATCGTTCCGGTGGAGGCTGAGACCGCTACTCTTCCGGAATATGTGACGACCAAATCCGATGAGTCCTACCCAGCCGTCGACGTGCGGGTCGACGCGCAGCCGAATGAAGTAACGTTCAACACCTCTGCAGCGATCTTGAATCTATCCCTGGAGGACGAGGTCGTTTCGCTGCAGCTGCGGACACCCGACAAGGTCTTGATTGACAACTGGGATATTGACGCCGGCGAGCGGGTCGCACGGATCGAGTTGCAGAATGTGGAGCGCATCTACGGATTTGGCGACAAGCGCGCCGCCATGGACCAGCGCGGGCAGCGGATCGAGATCGTCAATCGCGACGCCTTCGCGAGCGAGTCCAATCAAAGCTACAAGAGCATCCCCTTCTACATGAGCAGCGCCGGCTACGGCCTGTTTTTCCACAACTACCGGCCTTCAACGTTCGATATCGGCGCGTCTGCCAAGAGCCGCTTGCAGCTCAAGGCGAGCGGCGGAGAGATGGATTTCTACGTATTCGTCGGCCCCATGAAAGAGATCCTCTCGCAATTTACTGAGCTCACCGGACGTCCGGCAATGCTGCCGCTCTGGGCGTTCGGCTACCACCAGGGCAAGGCCAGCTATCAAGGTCGCGAGGGCCTCGACGTCGGGCAGCAGATGCGGCAGCGCAAGTTGCCGTTCGACGTCATCTACTACGACGCATTCGACCAGCAGGCCACCAGCAAGGCATTCATCGACGCGCTGTGGGAGCGCTACCGGAGCAGGCTGACAGTCGGATTTGGCATGCCGATGTTCGGGACTTGGCATGGCAACGACGACTCTGCCTTGCTCAACGATCTTGCTGCGCGCGGCTTCCTGATGGTCGATCGCAACAATCGCCCGGCGATCGGTCGAGACACGAACGTCGAGGACGTTGAGAACAAAAGCTCCGTGGCATATCTGGACTATTTCTCCGAGCGCGCCGTGGATCATGTCTTTGCCGTCAAATGGACCGACGCGCTCAAGAATGGCGCAATCCTCGGCATGGTCGACTTCGGCGAGATGGACCACGTCCGAAACGCGGATCAGAAATTCTGGCCCAGCACCGGCATGTCGGTGGCGCAGACGCGAAACCTGTTTGGTCTGGTTTATCCTCTCGCCGTCGTGAATGGCGTGCTCGACCGCATCGGCGGACGCAGCACCGGAATGGTGCGGCCCGGTTTTGCGGGAAGCCAGCGGCTGGGCTGGACTACGACCGGGGATTCGGTGCCGACCTACGCCAATTTCCGCGCGCATACACGCGCCATGCTGAACTTGACGCTTTCCGGCTTTTCCAACGTCGGACAGGACATCGGCGGCTGGGACGGAAAGTCAGAAGACATTCTTTATGCGCGCTGGTTCGGGGCGGCAACGTTCTACCCGTTCATGTGGTCGCACGGTAAGGGCGACCACGAGCCCTATTCCCATGGCGAGGCGGTCGAGAATGCGGCGCGCTCGTTCCTGAATCTGCGCTACCGTCTCATTCCCTATCTCTATTCGCTGCACGAGCTGGCACATCGAACGGGCGTGCCGGTCATCCGCCCCCTTCATTTGGTGGAGCCACAGGATGCGGCCGGTTTTCGGATCGACGATCAGTTCTTCGTCGGCGACGACATCCTGGTGGCGCCGCTGTTCAACGACGATGGCGATCGCAAGCTCTATCTGCCCAAGGGCACGTGGTACGACCTCTTCGGCGAACGGCAGCCGGTTCAGGGCGGCGAAACAATCGAGCGCGAGTCGGTTCCGCTCGATCGCGTCCCGGCCTACGTGCGCGCGGGCTCGGTGATCCCGCTCGGGCCGGAGATGCAGTATACCGGGCAAAAGCCCGTCGATCCGTTGTCCGTCCACGTCTACGGCTTTGCCCCGATCGATCTCACGGGCACCACCAGGACCAGCGCATTTTCGCTGTATGAAGACGATGGACTGAGCATCGCCTATGAGGGCGGTGAGTTCCAACGCACCCACCTGCGTTTCGGCCAGAGTAGCAAGGGAGTCCGGTTCGACGTGACCCCCGAGAGCGGTGACGGCGCCTTCCAGAGCGTCTCGCGGCGCGCCTATCGCCTGCAGTTCCATGGCATTCAGGGCGCGGTGAACTTCGTCCGTCTCGACGGCAAAGACATTCCCGCAACGGGCTCCGAAACCAGCGGCGCCCAGGCAGCGTGGTCGAAGAACGAATGGACGGGTGACATCTCGGTTGTCATTCCGCCGTCGGCGCCCCACGCTTTTACGGTGGAGTTCGCGACCGAGTACCAAAGCCAGCCGGTCGAATAGCGGCCGGCCGCACAATCGCGGTATCGCAGGCGGCAAACTCGCGCGCTTTAATCGCGACACGGCAGCACACGGCGCGCGCGCGCGCGACGTTCGGAAAGGAGAGGGACAGGGCGGACTACGCCGGCGTCATCGCCTCCGGCTTGGCGCCAGCCCCGTGCCATTCGCCACCAGGGGCGGATAGCGGCGCACTGGTCATCGCGGCGAACTCCTTCTCGGACAGCCAACCTTCAATACCGATCAGGGCTTCGTCCTCCGCGGAATGCGCGAGCGTGGCCAGCATGTTCTCTCGGAGCAGCAGCCAGACCGAGGTGTCCGCGGCGGTTTTCGCCATGACCATGATCTTGCGCGAAGCCCCCATCAATGGATCGAGGACGATCACCAGGTGTTCGCCATGGGTGTCATCAGTGCGCGCCTGCAGACGATCCTGCGCGAGCTCGATGCCCCTGCTGTCCACGGCCGGCAGCGCGCGCTCGCGTCTGACCTCGATTCCGGCGGATGCCAGTAGCTCCGGCAGCTTTCGGACCACGGCGCGGTTCAATTCGCGAGGGTGTTCGGGAAGATCGGTCCAGTCGACGAGGTGCGGATGCAGGAGCTGGCTGTCGTCGCGTTGATCACCGCGTTGCCACCCCGACAGGCGATGTTCGACGAGCCAGCGCCAGTGCTCGCACTGCGCAAGCCTTTCGATCTCCGCAGCGGAGAGTTCGAGTGGCCGGGGAGTCTGCGATGGCCGCAGCCGCAGGCCCGACGCACGCATTTTTGCATTGATATGGTCGGCGAACCGGCGGCTCGACTGCTTGTAGACTTCCGGCAACCGCTCCCAGGGAAGTTGGGCGGGTGAATCGACGCCCCGGTCGGATTGTTGGGAGGCCAGATAGATGGCGTGATGGGCGCGCGCCAGATCGTCCATCCGGTTCTCGAAGATGATGGGCCTGCTGGTCAGATACGCGAGGTCACCGAAGGGAACGATCCTCTGTCGCAATGGGCCGATGTGCTCGAGTCGAGAGGTGAATTCTCCGAGGCGGCGGATCTGGCGAACCTCAACGAAAACAGGCGTCGTGAGCTGCTTGTCGCGATCGAGCCGGCTGCGAATGTGGCTCGCGACGCTGAGGTTCAACTCGTCGCCGCCGATTGCGACGACGACCGCGTCAAGGCGCTCGGCGGCAACGAGGTCGTTGAGAACCGTCCAGGAATGCGGGTCGGAGCTCAGAGTGTGATCGAAGCAGGTCATGGCGGCCACCTGCGAAAGCCCAGGCAACCTTGTTTCAAACGAACCCAGGCGGGCCGAAGCTTTTTCGTCCACCACCAGGAATTCCGGCAACTCGCCGGGGACGGCGAACGCTGTTCGCAGTCCTTGTTCAACCACCGCCTCGCCCGTTTCGCCGAGTCCCAACAGGAGAATCCGCGGCGGCGCGAAAGCAAACGAGGTCCGCCTCCGCGCCAGGGCGGAAGAGCGATAGAGCAGCCGCGCTGAATTGTGGCTGGTGTTGAAAGGTCTGACCTCCACCTGCGCGGAGCCCAATGCGGCGCGCTGATGATTGGTGATCGTATGCCGAAGCCAACTGGCCCGAAGCTCTGGCAGGACGACCAGATGTCGCGCGCTTTCGAGATCGTTGGCGCGCAGGCTGATCTCGAGATTTGTGGAATCGCTGCCCGTTGTCGCGACAATGGCCTTGGCGCGGTGAGCGCCGGCCAGTCGAAGTACTTTCGCGCTCGTCGCGTCGCCCTTCAGCACCGGCACGCCGGCTTGCGCGCAAGCGGCTGCGGCAGGCGTGTCGCTGTCCAGGTCGATGGCCACCACGCGTTCGCCGGCGTTCCGCAGGTTTTCGACGATGTGTCGGCCGGTTTCGCTCAATCCGCACACGACCGTGTGGTTGCTGCTTTTCCTGGCGAAGGCTACGCGCAGATCCCGGCGCAGGCTGAGCAGGAACAGCTTGGCCGCGGCGAGGACCGCGACGCCGGGAACAAGATATTGCGCCACGACGAGCTGCCACGGATCGCTCCCGATCGAGAAGCTCCCCCGCCCCTGAACGAGGTGCAACGACTTTTCGAACAGCTTCCAGGCGGGCTCCGGCGCGCACTCCACGCCGATACAACGGCTGAATCCCCAATAAGCCAAAAGGAGCGCCACGCCACCGACCAGACCCAACACGAACCAATCACGATTCTTGAACACGGTCGGGCTGCCAAATTTGGTGGGCGGGTGTCGGGTGGGGAGATCAGGAAGCCAATCGCAGGTGCCGCTCGCCGATCAATGTATCCCTGCCGCAGGAGCGCGGCTGCCTTGCAAGATATCACACGCAGGGTGCGGGGGGCACGCCACGGTAAGGGAGCGGTGGCAGTCGGCCCGGCGCCAACGCCAGGCCGCGTCGGGTGCGCCGTGTTCAGGAAAATGTGATCCCCATCGCACGGCGATTCCGGATAAACCCGCCGCTTCGGACGAGGGGAAAATCCGTGGCTATCCAGGACACTGCTGCCCGTTACGCGCCATATGTGCTCAGCATCGTGCGCATCGTCACGGCTTTGCTGTTTCTCGAGCACGGCACATCGCGCCTGTTCGGTTGGCCGTCGCCGCTGCCGACGCCTGCGCTGCTCTCGATGTACTGGTTCGCCGGCGTGATCGAACTCGTCGGTGGCGCCCTGCTCGTGCTCGGTCTTTTCACCCGGCCGGCGGCGCTGATCATGTCGGGCGAGATGGCATTCGCCTATTTCATCAGCCACGCGCCCGCCGGCTTCTTCCCCATCCTCAATCGTGGCGACGGCGCCATTCTTTTTTGCTTCATCTTTCTCTATATCGCCTTTGCCGGCGGCGGCCCGTGGAGTGTCGACGCGCTGATGGCGCGGAAGGGCAGGGTCGTCTCATGAATGTCGACCGGTTCGTAAGCGGTTCGCGGACGCCACCGCAAGCGCGGTGAGCGACCCTCCACGTCGACGCCGATAAGCTTGAGCTCAGTGTCGCTCACTTTGGCGCCGTGCACGGCGTGGGTCGGTACCGTGAAGGTGTCGCCGGCCTTGAACGCCCGCGCCGATTGGCCAGGCGGAAACCGGGATGGCTGCACCGGGCCGGCTGTCGCGGCGACGATACCTGCATTTGACGGATTGGAGGCCGAATTTTACGCAAACGTTCCTTGCCATTCTTTCGGAAATTTACGGTTCTTACGCTTCAACCGCGTGCACAAACAGCGTGCACAAAATCGGAGAACTGCGATGAAGCGTCTTGCGGTCCTGGCTTTTTCCCTCGGCGTGATGGTTGCGCCATTTCAAGCGCATGCCCAGAAGCCGGTCGAGTTCAATGGCATGGTGTTTGATACGCCGCCCGTGCCAGGCTATGAGGCCCCCAAAACGCAGGCGCCCACCAAGGCCAGAACGACCACGCATCAACAGCACCACCACCGCGCTCCCGCGGCATCATAAGATCAGCCGTCGCAGCGGTCGGCCTTTCTCCATGTGATGGCCGGGCGCGTCGCGGCCATCACGTCTTCGTTTTGACGCGCGATGACGAAGACGCGGCTGCCCGGCAGCCGCAGACAAGTATACGCTGTCTGTGTGCGCCGGCCGCGTTGCCGGGCGTGGCGACTTGATTGTGCGTGTTGCTATGATCCAGGTCGGCTCGCGCGTGGACGTTTTCGCGAGACAACCGGATTTCAGGCCGCTCACGCCGCCCGTCAGGGCGTGGCGGTAATCACGAATGCCCGGATGCGGCCTTCGATGGCGCCCTTTCCAAATCGATGCGCCAGGGCTTCGGCCGCCCGGCTCGTCGCGTGCTCGATCTGCGACGCATCGCGAGCCTCGATTTCATTCCTCAACGGCGTGCCCTGGCAGTAGGCGATGGCGGGATCACGTGGCGAAGCGGCCTTGCTGCTGGCATCCACGGAATCGACGATGATTTGCGTGAATCCCGCGGTCGTCAGCTCGGCGCGGATTCGTTCCACATCATGGTAGCCGTGCGGGATGCGGGCCATGAAACGAGGGGGATCATCGGGGAAGACGGTCGCCAGTGCGTCCGTTACGGTATCGGCAAATTCGTTTTCCGAGAGTCGGTCCCATACATTGAAGAAGAAATGACCACCGGGTTTGAGCACCCGGCACGCCTCCTTATAGCCCTGCACCTTGTCGGGAAAGAACATCGCGCCGAACTGGCAGGCCACGGCGTCAAAGCTTCGATCCTCGAACGGCAGCGCTAGGGCGTCGGCCCGCTTCCACTCGATCCGCGCGTCGCGAGGCTGCCGCGCGCTGGCATGGTCGAGCATCGGCTGGTTGAGATCGGTTGCCACGATGCGCGCGTCGGCGGGCAGCCGCGATGCGATCGCGCGTGTAAGTACGCCGGTTCCTGCGGCCGTCTCCAGTAGACGCCGGGGGCCGGCCTTGGCCACCCTCTGGGCGAGATCGAGCGCATACGATTCGAAGATGAGGGGAACCAGGAAACGATCGTAGATCTCCGGGATGGTTCCTGCGAACAGCTTATCCGTCGACGCCATCGGGTTGCTCCGTCAAAAACGGCATGAACCGCCTGCACGCTACCACCACGCGATCGATCGGTCGCGGCCCGGCGCATCAGCCGGCCGTTGTGGCCCGCGAAGGTTCCAAGTGTTGAGAATGTTGTCCACCTCGTCGAGCGTGAGACCGTGGTGTCGGGAGAGGCTTCGAGACATCGACATCACGGTACGGCGCGAACCGCGAGGCCTGAGCCGTGAGCGTGAAGGAGAGGCTTTGACGCCGGTTCGCGCCAGCGCGTGGTGCAATCGGCTTCGTTCTCTTGCACCACCCGCCTCAGCCGCCGCTCTTGAGTTCCTGATACACCGCGGCGACGAACCGGTCGGCGCTCGTCCCGGCACCGGCTGGCTGGAGCCCGCCCGGGACTTTCGCGTCGAAGGGCGCGGTGACTTTCGCCGCGAGAACATCCTGCAGGGTTTTGCCCTGCGCAATCAGTTGCTGCACTTTTTCGCGCACGGCGAAAATCATGTCGCGATAGGGGACGATGTCCTCCCGCTTGATGATCGTGCCATGTCCGGGGACGAGCTTCGTGTCCGGACCGGCCAGCTCCATCGTGGCGTCGAGCCCGTCCAGCATTCCCTTGAGCGAGCCGCCGTTGGCGATGTCGATGTAGGGATAACCATAGTTGCGGTAGAAATCGCCGATCATGATCACGTTGGCGTTCTCGAACTTGATGACCGTGTCGCCGCCGGTGTGCGCCGCTCTGATCGGGATGAGGTCGACGGTCTCGCCATTCATGCGAATTTTCAACGGCGTGCCCATCCCGTAGGTGATAACGGGGAACCCGGCCGGATCGCTCAACGGATTTGCAGCGGCATTGGGCGATTTCGATATCCGCACCATTCCTTCGCGCAGTTCTTCCCGCGCAAGGACCACGGCGCCCAGCCTTGTCAGGTTCGCATTGCCCGCAGTGTGGTCGCGATGGATGTGGGTGTTGACGAGATAGCGGATCGGCGCCGCGCTGATGCGCCTGATCGCAGCCACCACCTTGTCGGTAAGCTGCGCGTACTGGGAGTCGACCATCAGGATGCCGTCCGGCCCCGCGAGCACGCCGATCCGGCCTCCCGCGGCGTCGTCGTGCGACGGATCGAGGCCGCCCGAGCCGGACAGCATATAGAGGTTCGGGGCCAACTGATCGGTGAGGATCTGGACCCTGTTGAAGTCGATTTGCTGCGCGAAGCCGCTCGAAGCGAGCGGCGCGGCGGTGAGGCCGACCACCAAGAGCCATGTGGGTTTCATTGGCATCTGCTCCCTGTCGGCCTGCGTCCTGGCATTCGCTGGATAGCCGAAGGCCGGCATGAAGGCTAACATCGCGCTTGCATGCGAGGAAGCCGCGAGCCGACCATGCCGCGGCCGCGCTACATCGAGGACACCGTTGCTCTTGCTCGTTGTTTGCGGCCTTCTTGCCGACCCTTCTGCGACGGATGCCTAGGATTCGATGTCAATTTGGGTGCCGCTCGAAAAGCGGTTCTCCACACCCCTGATTTTTGCGGAGTTCAGGCCGACCGGTTTCCGACGCCCCGAACCGGCGATTGCAGCCATACGACCGGATTTGAT
>Ga0075434_100003351_pt1 | contig 14333 bp, 11 predicted proteins | sample RhiMethybrSRZTD3_FD_75298 | JGI IMG/M metagenome (GOLD analysis project Ga0075434, IMG submission 75298) | Populus rhizosphere microbial communities from Tennessee, USA - Rhizosphere MetaG P. TD hybrid SRZTD3 | ecosystem: Host-associated > Plants > Roots > Rhizosphere > Soil | place: USA... | reverse complement strand
CGACCCCATAGCAGTCTGGGCTATCGCACGCCCAACGAGTTTGCCGAAACGTTGAGATCCTCAGTTCTACATGGATGAGAAAAACGAGGCAGGTCACTCCTCCTGAAGCCCAGTGAGATGCTGAGCAGCGTCTCGGAGGCGTGCAAGGTCATGGGCTACTCCCGAGACCGTTTCTATCGCTTCAAAGAGTTGTACGAGAAGGGTGGCGAGCCTTGCGCGAGATCGGCGGACGCAAGCCCTGCCCAAGAATCGGGTCGGACGAGCCACATCGAGAAGGTAGAAGTGGAGATCGGCTTGGAGAAGCCGGCATTCGGCCAGGTCCGTGTGGCCAATGAGCTGACCAAACGGGGCCTGTTCGTTTCCCTGACGGGCGTGCGCTGCGTCTGGCTACGCACGATCTGGAAATCTTCCGCAAACGACTCAAAGACGCTGGAAGCCAGTGCCCAGGAACGGAAGAATTTCATGCCACTCGTTTCGCAAAAAGCTGTACACCCAGTTTGGCGAACCTGCAGGCCGACCTGGGATGACTGCCTGGCCGCGTACAATCGGACACGCCCGCACTCGGGCAAGTACTGCTATGGCAAGACCCGCGACGCAGACCTTCTTGCATTCGGTTTCTCTGGCGCGGGAGAAGATGCCCGACGCAAAATTTTCCTCCGCCCCGGAGCCGGAGCCGTGCCCCGCGCAGCGTAGCGCACGGAGAGGTGCGGCCGCGGATACGGCTGCTTGAATTTAACTGAATGTCAGATCAAGTCTGAGCTATCACACCTGATCACACCCACTTCTTGGGGAGGTCTTAAGTTGTCGTGCACCAATCCAATGAGGACACCTCTCCTGCGCAGTGGTGAGATGCGATCAACTCTAAAACCTAAAGAACGCCCTTGGTGTCAACAGAAATCCGTGTGGCTGCCCATTTAACATCCCCTGTCCCACAATCTGGCCCCACATGTTAATGTCTCTGGCTGAGGAGAGCACCCACTTTGAATTGCCCCTTATCAGGGTGTTCAAGTCCCTCATCCCACTTCGCTCTGACCAGATGAATGGTCTGCCAACTACCTCATGAGCCAGATCGGGAGTTAACGATTCGTGGAAAACAAACGTGTTTCCCGATGAGCCGATAACTTGTCCAAAGAAATTTATTTTCGTGGCAGAGCTATTGGTATCGCCCGGCAGAGTCCCTAGATCGCGTATTGCTCCACCTGCCATCCACAGGACCGCGTGTACAGGGCACCCGGAGCCCTGGTCCCCGTCACATGCCCCGTCGTAGGGAAAGCTTATTGGCGTAGTCGTAGACCAGCCGACAATCTGCCCCATGTCGTTAACCCCTTTCGCCGAGCTGTTGTTGATGCTACCGTCTAGGGTTGCTAGGTCCATTGTCGTTCCATTGTTCCACGACGTCGCGTGCCCGAGACCCACAGATCCAATGTTGCCATCTTGGCCGACCATCAGTCCGGTATTGCTAATTCCGTTTACCGAGGTTGGTCGCCAACTACTCCCCAAAAGAACTATGCCGTCATTACTCGTCCAGAAAAATCCCCAGTCGAAGTTGTCACCGCCGGGTCCATCGCGACCAACTACCCGACCAAAAGCATTGATACCCGTGGCCGAGGCAGAAAAACCGCACGACGGGAGGATGTCTGACGGCCAGGGATCGGGAACAGATGGCGGCGTCCGAAAACCATTAGTTCGTGTCCAAACAAACGGCTGAATCAGATTGCTACATTGATAGCTTCCAAAGGAGCGCGACGTTGCGATGCCGGGACCGTCAGCGGTTCCAGCAACCGCGCCAAGATCGTTGATTGCAGCAGCACGGCTGAATGTGCCGCTTGGCAGTATCCCTAAATCCCGAAGACCCTTAGCCTTCGTCCAAATAAATGCATGTCCATTAAGATTACCGGCGACTTGACCCCACGTATTAATGGCTGTCGGAGAGAGTGGGCCCAAGTCCGTGATCGTGTACAGCTGTCCATACGCGGACGGAACAGCGAGCACGAATAGTAAAGCAATGACGCCCATTATCTGTTGCCACATACTCTCCTCCACAGGAGCTTAGCGAGAAAGCATGAAAGGGCCTGCCTCAAGCAGATGCGCGGGGCGGGTGCAGAACCAGACGCTACACCGCTGGCAGCTTAGTGCGATCGGGATCTCTAAGCCTCATAGCACGGTATTTTCTGGGATCTCACAACGCTTCGCGGACACGTGCCCCATAACGAGCCTATCCACAAGATTCAGGTATTCGTTCTTCCTGACATCCCAATTGTTTCGCTCGATGAAGGCCTTCGCATTCGCACATAAGAGACTCCGCTTACCGGAGTCATTCATCAAATCCACAATCTTGTCAGCCAGGTCTTCGGCGTTGCCCGATTCGAAAAACTGCACTAAATCGTCATTGAAATAGTACTTATCGATGCGGGTATTCGACGCGATAACCGGCACTCCCATCGCCATAAATTCCATGATCTTAGTACTGAATGCATCGTTGCCAAAAGAGTTGTTGAGCTTAGGCACTATACCCACATCTACCGTGGCCAACGTTTCAGCGACCTTCTCCAAGGCAACAAATCCCTGGATGCTTACAAAATCCTCGAGTTTGTTCTGCCGAACCATCATCTCGAGCCTTTCACGGTCCGGCCCGTCTCCCATGATCAGGAATCGAGCGTTTGGTATCTTGTCGCGCAAGAGCGCCATCGCATCAATGGCAACACCTACACCCTGGTGCTGGTTGAGGGTTCCCGGATAGCACATGAGGAATGCCCCATCGCTGGCCACTGGTCGGGGCAGCTGGCGAAAAATCGACAAGTCGGGATAGTTAATAATGGTCGCGCACTTCTCTCCTCCTACTGAACGCTCTTTCAGTTTCGTCTCCCACAGATGGTTCGAAATAATGACAAAACTGGAGTAGGTAATCGAGAGTTTCTCCATCACAACCAGCAGTCGAAAAATGGGCGAGTGTTCTTCCACTTTGAACTTGCTAGCGTAAAACTCGGGAACAATGTCGTGAATGTCGAGAATGACGGGCGTTCCCATGATCCGCGGGATCAGAGTCGCAAAGACCTGGAAATCCGGGACCGAGTGAACGTGGATGATGTCGTATCGCTCTTTCAGACTCTGAATCGACAGCACCCACATCGACCGCAAGAAGAACAACAATAACTTTCCAAGATAACTGAAGGGCCCTCTCTCGTTGCGGACTCGCTCTTGGATTCTATGGACACGAACGCCTCGAATAATCTCAAAGCGAGTCTGCCCCGGTTGCCGCAAAGCAATCGCATCAACATTATCGCCTCTCTTGGCAAGCGCTTCTGCATACCGACGCACGCGATTATCGGCTTCGTAAAACGTGTAAGCCACCGTGCAGGCTCTCATCGCTGCCTCGCCTTCGACAAAATACGGATAAAGACCATACTCAATCTCTGATCGTGCCTCTTAAGTTTCTGTCTGAAGCTGACTGTCGGCGACTCCGTATACCCATGAAGGTGAGTCCCGCCACAAGAATCACAGCGACCCACCAGCTGCGCTCTAGATAGGACTCCAGCAAATCCCAGTTATGTCCGTAATACGCCCTTGTGAGCGCTCCGCCCCAAGAGGATCGGGATAGTGTCAAATCACGAAAATCAGAGAACATCCGCAGAGCGTAAGCGTAAGGACTACGTTTCGTGACGGACGTATGTGACAGATCCAAATCGTTTATGTATGTGGAGCGGACCTTGCGACCTTGATGTGCCGCGATTGTCAGCCGGAAAACTGACATGCCCCCTGAGCTTGTGAAAGACACAGGAGCCCCATCAACCGTCAGCGAACTAGTATCAGAACCAGAGTCTGTTTTTCGTTGCAAATAAAACGTGAGTTCCTCGTCGGTGGGGTTCAAAAGATCCATTTCACTCGAAAGCATTAACACATCGAATCCGCCGTCTCTTCTCTTTCGCAGGAGATGTGAATGGCGCGCGATCTCGCCGAGGCTCGTCCACCGCGCGTCTGGCTGAGCCCGATTCACAAGGTCGGCGTGCGCGTTGAAAGCACCAGCGCCTCCTTCGAAAAGATCCTGGTGGCCGTAAAAAAGCAGGGGATTGCCCATAAAAGACTGGATGGCGATTTCCGCTCTCGGAACTATCTCAGTGACTGGATAACGGGATAGGCTAAAAAATCCCCCATAAGCGGTTGTGTATGGCCGGAGCAGGAATGTCGGCTCGCTCGGGAGGGTCTCGCCGAGGGGCACGTTCGAGGAGTTCGCAGTTCCGGAGAATCCATACTTCTTGAGCGCAACGAGCGTTTGCTCGGGAGCCACCGCATGTGGGAAGACCATGAACCGATCATATGAAATGCCGGTCAGTGACTGAAACCGTTCCATTCTCGCAACACTCTGTTGGATGTCGGCAATTTGCTGTGCCAGCGGGTTCTTCGCGTAGTCCCCGAATTCTCGATGCGCATGGTTGTTACCGTGAATGCAAATGGAGAAAAAGTTCGGATTCTCCCGAAACAGGCCGGCAACACCAGCCTCACTACGATCGAAATTCCACGGGATAAAGGCGATCGTCGTGTGAAAGTTATGCTTTTTCATCTCGGCCAGCATTGCGTGGTAGTCGAGGTGACCATATGGCTCGGTCAGCCAAGGATCATCGATCGTCAGGTTGGCATAGTGTCCATCGGAGTGCCACCCGTAGCTCCCGGCAGCGTAAGATAGAAAGAGAACATACGGGGCAACAGATGAGAACGCTTTGGACAGAGCATTCACTTTTCCTGTCCATGAAGTATCAACAGACCTCATTTGGGGCACAAAGAACACTTCGCCGACAGCAGATCGAGCGACAAGCAGAACCGCTGCTTCGTGCGCCCTGTTCTCACTTGAACTCGAGACCACGGTTTGCACGGTTGGGTGTGGTCTAAACTCAATTCTGCACTCCGGAGCAACAACCGCTGGGAGCTCTAGCCCTACTAGCATCCGAGTGAGGGTTGGCAGGTTTCCTACTTCTAACGCCTTTGGACTGTATTCCGGTCCCAGTGGTGAGCAATCCCAAATCTTCCCGCCTGACCAAGACTTCAGTTCGTCGGTTTTGTCCCCTGAATGCACTCCAAACACTAGTATTGGCACTTGCAAACCATTCGGCCTGCGTAAAGCAGCTTGAACTTTGTTCCTATCGAGTGCTGAAAGGGCATCCTCCGAAATCAGAACAGCTAGCGTTCCAGAGTTCTTTAGCTCAGACATCGCCGGCCCAAGGACACCCGGCGACCTCACATCCACAGTGTGGATACTCAAACCGTAAAGGTCAGCGACTTTCTTGAGCGCTTCCTCCTCCGACCGCTGCGAGTGTGGGGTGCGAAACAGGACGACGTCGCCCCGACAAAGCCCCGGGAAAACCGCCCCAAGCAGGAGCATCAAAGCAATCCCATAGAGCAAGCGTCCGATTCTCACGGACGAACCGGTTCGTCCCTGGCGGACGCAGATGGTCCATTTGGTGAGACAAAGGAGCACACTGACGATTCTATTAAGCATGGCACTCCCCGCCATCAGGGTTGGCATCGAACTGGAAGTCCTTAAGCGCATGCGAGACTAGTGCGCCAACATTTCTTCTTCGCGGACGCAGGCTTCGCCGTCAAACAGGCTCATTAGGCAGGATCGCACCCGTAACATTGTTTCAAGCACTCCCCGACGGATCTCGTCTCTCCTGTCGAGGGTTTGTTCAACAACAGTGAGGATGCCTTGCTCGTTCAGACAGCGCGCATCTGCCACAGCGGATCCGACTCCGATTGTCTCCATGACGCCGACGAACTTGTCGCTGTAGGCGACCGATACCGCAGGCACCCCTTGCGATAGGGCCGCGATGCAAGCATGCATTCGCGAGCCCACGAACAAGTCACACCTGCCAATAACGTACTTTAGTTCGCTCTGGTCGTAGGATCGGCTTAAGACACTCAGTTTTTCTCCGTACTTGTCCTTCAGCGTTTCATAAACCTGGTTGCATACGACCCAATCACTTTCGGAACTAGCAGCGTGGCCAAAGACATGCGGAACGAGCAAAACCGAAGTCCCTTTCTCGTAAATCAGAAACTCAATTAGGCGGTCGATTAAGAGTTTGTAGTCAACCTGAAGGCCAAACATATTGTTGCGAGTATAGCCACCCTTGAAAAGTAGCCCGCTGACATTCAGGCCCACCAGCGGTACTTCAGCATCTGCTGACATCGGCAGTTCGCTTAGACATGAAGGCGCGACTGCGTCCACCACAAAACCGACGTCGTAGCAGAATTCACACTCGTGGGAACCCTGGATTCCCTCGCGAAAATGCGCTGCTTGCACGAGACTCTGATAGTCACGCGCATACACTCGGTCGGCGCGAGTAAGAATGTAGCGTGCCACCAGTCTTGAGAAGGCACTCTTGAAGGGACCGATCGTTTGCGGAAGCAGCAGCAGCTTTCGGCCCATTACGATGGCCAGAATCTGAGGCAGCGATACATAGAGCAACCTCACCAAACCGTAAATATCACTGAAGCTGTCTCCGCCAGCAATGGATAGAACCATGTCCGCTTGCTGAAGATGACATAACCAAGCGTTTTTCGAAAGGATCCATCTCCGCAGCGAACTGGACGGAACCCACTTAATGAGCGTCGCCAACAGGAGCAATAGGGCGATATTGTTCGGAAGGTACAGCCTTTTGGAAAATCTGATATTTACTTTTGGCACCAGGATTTCACGTCCATTGACCTTCAACGCATGGGAAGAAGGCTCCTTCCCATAATCAAAAAATGAGATCTCGGCGTCCGGGAAACGGCTGACGACGCACTTCACAGTGCCCGCGGCCAGCACATTCACCCCCATATTGGTGTTGTCGGGCGTGGCGCCTAGAATGAGGATCCGCATCTGTTATCCTGAGACATTTTGATTTAGGGCAAAGAAGGCAAACAGCCGGACTCTGAGGTCAACCGTTCGTTCCCACACCTGCTATATCGTTGATAGCTCTCCGATGTAAAGAGAAAACCGCTGTCAAGTAAGTCATTGACATTTCGAAGCCGGATGGCGGTGTCACTCATGGTATGACCATTACGATGATTGATAAGAAAGTTGATGAAGTCACTATATCCCCGACTGTTTCCTACGAACCCTTCTTTGTTTTGCATCGCTACCTCGAGCGCGCTACCAGTCAGCTTGTAGTGCAACATCACGCAGGAGATATCCGCGAGCCTGGCATGGTTCACGAAGTGAACATGAGTAAACGGATCTACTTCTCTTGGCACGAAGAGCGAATGCTTAGTCAAGAGACAATTGTTTCCGTACAAGGTCTTACGAATACCGCCGAAGTAAAGTGCGGTCTGGTCATTGGTGACTTCATTGTCGGCGCCAAAGCTGGCCACGATGCTTGCTTCCCGATACTTTGTTCGAGCAACTTCGGAGAGGTCATAATATTGGTATACCCCTCTCAAGTCACGTTCGGGCAAAGCTGATAGTTGAGACATCGGCTTATCGGAAAACATATCCAAAAGCTGCGTGATGACTGCGGTCGACCGCTGCTGGTTCAGGTATTCGAGAAACTTGTGCAGAGGGATCTGGTCGGAAGACGGATAGTCGAAGAATTCGTCGATGTCAGCGTCCAGACACCATCCACCTACCGCTGACGTTTTTGCGAGGTATTTTTTGAAAGGTCCCTGATGAGCATCGATTGGCAGATTAGACGAGCAGATGCTGACGTTAGGGTGTTGTTGGGCAATCGCGGTTGTCTGATCGGTGGATCCATTGTCCAGAAAGAAGATGTGCCGAAATCCCATCTGCAGGTAGTGGCGAATAAAGCTCTCAATATAAAATTCGCCGTTCTTGACTACGCACGTTACGATTGCCTCGTTAGGCGCCAGTCGCAGCCGTTTTGGGCCGTTGCGATGTCTGACGTTTTGCGAGACCAAGAGCTGTCGTATTGTTCGTCGGTAGTCTGCAGGCAGAAGACGCTTCAAAATTCGCTTAGCTAGCATCGCAAAAAAACCCCATATGACACTCCTTAATCACGACCGAGCCCCTGGGAAGCTTGATGGCTCCGCTTGATTTGTTTCGCAGTAAGGCGTAGAACCCCACTTTTCTTCAGGTCACGCGATGTTGAATTTCCCAAGGGGCTGGGTGTCCAAAGGTTCATATTAAGGGGTTGATCAATATGAACTACCGGGTATTGACACCGTAGGACCCACGGACGACTATAGTGACAGATCTCGTCTAAATTTTGAAGCCAAGGACGTGGCCGAGATCGCGCAAAACTAACTTGCCCGAGGCCCTGCAGATGTCAAGCCAATCCCCCAAATATTTGGCCAAATCAGTGATGGTGGTGGTTTCGCTTATTCTATTTCTTTCAAACGCCAACGCAGCCGCGTACTTTGTCCGCTCCGGTGCATCGGGTAATGGCACAAGCTGGGCGAATGCTTGGGGCAATCTGTCAAGCATTTCCTGGTCAACCCTGAATGCCGGAGACACCGTTTGTGTTGCAGGTGGAACCTACTCTGGCAACCTCAATACGGGCAAAAGCGGCACCTCGGGAAATCCCATCACCGTCAAACGGGCTACGGCATCGGATGCAAATTGCGGTTCAGTAACGACGGGCTGGAGTTCTTCCTATGACACTCAAGTTGTGATGACGGGAACGATCGGCCTCTCCCAAAACTATGTAACCGTCGACGGCGCGGTGTGGAACGGAATCCGCGTAATTATGCAGAATCCCAATTCCGACTATGCGGGAATCGCCGCGGGGGCGGCGACCGACCATATCACGCTGCGGAATATCGAAGTCGCCGGGCCATGCGCGGACGGGCAGACCTGCGCGCAAAATGGAGACCATCGTTCGCTCGACCTTACGGTATGGACCGGATCGGCATGGGCCTTGACGAACAACATGACGCTGCAATACGTGAACTTTCACGGTTCCTGCACGATCATGTGGCTGGCCAACTCAGATAACATGATCATCGAGCATTCACGGTTCGCAGACACTTCCGACACGACTCCAGGAAATCCCTATTGCCATCCTAACGTGGTCGCCACGCAAGATTCGACCAATGTCACCTTCCGCTACAACGAAGTCACGAAATGGGAAGTCGAAGGCATCATGGCCTGTCCAAACGGCGGGTGCGAGTCGAGTTGGCAAATTTATGGAAACCTCTGGCATGATCCCTTCCCTGGATATCACAGAATTCTGGAAGCGCAAGGCAACGCCAACGGCCCTTACCTTTTTTATAACAACACTGTTGTTAACGTAACCTATGAGTGCGCCGGCAAGGCGAACGGTGGGTCTTTTCTAGCAGGTTCGCAGAGTAGGAACAATCTCTACTTTAAGAGCGTTGCTCCTTGCGGCTTGCCATCGGATGATTACGACTATTCCGACAAGAGCACCGGAGAGGCACATGGACAGACCACTGCTGCTGATCCATTTGTCAATTCATCTGCAAAGACCGTTGCGGGCTATCGCCTTAAGGCCTCGACTGATCCAGGGACGAATTTAGGCGCACCATACAACGTCGACTTCGACGGGAATCTTCGTACTAGTTGGGATCGTGGGGCATTTGAACTGAATGGATCAGCAGCGAATCTGCCCAGTCCTCCAACAAGCCTAGCTGCCAGAGTCCAGTAAGGGCTCAAACTGAGAAAGAGCAATCTGATTTTTCGTCTTGGCAGCTTGATCGTTGGCAGCCGAGACCTTTCGTCCCAGCCTTCTATATGCGAGCGAACCTGCAATAACCATCCAAAGGATGTAACCTGTCTGGCCCCAGCCGTACATAGCCACGCTCAACATCATGAAGTAATAGCTTACCATAGTGCTTAGAAAGTATACTTGGATGCGATCATGCCCATTGTTACGGCCTTTCCACGCATATCGCAATGGCACAAAAAGGATGAGACTAATCACCCACAATCCAACATATCCTGTTTCGACCATCAGCTCTAGCCATGCGCTATCACAACTTAGGAACGTATACGGTTGGCCGTAAAGTTTCCCCTGCAAATTCAAATAGGAGAACGATTCCATTCCATAGCCCCACAAGCCACGCGTTATGTTCTTGGATAATACATTGACGGCCAAATTCCTCAGTGCGTACCGATATTCATAAGATGATCCGAGCGGTGAGTCGGGATTAAAAGTCGCATAGTAGATGTTAACGATTGTGTCCCAGACTCCTGGACGAATTACGAGCACGGCGATGGTCAGAATCCCGACCACAGCGAGATACTTGCGTACGCGCCCTTGGTCCCAGAGAAAAATAACTGCTAAAGCCAGAATGAGACCTAGCCATGGTCCACGGCTGCTTGTTTTATAGATGTTCAGGAACATGAGCAACAAGCCGCTCCACAACAGGATTTTCCTGCCTGTTGTCGTCGTTATTTTTATCAAATAGAGGGTCAGTACGATTCCCATTGTTAGCCCAGCACCAAAGAGGATGGGGTGCGCAAAGGTTGACGATACGCGTTGGTCTCTACCGCTGGCCACTCCGGTCACGGACTCAAAGGAATGGGCAACAGCGGGGAACCATTGCATGATCGACCAATTCGAATACGCCTCCACTGCTCCGAAACATGAGCTGACAATCACTGCCGCCACGATAGCGAAGAGGATACGGTTAATTGTCTGGATACTTCTGATCGACTTGAAAAAGATAAAATACAATAGATAATACTCAAGCACTTCTGAAACCATTTTCTTCAGGCTCATCAGCGGAACAATCGAATTTCCCGCAGATATAAGGCACCAGCAGATGTGTACAAATATGAGCCATTTCAACGTGCCATCGAACCGATTCGTACTATCACTCTGCGAGGGAAGGGTTGTGTACAGTAGAACCAATATAACCAGGAGGATCCTTTGAGTGGTTAGGTCGAACAGTCCGGGGAGCTGAATTGCCGCATCCCGTGGAACCAGAATAAACACAAAGGCAGCGAAAGGGAGGGCTTGCTCCAGCCCGCGGCGCAACGTGATTGCCAGCAAAATCACCACCGCAAGAGCATCGACTATATAAATAAGCACCATCAAAATGGTTCTTGGGTACAGTAGGTAGCGCCTGCTATTCCAAGGGAGTCAGTGTTTCCCAGCGGGCGCGGGAACGGTAGTGGGAAGGACAGTCAAGTGGGCAGAACTGATGCAGGTAGCCTCAGGGCAGAACTGTCCCTTTCGGATCCGGCGGATACGTTTCCACGTTTGAGAGGTTACGGGTCGGCGTTTTTTGCGAATGGCGTTTGGCGCAGCGATGCCTTCGACCATGGCCTGGAACCACAAATCGAGCCAACCATACCGAAGCGCTCGGATCGCCGCAGTACCACTCCGCGTCAACGCGAAATAGAGCCCCCGGCCAAGCGGATAATCTTTCCATGCAGTCCATAGCTTATTGCGCAAGAAGAGATAGTTCATCCGCCGGCGGAACACGTGATGGAGGCCCCGGATTCGAAGCTCAGCACACCGGAGGTTTGGGCAATAAAGAATCTCAAAACTGTGCTCCAGGATGCGAAGAGCGAGATCCACAGATTCATAACCATGGAACAGGTCCTCGTCGTACCCTTGAGTGGCCGAAAGCGCACTACGGCGAAAGAATACTGCTCCCTCAGCAAACCAATCCGTGAAGAAGAATCTATCTTTTCCCACCTGAAGGTCTACCGGATGCCACCAATGCTCGATCAGAGGCTCATTTGGAGTATCAAGGCCCCCAATTTTAAAAGACAAAGCACCTACCTTTGGAAATCGGTCCAGAATTGCTACCGCCTTGTGCAAAACCATTGGGTCCACTAGCAAAATGTCATTGTCCAGCGACAGGACATATTCTCCCCGTGCCTCCTGGAAGCCTTCGTTGCGACCGGCAGTCGGTGAGTTTATGGCTCTCCGGATAATCCGCACGCGATCACCGAATTCCTCAGCGATCTGATTGTCGGATTCATCGCTAGAAGCGTTGTCTACCACCAGAATCTCTACTTCCGTCCAGGCCAAGGCAAGAATCGAACGCAGGCAGGGGAGTATGACCCCTGTCCCGTTATAGTTGAGGATGACGATAGAGATCTTGGGCATGGCGGTTAAGCCGTTTTGGCAGATGCTGTTTGTGTAGTGTTATCAACCGCACGACCAAGTTGCTGGGACCAACCTTCGCGGCCAACACTCCAACTAAGAATGCTTCTCCACTTGCGGCGGCTGATTGCGACCGCAGCTTGATCTTTCCCTAGACCAAGAAGGAAGCCGAGCATGGCCAAACGCACCACAGCCGAAACAAACATGGAGAACTTGTATGTCGCGGCATAGCGCGAGCTTCTGCGTTTCGCGAAAAAAATGTGAATGGCCTCACGGGCCATTACGTGGGCAAAGGACGATTTGCTTGCCTGCTTGGAACTCTGGCCTCCGAAATGAACTACCGTCGCGTCATTTACGTACGCGACTTGATAGCCCGCTGCGATCACCTTGTAACAGAGATCCACGTCCTCGCAGTACATAAAATAGTCGGTGCTGAACTGAACCACTTTCTCAAAGACGTCCCGGCGGATCATCAGACACGCGCCCGACACGACTTCGACAGATGTAAGTGGCCTCGGATTTTGAAATAGAGCCGTAATGCCCCACATCCGAACCCACGGGAAACGTACCTTGATAGCTTCCACATCCGTCAACTGGTTCATGATCGTAGGAAATGCCTGCACGCAACTGGTCTGCAAGGATTGATCGGAGTTGAGCAACCTGCAGCCGACGATTCCCACCTTCTCGGACGATAGCATGGCGCAATACATTCGATCGATCGCGGCATCCTGAACGTACGTGTCCGGATTGAGGAACAAAAGCGCTTTGCCTGACGCATGCTGGTAGCCGAGGTTGTTCGCGCGCGCAAAGCCGGCATTATGAGAACTGGCCACGAGGGTGACGTCCGGGAGGAGCTTTAGGGTTTCAATCGAGTTGTCGGTGGACGCATTGTCCACAACGATAATCTCGTATTGTAAGCCCCGAGTCGCAGCCCGAATGCTGGAAACACACTCTGCGGTGTAGGCTGCGGAATTCCAATTTACGATGATGATTGAGAGGTCCATTGTGTCCGGGTGTAGCCTTTTGAGAAGGATGTGCGCCGGTGATCATGCAAAAGAGCCTTTACCGCCTTGTGCGCATATTGCGGCAAGTGAAGCCAGTCGTAGCGACCTTTCAGTTTTGCGTCCAACAGGGCAGCATCGTCGTGGGAATTTACAGGCAGGCGCGGCAACAAGAAGCGGTTGTGGCCTTTTCCGGCTCGCCCGACCACGGTGCACACGCCGTTTTGATAGTCGACTTCCTCCAGCAGGCCCGCTATGCGGCATGCGAAATCTCGATCTTGCTCTGGGAATGCGAAGGGATAAGCGAAAGATCGGACCGGTTGCCCGATATTGTCTTCAATGGCATGTTTGGAAAGTTTGATTTCATCTTCCAGCGTCTGGGGATCAGCCCGGTAAAGATCGGGATGGGTTGCGGTGTGAGAGCCGATCTCGACGCCATATTGACTGACTTCGCGGATTTCCCGCCAAGTCATGAATTGTTCCGGACTTACGCCGATCTTTTTCTTACCGACCCATGCCGAAGGCACGTATAGAGTCGCATTAAAGCCGTACTTTCTTAGAAGCGGGAAGGCCTGTGAGTGAAAGTCGTGATATCCGTCGTCGAAGGTAATGGCGACAACTTTATCATGTTGACCGGCTTTCATTCTTCCGAGGACGTCAGACAAGCCGACGCTCACATATCCCTGCTGGCGAAGAAACTGCAAGTGGTATTCGAATACCGCCGGGGATATGTTGGTTTCGTAATATGGATGCCGCGCACCTATCTCATTACGAACACCGTGATACATCAGAATCGGGATTCCCGGTGTTCGCCCAAGACCGGACAAGCGGCCAAAGGGACTGAGAGTCAGAATGCGATCAAGACGAATCTGGAACATGAGGTCTCTTACCGAGGAAGAAATGGGACGCTATCGTCGGCCGACGGTCTCCAAGTGCTCAGCAGCGCTCCTTTTTGGGATACCCACGATTGGATCTTCAGTGGACTGCCATGACCTGCGCCGCCACAAACCCCTGGCCACTACACGTTTCACGGTACCGAGGAACGTTCGGGCTTTCCGCAACAGGGAAAGGCGCATCCATCCTCGCATCAAGGCGAATCCTCGGAACGTCGGCACTGGTACCATAAACAGCCTAAGGCCAGCCAGTCTGCCGAAGAGTTCTCTGCGCTTGTTCAGCAGGTTATGTTGCGCTGCCAAAACGTTCTGTGCAGACGCGGGCGTTAACTGGACATAGTTGGCCGCCATCGCACGACGCACGATCGCTCGTCCGCGCGGCGTTCTTACTATCACGATTGAGCGCCCCGGATCTCCATTGCCGCGAAAGT
>Ga0075434_100003348_pt1 | contig 14339 bp, 11 predicted proteins | sample RhiMethybrSRZTD3_FD_75298 | JGI IMG/M metagenome (GOLD analysis project Ga0075434, IMG submission 75298) | Populus rhizosphere microbial communities from Tennessee, USA - Rhizosphere MetaG P. TD hybrid SRZTD3 | ecosystem: Host-associated > Plants > Roots > Rhizosphere > Soil | place: USA... | reverse complement strand
CTAAAAATAAGGGATGGCAGTCTTGACAGAGTCTGCGGTCTCCGCCAACCATCAGAAGCAAAGTGCCTTCCCGTGCTCCTACCGCGCCGCCCGTCATAGGGGCCTCTAACATCCTGATCCCCCGGCTTGCGAGCTTGCGGTGATTCTTCACGGCAATTGCAGGATCGCCAGTGGTCATGTCCAAAACAAGGCTACCAAGACGAATTCCGGAGACTACTCCGTCCGAAGCAAATAGCACGTCGTCGAGCGCCGCATTGTCGGTGACGAGAATCAGGACCACTTTGCTCCGTGCACCCAACTCTCTCAGCGAGGGAGTGAGGGTTACGCCGTCTCTACCTTGAGACCATCGGCGGACTTTTTCGCTTCTCTCGTGCACTGTCAGCTGAAAGCCATTCTTCAGCAAGTTCTCGGCGACTCCCATTCCCATATTGCCGAGACCGACTAAACCCAACGGCGTGTCCTGCGTAATCTTCATGATGAACTCCCAAAAGTCCCCCCTTGAGGGGGGTAGGCGCCGGAGGCGCGGGGGGTGTCCGTCAAGAGGAACTGTGCAACCTTAAAGGGGACATCCCCCTCGCCCCCTTCAAAGGGGGAATCGCTTCATTTCTAATCCCGTTGCCTACCGTGATTTCATGAACACTTCGATCTCTTCGATTGTTCGGGGAACACCGGCAGAGAGCCGCTTCAAGCCTGATTCGGTCAGGAGAAAGGAATCCTCAATTCGAATGCCAAGGTTCTTATATTTCTCAAAGGCTGGTTTGACCTTTTCGGCAAAGGACCCATTCTCCGGAGTCTTTGGCAGGCTCGTTAGGCCATCTTCCCGGATATAAATCCCAGGCTCAATCACGAAAGCGACACCCGGCTCGAGAGGACGGTCCGAATCGCCGACATCGTGAACATCCATTCCAATGAAATGACAGGCTCCATGCGTGTACCAGGTCTTGTATTGATCGCCGGACGCATCGGTGATCAGACCCAGTTTAAGGAGTCCTTGCTTAACGACCGCAACGGTCGTCTGGTGGATCTCGCTCAGTCGCACGCCCGCCTTCGCCACCTTGATGCCTTCCTCCTGAGCGGCGAGAACGATTTGATAGAGGTCTTTTTGAAGCAGACTGAACTTTCCGCTGACCGGATAAGTCCGAGTAATGTCTCCGGTCAAATATCCGTAGTTGGCCGCAGCGTCGACCAGGAGCAGGTCGCCAGCCACCATCTTTCGAGTCGCCTTCTCATAGTGGAGGATGGTGGCGTTGGGTCCGCTGCCTACAATCGAGGGGTAGCCCCATCCGAGGGCACCACTGGCCTGGTAGACCTGCTCGATCGCCGCCTTGACCTGATATTCGAAGGCTTCGGGGAGTGCCGCACGCATCCCGGCCAAGTGAGCCTGATTGGAAATCTCGACGCTGCGTTCCAGAACCTTTCTCTCATAAGGAGTTTTGATCTGCCTGAGGTCGCGAAAAATGTCCGAGGCATCTTGCACTGTGACCCCCGGATATCGTTCTTGAATCTTCCTGGCGAATTCATTGTTGGCGGCCAGAGGTTCTGACAGGCCGGGCCTGGGGCTGAGAATAAGTGAGAGGTGGGCCCTTCCTGCTGAAACCGCTTTGAAAAACGGTTCATATTCCTGAGAAGGTAAGTAGCGGGGAACATCATAGGGCGAGCGCGAGAAGATTGCCTTGATGAATGTCTCAAATTCATGTGTTAGATACACGGTTTCAATGCCGCTCTGAAGAGTCGCTTCCTCCTTGCTGAGAAGATGCCCTGTCCAATGTTCTGTCACCGGATTTCGCTCTTTAAGGAAGAGAATTTCTTTGCGGGTCGCGTTTCCCGGCATCAGCGCCAGGATTGTTTCTTCTTGATCAATGCCCGTCAGATAGTAGAGGTTGTGATCCTGGTGGTACTCATAGTCGACATCCAGGGAATAGGTCCGGGACGGGGCGCTCCAGAGAATCAGTATGGACTCCGGGCCCAAGCGCTCCAGAACCTTGGTGCGCCGGGCCTTGAGGTCCTCCTGAAACTCTCCGGCCAAAGCGAGACCATAGCAACAACTGAATAGAATCGGGGCCAAGCAAAGCAATGTCTTCCACTGGTTCCTTCGTTTCAATGATCCTCCTGCTGGGTATTCATAATGAAGTGGTAGAAAACCACTCGCTTTCCTGGGTGGTCTCCCCGCCACGGGACTCCGCGTCACCTCTGAAGTCACGCAATAGGCCTGTGTTGCGGCAGGTTCCTACGAATGGCTTGCAGTTGGTCGGTGCGCGATATGACCCCGACCTTCTTCGTCATCTTCGGCCGCTACGGACTGGGACCATTCGAAGTGCGACACTCCTTGCTTGGCTCCCAAATCGTGGCCGAGAGCAGTCAGATCGTGGGCTCGCAGTTCTGATAAGCCTAGCGAGGCCTCAATTTCAACTTTAGCTGCGTCTACTGTCGTCTCTCGGTAATGCAATACGGAGACACCAGATTGTTTGGCAAAGGTCGACCAGAGTCGGCGAACTTCGTCGGCTGCGTTTGAGTGAAGACGAATATCCACCTGATAAGTGATATGAGGTACCACTAGGCCTGAGCGCTTGTCGATCCAAGCGGCTGCCCATCGGGTCGAAAACTGAATGAGCAGGATAAGCGCCAGGACAAGATAAGCCAGGTCAAAACTGCCGAGTCCGGCGGCCAGTCCGAGGCTGGCGGTGGCCCACAGAGTTGCGGCCGAATTAATTCCCTGTACGCTCCCACCACGGCGCATGATCACTCCCGCGCCGATGAAACCGATGCCTGTCACGACTCCGGCTGCGACCCGAGGGTCTCCGCTCAAGCCAAAGGCGGCCGCTCCGAGCGCTACGAGAGTATTGGTCTTTAGGCCGGCGTTTTTGTGGTGCCACTGGCGTTCAATACCAACCAGTGCTCCGGAAAACAGGGCAAAAACAAGGCGTGATGCTGCGTCTGCAATGAGCATATCCAATTAGTCTAACGGTCAAGATCGACGGCTCGTCACTGTTAGATAATTAACAGAAACATCAGAGGTTTGGAAGCATCCATTTCCAGGTTCAGAACAAGTCGCTTTCTAAACGGAGCCTACCCAGAAAAAAACGCACACTCCAAGAGCCCCGAGTCTCAACTAGTCGAGGAGCGAACCCCCGAGCCGTATAGGGTCTTTCAACCACCAAATCGGCCATAGAGCCCAGCAATGACAAACAAACGGGAAACCCGAGTAGGCCGCCAATTGCTAGGACGAGATAAATGCCGAGAAAGCTGAGCAGGGGAATGAGCATGCAGATGGCGTCACCATGTGTGAGTTGTGTCTTTCGAACGAAGCTACGGGTTGGTTAAGATCTCCGTTCCAGGCGCATTTGCATCCCAAACTTAGGGCGCAGGGTAATCAATGGCTGCGGTTCGACCGGATGCCCCGGCACCAACTGCATACGCCAACGCTGGGCCAGGGTGGCCACGACCAACGCTCCTTCCATCCAAGCAAAGGATTCTCCCAGGCAGACTCGCGGGCCGCCTCCGAATGGGAAATAACTGAATTTTGGACGTGCCGCTTTGGCTTCAGCCGACCAGCGTGACGGGTCGAAGCGATTTGGCTCGGGGTAATAACGTGGGTCGCGATGCATTACGTATTGGCTCATCAGCACCAGGGAACCCGCGGGAATCACATAGGAATCGACTTCAACCGCTTCCAGGGCCTTACGCCCAATAATCCAGGCTGGGGGATAGAGACGCATGGATTCTGCCAGAACCCTTTCCGTATAAGACAGTTTGGGAAGATCCTCCACCGAGGGATTTCTTCCTGACAGCACAGCTCCGAGTTCGGCGTGCAGTTGAAATTCGGCTTCAGGATTTTGCGAAAGCAGATACCAGGTCCAAGCCAAGGCGTTGGCCGTGGTTTCATGGCCTGCCAGAAAGATGGTCATGGCCTCGTCACGAAGCTGCTTATTAGTCATACCGCCTCCGTCGCCTTCGTCGTCCATGGACATCAGCAGCATTGAAAGCAGATCGCCTCGATCGATTCCAGCGGCGCGGTGTTCTTCAATGAAACGATAAATGGTGGCATCCAGCCGAGACCGGGCTGCTTGAAAGCGGCGTGTGCTCGGGAGCGGGAGCTTTTCCAGGAGTTCCCCGAATGGGATTGTCGAGAGTCGCCAGACTCGGATTGTCTCGGTCAGAGCTGCTCCGATCTCCTTGGCTTCAGAATCAACCTCAGTGTCAAAGAGGGTCTTGCCGACGATTGCAAGCGTGAGACGCGACATCTCGGCAGAGATATCAAGGACTGTGCCATCCTGCCATCGGTCCCCGGCGCGGACGGCATACTCAACCATCGATCTGCCGTAACTGGCGATGCGCTGCCGATGGAAAGCGGGTTGGGCCAGACGCCGTTGGCGCCGGTGAAACTCTCCCTCGCTCGTAAGAAGTCCCTCCCCAAGCAATCGCTTGGCAAGTTGCAGCCCGCGCCCTTTGACGAACTTATGAGACTCGGTGACGAGCACCTCTTTGATAATGTCGGGATTATTCAGAAAGACGACGTTTTGAGGACCAATCTTGAAATGAGCAAAGTCACCGTAGTCTCGAGCCAGTTGACTTAGAAACTCCAACGGGCCTCGCCGCATGGCCAACAAGTTTGTCCAGGGTAACCACCGCTTCGGTCCTGGAGGAAGGCGACTCAATCCTATCGATGGAGGATCAGGCGCTGTCTGCGGCTCTTCGAGTGTATCCATGAAAGAGGCTCGGCTGGGCGGTTAGTGAAAGAATGCTGAAGAGAATTCCAAACGCAAATGCAAAGCGAACCCCCAAATTCTGGGCTAACAGACCTGACAGAATGGAGCCAATCACAATGCCCCCTAACATTGAAGACTCGTGATAGCCAATTCTCCGCCCAGCATGAACCGGATTCTTTAGACACAGATACTGGCTGAATGAAAAGGTGGCGGCGGAGACCAGTCCGAGAAGGGCGAAGGAGAGCATAAATGTAATTGAACTGTTGGCGATGACAAACATGGCCATAGCCAGGGCGAGAAGCAGCTTTACTAGGATGAGTGGTGACGAGATGCTCGATGCAGCCTTGCTGCGATCAAATACCGCGAATCCAATGGTCCGGGAAAGGGGCAGGACGCCCATGGTAAAGCCAATCCAGGAAGTACCATACCCGAGCTGCGTAGCCAATTTGGGAAACTGAGTCGTAACTCCCCCGACTACCAGATAGGCCATAAAAATTGACGTGAGGGCAGCCCGACGTTGTGCCTGGTCCCAAGACGACTCGGCTGGCAAGGTCCCAAAGTTGCTGCTCGGGCTGGAAGATACAGTACGGTGTTTCTCATGAGAACTTCGTGCGAGGACTACTGCGATGCTCGCTGCTACTCCTGCGGCAACGTAGAAAGGAAGCTGACTTGAAAACCGCATCAAGATTCCGGCTAGAACCATGCCAAGCATTGAACCGGCGCTCCAAAAGAGATTAAACAGGCTGGTGGACTGACGCAACTGGCTTTCCCCCTGATCGCTCAGCCAGCCTTGCAGCGCCGGCCAAAAGAGGCCGAGCGTTATCCCAACCCAAGGGATAACCCAGGCGATCGAGACGACATTGCGCGCTTGTGCCAGGGCCAGACACGTGGCTCCGAACAAAACTGCTCCCGATACCGCGAGACCTTTTCTTCCCCAATGATCGGAGAGCCGCCCGGAGATGGGACAGATCAGAATGTAGAGAAATCGCTGCAACGCTCCCAGCAGGCCGAGTTGCAGAGAGGAGGCTCCAAACGAGATGGCCAGGAGCGGAACTGCCAATGTGACCAGATCAAAATTGAAATCCATCTTCATGGCAGAGAGAAAGAGGCCGGAATGAAGCCAGATCCACGAGGGAATTCTGCCATTTGCCTTGATGGCGGTTTCAGCGGTGTTCATTCTTCGATTCAAAGCCATAGGTTGATTATGCCTGACCTCACGCGCATCATAATGTAGTAGGATAAATACTACCAACAGCTTTTGCTTCGATGCAATCTGGTGGCGGGCTTGAAATATCTCACACGGGCGATTGCCTGAAACATAAGCGCCTGCACGGCTTTCCGGTGCACGCGGCATAGTGAATTCTTCGATGATCGTTGTAATGTCTGTGTCAGCCAGCGAAGCCGAGATTAAGGAGGTGGTGTCCGCCATTGAAGCCCGGTCATTAAAGGCCCTGGAGATGCCGGGCGGCGAGCGTGTAGCGGTTGGCATTCCTAGTTCCATTCCACCGGAAATCCGCGAGGATCTGGCTCAAGAGTTGGGAACCCTTCCGGGTGTGGATCACGTTGCTCACGTGAGCCGCCCTTTCAAGCTGGCCTCGCGCGAGTTCCACCGCTCAGACACCATTGTGGAAGTCAAAGGCGTGGTCTTTGGAGGGCCGGAAATCCAGGTCATGACGGGGCCTTGCGCTGTGGAGAGCTACGATCAGATGCGGGAAGCCGCCCGAGTCGCGAAGGAGGCCGGAGCAACTGTGCTGAGGGCAGGGGCCTTCAAGCCGAGGACATCCCCTTACTCTTTTCAGGGGTTGCAGGAGGAGGGTTTGAAGATCCTGAAAAGGGCGGGCGGAGAGACCGGGCTGATCACCATCTCAGAAGTAATGCAGCCCGACTTGGTGGAGCTAGTCGGAAGCTATGTGGACATACTGCAGATTGGTGCCAGAAACATGCAGAACTTCCCACTTCTAATAGAGGCCGGTCGTTCCGGGCTGCCGGTGCTGCTCAAGCGCGGGCCAAGCTCAACCATTGACGAGTTCCTGCTGGCCGCCGAATACTTGCTGCACCATGACAACCGCAAAGTGCTACTCTGCGAACGGGGAGTGCACCCGCTGGATCGTTCCTACACTCGCAACACCCTCGACCTTAATGCAGTGCCCGTCCTTAAGGAAGTTTCTCACTTGCCGGTGATCGTCGATCCCAGCCATGGCAGCGGAGTGAGCCGTTACGTTCCGGCGCTGGCGCTTGCGGCAGTCGCTGCCGGAGCTGACGGTCTCATGATTGAGATGCATCCAAACCCGAAAGCCGCACTATCGGACGGCGCTCAGTCCCTGACCCCCGATCAACTGCAAGAACTCATGTCCCGTCTGCGCCGCCTGGCTCCGGTCCTTAACCGCAGCGTTTCAAAGTGAAGCCTTGAAGAAGAGCGGAAACCTAAAAAGGGTCCGTTCACTTTCCCGCGCAGTCTCACGAAGCGAAGCCGCGGGCTTTCTTGCCTACCCGGCACGGCGAATCACCATGATCGAGAGATCATCTGTTCTTTCCTTTCCCGATTGGAAAGACTTCAAATCCTCCAGACAGGCTGCCAAGAGTGCTCGTGCTGAGCGGGGAGGGTTTGCCACGAAATTCGTCAATCGAGCCAGGCCATACTCGGTATTGCTCTGATTTTGCGCCTCAGTGAGTCCGTCGGTATAGAGAACGAGGCTTTCACCTGTCGTCAGTTGCATCTTCGTGTGAGAGTACTGGCCACCGCAGAAGATGCCAACCGGGAGTCCGGTCGCTTCGATTGGGGTTACGTCACCTTCTCGAACCCAGAGAGGAGGGCAGTGGCCGGCGTTACAGAGTTCAATCTCGCCTGATGGAGATGCTTTACCACAAATCAGTGTGGCGAAGTGAGTAGACAGCGTACTTTCGCAAAACACCCTATTGGCTCGCTCGACCAATCGGGCAAGGGGCATTTCTAACACAACGAGACTCCGAAAAATGGCATGCAAATGGGACATAAGCAGAGAGGCAGCCACTCCCTTGCCGGATATGTCCCCTAGCAAAAAAAACACTTCTTTCTGGCCATTCTCGGAATAGACGAGGTCACAGTAGTCGCCGCTCACCGGCCCGGCTGGCTCGTAGTGCGTGCAGATATCCCACCCTTCAAAAGCGACGCTCGGCTTGGGAAGGAGTGCGCCTTGAATTTGCGACGCGAGGTCCAGATCTTGCTCAAAGGCGCGCTGTTGCTCGGGCGTAAGATGAGAGAGACAAATGCGGACCAGAGGATCAGCTCGCAACCACTCCTGTTCGATCGGTTCGTGGCAAAGGTCGCACAATCCGTAAGTGCCGCTGTCCATGCGCTCCAGGGCTGAGTCTACCTCCCTCAGAAGGCCCGCGATGTTAGAGTTTTCTTGATAGCGGGTCATAGCGTCTTCAAGCTTCAGACGGCGATCGAGCAATTGAGTCCGAAGAGTCGCTTGTCTCAAGGCGTCCATAGGCATTCCTCCGAGCACCTCCGAATGCAGTACTTCTGGATATGTTAGTATCCTCGTGGCCCATTGCCAAGCGGAGAATCCGTTGAGCGCCCTGGCGGATTGGGTTTGTCAATGGGATGAATTGAATGTGGGTAGCCACGGCGACTGCCTTCACTGTGCGCTCTTGCAGGCTCCCGCACGAACCCATTATGAACTAAGTAAGGGGGCTCCATCGTGCTGGCTACAGCAGGAACTTCGCAGATTGGACTAAGACTTTAGCGGGGTCTTCTCCGCTGGTCTTGGTATCTTGATCAAACCAGAGTGAAGCGCACCGCCCGATAAGGGCAGCTCGGATCGCGTACAGAGTGGAGGGGCGAGATCTACCAGTCCAACTTGAATCAGTATCCTCTTTTCCTGAACATGCACGTCACCCATAGGTCGGCGGTTGACGGCGGACACACAGCCATCATTAACCCCAGATCTTTGCTGACCCGGTGAGGCACTCCAAGTATAATTCCTGACTTGGGTGGGACCGTCTGGCAAGAACATGCAGAGTTCGTCCGCCTCGGAGGAGTCATGAGCAAAAAGACACTTTGGGTTTTTGGTGTGATCCTGGCCGTTCTGGTTCTCTTTCTCGCGATGGGTTTGCTCAGTCTTTATCTGTTGACAAGACCAGGGAAGGTCGAAGTCCGCCAAAACAGCGTTCTGGAAATCAGTCTGGATGGCGAGCTCCCCGAATTTCCTCCAACCTCGCCGTTTGCCAAGATCGCCGCCACTGACTCGCTCAATATCCTCGAGCTGCGTGGTCTTCTCGACGCTGCTGCCAAAGACAGCCGTATCTCGGCAGTCTATCTGGCCATTCACCCTCTGGCAAATAGCTGGGCTCAGGTGGAAGAGATCCGAGACTTCGTCCAGCAATTTCGAAAATCAAAGAAGAAAGTCCACGCTCACCTGGTCGTGGATATGGCTGGTGAAAAGGAGCTCTATCTTGCTTCGGCTGCAGACGAGATTTATCTCAATCCGGACGCTGGTCTCATCGTGAATGGCCTCGTGGCGGAAATCGGTTTTTATAAGAAGATGATGGCCAAGCTAAAGGTCGAACCTCAGTTCCTGCAATTCAAAGAGTACAAGAGCGCGGAGAGTTTTACTCGGGATAGAATGACCCCTGAGTTCCGGTCAATGCTTGAAAGCATCCTCATCGATATTCAAGATCGATTCACTCAAACTGTCGCCGTAGAGCGAAAGATTGATGCTGCACGGTTGAAGCAGATTATCAACAGAGGAATGGCACCGGCTCGAGTGGCGCTGCAGGAGCATCTAGTCACGGCTTTGGGTTATGAAGATGAGATTGAGTCCAAGCTCATGACGGACAAACCGGGTGGGGGAAGGGAATATCGGTCCATTAGTGCATCAAAGTACCTCAAATCCCTCCCTGAACAGTCGCGGCAAGCCAAACGGCAACGGGTTGCTCTCATCGCTGGTCTGGGCCCAATCATCTCCGGAACGAGCGATGAGTTGTGGGAGAGCTTCATGGGTGGCGAGACCATGGCTGGGCGCCTGAGACAGATTCGCGAGGACAAAGATATCAAAGCGGTGCTCTTCCGCGTGGATAGCCCGGGGGGGTCGGCCGTAGGCTCCGATAAAGTTTGGCGGGAAGTACGGCTCTTGGAGAAGGAGGGAAAACCCGTAGTGGTGAGTTTGGCCGGAGTTGCCGCCTCGGGCGGATACTACATTTCCATGGGTGCCCGCAAGATTGTGGCCCAGCCTTCCACCATCACGGGATCTATTGGGGTGATTTTTGGAAAATTCAATCTGCGGGGTCTCTACGAAGAATGGTTGGGCATCAATACGGATCAAATCAAGCTGGCGGAGAACGCGGATCTCTTCTCGCCGGTGCACTCTTTGACGGAGCCGCAGAAGGAGCAGATCAGAACTTGGATGGAGGAGATCTACAATAACTTTGTGCGCAAAGCTGCCGAGGGGCGTGGCACGACCTTCGCGGATTTGGAGCCCAAGGCGCATGGGCGTATCTATACGGGCGCCCAAGCTCAGAAACTGAAGCTCATTGATGAAGTGGGCGGATTGAGCACCGCTGTGAACCTGCTTAAGAAGGAACTGAAGGTACCGGAAGAAGAAGAGATTGAGCTGGTTCTCTTTCCCAAACCCAAAAGTCTATGGCAAAGTCTTGCCGAAGGGGATCTGTTCAAGGTCTCGACACCGATCACATCGTTGGATTCATTCTTCAAGAAGACTCTTCGGATACTTGAGACTCCAGCTCCTTGGCTCATTGTGCCCGACGTGGCGATTCATTGAGCGTGGTATGCACGGCGCTGAAGTGGGCCCAAGAAGTACTAGGCGGCGTTGAAGCAATGCTGCTAACATAAGGCCCGCTTTTTTGAAGCTGACTTTGAAAGAGAGGTACCTGTAAATTGCACGCGTTTGACTATGCAGCACCAGCAAATCTGACTGAAGCGATCGGGTTGCTAAGAGAGAAGGGTGATCGCGCCCGAGTGTTGAGCGGCGGCACCGACCTGATTGTGCAGGTCCGCGAAGACAAGCGTCAAGTGGACTTGGTGATTGACGCGAAAAGAATCCCAGAGTTGATGGAGTTGCGCTTCGACCCAGGCAAAGGCTTAACTTTGGGAGCTTCGGTACCGTGCTACCGGCTCTATGGGTCGCCTGAGTTGGCCAAAGCTTATCCAGGATTGATTGACGCAGCCGAGCTGATTGGCGGGAAACAAATTCAGAACCGAGCCTCTTTCGGTGGTAATCTTTGCAACTCTTCTCCTGCGGCCGATTCCATCCCAGCTCTCATCGCCCACTCTGCGGTCTGCCGTATTGCCGGTCCAGAAGGAACTCGCGATGTGCCGGTCGAGAATTTCTGTTTGGGGCCAGGCAAGAACGTCCTAAAAGGCAGCGAGATCCTCGTGTCATTCTTTATTCCAGCGGCTCCCCGCAGATTTGGAGCTCATTACATTCGATTCATACCGCGCAATGAGATGGACATTGCCGTTGTTGGATGTGGCGCGTCCGTCGAGCTAACCGCTGACTGCCGGAAGTTTCAGCGAGCGCGCATTGCTTTGGGAGCTGTAGCTCCCACACCCCTGCTTGTGGAGAGCGCTGCAGCCGCACTTCTGAATCAGGAGGTCGGTGAGCCATCGATCGAACGAGCTGCTGCGGCTGCCCAGGCAGCAGCTCGTCCGATCACGGATATGCGGGGCACCGCCGAGTACCGCCACCACCTCGTTGGTGTCTTGACGAAGAGAGCGTTGCGTAAAGCCATTGAACGTGCCAAGGAGGCCTGATCGAATGCCGGGAAAAGTTCATGTGACGACGGTTATCAATGGGGAAAAACGGGAGTTTCTCTGCCAGCCCCTGCAGACTCTGCTCGATGTCTTGCGCGATGAGTTGAAGCTGACTGGAACTAAAGAAGGGTGCAGCAACGGTAACTGTGGTGCCTGCAGTGTGATTCTAGACGGTCTACTGGTCAACTCCTGTCTGGTTCTCGGCGCGGAAGTTGAAGGCCGAAGAATCGAAACGATCGAAGGGGTGATCGGGCAGGACGGCTTGCATCCTTTACAGAAGGCTTTTCTCGAAAACGCCGCCTTGCAGTGTGGCATTTGCACTCCTGGCTTTATCATGGCGGGCAAAGCGCTATTGGATCAAAAGCCTAGGGCGACTGAAGCAGAGATTCGGCATTGGTGCGCGGGCAACCTTTGTCGATGCACGGGCTACGACAAGATCGTGCGAGCCGTTCTGGCGGCCGAGAAGAGCATTTAGGTGCCGATAGCGCTTGCCCTCGATGGGGATTCTTGACTGAGGAGAATTTCATGAGCACGACGACAATCGAAAAAGCGAAGTACAAGATTCTTGGAACGCGTCCAGTCCGTCATGACGGTGTGGACAAGGTGACTGGCCGGGCTCTCTACGGAGCAGATATCCAGTTGGCTGGGATGCTAGTAGGCAAGGTGCTGCGAAGCCCGCACGCGCATGCCCGTATCCGATCAATCAATACCCGGAGAGCTGAGGCTCTGGAGGGTGTGAAGGCTATCGTCACCGGAGCCGATTTGCCTGACCCAGGTGATCAATCTGCAAATCTGGGGGAGTTGGGAATGGTTCCGTTGAAGCACCTCAGTCACAACGTGCTGGCGGTCAGCAAGGTCCTGTATCACGGCCATGCTGTGGCCGCAGTGGCTGCGACCAGTGCTCAAATTGCTGAAGAAGCCTTAAAGCTCATCGAGGTTGATTACGAGGTTCTGCCCCCGGTACTCGACGTTTTGAAGTCGATGAAAGGTGAGCCTGCTCTATTGCATGACGACGTCTTCACTGACGAACTAGGTGAGAAGAGCTCGAAGCCCAGCAACGTGGCATCCCATCAGAGGTTCCAGCTTGGTGACGTAGCCAAAGGCTTTGCGTCGGCCGATCACATTCTGGAGCATGAGTATCGATGTGCGACAGTCCATCAAGGGTATATCGAGCCCCACGCAGCCACAGCAATGTGGAACGCCGACGGCTTTCTGACTATTTGGTGTACGACTCAAGGCGCCTTTACCGTCAGGGGAGCCGTGCATCAGATCCTGAAAATGCCCGTCTCCAAGTTGAAGGTAATTCCAACCGAAATCGGCGGCGGTTTTGGCGGTAAGATCCCGGTCTATGGAGAGCCTGTGGCCGCTTTGCTCTCATTAAAAGCAAAGCGCCCCGTCAAAGTAGTGATGAGTCGAACCGAAGTTTTTCTCGGCACGGGGCCGACCTCAGGCTCCTACGTCAAACTCAAGATGGGCGTGACCAAGGATGGCCGGATCACAGCTGCGGAGGCCTTGCTCGCCTACGAAGCTGGAGCCTTTCCCGGTTCGATTGTCAACTGCGGAGGGCTCTGCATTTTTGCTCCCTACCACATCGACAATGTGCTGATCGATATGTACGACGTCGTAGTAAACAAGCCCAAGACGGCGGCGTATCGCGCTCCCGGTGCCCCCAACTCCGAGCTTGCAACGGAGTGTCTGATCGATGAGTTCTGCGAGAAGCTTAGGATGGATCCGTTGGAGTTCAGGCTCAAGAACGCGGCCAAGGAAGGGGACCTGCAGTCGCATGGAATCCCGCACCCGAAGATTGGTTTCATTGAGACTGTCGAGGCAGCCCGCCAGTCTGAACACTACCGCTCAAAGCTGGAGGGTCCCAATCGGGGTCGCGGCGTAGCATCGGGCTACTGGCTCAACGCAGGATTAACCTCCAGCGCCATGGCGCGAGTGAATGCAGACGGTACCGTGACCTTGGTCGAAGGTTCAACGGACATTGGGGGAAGCCGTACCTCGATTGCGATGCAACTGGCCGAGGTTCTGGGAATCACCGCGGAAGAGGTCATTCCCTCCGTGGCCGACACCGATTCGATTGGATACACCGAGGTGACCGGAGGCAGCCGCGTTACATTTGCAACCGGTTGGGCTGCATATGAAGCAGGCCAGGCGATACGCCGTCAGATGATTGACCGCGTCGCCGAGATGTGGAAAGTTGCAGCCGAGACCGTCACTCTGGAGGATGGGATCTTCTCAGCCAACGGTGACCGCTCCAAGACCATCACGTTCAAAAATCTGGCAGAGACCCTCGCTCAAAAGGGGATTGACATCGGCGCGCGCATCACCGTCACCCCACATGCTGTGGGAGGAGCTTTTGCAACCCACATCGCGGACGTTGAAGTGGATCCGGAAACGGGCAAGGTCACGGTCCTTCGGTACACTGCTGTTCAGGATGCCGGGAAAGCGATTCATCCCAGCTACGTTGAAGGGCAGATGCAAGGGGGCGTGGTCCAAGGCATTGGCTGGGCGCTCAATGAGGAATATGTTTACAACGAGTCAGGCCAAATGCTGAACGCGAGTTTTCTGGACTATCGCATGCCCACCAGCCTGGACCTGCCGATGATTGAGACCATCATCGTGGAAGTCCCGAACCCCGGACACCCCTATGGAGTCCGTGGCGTCGGTGAGGTACCTATCGTCCCACCGCCGGCTGCGCTCTCCAACGCTATCTACAAGGCCATTGGAGTCCGCCTGCGCGATCTGCCCATGTCCCCTCCCAAAGTAGTGAAGGCTCTCCAAATTGCCAAGATGTGACTTGGATTCTGCCGTCCATTCCGCTTTTGAGGACGCGACATGCCCTTGGTTCACATTCCAGCGCTACTCTTGTCTCT
>Ga0075434_100003347_pt1 | contig 14341 bp, 11 predicted proteins | sample RhiMethybrSRZTD3_FD_75298 | JGI IMG/M metagenome (GOLD analysis project Ga0075434, IMG submission 75298) | Populus rhizosphere microbial communities from Tennessee, USA - Rhizosphere MetaG P. TD hybrid SRZTD3 | ecosystem: Host-associated > Plants > Roots > Rhizosphere > Soil | place: USA... | reverse complement strand
CGACGATCCAGACGCTCTCGAGTCGCGGCTCGCTGATCTCGCCGGCGAGCCCGGACAGCTCGTACTCGTCGACGACCTGCACGTTCTCCGCTCACCCCCGGCGCTCGCTGCGTTCGAAGGTCTGCTGGGCCAGACCGCGCACGGCACGAGCGTCGCGTTCGCGACACGACGTCCGCCGCCGCTGCCGCTGGCCCGCTTACGAGCAGAGGGCCGCTTGCTCGAGATCGGGACCGAGGAGCTCACGCTCAAGGGTCGCGAAGCAGAGACCCTTCTTCGGCGAGCCGGCGTCCTGCTTCCTCGACAGGAGGCCGCGGACCTCGCAGAGCGGCTCGAGGGGTGGCCGGCCGCGCTCTTCCTCGCCGCGCTGTCCCTGCACAGCGGAGCGCAGGCCTCGACCGTGAGCGGCGACGACCGGTTCCTTGCCGACTATCTCGAGACCGAGCACCTCGCCGGGCTGTCGCGTGCACAGCGGCAGTTCGCGCTGCAGACCTCGGTTCTCGCGGAGCTGACGTCGGCTGAGTGCGACTTGCTCCTCGCGCGATCCGACTCGGGGCAGATGCTCGAGTCTCTGGAAAGCGCGGGCGTGGTAGTGCCTCTCGACCATCACCGTCGCCGGTACCGGTACCCCCGCATCGTCCGCGACCTTCTCTCCAGGGAGCTCGAGCGATCCGAGCCGGAAGAGGCGCGCGCCCTGCATCGTGCCGCCGCCGGCCGGGCAGTCGAGATCGGCGCGCTCGAGGAGGCGCTCGAACACGCCGCCGCTGCCGGCGACGTCACCCGCGTCGCCGATCTCGCCGAGCGGCTCGCCGTCTCGGCTTGCGGGCGCGGCCGGCTGGACGCGCTCGAGCGCTGGCTCGACCTGGTTCCCGAGGACAACGTCGAGAACCATCCCGACCTCTGCATCGCCGCCTCCTGGCTGTACGCCCTGCGGGGCCGAGCGGGCAACGCACAGCACTGGTCGGACACTGCGATGCGCGGGCTCAGCGACGATGACCCTCGCCTCCGCGTGCTGCGAGGGCTCCGTTGTCGGGACGGCGCCGACCAAATGCTTGACGACACCAACGCGGCCTGCGAGGCCCTTCCCCCGGGCCACCCCTGGCGACCGGCGGCCGTGCTCGGACGAGCCGCCGCCCTGCTGCTCACCGGCGACACCGAACGGGCGGAGGAAGAGCTCATCGAAGCGGTCGAGCTCGCCACCGCGGCCGGGGCGACCGAGCTGACGATCCTCGGTCTCTGTCTCCACTCACTGCTCGCGGTTACCGAGAAGGACCGCGCCGATGCGGAGGCCTTCGCCGCAGAAGCAGCCTCCGTCTCGACGGCGGAGCCACCCGCCCACTCGCTCGTCGCTCTCTTGCTCGAGGCCGTCGGCGCGAGAAACTCCGCCCAGCGAGGCGATCTCGCCGAGGCGGCGGCGGCGCTCGAGCGCGCCGATCAGCTCCTTCCTCAGGCGACTCCCGCGGTGCCGTGGCTTGCCGCCTACGCCCTCCTCGAGCTCGTACGCGTCCGCCTCGCACTCGCAGACGCGGACGGAGCTCGAGCGCTCCTGAGACGTGTGAGCGACATCTTCCGCGTTCGCCCGCGACTCGGTGTGCTTGTGCAGCTCCAGGCCGAGCTCGACGCGCGGACGCACACGCTTGCCGAGCCTGAAGGACGCTGGGCATCGAGCCTGACGCCTGCAGAGCAGCGCCTCCTGCCGCTGCTCGCGACGCACCTCTCGTTCCGCGAGATCGGCGAGCGCCTGTTCGTCTCGCGCAACACGGTCAAGACGCAGGCGATCGCCGTCTACCGCAAGTTCGGCGTCACGAGCCGAAGCGCCGCGATCGAGCGAGCGGTGACCCTCGGACTGATCGACGAAGCCGCGGCCGTGCCGCACGAAGGTCTTCGATGCGCAAACTGAGCGGCGCAGAGGCGACTCCCCAGGAGACGACGCCGCTGCAGCTCGGCCTGCCGGTCCGCTGCACGGACGGACGAGTCGGAACCCTCTCCGACGTCGTGATCGACCCAAATGAGCGACGGGTCAGCCACCTCGTCGTCGAGGCCCCGAACGGCGCGGCGCGTCTGGTGCCGGCTGATTTCCTGGTGCAGGGGCCGGCCCCGGGGCAGGCGGTGTTCCTCTCGTGCAGCATCGAGGACGTCTCGAGTTGCCCGACGATCCGTTCGTTCTCCTACGTCGGCACCGAGGAGTTCCCTCGGAGCGACGACCGGAGCGACATCGGCGTCGAGGACATGCAGATCGTGCCCAATTTCGGGGCGGCCGAGTTCGGCGCCTTCGGAGCCGACCTCTGGACCGGCTACGCCTTGACCTACGACAGGATCCCACCCGGTTCCGCCGAGCTCCGCCGCGGCAGCATCGCCGTCTCGGTCGACGGGGACGAGATCGGCACGGTCGACGGGTTTCTGGTGGCGGGTGACCGGCTCACGCACGTCGTGCTGCGACACACACGCCTGACCGGGACAGGGGAAGCCGCGATCCCGATCGACTCCGTGGCCGCTATCGAGACCGACCGCATCACGGTGGCTGCGCCGGACGTAAACTGACCACTCTCGAAGCGCGGCTGCGGCTTCCCACCCGGAGGGACCTGCGCACGGACGACGAGGCACGCGTCGCGATCGATCCTCGGTCGGTCGGGGCGGCCGACCTTCTGTCCAAGGTCGAGCTGAGCCCCGGCAAGCTCGAGGGCGCTGCCTCGAGCACCTGCCCCGCGCCTAAGCGCGGATGCCCGCATCCCCCCGGGCAGCAAGGCGGCCCGCTTTGCACAGGTAGGCCGCAGCCCGAGACTGGAGGGGATGGCCTCGCTCGCCGCCGATACGTCGTGACGTCGCCCTCCTCGAAGACCGGCCGTACACCACACCGGACTCGACCGGAGACGACGCCCGGCAGACTGACCTGGCTCGGGCACAGCTGCGTCGCGATCCAGCTCGACGGTCTCCTCGTCGTCACGGACCCCGTGCTCCGCGGACGGATCGTCCACCTTCGCCGGAAGGAGCCGGTCGACCCGGCGACACTCGACGGGGTCGACGTGGTGCTCGTCTCCCACATCCACCACGACCACCTCGACCTTCGCTCCCTCGACCGGCTCGACCTGAGCGCCCAGGTGATCGTCCCCATGGGTGCGGGCGGTCTCCTGCGGCGACGCGGCTTCAGTTTCGTCCGCGAAGTCGTCGCCGGAGACGAAGTGGACGTCGGGGCGATACGCGTGCGGGTGACCCACGCCGAGCATGCCTCCGGGTTCCGCATGGGCACGAGCAGGACCCAACCTGTCGGCTACGTGATTGCGGGCACGCGAACGGTGTACTTCGCAGGCGACACCGACCTCTTCCAGGGGATGAGTGCTCTGGGCCGCATCGACGTGGCCCTTCTGCCGGTCGCCGGCTGGGGACCGCGCCTACCGGCCGGCCATCTCGATCCCGTGCGTGCCGTGGAGGCCCTGGAGCTCACCCACCCGCGGCTCGCGATCCCGATTCACTGGGGAACCTATGCACCCTGGCGCCCGCCGCGCGGGGACGACACCCCCGCGAGGACCTTCGCAGAGCTCGCCGCGACGATCGTCCCCGCCGTGGATGTACGCGTCCTGCGGCCGGGTCAGTCGTGCCCGATCGAGTAGGCCTGGCTCGGTCAGGCAGTCAGTGTGCTGGGCGCGGCGAGGTCGACCGGAACGTTGAACTCCTCGAGCGCCAAAACGATCTCCTCCACGTACGCACGCCGGCGAAGACCACTGTGTGTAACAACCGGCGCCGGGACGAACAGCTCGATCGGATACGCGTGTGATGCCCGCCAGCCGGCCGGTCCCTCGACGACGTTTCCCCAGAGCGCCACGCGCCCGATCACGCGGTCGTCACGACAGAGCAGGGCCGGCCGCTCGAGGTACGAGCGGGCCGCGACGACCGACCTGACCCCGTAGATCCCGCAGAGGCAGTCGAGCTCCGGCGCCGGGTGATCGTTCGGCTCCTTGCGCCAGGGCGCCCACCGTGACCGGTGGCCTCCGGTGCAGGAGGCGACGAGCGGAACGGCCGGCTCCCACACGGCCCCGGCAAAGAGACTCTGGAGGACGACACGGCCTTCGCGCATGCCGACGCGCCACACCCGCCAGGCTTCCACCGGCTCGGCGTAGTCCGGGATCGGATCGGCGTCGAGATCGACGAGCGCGAGTGACGCAGCCGATGTCACAGCGAGATGTGACCAGCCCGGCCCGCGACCTGCCAGGTAGCGCGCACGTCGCTGCGAGGCTGGTGCGCCTACACCACGGTCAGGACTCTGCTCCCGTCTCCAGGTCCGAGTCGGCGATGAACAGCAGCGCCGCCTGGACCCGCCGGCTCGTGGACTTGTCGTCCGTCAGGTCGAGCTTCGCGAACAGCGAGTTGATGTTCTTCTCGACTGCGCGCTTGGTCAGGAACAGCGACTCGGCGATCGCGGCGTTGGACGCTCCCGTGGCGACGCCGGCGAGCACCTCCCGCTCCCGCGTCGAGAGCCGGGAGAGCAGCGAGTTCTTCGCGCGCATCCGCGCCTCGACCAGCACGTCCACGACCTTGGGGTCGACCACCGAGCCGCCGGCGGCAACCTCTCGGATCGCCTCCAACAGCTGGATGCGGTGCCCGACGCGCTCCTTCAGCAGGTAGGCCCGTCCGGCCGAGCCGTGCTCGAAGAGCTTCAGCGCGTAGTGCGGGCTGACGTACTGGCTGATCACGACGACGCCGATCTCGGGATGGCTCTCCCGCATGGCCGCCGCGGCCTGGATGCCCTCGTCGGTGTTCGTCGGGGGCATCCGGATGTCCGTGATCACGACATTGGGCCGGTGCTCCTCGACGGCACGTAGCAGCGAGTCGAGATCGGGGCAGTACTCGAGGACTTCGACCTCGTCCTTGTCTCGCTCGAGCGCGCTGCGTATTCCCTCCCGGATGAGGTACGCGTCCTCGGCGACGACGAGACGGTAGAGGTGGTCGTATTCCGGCAGCTCAGACGCTGACGACATGGCCGATCCGATCGCTAGTCTCGATGGCGACTCCGCCCAGGACCGTCGTCCCCTCTCCCGGCGTCGACCTTACGCTTAGCGTCCCGCCCACTGCTCCAATGCGGTCCGTCATGTTCGTCAGCCCTGCTCCGTTGTGGGCCGGGCGCGGGACGAAGCCGAGACCGTTGTCGCTGACGGCAAAGCGCACGGCGTTCCGGTCCCGCCAGAGGCGGAGCAACGCCTCGGCGTCGTCTCCCGCGTGCTTCGCGACGTTCTGGAGCGCCTCGAGGCAGCAGTAGTAGATGGCGGTCTCACGATCCTCGGAGAGTCGCCCGACATCCGCGAGATCGACGGTGAGCGGCACGGTCGAGCGTCGGGCGACCTCGCGGAGGGCCGCCTCGAGGCCTTCGTCGGCGAGCAGCGGCGGATAGATGCCGTGCGCGGTCGAGCGGAGATCGTCGAGCGCATCGTCGAAGTCGGCCGCGAGCCCCGCGAGCCGGTTCCAGAGGCCGCTCTCGCGGGCAAGGTCGCGAACGAGCTCGAGCTGGATCCGGAGCGCGACGAGCTTCTGCTGCACACCGTCGTGGAGATCACGCTCGATCTTCCGCCGCTCCGCCGAGGCTGCACCCACGAGCCGCCGCTGGGACGCGCGTAGCGCGTCCACCGAGTCGAGCAGGTCGCGTTCCAGCCGGCGATTCTCGAGCGCGAGCAGTGAGGCGGCCCCGACGGCCTCCACAAGCTCGGGATCCTCGCTCAGCACGGCGTCGTGGACGACGGCCAGAACGCGGGCGTCGCCGTGTCCGAACGCGCGCCACGTGACGGTCTCCCGTGCCGGGTCGAGAGCGACGTGGGCTCCGTGTCGATCGACGAACTGCTCGCTGCGCGGCAGCCAGAAGACCAGGCGCGCCTGCGGATCGTCGAGCACGCGCCGCACGAGTTGCTCGACGGCCGCGACCGACGGCCGGCCGACGAGCCTCCGAGCCATGAACGTGAGCGCCTCTCCCGCGTATGCCCGCGCGAGAAGCAATCCTGCGACGAACCCCAGCGGGTACAGGATGCGCGTGCCCGCGAAGATCGCGCGCGCCGTGCCACTGGACTCAACACCGGCGAGACCGAAGGCCACTGCACTGAGCGTGAAGGCCGCGGCGAGGGGAGCAGCCGAAACGAACACGGGAAGGATCACGCGGCGCCGTGCGTGGCTCGCCCACGCAAACCGCGTCGCGAGGTAGAAGAGCAACCCGACCCCCCACGTCGCCTGGAGCACACCCTCCACGTTGCGAAACGCGTCGGCGACACTTGGAGCGTGGACGGCGAGCGCGGGGTTCGCGGGACACGCTGCGCCGCAGCTGGCGATAGTCGTGAGCCCCTCCAGACTGGGGGACGTGAGGATCAACGGGAGCTCTCCGGCCACGAAGGTGGCGAGGGCGATCCCCATGACGATCCAACCGGCTGCGCTCGGACGTGAGCCCGGGAAGACCAGCAGCAGCCAGGTCGCCCCGAACGCCGTGGCCCAGACACCCAGCACTCCGATCAGATGGAGAACCGAGTCGGGAGAACCGGACAGGCTGGAGACGAACACCAGTAGGCCCTCGGCGAGCAGCAGGTACCCGAAGAGACTGGAAGGACGACCGCGCCGCCAGGCCAGGCCCGCGACCGCGAGGGTGGCGATGTTGGCGACGAGGACGGCCGCAAACGCGGTCGGGTCGCCTACTACACCGCCCGTGGCCACGATCGCCGCGGCGGCAAATGCACCCGCGCAGGCCAGCGCAACGACGGCGAGATCGGCCCTCCGCAGGCCGGTCCCGAACGCGGAGTCACGCTGTTCGGAGTCCAGATCGAGCTGTTCGAACGCAGCCCCCCGGCTGACGGCAGAACGGTTCAAGGGGACAGCAACACCTCCCCGGTTGCGGCGAGTACAGCCAGGGTGTCACAGAAGTCACGGTGTGACAAGGAGCGCTCTCGGCCGTGCGGGCGCGACTTCACCCGGCGAGGACGATGCGCGGCGCGGCCGCCGAGTCGATGGTGACGGCCAGGGGCAGGCCCCGGCGCCCCATCCATCCCCCAACGCGAAAGGGAGAGTGAGAGCGATGGCCGTCAAACATGAGGTGCAGGAGTTGCGGCGGGCGGCGGACCTCCTGGTGGCGCCGCTCTACTCGCTCGAGGCCGACCGCATCCCACGGCACACGCTTACCGAGGACGAGATGCCACCGGACGTTGCGTACCAGATCGTCCATGACGAGCTGATGCTCGACGGCAACGCCCGCCTGAACGTGGCGACTTTCGTGTCGACGTGGATGGAGCCGCAGGCCGAGCGCCTGATGGCCGAGTGCCTCGACAAGAACATGATCGACAAGGACGAGTACCCGCAGACCGCAGCCCTCGAGACGCGCTGCGTCAACATCCTCGCCAACCTCTGGCACGCCCCGGAACAAGACGAGGCGACGGGCTGCTCGACGACCGGCTCGAGCGAGGCCGCGATGCTCGCCGGGCTCGCGCTCAAGCGCCGCTGGCGCAAGCAGCGGCTGGCCGACGGGATGCCCGGCGACAAGCCGAACATCGTCATGGGTGCGAACGTCCAGGTCTGCTGGGAGAAGTTCGCCAATTACTGGGACGTTGAGATGCGCCTCGTGCCGATGGAGGGCGACCGCTACAACCTCTCGGCGGAGGAGGCAGTGGCACGCTGCGACGAGAACACGATCGGCGTCGTCGGCATCCTCGGCTCGACCTTCGACGGCTCGTACGAGCCGATCGCGGACATATGCGCCGCGCTCGACGCCTTCGAGAACGAGAGCGGGATCGACGTGCCGGTTCACGTCGACGGCGCGTCGGGCGGAATGTTCGCTCCGTTCGTCGACCCGGATCTCGTGTGGGACTTCCGCCTCCCGCGCGTCGCCTCGATCAACACGTCGGGGCACAAGTACGGGCTGGTCTACCCGGGTGTCGGCTGGATCATCTGGCGCGATGTCGACGCGCTGCCGGACGAGCTGATCTTCCGCGTCAACTACCTGGGCGACACGATGCCGACGTTCGCGCTCAACTTCTCCCGCCCAGGCGCGCAGGTGGTGGCGCAGTACTACAACTTCCTGCGGCTGGGCTTCGAGGGCTACCGGCGCGTCCAGCAGTACGCCCGGGACGTGGCGACCGGTCTCGCCGCGCGGCTCGACGAGCTCGGGCCGTTCGAGCTCCTGACCCGCGGCGACGAGCTGCCGGTCTTCGCGGTCACGCTGAAGCCGGAGGTGGACAACTACAGCGTGTTCGACCTGTCGCTGGCACTGCGCGAGCGCGGCTGGCAGGTGCCCGCGTACACCTTCCCCGAGAATCGCACCGACCTCGCGGTGCTGCGGGTGGTGGTGCGCCGCGGCTTCACGCACGACATGGCCGACCTGCTCCTTGCGGACGTGAAGCGCCAGCTGCAGCGGCTCGAGCAGCAGCAGGCGCCGACCCACGACGCGACGAGCGCGACCGCGTTCGCGCACTAGGCGTCGTCGATGGCTACTGCGACGGACGACCTGCGCAGCGGAGCGCCGGCGCGCGGTGGTCTCGTGCTCTCGGCACTGATCGCGGTTGCAGCGGTGGCCAACCTCGGCCTCGCCGTCGCCAACGTCGCGCTGCCCTCGATCGGCGAGCACTTCGATGCCTCGCAAACCGCGCTCAATCTGGTTGCGGTCGGCTACTCGCTCGGCCTCGCCGCCTCGGTGCTCTACTTCGGCGCCGTCGGCGACCGCTACGGGCGCAAGCTGTTGCTCATCCTGGGGATGGTCTTGACCATCCCCGCGGATTGCCTCGCTGCCTGGGCGCCCTCGATCGAGGTCCTGTTCGGGGCGCGTGTCCTCGGTGGCCTGGCTGCGGGAATGGCCTACCCGACGACGCTCGCGCTGATCACGGCGCTGTGGTCGGGGCCGGCGCGGACGAAGTCGATCGCGCTCTGGGCGGCGACGGGCGGAGCAATCTCCTCGCTCGGTCCGTTGTGCGCCGGCGTTCTGCTTGAGCACTACTGGTGGGGCTCGGTCTTCCTGATCACCCTGCCGCTCGCGATGGTCGCGCTCGTGATGGCGCTGCGGCTCGTGCCCAGCCACGTGAACGAGAGCAGCGAGCCGGTCGACCACCTCGGCGGGGTGCTCTCGATCGCACTCGTGGGCGCGCTGATCCTGGCGATCAACTTCGCCGTGGTGCCGAACGAGACGACCTTGATCCTGAGCCTGTTCATCGTCGCGGCCTTGGCCCTGGGCGCCTTCTTCATCCGCCAGCGCCGCGCCAGGAACCCGCTCTACGACCTGCACGTGGCCGCCCGGCCGACCTTCTGGGTGGCCGCCTGCGCGGGCCTGATCGTGTTCGGCTCGCTGATGGGCGCGATGTTCATAGGCCAGCAGTTCCTGCAGAACGTGCTCGGCTACTCGACCGTCGACGCCGGAGCCGCGATCCTGCCGGCGGCTGCGTGCATGGTCGTCGTCGCGCCAAGGTCGGCCAAGCTGGTCGAAGCTCGGGGGGCGCGCTTCACGCTGCTCTTCGGCTACGTGTTCGTGCTGCTCGGCTTCCTCACGATGCTGCTGCTCTGGAAGGAGAACATCGACTACTGGAAGGTCGCGCTCGGTTACGCGTTCATCGGGATCGGCGTCGGGCTTGCCGGCACCCCGGCCTCCCACTCTCTGACCAGCTCAGTCCCGGTGAAGCGTGTCGGTATGGCCTCCGGCACCGCAGACCTCCAGCGCGACCTCGGCGGAGCGATCATGCAGTCGATCCTCGGAGCGCTGCTGACGGCGGGCTACGCGACGGCTGCCGGAGCGCTGGTGACCTCCTCCGGACACAGCGTCTCGAGCAGTACAGAGGCGGCGCTGACGAAGTCGTTCGCCAGCGCGGCCGACCTCGCCTCGCGCTATCCGCCTTCGGTACAGGACCAGATCGTCGCCGGGGCGAAGACGGCCTTCCTCCAAGGTGACCAGTGGGCGTACACGGCCGGGATCGTCGCCGTCCTCATCGGCGCCGCCCTCGTCGCCGTCTTCTTCCCTCGTGCCACGGAGGAGCGGCAGCTGCTCGCGGCCTACCACGGCGAGGACAGCGGCGCGGCCGCGGACGAGCCCGGCGGAGTCCCGGTCACCGCTGCCTGACACGGGTTAGGGCGCGGCGCGGCGCGCGGGCAGGAGCAGCAGCGCCCCGACGAGGAAGCAGAGGGCGCCGAGCGACGTCCACACGTTGGCCGCAGCCAGATCGAGCGCGCTTCCCGTCGAGGGGACGACATAACCGGCGACCGCCGAGATGCCGAAGGCGACGCAGCCGGCCAGGTTGATCACGGCGATCCTCCAGTCCCTCGCCCGCCGGGACAGGTTCCGCACCGCGAGGTAGGCGAGGACGCCAGAGATCAGGAAGCAGATGGAGCCGCGCCAGTCCGGCCTCCAGACCAGGCGGTCGTACTCGGTCGCGTCCAGCCCTGTCTGCAGCGCATGGAACGTGCTCACGTTGAAGAACAGCGTCCCCACGAGCTGCACGAGGCACGCCCACCGGTCGAGGCCCCCGCCGCTGTGCAGCGTCTGAAGCAGTGCGGCAGACGTGAAGAAGACCGAGCCGGCGAAGAACACGGCGGCATCGACCTCCGAGCCGACGAGTTCGACAAAGCCGGGAAACGGGCCGACGAAGAAGCAGGCCGAGCCGATGGCGAACAGCACCCCGATCCACCACGTCGCCGCGTCGGTCGCAGCCGTCGCCCCAGCGGTGCCCGGCGCCGCGCTCATGCCGACATGGTGGGTCGCGTCGTCTGCACGCGGGGTAGTAAACGCACGCCAATCGTCGTGCTGCAGCCTTCCTCGCGCGACGCGCATCGAAGACGGAAGCTCGCACGAACGACGCCATCGCGGCGCCGTTTGTGCTGCGAAGGGAGATCCCATGGTCGCTGTCGACGAGAAGAGAGACGTCGAGGCCGCACCCGCTCCGGCGGTGCCGCACTTCACGCCCTCGGACCGCGCCGCACGAGGCCGTTCCGCACGGGCCGAATGCCCGCGTTCGAGTCACGCGGACTTCGAGATCGCCGACGACCGCGATCCCGTGGCGATCCTCGAGGCCCAGGCGACCTCCCGGGTACCGGAGCTCGTGCCCGTCCGCTACGGACGCATGCTGGTGTCCCCGTTCACCTTCTACCGCGGTGCGGCGGCGGTCATGGCTCACGACCTCGCGCCGACACCGCGAGCCGGGCTGCAGGCGCAGCTTTGCGGGGACGCTCACCTCTCAAACGTCGGCGGCTACGCCTCGCCCGAGCGGACGCTCGTCTTCGACCTCAACGACTTCGACGAGACGTTGCCCGGACCGTTCGAGTGGGACCTGAAACGGCTCGCCGCGAGCTTCGAGATCGCGGGCCGCGAGCGTGACTTCACGAAGGCGGAACGGACGAAAGCAGTGCTCGCCGCGGTCGGCTCGTACCGCGAGTGGATCCGTAAGCTCGCCGAGGCGCGCAACCTCGACGTCTGGTACGCCCGTCTCGACGTCGAGACGATCGAGCGGAACCTCCACGACCAACAGGCGAAGCACCAGGCCGCGGGCGTGGCGAAGGCGGCCGATAAGGCGCGCACGAAGGACAGCCTCAAGGCGTTCGCGAAGCTGACGCACCTCGTCGACGGCGAGCCGCGCATCGTCTCGGACCCGCCGCTGATCGTTTCCGCCGCGGACCTGGCCGCCGAGGCAGGCCTCCCGTTCGAGCGGCTCGAGGGCGTCATACATCAGCTGTTCCGGGAGTACCGCCGGACGCTGCAGCAGGATCGTCGACACCTGCTCGAGGAGTTCCGGATGGTCGACCTCGCCCGCAAGGTCGTCGGCGTCGGCAGCGTGGGCACGCGCTGCTGGATCCTCCTGTTGCTCGGCCGCGACTCGAACGACCCGCTCTTCCTGCAGATCAAGGAGGCGCAGGCGTCCGTGCTCGAGCCCTACCTCGGCAAGAGCCAGTACAAAAACCACGGCCAGCGCGTGGTCGCCGGCCAGCGGCTGATGCAGGCGACGAGCGACATCCTGCTCGGCTGGGTGCACTCGAAGGAGACGCTCGACGGCGCCGAGCGGGACTTCTTCGTCCGCCAGCTCTGGGACTGGAAGACGTCCGTCGACCTCGACACGATCCTGCCCCTCGGCCTCGAGCTCTACGGCCAGGTCTGCGGCTTCCTCCTCGCACGGGCGCATGCCCGCTCGGGCGACCGGATCGCGATCGCCTCCTACCTGGGCAAGGGCGACACCTTCGACCGAGCGCTCGCCGAGTTCGCGGTCGCCTACGCAGACCAGAACGAGCGAGACCACGCCGCGCTGCGGACCGCCGCCGACGAGGGCCGCATCCCGGTACAGCAGGAAGGTCTTTAGCCGGCAGTGGGCTGGATCGACACGGAGCTCGTGCTTGTCGCGCTCGCCGCAATGGTCTCCCCCACGACGGTCTCCTTCTCCGTCCTCACGCTCGTGCTCGGCGACCGCCCGCTGCGAACCGGCTTTCTGTTCTATGTCGGAGCGCTCACCGCGACCCTCGGGATCGGCGTCCTGGCTGCTTTCGTTATCGGAGACGCGGCGGCGTCGTCGACTCCGTCGAGCCCGAAGACATGGGTCTCGATCATCGACATCGCCGCGGGGCTGCTCCTGCTCGCCTGGGTGATCGGCAGGCTGCGCCAGCCGCCGGATCCCAAGCGTCAAGCGGGGATGATCGACCAGATGAGCAAGGTTGCCTCGTCCCCCGCGATCGCGATCGTCGGAGCCGGGGCAGCGCTGGCGAACCCAGGTGCCTTCATCCCGTTGGCGCTGAAAGCGATCTCGGAGACGAACCCGGGTGCCGCCCAGTACTTCGTCGAATGGGTCTTCTTCGCTCTCGTCTCACTGCTGCCCCTGAGCGTGGCGCTGCTCCTTCTCGTCTTCATGCCGGATCGCGCCAAACGCATCCTCGGTGCGGCTCGGACCTGGCTCGAGCGCCATGCGCGGACGGTCGCGGGCGTGCTCGTCATCGCGCTGGCGGCGGCGCTGCTGCGAAACGGGATCTCGGGGCTTGTCAACTGAAGCCCGACTCTTGCCCAGGCCGCAGGACCATAAAATTCGCCGAGCCGGTGGCGGTTTCGTCCACCTCCGAGCAATGCATTCGGCTTCCGCCTAGCTCATCGCCCGGAGGCTTCGGTCTAGTCCCGCTCCGTGCTCGGCGCGACGCCCATGCTGCCCTGAGAGGTGGCGATCGTCAACCACGCGTTTCGTGCTATTTGCGAGGTTCCGGTCGGACTGCTCCCTCGATGTCCGCAATTTGCGGAAACTCTCGAAACGGCAGCGCGGAAAGGAGAGAGAAGTGTCCACAATCGACGAGCCCGTCAGCTTCGACCGCGACATCAAGCCGCTGTTCCGCGACCGGGATCGCGGGGCGATGAAGTTCTTCGTCGACCTCTGGTCGTACGACGACGTCGCCCGCGAGAGCGACGCGATCCTGGACCGCATCCGCGACGGCTCGATGCCGTGCGACGGTGCCTGGGACGAGCAGCGCGTCGCCTTGTTCCAGCAGTGGATCGACGGAGGGAAGGCCGCCTGAGAACGGAAGATCCTCCCCGAGACGGGAGATCTGGTTGCGATCCGGTAACAGCGGCGTGTTAGCCGAACCGCCGATGGGGTGAACGCCCATTCGCTCCACCGGGGTGCCCCCTGGATCAGACGTCCCCGCGCTGACAGATTCGTCATCGGCAGTACCTCAAGCCTCGAGAGGAGGAGTCGATGGCGTCGACAGCTACGGCCGGCGCGCCCGCGCGCACCGCCGCCGCGGACCAGGCCAAGGGCGACGTGCTCGTTGTGTTCGGGATCACCGGCGACCTGGCGAAGGTGATGACGTTCCGGTCGCTGTACCGCCTCGAGGCGCGCGGTCTCCTCGATTGCCCGATCGTCGGCGTGGCGGTCGACGACTGGTCCGAGGCCGACCTCCGCGAGCGTGCGCGCACCTCGATCGAGGGCACCGGAGAGAAGATCGACTCAGCGGTGTTCGACCGCTTTACGGAGCGCCTCTCATACGTTTCGGGGGACTTCACGGACCCGGCCACGTACGAACGGGTCGCTGCAGCGATCGAAGGCACGAAGACCCCGGTCTTCTACCTCGAGATTCCCCCGTTTCTCTTCGGCCAGGTCGTGAAGGAGCTCTCCGACGCCGGCCTGACAAACGGCGCGCGAGTGGTCGTCGAAAAGCCGTTCGGAAACGATCTCAAGTCGGCGGAAGCACTCGCAGCGGAGCTGCACCAGTACATCGACGAATCGCAGCTCTTCCGGATCGACCACTACCTCGGGAAGATGGGGCTCGAGGAGATCCTTCATCTGCGGTTCCAGAACGCGATCCTCGAGCCGATCTGGAACCGCAACTACGTCGAGGCCGTCGAGATCACGATGGCCGAGGCGTTCGGCGTCGAGGACCGCGGGCA
>Ga0075434_100003344_pt1 | contig 14354 bp, 10 predicted proteins | sample RhiMethybrSRZTD3_FD_75298 | JGI IMG/M metagenome (GOLD analysis project Ga0075434, IMG submission 75298) | Populus rhizosphere microbial communities from Tennessee, USA - Rhizosphere MetaG P. TD hybrid SRZTD3 | ecosystem: Host-associated > Plants > Roots > Rhizosphere > Soil | place: USA... | reverse complement strand
CGCCCGAGGGCGCGAGCGCGCTGTGCGGCAGCGCCATGCCCAGCGCTTCGGCGACCACCTGCGCCGTCGCCGCCGTCCCGAGAAACTGACACCCTCCGCCTGACGAGCCGCACGCACGGCAGCCCATCGTCGCCGCGTAATCCAGGCTGATCAGATCGTGCGTGAACCGGGCGCCGAGGCTCTGGACCTGGCCGGCGTCTTCGGCATCCCGCGCGGGCAGCGTGACGCCGCCGGGCACGATCACGGCGGGCAGATCCTTCATGCCGGCCAGGGCCATCATCGTGGCCGGCAGCCCCTTGTCGCACGTCGCGATCCCGATGACGCCGGATGCGGTCGGCAGCGACCGGATCAGCCGCCGCATGACGATGGCCGCATCGTTCCGGTAGGCGAGGCTGTCGAACATGCCGGTAGTGCCCTGCGTCCGCCCGTCGCACGGGTCGCTGCAATAGACCGCGAACGGGATGGCTCCCGCGGCACGCAGCGCTTCGGCGGCGCCGCGCACGAGCAGGCCGATCTCCCAGTGGCCGGTGTGATAGCCGAGCGCGATCGGCTCGCCCTGCTCCGAGCGGAGGCCGCCCATCGTGCTGACGATCACATACTGCGGTCCGCCGAGCGCGTCCGGGCGCCAGCCCATCCCGGCGTTCTGGGTCAGGCCGAAGATGTTGCCGCTCGGTTCGGCGCGCAGCATCTCCGCCGTCAGCGGCAGACGCCCGTCCGGGCCCTCGCTTTCGATGCGGGATGAACCGATCGACGCCGCCGAACCGAGTACCTGCTCGAGCGGCGGCGGAGTCCTCTGGACCATGACTCAGATCATCGAGAGCGCGAGGACGACGGGGCCGTCACGGCGATTCGCGTTCATTCCGTGCATCATCGCACGGCACGTGGGTGTTTCGCCCGCGTCATTGGATTGGCGCGGGCCACTCGGTCGTACGCTACGCTGCCCTGATGGACGGTTTCATGAAACTGTGTCGTTTCACGGCTGCCCGCAGCGCCGATGTCCGCGTCGGGCTGATCACGAACGGTCACACGCTCGTCGATCTGACGGATGCCGGCGTGCATCGCATGAACGGCCTCCTCGAACGAGCCGACCTCGTAGACGAACTCACGCGTCTGAGCGCGGCCGGACTGACAATGCACGCGCTCGACAGCGTCCGGCTGCTGACGCCGGTTGAATCGCAGGAGGTGTGGGCCGCCGGTGTGACCTATCTGAGAAGCCGGGAAGCCCGGATGGAGGAATCCGAGTTCAGCGCGAGCGCTTACGACCGCGTCTACGATGCCGAGCGGCCGGAGATCTTCTTCAAGTCGCTTCCCGAAAAGGTCGTCTCTCCCGGCGACGCAGTCGGGATCCGGCGCGATGCACGCTGGAACGTCCCGGAGCCGGAACTCGCGCTCGCAATCAATTCTGGCGGCGCGGTTGTCGGGTTCACGATCGGGAACGACATGAGCTCGCGCGACATCGAAGGCGAGAACCTGCTCTATCTGCCTCAGGCAAAGATCTATGCGAGCTCGTGCGCGGTCGGTCCGTGGATTGTCGTGGGGCCGACTGAGGACGAGGCCCGCCAGTGGACGATTCATCTCGAGATCCGGCGCGGCGCCGAGACGGTGTTCGCCGGCGACACTCGCGCCGGCCAGATCAAGCGGCCGTTCGCCGAGCTCGTCCACTACTTGTTCCGTTCCCAGACGTTCCCGAACGGCGCCGTCCTGCTGACCGGCGCCGGCATCGTCCCACCCGATTCGTTCACGCTCGCAGCGCACGACGCGGTGCGCATCACCATCTCCGGTGTCGGCACACTCGAGAACGCCGTCTCGATCGTGTGACGTGGCCCCGCTCGCCTGAAAGGCTCGCGCTCCTGGCTCTTGTACCGGACGCACTCATCTCTCCTCCGGTACGCGTCGATCACCTTCCGCCCGACGGCGAGGCGGTCGCGGTGTCCGGCACGGGCTCCACGAGGTGCTGGTGCGGGAACACGAGCACGATGATCATGGCCACGAGGCCCGCGGCCGACAGCGACAGCAGCCCGCCGCTGTAGCTGCCGGTCAGATCCTTGATGCGGCCCACTGCGAACGGGCCGGTGAAACCCGCCAGGTTGCCAATCGAGTTGATGAGGGCAATGCCGCCGGCTGCCGCGGCGCCGGAGAGGAAGGCAGCCGGAAATGTCCAGAACACCGGCAGGCAGCCGAAGATGCCGAAGCCGGCCACCGACAGCGACGCCATCTTCATCGTCGGGTCATCGAGCAGCGTCGACACGGCGATGCCGGCGGACGCCACGAAGAGCGGAAACGCGAGATGGAACCGGCGTTCCATCTTTCGGTCAGAGCGACGTGACCATGCGACAATGCTCACCAGTCCCACGACGTACGGCAACGCCGCCACGACGCCGGCCTGGGCGTTCGACAGCCCGAACGCCTTCACAATCTGCGGCAGGAAGAAGCTCAACCCGTAGTTGAGTGCGACAGCGCCGAAATAGACGACGCTCAGCGCCAGCACCTTCGGATTCCTTAGCGCCTCCATCGCGCTGTAGCGGCGGACCATCTCGCGCTGTCGCCGCTCGTGATCGAGACGGCCGACCAGCCAGGCGCGCTCTTCTTCGGTGAGCCACGTGGCGTCGGCCGGTCGATCGGTCATGTACAGGAAGACGATCACGGACAGCACCAGCGCCGGCACCGCTTCAAGGATGAAGAGCCATTGCCATCCCTTCAGGCCCGCGAAGCCGTCCAGCCCCAGCAGCAGTCCCGATACGGGGGCGCCGATAACGGTTGACAGCGGAATCGCCGCCATGAAGTAGCCGACGATGCGGGCGCGGTACACGGAGGGGAACCACAGCGTGAGGTAGAAGATGACACCGGGGAAGAAACCTGCCTCGGCAATCCCGAGCATGACGCGCACCGCATAGAAGCTGGTGGCCCCGTTGATGAACGCCATGCCGCCCGAGCACAGGCCCCAGGTGAACATGATGCGCGCGATCCATTTGCGCGCGCCGACCCGTTCCAGGAACAGGTTCGACGGCACCTCGAAGAGGAAATACGCGAGGAAAAAGATGCCGGCGCCGAAGCCGAAGGCCGAATCGGATAGCCCCAGGTCTTTGTTCATGGTCAGCGCGGCGAAGCTGACGTTCACGCGATCCAGGTACGCGACGAAGAAACAGACAATCAGAAAGGGCACCAGCCGTGCCGTCACTTTCGCGATCGTGCGTTGCTTAAGCGGTTTCATGCGGCTCCTTGCGTCTCCCGTCCCCGCGTTCACGATCGCCGTTCGTGACCGTGCTCGGCCATGAACTGGCGAATGATGCCATCGATGTCGCGATCGGCGCCGAAGCCCAGGTGCAGGGCCCGGCTGACATCGAACGTGCCCGGCCAACTGCAGACGATCTGCATGACGCGTTCGTCGAGCGATGTACGAACGCGCGCCCGGGCTGCCGGCCCCGCCACACGCTCCAGGCTGTCGAGCATCTGCCCCGGCGTCACCGACAGCCCGGGAAAATTCACGGTCCGGCGAGGCTCCAGGTCGGACGTCCGGATACGCGCCGCATGCACGAGGTTGGCGATCACCGTGCCGGGTGACGCGATCCACAGCGGCGTGTCGAGCGGAACCGGACAGACCGTGTCGATCCCGGCAAGCGGCTCACGAACCAGGCCGCTCACGAACGACGATGCGGCGGCGTTGGGCGTGCCGGGGCGGATCGCCACGGTCGGCAGGCGGCAGGCAATGCCGTCCACGAATCGCTTTCTCGAATACTCGTGAACGAAGAGTTCGCCAATCGCCTTCTCGGAGCCGTATGACGACTGCGGGGCCGCGGCGGCATCTTCCGGCACCACCGCAGGCAGCGGGCCGCCGAACACCGCGAGCGTGCTCGAGAACACGAATCGGGGCGGCTTCCCGAGGCGGCGGCACGCGTCGAGCAGTGCGCGCGTCGCGTCGACGTTGACCCGCATCCCGAGGTCGAACTCCGCTTCCGCCTGACCGCTCACGACCGCCGCGAGGTGGTACACGAGGTCGACACCGTCCTCGACCACCGACTGCGTGAAAACGTTCGTCGGTGATGGTTCCGGTCCGCCACTGGACGCGCGGATCGTCGATGCCGCCGACCGCGGTATCGACGGCGACGAGCGTCGCGACCTCCGGCACGTCGGGCGCGCCGGCAAGGAGTGCCGCGGCGAGACGACTGCCGAGAAATCCCGCCGCGCCGGTGACGAGTATCTTCATGCAGGTTCCGTGTTAGCGTGGCGCCGTGGACGCGCGAGCCAAGGTGGCGATTGTAACGGGAGCAGGGACCGGTATCGGCAAAGCCGTGGCGATCGGTCTGCTCGAAGCGGACTACGCCGTCGTGCTCGCCGGCCGCCGCAAGGCGCTGCTAGAGCAGACGGTCCTCGAGGCCGGCGCGCATGGCGCGCACGCGCTTGTCGTCCCAACCGATGTCGGCGATCCCGACGCGGTTCGAACGCTCTTCGCCGCGACGCGCGAGAGGTTCGGGCGGCTGGACGTGCTGTTCAACAACGCGGGCATCACCACGCGCGGCGCGCCGCTCGAGGAGTTGACCGTCGAACAGTGGAAGGCGGTGGTGAACGTTAACCTGACGGGGACGTTTCTCTGCACGCAGCAGGCCTTCCTGCTGATGAAATCGCAGCAGCCGCAGGGTGGCCGGATCATCAACAACGGATCGATCTCGGCCCACGTCCCGCGGCCTCACTCGGCGCCGTACACGGCTACCAAGCACGCCATCACCGGCCTGACCAGATCCACATCGCTCGACGGCCGGCGATTCAACATCGCGTGCGGCCAGATCGACATCGGCAACGCCGCCACCGACATGACCGCGGCATTCGCGAGCGGGGTGCTCCAGGCCAGCGGCCAGATGGCGGCGGAACCGCGCCTCGATGTGGCGCACGTCGTGCGGGCCGTCCTGTACATGGCCAGCCTGCCGCTCGACGCGAACGTGCAGTTCATGACGGTGATGGCGACAACCATGCCGTTCATCGGCCGCGGCTAGCGGCCGCGCTGAGCGGCGCCGGCTGGTGTCAGCGACCGAGCGTTACGTCATCATATCTGGCTGATTCCAACCTTTTGTTGGTTTCACCCGTCAATGGCGGCATGCGGGACCTTCGTTACGCCCTGCGCACGCTGCGCAAGCAGCCGATCTTCACCCTCGTCGCGGTATTGACGCTGGCGCTCGGCATCGGCGGCCAATACCGCGATCTTCAGCGTCGTCTATCAGGTCCTGCTCCGGTGTCGCTGCTGAAAACCTCGTCTGACCATTCGCGGGCAGACCGTCATGAGCGGATCGACTCAGGTCGTGACTCGCAGCATGCGGGACTTCTCCCGCTGGTTCATTCTGAACACACGTCGTGACGGCGCGCCACGGTGACGAGACGGATTTCGGCTGACGTCCCACTGACTGCGAACTCGGCTGTTGTGAAACGGGATGGATCTTGGACTACGCCGCGCGACGTTCGTAATGGTGGCGCAAGTCACCAAGGTGCGGGATCGCCACGATCCTGCCGGCGGTCGGTGGCGCGACTGGCCGAGAAACGGGCGAGTCCTTGTTGAGCGAGAGATGAGTACGCGATTTCAGGTAGTACTCGACGTATGCGGCCAAGGCGCTGCGCAATCCGCGCTCATTGGCGATGACGAGGTGATCGAGACACTCGCGCCGAATGGATCCGATCAGGCGCTCGGCGTAGGCATTCTGCCACGGTGACCGTGGAGCCGTGAGGATTTCCTCGATGCCGCTCGCCGCGGCTGTCGTCGTCCACGCGTAGAACGCTGAATCGCGATCGCGAACCAGATATCGCGGCGCCTCGTTCCAGGGAAACGCTTCGCGAAGTTGTTGCGCCGTCCACGCCGCCGTCGGGTGGTCGGTGACCGCCACATGGACGACGCGGCGACGCTCGTGTGCAAGGATCACGAGCACGAACAAGAGCCGGCAGGTCGCGGTCGGGACGACAAAGAAATCGGCAGCGGCGATCTGTTGGACATGGTTCTTGAGGAACGTACGCCAGGTCTGTGACGGTGGTTTGTCGCGACGCATCATGTACTTCGCGACGGACGCCTGGCTGACATCAATCCCCAGTTTCAGCAACTCACCATGAATCCGTGGCGCGCCCCACAACGGATTGTCGCGCGACATGGTCCGAATCAGGGTCCGGACGTCGGGGGGCACGTACGGTCGCCCGCCGCGCCGCCGACTCTTCCAGGTCCAAAAGAGACGGAAGCCTTGGCGATGCCAGGCAACAACGGTCTCAGGTTTCACGATCACGAGCGCCGTGCGCCAACCGCTCCAGAAGCGGGACAGCCACGCCCACAGCCACCGGTCCATCTTCGCCAGGCGCAGCCGACGCGGTCGAGTCCGTTGTAGCACCTGCAGTTGATGACGTAGCGCGAGCACCTCAAGGTGCAAAGCGGCACGTGACCGCACGACGCCTCGGACCATCGATAGAAGGGAAATCAGCACGGAGGTCATCGCGGACAGAGCCTACCGGCCTCCGGGCGGCAAGTTCAACGGGCTCAGAGCGTACGATGTTTTCAGTATGCACAGCGCTGCTGCTTGGCTTCGGTATTCCGGCGACGTGCGCCTCGGAACAAGCGTCCTGGCGAAGTCGAACTATGCGGCGGCAACCGCGTGCCGCGACCGAAGGCTCGCTGAATCCCTTGGAAAACAGCGTGTCCCAGATGAGCGGTTCCTACGTACGGACGTTGCCCGAGCGTCTGCCGCAACCAGGCGAACTTGTGCAGACGCGATCCAGACGATGGCTTGTCGATGACGTGAGCGCATCGTGGGATTCCGCGAACGCGCCAGCGCCAAGGCCAACGCGAAAGAAGAGAGCGCCGCTGACACCGATTAACGTGCTTCGCGACCGGCGCTCGCCATTCCCGGATGTTGATCACGTGCTCACCGGCGTCAAGGCCTGGGCGCTTTCGCGCCGACCCGCGCTCGCGGGCTTCGGCCTTGACTCCGGCTGCGCCTCGTGAATTCTCGGCAGCTATCGCGAGGCGCCGCAGGTTTTGCGAGAACCTGCTTCTCGCGCGGCGCCGCTTCTCCCGGACGCCTGCGTCCGTTTGCACCTTCTCGATCCGGCAGACCTGTCTGCCCGCCGCGCGCGCACGCGCGCTTGAACCGGCTCAGAGCAGATCGCGCAGTTCCTGAAACCGCGCCTGAACTTCCGCCCATCGCGGATGCGGGCGCAAGCAGAGTTGCGCGCATTGCCGCTCGTACTCCCCGCGTAGCGATCTGGCCAGTTCGTCCACCGGAAACAGCGCATCGCTGCTGCGAAAGCTCATGCCCTCTGGCGCGAAGTAGCTTTTCGCGAAGTGCTCGCGGCTGACGGCGTCGTAATCCGATTTGATGGCGCCGTACTCGTCGCTGCGCAGCATCTCGGCGACTTCAGGCCGCGAGGACAACTGATAGAGGTCGTAGTAGTGCCGCGCGTAGGACCCGACGCGTCGTCCCTCGCGCTTGAACAGTTCGACCTTGCCGTGGATCGCGAAAAGCTTCTCGACGAAGGTGCGGCGGAAGTGCAGCAGGCGCATCGAAAACGGATGTTCATCATCGGCGCCCAGCGAAGTCTTGCGATCGGGCAGGAACTGTCCGAGGTAGGAGCGCAGCTCGATGACTTCCGTCGGCTCGCGCCCGCTCGCGGTGCCGGCCTCCACGAGCACCTGCCCGGCGACTTCGCCGGCGCCGCCGAACCGCTGCTCGAACGCGAAACGATCCGACCGGCCGAACCCGCCGATCGTCTGGCTTTCCTCCTTGATGAACGTCAGCGCCGGATGCGCGTCTACCGCGTCGCGCAGGCGCTTGAGCTCGCGATCGATGCCGCGCTTGCCGAGCGGCGGATTGAATGCCTTAGGATCGACAAAGATGTCGACGTCCTCGGAGAACCGGTCAATCAGGTTCCAGCCCTTCGAGAGACTCGTGCCGCCCTTGAAGATGATGATGTCGCCGCCGGCCTGTGCAACCGCCCGCAGCGCCTCGGTGACGTAGTAATCCTTTTCGATCAGCGCGGGGCGAAGCCCGCGGTCGCGGAAGTGCTCTGCCGCCTGGAGGATCGCCTGCTCGAAATCCCGGTGCTCGAAAAGCCTCATGACGGACGCCGTTCCCTTGCTTGCCATGCGCGCGCGGCCGGCAGTGCCGTGAGAATGCCGAAGTCGTAGCGCGACAGCGGATTGAGCGAGGCCCGCAGACGCTCGAGGGCGCGCGCGCGCGCCTTGTTGCCGAGCGCCTCGCCGAGCGCGCCCAGCATCGCGCGGACGCGCGGCGGCTCGGTCGCGGCAACCTTGAGCAAACGGTCGTAGCGTTTGCCTTCCCGCAACAACGCAAGGAGGCGCTTGATTGTTTCTTGCGGCGGCAGTTCGCTCGCAGTACCGCCGTTCCTCAGGAAGTCGAGCAACGCGGTGTCGGTCTCCGACAGCCTGGACCAGGCCGGCGGACGGCGCGTGTGAACAACCGTGTCGGCGCCAATGAGCTTGCGCGGCAGACTGGAGGCGCTCGTCGCAACTTCGGTCCGCCCGGCCGACTGCGTCGTGAAGCCGAGCAGGTTGGCGGCGGCAATGCCGGACGGAAAAATCGTTTTCTTCCCAGCGAGATCGCGAACTGCCGAGGGGTTCGGGCGGCTTACGCCGAGCGCGGTCTGACGGGGGCGGTAGTAGACGCCCTTGCTGAGACGGTGCAGTTCGCCCTTCTTGGCGAGGCGCGAAAGCGCCTGCGCGACCGCGGGCATCGGCGCATCTGGAAAATCGGCAAGGCGCCACAGCCGCTCGCCACCGCGTGCGATGCGCTCGCGAATGCGCCGCGCGGTCTGCCGCTCGCCTGCCGATGTCGTGCGCCCGCCCATGCCTCAACTGTGCCCGTTGGGCTTCAACATGTCAAGTTTTGTAGCAAAAAAACTTGACGAGTTCACCGAATCCGTAAGTAAATTTGCTTATGGTTTCAGCGGGTTGGTCGCATCAACTCTGAACGAGGATCATCTTCAATTTGGCCTTTTTGGCAGCTTCGTTGGGACTCGACGTTGCGCCGCCCAGCCAGCGCTCGACCTGCTGAGGGGAAATGGAGTATTTGGTGGCGGGCTCGCGCACCTCGACGTCGAGGACCGTCGCCGTACCTACGGCCTCCGCCCACGGGTCTTCTCGGAACCGGCGGACCGCGAATACGACTGCTTCATAGAGGCTTTCGGCCTCCACGTCGACGCTGCGCCGGATGCCGCGCATGTCGCGGTAGCTGACGGTGCATACGCGAAGCGCCATCGCAGAAGGGTATCAGTTTCGTGTTTTGTTCGCCAAACGCAGGGCTAATCAGACGCCGCGAGCCGCGGAGGCAAATCTGCCTGTATTTTCCGCAATCTTGCTGACAGCGCTGAACTTCTGGATACTCACATTAGCTCGCGGAGCTGGAGGCCTTTGGCTTCGAGTGATTTGTACATGTCGAGCGACGTCTCGACGTGCAAGCTCGTCGAGCACCACGTTCCCGCCGCGCTTCGGCAGACCCATTCCCTATCACGACGGATGTTCTCGCCTCGGCGGGTTGGGAAACGCCGGTCGCGCCGAAGCCGCCAGCGCCGCGGCGCTTAGGAGGAACTGACGTCAGTCGACTGACAGGGGCTGCGGAAAGAAGAAGGAAGCCTCGCTCCAAATGGTTCGGATCGTGTTGATCCAAAAATCCGTATCAAATCAACTCGATTTGCGTCGATTTCGGACACCGTCCGATTACGCAATCGAGCTAATATCTCGGGTTTGATTTGCAAGACTTCCAGGAGGGTGGACATGCGGTTCCAGCGAGTGGTGTTGCTGCTGGCCATCGTGCTGACGGCCTCCGCGGCCGTCGCCCAAGAACAACGAGGAAGCATTGACGGGATCGTGAAGGATTCGAGCGGCGCCGTGCTGCCCGGCGCCACGGTCGAAGCGAAGAACCCGGCAACCGGCGCGACGCTGGCGACGGTCACCGGCGCCTCCGGCAGGTTCCGATTCCCATCGGTGCAGACCGGCACGTACGCCGTCAGCGCATCGCTCGCCGGCTTCAGGCCGATGACGATTCCCGACGTGCTCGTGGCGCTCGGTCAGATCAAGACGCTGGACTTCTCGCTGGCGGTCGCGGGCGTTGCCGAGAGCGTGGACGTGACGGCGGTCTCGCCGGTGATCGACGTCAAGCAGAGCACGCGCGCCACGAACATTCGCGCGGAGCAGGTGGAGCTCCTGCCGCACAATCGCGATTTCACATCGCTGATCACGCAGGCGCCGGGCGCGAACCTCGAAAACAAATCGGGCAACGGCGTGTCGATCGACGGCGCGAGCTCGGCCGAGAACCGCTACGTCGTCGACGGCATGGAGACGACCGACGTCATCAAGGGGCAGTCGGGCAAAGACGTGCTCGCTGACTTCGTCGAAGAAGTACAGGTGAAGTCGAGCGGCTACTCTGCGGAGTACGGCGGATCGACCGGCGCGGTGATCAACGTCATCACCAAGAGCGGCACGAACCAGTTCCACGGTTCCGCGCTCACCTACTGGCAGGGCGACCGCGTCGCCGGCGCGTTCAATCCGTCGCTGCGCCTGCAACTGACCAACTCGAACGCGTCGGAGTACATCACGTACCCGGAAGACAAAGACAATCGCGTCGAGCCGGGCGGCTCGCTCGGCGGTCCCGTGTCGAAGAACAAGGCGTGGTTCTTCGGCGCGTACCAGCCGGCGTTCCAGCAGATCACGCGCACCGTCACTCCGGCGAGCAGCGGCAACGCGACGGCGGCGACGATCGCGCAGACCCGGAAGCGTGAATATCAATTCCTGACGGCGAACGAAACGATGCAGGTCACCGACAACCTGCGGACGCGCGTGGCGTTCAACAACAGTTGGTTCCAGGAGGATGGCCAGTTGCCGTCGCAAAACGGCACCGACAATCCGAGCACGAACTACGCGAAGGGCAACAAGCGGCCGAACTGGTCGCTGTCGGGCAACGCGGACTACGTGATCACTCCGGCGCTGCTCTTCGGCCTGCGCGCCGGCTACTTCAGAACGAACTCGCACGACTACAACGTCCCCGATCAGACCCGTTTCGTCTTCAACAGCTCCAACATCGGCATGGCGGGCGTGCCGGCGTCGCTGCAGCACGGGTCGAACTTCAACAGCATCCTGTCGAACAACGCGATTCTGTTCGACCTCGTGCAGCGCAAGTACGTGCAGGGCGATCTGACGTGGTATGGCCGCGCCGCCGGCGCGCATCAGATCAAGGGCGGCGTGCAGATCGATCTCCGGAGCGAGAACATCAACAGCGGCAATCTGGAGCAGGTGGTCACGCTCAACTGGGGCAACGCGACGACCGATCCGAGCGGCAACACGGTGCGCGGACCGTTCGGCTATTACCAGGTGACGAGCAACGCCGCGGCGCCGCGGCAGGGCTTCATCACGCAGGGCGACGTGAAGTCGAACGTGTACGGATTCTTCATCCAGGATGCGTGGGCGCTCAACGATCGGCTCACGTTGAATCTCGGCGTGCGCACCGAGACCGAGAAGGTGCCGGCGTACGACACCAGCAGCGACGTAAACAAGCTCGGCACCTACCCCATCCAGTTCGGCTTCAAGGACAAGCTCGCGCCGCGCGCCGGATTTGCTTACGACATCAAGGGCGACGGCAGGTGGAAGGCGTTCGGCTCCTGGGGCATGTTCTACGACATCTTCAAGCTGGATCTCGGCCAGCAGTCGTTCGGCGGCGCGAAATGGATCGAGTGGTACTTCACGCTCGACAACCCGAACTACGAGTCGCTGAACGCGAACAGCAACTGTCCGCCCGCGTGCTCGGGCACGTTCATCACCAAGATCAACGAGCGGCTGCCGTCGCTCAATCAGGGCGACGTCTCGGCGGATCTGCACCCGATGCGCGAGCAGGAAGCGGCGTTCGGCGTCGAGCACCAGCTCGCGGCGAACATGGCGGTCACGGTCCGCTACATTCACAAGCAGCTCGATCGCGGCATCGAGGACACCGGCGCGATCGTTCCGGAGACCGACGACGAGCTGTACGTCATCGCCAATCCTGGAGAAGGCCTCCCGCAGACGTTCAACGTCCTCAACAACAGGAGCGAATACGCCGGAACGTCGGGCCAGTACACGCTGCCGAAACCGAGGCGCGATTACAACGGCGTCGAGTTCGCCTTCGACAAGCGTCTCTCCAGCCGCTGGGCGTTCCACGGGAGCTATCTCGTGAGCCGCCTCTCCGGCAACTATCCGGGGCTCGCTGAATCCGACGAGGCCACCACCAATCTGATGGGCCGCGTCGATCCGAACATCGGCCGGAGTTTCGACTATCCAATCGAATCGTTCGACGGGCACGGACAACCGCTGTACGGCGTGCTGCCGACCGATCGCCCGCATCAGGCGAAAGGCCAGTTCATCTACCAGTTCCCGCACGGCACGAGCGTCGGTCTCAATGAATACGTCGCGAGCGGCCTTCCGATCAGCCGCGCGATTCAAGTGGAGGCGAACCACAACTACCCGCTGTACTACCTCGGGCGCAACAGCGACGGCCGTACGCCGGTGCTGTCTCAGACCGACCTGTACGTGCAGCACGAATTCGGTCTGCCGAGCGGCAAGCGGTTGCAGATCAACGCCAACGTCCTGAACCTGTTCGATCAGCGCGCGGTGACGAACAAGTTCAACAACATGCGGCGGACTGGCTCGGCGCTCAACATCAACGAGACGGCGTTCTACGCGGGGCAAGTGAACGTGCAGTCGCTCATCGACGCCGCGGCGTTCCCGAACGGATCGCTTCGTCTGGATCCGCGCTTCCTGTTGGCGAGCGACTTTCAGAGTCCGCTGCAGGCGCGGTTCGGCGTGAAGTTCCTGTTCTGACGCCGGCGCCTTCGCGCAGCCCGGCGAGCCTCCCCGAAAATCAAGCCCCGCGGGTACGATCCCGCGGGCTTTTTATGCTGCGACCCAGAGGTTGTTACCCTGTAGGGTGCGGAAATTCGGTCTGCGTAGAATGGGGCGCCTGTAGTCGACTACTCGGAGGCGCCGTGGTCCTGTCGGTTCTTTACATCGCGTTCCAACGCGTTCTGCAGGTTGTGTTCCTGCTGTTCCGGTCGACCGAATTCAAGGAACTTGAGATCGTCGTGCTGCGCCACGAGCTGGCGGTCCTGCGCCGCGAGGTTGGGCGGCCAAGCTTTCGGTCGGCCGACCGATGGTTTTTGGCGGCGGCCTCTCGGATGTTGCCGAGGGTCACGTGGTCGTCGTTGCTGGTCACGCCGGCGACGCTTCTGCGTTGGCACCGACGTCTCGTGGCGAAACGCTGGACCTACGAACGACGACCCGGTCGACCGCGCATTGACCGTCAGGTTCGAATGCTGATCGTTCGGCTGGCACGGGAAAACCCGCGCTGGGGGTATCAGCGTATCGTTGGCGAGCTGAAAGGTCTCGGCGTCGTCGTGGCGGCGACCACGGTGAAGCAGATCTTGCGCGAGGAATCGCTCGGGCCGGCGGGGACGCGGCGTGGCCCCACGTGGCGCGAGTTCCTTCGCGCCCAGGCGGCGAACGCGATCGCGGTTGATTTCTTTACCGTCGATACCGTCTGGCTCCAGCGTTTGTACGTGCTGTTCTTCATCGAAATCGCCAGTCGCCGCGTGCACTTGGCTGGGTGCACGGCGCATCCCGACGCTGCGTGGGTCACCCAACAGGCGCGGCAGGTCACGTGGACGCACAGCGAGCGATCACAGCCAGTTCGGTTTCTCATCCGCGATCGCGATCGCAAGTTCACTGACAGCTTTGATGCCGTGTTCGAGGCGCAAGGTGCCCGAATCGTACGGACGCCGATTCAAGTTCCGGAGGCGAACGGAATCGCGGAACGCTTTGTTCGGACCGTTCGTTGTGAGTGCCTGGACTGGCTGCTGATTGCGAGTGCCCAGCATCTTGAGTGCGCGCTGACCGTTTACATCCATCACTACAACGTCCATCGAGCGCATCGGAGTTTGGAGCTTGCGCCGCCAAATGGTCGGCTCGCGATCGAACCTTGGTGCTGCGCGAGCCCGGTGGACGTGAAACGACGCGACCGTTTTGGGCGGGCTCATTCACGAATATCGACGTGCGGCGTGAACCAGATCGAGTTTTCGCACCCTACACCGTCGTCGTTTGACAGCCGCGGGCGCGAGGTCTAACGTGTCGCGCGTCTGTGCGCGCGCACCGGTGGAGGTGACATGCGACGTCTGCTGCCCCTCTTCTTCCTTATAACGTTCGCAGGCGCGCTCGTGCTCGCGCAGCAGCCGCCCGGCCGGCCCGCGCCGCGCGATCCGCAGCGGGAGCTCGCGACGAGCGTCGCCGACGGCTTCACGCTCGCCGCCGTCGGCGACTGCATCATCGCGCGGCCGATCTCGCAGACGCCCGGTTT
>Ga0075434_100003343_pt1 | contig 14356 bp, 11 predicted proteins | sample RhiMethybrSRZTD3_FD_75298 | JGI IMG/M metagenome (GOLD analysis project Ga0075434, IMG submission 75298) | Populus rhizosphere microbial communities from Tennessee, USA - Rhizosphere MetaG P. TD hybrid SRZTD3 | ecosystem: Host-associated > Plants > Roots > Rhizosphere > Soil | place: USA... | reverse complement strand
TCTGGAGCGGGACGGCGGGCTCGAGCTGGTCGGCTACGTCGAAGCGAGCCGAGGGTGCAAGCACCTGTGCCGGCACTGTCCGATCCCGCCTGTGTACGGCGGTCGTTTCTTCGTGGTGCCGGTCGAGGTGCTGCTCGCGGATATCCGTCAGCAGGTCGAAGCCGGCGCGACCCACATCACGTTCGGCGATCCCGACTTCCTGAACGGTCCCGGCCACGCGCTGGCCGTCGCGCGAGCGCTTCACGAAGCGTTTCCTACGCTCACCTTCGACTTCACGGCAAAAATCGAGCACCTGCTGCGCCATCGCGACCGGCTGCCGGAGCTCGCGCGGCTCGGGTGCGCGTTCATCGTATCGGCCGCCGAGTCGCTGAACGACGAGATCCTGACTCACCTCGACAAGGGTCATTCGCGCGCCGACATCGAGGCGGCGGTCCAGGTCACGGCCGACGCCGGCATTGCGCTCCGCCCGACATGGGTCGCGTTCACACCGTGGACGACACTCGAGGACTATCGACAGCTACTGGACTTCGTCGAAGCTCATGGGCTCGTCGACGCCGTCGATCCCGTCCAGTTCTCGATTCGGCTCCTGATCCCGCCGGGGTCGCTGCTGCTCGAGAGCGCCGCCATGCGTCCGTTCCTGGGCGAGCTCGTCGAAGAACAGTTCTATCACCGCTGGATCCACCCCGACCCGCGCATGGAGGCCCTGCATGCGGAGGTGTCGGCCGTCGTGGCCGGCGCGGCCGACCGCCGCGAGGACGCCGCGGTCACCTTCCAGCGGGTACGGGAGCTGGCGGACCGGACCGCCGGCCTCCCGGTGCGGCCGATTTCGGCGCCCGACGCCAAGCGGAAGCGGCCGCCGCGCCTCACCGAACCGTGGTTTTGCTGAGCGGAGCCCACGGAGGGCCAGTTGGCCTTGAGCACGAACTCGGGTACAGTATCGATTTGAGAGGTGCTGCATGAGCGATGATCTGAAGACCAAGGTTCAGGAGTTGATCGATTCGATGATCAACCCCGCGGTCGCCGGCCACGGCGGCTTCGTCGAGCTCGTGGACGTGCAGGATAACCGCGTGTATCTGCAGATGGGTGGCGGCTGCCAGGGCTGCGGCGCCGCGGACGTCACGCTCAAGCAAGGCATCGAGCGGCTGATCAAGGAAGAGATCCCCGAGATCGCCGAAGTCCTCGACGCCACCGACCACTCCGCCGGGAGCAACCCCTACTACACGCCCGGCAAAGCCTAGCCCCACGCCTCGGCGTGAGGGGTTGACGCCGGTGTCGTCGTCGGCAGGCCGTTTACTGCTGCTCCTCCCGACGACGACGTACCGCACCGAGGCCTTCGTCGAGGCGGCGACCCGGCTGGGTGTCGAGCTCGTGTGTGCCTCCGAGCGGCCGAGCACCTTCGAGCCCCTGGCCCCCGACTCCCTCATCACGCTCGACTTCGCCGATCCTCGCGCGAGCGCCGAGACGATCGCGCGCTTCGCGCAGCGACGACCGATCGATGCCGTCGTTCCGGTGGACGATCTCACCACGATCGTCGCCGCCACCATCAGCCAACGGCTTGGTCTCAAGGCCAATTCGCTCCCGGCCGTCAGCACGGCGCGCGACAAGCACGCAATGCGCCGCTGTCTCGCCGAGGCCGGCGTGCCCGTCCCCCGCTTTCGCCTCGTGACCCTGGCGGACGACCCCGCCGCCCGCGCCGCCGAGATCGAGTATCCCTGCGTCCTGAAACCGCTCTCGCTCTCGGCCAGCCGCGGCGTCATCCGCGCGAATGACGCGCGAGAATTCGTGGCGGCTTTCCGTCGAATCTCGGCGATCCTCGAAATGACCGACGGGTCCTTGCCGGACGAGACGCGCCGTGCGCTGCTCGTCGAGGAGTTCATCCCTGGTGTCGAGGTTGCGCTCGAGGGGTTGCTGGTCGGCGGCACGCTCCACGTGCTGGCGATCTTCGACAAGCCCGATCCGCTCGACGGCCCGTTCTTCGAGGAGACGATCTACGTGACGCCGTCGCGCCTCCCCGAGGCCATGCAGACCCGCATCGCCGCCGTATCGCGCGATGCCTGCTCCGCGCTCGGACTCACCGAGGGACCGATCCACGCCGAGCTCCGCCTGAACGAGCGCGGGCCCTTCGTGCTCGAGGTCGCCGCGCGCTCGATCGGTGGGCTGTGCTCGCGCACCTTGACCTTCGGGACGGGCCTGAGTCTCGAGGAGCTCATCCTCTGCCACGCGCTCGGGCGGCCCCTCGCATCACTCGAGCGCGAGCGACGTGCCGCCGGCGTCATGATGATTCCGATCCCCCGCGCGGGCCGGCTCACGGCGGTCCACGGCACCGACGACGCCGCCGCGATCGACGGGATCGAGGAAGTCGCCATCACGATGCACCCGGGACAGGACGTGGTGCCGCTCCCCGAGGGTTGGCAGTATCTCGGGTTCATCTTCGCCCGCGCCGAGACGCCGGACACGGTCGAGCAAGCGCTCCGAAAGGCGCACGCGCGATTGCACTTCGCCATTGAATAAGCGGCAGCGTCCCAAGCCCGCGAAGCGGGCCCGGACGGCCTCCGACCCCCACCACCGCACCTTGCGCCAGGCGGACGAGCGCGCCGAGCGTCTGACCACCCTCAGCCGCCTCACGCGGCTCATGACGTCGGCGACCGACAGCGCCACGGCGTTCCGCGGCATCGCCGAGGCGGCCACCCTGCTCTTGAAGGCGAAGATGGCCTACGTCTGGGTCGATCAGGGCGCCGAGACCCTGCGCGAGGGCGGCAGCTACTGGGCCGGGCCCGACCTCGCGGGCCGGATCGTGAGCACCACGCCGGTGCCCCGCGACAACAACAGCATCGCCGGCACCGTCCTGCTCTCGCGCCGGCCCGAGTACCTCGCCGACGTGCAGCACGATCCGCGCTGGCGGCACCGCGCGCTCGCCGAGACGAGCGAGCTCCACGCCTGCATCGCATTTCCGTTGATCCACCACGAACGCGCGGTCGGCGCGTTGATCGTCGCGTTCGGCTCCCGCGGCGACTTCACCGCCGAGGAAAAGAATCTCGCCGGGCTGCTGGCCGACCAGGCCGCCATCGCGATCGAGAACGCGCGGCTCTACGAGGAGGCCGGGCGGCGTCAGCGCGAGTCCGAGCTCCTGGCCGACGTCGTGCGTACGGTCAACACGTCGCTCGAGCTCGCGACCGTGCTGCAGCGGATCGCCGAGGGGGCGCGCGAGGTCTGCCGAACCGACATGGCGTTCATCGCCCTTCGCGATGTCGTCACCGATATCTTCGCCTTTCGTCAGTGGCCGGGCGCGCGCTACGCGGACTACCGGTCGTTCCTGATCGCGCCCGGCCAGGGTGCGAGCGGTCTGGTGCTCGCGACCGGCCGGCCGTTTCGCACCGACCGCTATCTCGAGGACACCCGGTTCGGGCCGGAGTTCCTCGCGGTCGCGCGCGTGGAAGACCTGCACGCGTACATGGCCGTGCCGATCAAGATCGAGGATCGCGTCGAGGGATTTCTCTCGGTTGCCAACCGGGACGACCGGGTCCTGACCGACCGCGACGAGCAGATCCTGCTCCGGCTCGCCGACCATGCCGCGGTCGCGATTCACAACGCGCGGCTTTTTGCCGACAACGCCGCCCGCCGACAGGAAGCCGAGGCGCTCGCCGAGCTCGGCGGCGCGATCGCCTCGTCGCTGGAGCTCGAGCGGATCTTGTCGCTGGTCGTCGACCGCGCCTGCTCGCTGCTCGGCACGCAGCGGTCCGCGGTCGCGCTGGTGGACGCCGACCATCCCGACACCGCAACGCTCTTCGCGGCGAGCCGCGGGATGACCCGAGCGTTTCCGGCCATGCGTCCGTTGCACCCGCGCGACGGCACGACACCCGCCGCGATCGCCGAGCGCCGCCCGGTCTGGTCCGCCGACTTGCTGAATGATCCGGCGTTCGATCTCACGGCGTCGACGCGGGCCGCCGTCGAGGCCGAGGGCTACCGGGCCGTGCTGTCCGTTCCGCTCCTCGTCGGCGAGCGGGTGCTCGGCGCGCTCGTCACCTACCGCGACGACGTCGGGCCGTTTTCGGTCCGGCAGATCGAGCTCATGCAGGCGTTCGCGCATCAGGCCGCGCTCGCGCTCGAGAACTCGCGGCTGTACCAGGAGAGCGAGCGCCGGCGCCGGGAGTCCGAGGTGTTCGCCGGCGTCGCGCAGGCGATCACCGCGTCGCTCGACCTCGATACGGTGCTGCGCCGGATCACCGACAGCGCCAAGGAGCTGGTCGGCAGCGACCTGGCGATGATCGGCTTCCGCGAAGGCGACACGGAGGCCGTGACGGTCCGTCACCGCGTTGGCTCGCGCTACACCTCCGACCGTACGTTCCGCATCGAGCCCGGCAAGGGATTCGGCGGTCAGGCGCTGCTGAGCGGACGCCCGCTGCGGACCGACGACTACACGAACGATCCGGCCTTCAGCAAGGACTATCTCGGCGCCGTCGTCAGGGACGACAGCGTCAGCGCGATGGTCGTGCCGATCAGGAGCGAGGATCACGTGGTCGGGCTCCTCTATGTGGCGAATCGTACGAAGCGCCCGTTCAGCGATCACGACGAGGCAACCTTGCTGCGACTCGCCGACGAGGCGGCCGTCGCGATCCGGAATGCCCAGCTCTTCGAGAGCGAGCGCGAGAGTGAGCGCCGCTATCGCACACTGGTCGAGAGCTCGATCCAGGGCCTGCACATCCAGCGCGACTGGGTCACCTTGTTCGCCAACCCGGCGTTCGCGCGGATGCTCGGCTACGACACCACCGAAGAGCTCGTCGGCCTCGACACTCGCCGCTGGATCGAGCCGCACGAGCTCGCGCGGCTCGAGAGCGACCGCGCGGCCCGGCTGCGCGATGAAGAGGTGCCGTCGCGGTACGAATTGCAGGCGACCCGGCGCGACGGCTCGCAGATCTGGGTCGAGATCCAGGTCACCGAGATCGTCTGGGCGGGCGAGCCGGCCATCCAGTCGACCGTGCTCGACATCAGCGAGCGCAAGCGCGCGGAGCAGGCACTCCGGCAGAGCGAGGCTCAGCTTCGCCAGGTTCAGAAGATGGAAGCCGTGGGTCAGCTCGCCGGCGGCGTCGCGCACGACTTCAACAATCTGCTGACCGTCATCACTGGGCGGACGGAGCTCCTGCTATTGCGCCTGGCGGCCGACGATCCGCAACGGCGCGACGTGGAGCTGGTGAGGAAGACCGCCGACCGCGCGGCGGCCCTCACGCAGCAGCTTCTCGCGTTCAGCCGCAAGCAGATGCTCCAGCCCCGCGTCCTCGACCTGAACGGCGTCGTCGCGGGGATGGCCCAGATGCTCAAGCCGCTGATCGGCGAGACGATCGAGCTGGTCACGTCGCTCGACCCGGTCCTCGGGCGCGTGAAGGCCGATCCGGCGCAGATCGAGCAGATCGTCTTGAACCTTGCCGTGAACGCCCGGGACGCGATGCCCCAGGGCGGCCGACTGACGATCGAGACCGGGAACGTCGAGCTCGATTCGACGTTCGCCGAGACGCACCCGGGCTCGAGTGCCGGGCCGCACACCATGCTCAGCGTGCGCGACACCGGCACCGGCATGAGCCCGGACGTTCAGGCGCATCTCTTCGAGCCGTTCTTCACGACCAAGGGCGTCGGCAAGGGCACCGGGCTCGGCCTGGCGACGGTGTACGGCATCGTCAAGCAGCACGGCGGCTACATTCGAATCGAGAGCGCGCCGGGCGCCGGGACGGCGGTGAGGATCTATTTCGCTCGCGTCGCGCCGCTGACGGACGCTGCGCCCGCACCCGCGACCGACGCGCCGCCGGCCGTCGGATCAGGCACCGTGCTCGTGGTCGAGGACGAGGGCGAGCTCCGAGACCTGGCCACCGAGGTCCTCGGGATCGCGGGCTATACGGTGCTCTCGGCCGCCAGCCCGAGCGCGGCGCTGGACATCGCGCATCGTCACGCGGGCCCGATTCACCTGCTCCTGACCGACGTGGTCATGCCGGAAATGAGTGGGCGCGATCTGGCGGACCGTCTCGTCCGGACCCGGCCGGCGATGAAGATCCTGTACATGTCGGGCTATACCGACGACGCGATCGTTCATCACGGAGTGCTGGATCCGGGCACGGTGCTGCTCCAGAAACCGTTCACACCGGACAAACTGACGCGGATGGTGGGGGACCTGCTCGCCTGAAGCACGGGCTGCTGAAAGCACGGGCTGCTGAAAAGGGCCCATCTGCTTCGTTGGCGCCCTCGACGGCACGCTCACCGTACTCGAAGTACGGCTCGCATGCCGCCTTCGAGCGCCGCCTCGCATCTGGACCCTTTTGAGCAGCCCTTCCCGTTTTGAGCACTCCGCGCGCTCGAAGCGCGCGTCGGAGGACTGGAGCCGCGGGCCCCCGATCGACCGTCTGCGCGGGCGGCGGGTTAGCTGGAGATGCGGAAGTAGGCCAGGAGGCTCCAGCCGATTGCGGTGGCGAGGTCGCGGAGCTCGATTTCCGAGGCGGCCGGGAGGCCGTGCGTCACGAGATAAAGCACGATGAGGTATTTCACTGCGTGCTGCACCGCCACCAACATGTCCCTCACCCTCCCCCGGGCTGTTTACCGATGGTGGGACGCCGGGAGAGGGCGAGGCGTTTACACGGAGCTCGGCTCGCCTAGACGCGCGGCTTGAGCTCGATCATGTGGCCGTCGGGGTCGCGCAGATAGATGGAAGGTCCGTCGCCCCACGCGCCGAAGCGCTGGACCACATCGCCCTCGACCGTGACGGCTTTCCGGCGCAGCTCCTCGGCGACCGCCTTCAGGTCGTCGCAGTGGATCGAGAGACAGAAGTGGTCGGGTCCGACCGGTCCCGCCTCGGTGGCGGGCAACAGGTCGATCAGCGCCTCGCCGAATCGCAGATGGATCAGCGAGATCCTCTCGTTGAACTTGGCCAGCGTGCAGCCGAGCACATCCTCGTAGAAGCGCCGCGACTTTTCCTGGTCACGAACGCGCAACACGACGTGATCGAGGCCGAGCGGCTTGAACATCGTCACCTCCTGATTGTCAGGCGCGACCCCGCCGGCCGGAGCTCAGCTCCGCGACGGCCCGCCGCGCGCCCGATCGCAAAGAAGACTAGCACGCGGCGCTCATTCCTGGCGGAGCACCGAGAGTGGCTTGCGTCCCAGCAGCCGGACGGTCGCGAGAAGCCCGATCGCCAGCGAGACGAAGGTCGTCAACGCCACCCCGAGGATCAACGCCTCGGGCTCGAGCGTCCACGGCGTGTCGAGCACGAATCGAAGGACGATCCAGGCGAGCACCGCGGCCAGCGCCGTCCCGCCGACACCCGCGACCGCGCCGAGACATGCGTATTCGACCGCGAACGCGCGCGCGATGGCCCAGCGCGTCGCTCCGAGCGTCTTCAAGATCACCGACTCGTAGAGCCGCTGGTAGCGCGTCGCCGCGAGGGCCCCCGCCATGACCACCAGACCCGCCGCGATGCTGAAGAGCGCCATGAACCGCACGGCGAAGGAGATCTGGGCGAGCACCTCTGAGACGCGCTCGAGGACGCTTCGCAGCGGGATCGCGGTGACGTTGGGAAACGCCGCGACCACGCTGTCTTGAAGTCGCGTCTCGACGTCGGCCGGCACGCGCGCGGTTGCCAGGTAGACGGTCGGCGCGCCGTCGAGTGAGCCCGGCGAGAGCACCATGAAGAAGTTGGCGCTCAAGCTCTGCCAGTCGATCTTGCGAAGATTCGCCACCTCGGCCTCGATCGGCACGCCCTGCACGTCGAACGTGAGCGTCCCGCCGACGCCGACCCCGAAGTACTTCGCGGCTTCGTCCTCGACCGATACGCGGGGACGCGCCGCTGCTTCCCCGGCCGTCCACCAGCGCCCGCGGGTGAGCGCGTTCGCCGGCGGCGGTGCCGACGCCCAGGTCAGCATGTACTCGCGGGTCAGGTACCAGTTCTTCTCCGGCGACTCGCGCTTGCGCCGATCGATGAGCTCGCGAGTCACGGGCTTGCCGTCGATCGCCGCCAGTCGCGCCCGAACGACCGGAGTCACCGTGGGCGCGACGCCGCTCACGTCGCCGACCAGCCGGCTGAACGGATCGCGCTGGTCCGGCTGCACGTCGATGAAGAAGAACGACGGCGCCTCACGCTTCTGCTCGTACGCGAGCTGCCGGCCCAGATTCGCTTCGAGCAGCGCGATCGCGACCAGGAGCATCACGCCCAGCCCGACGGCCACCACGACCCTCGCGGTATGCCCGCCGGGGCGATCGAGCCCGGCGAGCCCTTGACGCCACGCGAGCCCGCGCGCACGCGGAAGCCGCCGGGCCAGCCTCACCAGCGCCCGCGAGAGCCCGAGCAAAACCGCCAGCGCGGCCAGCGCAGCGCCGGCGAAGATCCCGCCGAGCCGGAGCGATCCGGCCTGCCAGACGGCCAGCGCGGCGAGGCCCGCGAGAATCGGGAGCGCCGCGGCCCACGGGCGGCGCGCGCGCCACCCCTGCTCGTCGACGTCGCGTCGGAGAATCAGCGACGGGGGCACGCCGCGGACCCCCAGGAGCGGCCAGAGCGCGCAGAGCAACGCGGCGAGCAGGCCGAGCGCGAGCCCGCGCGCCACGGTCGCGACGTCCCATCGCACCTCGAGCACGAACGGCGCGAACGGGGCGAGCGCCCGCACGAGGAGCGGCTGCGCCGCGACGCCGAAGGCGGCGCCGACCAGGCTCCCGGCCAGGGCCAGTGCGAGCGTCTGGATCACGTACGTCGCGAGGAGCACGCGAGAGCTGGCCCCGAGGCACTTGAGGATCGCGATGGTCGCCAGCTGACGCCGGAGGAACGTGGTCACCGTCGACGCGATCCCGACTCCACCGACCAGCAGGCTCGCGAGCCCGACCAGGCCGAGATAGGTCGCCAGCTGCGAGAAGAACTTGCGCAGCCCCGGCTGCGATTCGTCGAACGCCGCGATGCGCACGGCCGGATCGCCGATCGTCCGGGCGAGGTCGTCCGCGGCGGCGCGAGCGGTCACGGCGGCCGGCAGGCGCGTGAGCGTCCGGTAGCGCACGCGACTTCCGATCTGCAGGAGACCCGTCCGCTCGAGCGCGCGATCGCCCACGAGCACGTGCGGCCCGAGCGTCACCAGACCGCCGGCGCGATCCGGCTCGCGCACGAGCACTCCGGTGACGGTGAAGCGCGCCGAGCCGATCTCCAGCGAATCGCCGATCGCCAGGCCCAGCCGTTGAAGAAGCGACGACTCGACCACGGCGCCCCCGGCATCGCCTCGGTCGGCGAGCAGGGTGTCGAGTGGCGCCGGCGGTGTCGTCTCGACACGACCGTACAGCGGATACGCGCTCTCGACCGCCTTCAGCTCCACCAGAAGCGTGGCGCCGCGAGCCGGCGTGCGCGCCATCGCCACCATTTCGCGAACGGTGGTCGTGACGGCACCACGGCGCGCGAGCTCATCGAGCGCCCCGCGCGCGATCGGATCGAGCGGCTGCGCCGAACGCAGCTCGACGTCGCCCCCGGTGAGCGCGCGCGCCTCGCGGGTCAAGGTTCGATCGAGGTTGGCCGCGAAGGTGCCGACCGAGACCAGCGCCGCGACACCGAGGGCGACGCAGCCGAAGAGCACCGCGAAGTGGCGCCCGGCGCCGCGGGTCTCGCGCCAGGCCATGCGGACCGCAAACCCGAGCTTCACGACGCGCCGTTGAGGACCCGGCCGTCGTGCAGGCGCACGACCCGATCGGCGCGGCCCGCCAGCGCCTCGTCGTGAGTCACCAGCACCAGGGTCGATCCGCGCCGTCGATTCAGCCCGAGCAGGAGCTCGATGATCTGCACGCCGGTGGCGGAGTCGAGGTTGCCGGTGGGCTCGTCGGCCAGGAGCAGTCCGGGATCGAGCGCGACGGCGCGAGCCAGCGCGACGCGCTGCTGCTCGCCGCCCGACAGCTGGACGGGATAGTGGTGCATGCGGTCGCCGAGCCCGACGTCGGCGAGCAAGGCGCGCGCGCGGCCAAGGGCGTCGGGCGCGCCGACGATCTCGAGCGGCACCGCGACGTTCTCGGCCGCCGTCAGGGTCGGGATCAAGTGATACGACTGAAAGACGTAGCCGAGCGTCTCACGCCGAAATCGCGCGAGCGCGTCCTCGCCGAGATCCGTGATCTCGACGCCGGCGACGGTGATCGAGCCGGCGCTCGGGCGATCGAGACCCGCGATCAGCCCGAGCAGGGTCGACTTTCCGCTGCCGGAGGGCCCGGTGATCGCGCAGACTTCGCCTGCGCCGACGTCGAGCGTGACGCCGTCGAGAATCGTGAGCGGCCGTCCCCCGCTGGAGAGCCGCATGACGACGTCGCGGATCCTGATCATCGTCGAACCTCATACTACACTGGCCCTGTGAGACGACTTTCCGCGGGCTTGCTCGCGCTGTGGTGCGTCGCGTGGCTGGGCCTTTGGCCGGGTGAAGCGCGGAGCGAGGCCGTCGTGGTCGCGCTCGGCGACAGCCTCACCGCCGGGCTCGGCGTCGCGGCCGACGAGGCATTCCCCGCGCGACTCGAGGCGCGCCTTCGGGCCGAGGGCTACGCCTACCGCGTCGTCAACGCCGGGGTGAGCGGCGACACGACCGCGGGCGGCGTGCGGCGGGTCGACTGGGTGCTCCGCTCGAGCCCGGAAGTCGTCATCGTCGCGCTCGGCGCCAACGACGGCCTGCGCGGTCAGAGCCCGCCGGCCATGCGGGCCAACCTCGACGAGATCGTCGCCCGACTCCAGGCCGCCGGCGCCCGCGTGTTGCTGGCCGGGATGCGCCTGCCTCCGAACTACGGAGGCGAGTACACGAAGGAGTTCGAGGCGGTATTCCCGGCAGTCGCTCGAGCCGCGAAGATCACCTTGATGCCGTTCCTCCTGGACGGCGTCGCCGGCGTGCCACGCCTCAACCAGGCCGACGGCATCCACCCCACCGCGGCCGGTCAGCAGGTGATTGCCGACCATCTCTGGCCCTATTTGCGTCCCTTGCTGAAGCCCGTCAAATAATCGGCACACCTCCTTCGTCTGATCTGACGATCGCGTAGCAACCAAGCGGCCGGAACCGATGGGGTCGGATGTCTCGGCAGGGGACCGGCCGTATTTCGGCGCCGCCGGGTCAGGACGGACGGCGGCTCATCGATATGGGGTGCGCCTCGTATTTGTGGTCTGTTGCGGGGCGCGCCCCCACGTGTAGACGCCGGGCGCGACGAGACGTTATTTCGGCCGGATTCTCGCCGGGGCCTCCATAGGATGGACCGGCCATGCTTCGTTCGCTCGCCCTCGTGACCGTGCTGACGCTCGCGACTGGCTGCGCCCTGATCCCGCCCTCGCGTCCCGATCTTGCCTACTATCCGTCGCCGCGCGATCCGGGGGCCATCAAGATCTCTCACACGCTCTACCGCGCCGCCCAGGCCGTCGGCGACGACCCTGACTACTACTCGTTCGCGTTGATCCAGACGAACATCGTCACGTCGTTCGTCGGCGCCGATGCGACCTTCTATTTCTCCGACGGGCTGGCTCGGCTGCCCCAGCGCCACGTCGACGCGCTCGTCGCCCAGAAGGTGGCGCACGAGATTCTCGGGCACACCGGCAAGCAGCGAATGCTCTCGCTGTCGATCACGGCGGGGTTCGCCGTGCTGGGCATCTTCGTGCCGGGGAGCGGGCTCGCCGATTTCGTCGCGAATCCGCTCGTCGTTCGGGCCTACTCGCGCGAGCAAGAGCTCGACGCCGATCAGCGGGCGATCGAAATCTTGCGAGACATGGGCTACGCGGCCCCGCGCCAGGCGCTCGCCGGTGCGCTGCGCGCGGCCGCGGCGGCGAATCCGCCCGCGTCCCCGTTCATCGAGCAACGCATCCTGGCTCGCGAACCCAATCTCGAAGACCGCCTGGGGGCGCTCGAGCCCCTCGAAGCGACACCCGTCGCGGCCGTCCGCAAGGTCGCCGTGCGCCGCCGATAGCGCCGCGGTGCCCGAGATCGGCCCATCGCGCCGATCTCGGGTAGAATCATCGACCTGTGAACGGGATCGTCGCGTACGGCGCCTACCTGCCCTACTTCCGCCTCGAGCGCAAGGCGATCGGGGAGTCGCTCGGTGCCTCGGCCGGCTCCGGCACGCGCTCCGTCGCCTCCTATGACGAGGACACCACGTCGATGGCCGTCGAGGCGGCCCGCGCGGCCTTGCGCGCCGCGCCGACCCTGCGGCCGGGCGCTCTCTATTTCGCGACGGCGGCGCCGGGGTATCTGGACAAGACCAACGCGAGCGCGATCCACGCGGCGCTGGCGCTCGACGCGACCGCGGCGGCGTTCGACATGCTGGGCTCGGTGCGCTCAGGTGCCGGCGCCTTGTCGGCGGCGATCGACGCGTCCCGGCCGACGCTTGCCGCGCTCGCCGACATTCGCACCGGGCTGCCCGGCGGCGGCGACGAGCGCGACGGCGGCGACGGCGCCGTCGCGTTTCTTCTGGCCGATTCGCGCGATCGGTCAGTGCTCGCCGAGCCGGTGGCGCGCGCCTCGGCCACGGCGGAGTTCCTCGAGCGCTGGCGCCTGCCGGGCGACGCGGTCTCGCGCCAGTGGGAGGAGCGGTTCGGCGAGCACGCGTACGTCCCGCTCGGCGAAGCCGCGGTGATCGACGCGCTCAAGCAGGCCGGGCTGAGCGCCGCCTCCGTCACGAGCTGGATCGTCACCGGGCCCCACAGCCGCGCCAGCCGTCGGGTGGCCGCGGCGGTGGGCGCCGCGAAGGGGACGGTCGCCGACGATCTCGCCGCGAGCATCGGCAACACCGGGACGGCGCACGCGGGGCTCATGCTCGCCGATGCGCTCGACCGCGCGAAGCCCGACGAGCTGATCGCCGTGGTCTCGCTGGCCGACGGCTGCGACGTCACGATCTGGCGGGCGACGGCAGCCATCGCCGCGCGGCGGCCCGCGCCGTCGGTGGCCGCGCAGCTCGCGGCGGGCGGGCGCGTCACCTACGCGACATTCCTGACCTGGCGCGGCTTTCTTCCGCGGGAACCACCGCGCCGCCCCGATCCGGAGCGCCCCGCGGCGCCGCCGTCGTTCCGCGCCGAGTCGTGGAAGTTCGCGTTCACCGGCAGCCGTTGCCAGGCGTGCGGCGCCAGGCAGGTCCCGCCGCAGCGGGTGTGCGTGAAGTGCCACGCCGTCGACCGGATGACCCCCGAGCGGCTCGCCGATGTCCCGGCGACCATCGCGACGTTCACGGTGGACCGGCTCGCGTATTCGCTCTCGCCGCCCGTGGTCGCCGCGGTCATCGACTTCGAGGGCGGCGGCCGATTCCAGTGCGAGCTGACCGACGTCGACCCGGCATCGGTGAAGATCGGCGACCGCGTCGAGATGACGTTCCGCCGGCTCTTCACCGCGGGCGGAGTCCACAACTACTTCTGGAAGGCCCGGCCCCTGCGCGGCTGATTCACCCGCCTCGTCTACGGCGGACCGGAGGACGCGACCACGTGGCGGGAGACGTCGGCGCGCACGATGCTGGACGTCAGATCTTCACCGGGCCCGCCGCCGCGAAACGTGAGCAGCGCCTCCTCTGACTCCCACTCTTCGTAGACGTTGACCCGGTCGGGCTCGATGGGGTCCGCGGCCACGACGAAGTCGCGGCAGCCGCGTGACTGCCGAGCCTGGGCGACCGCTTCCAGCGAGGACTTCAGGAACTCGGGCCGCGCGCCGGGACGCACGTAGATTCTTCCGGAGACGATGATCATGGCGTACCTCTCATTTAGAACCACGCGAGCAAGAGCCAGCCGAGGAACAGGGTCGCGAGCGTCACCGGGACCCCCACCTTGCAGTACTCGACGAAGCCGATCTCGACGCGACCCGCCCGGGCCGCCTCGACGACGATCAGGTTCGCCACGCTTCCCAGAATCGTCAAGTTCCCGGCGAAGGTCGAGGCCATCGCGAGCACGAGCCACGCACGCCGCGGCTCGTCGAACGAGGCGATCAGCGGCTTGAATACGAGCACCGCCGGCACGTTGGAGACGAGATTCGAGAGCACCGCGGTGACGACCGTGAGCACCGCGGGGCTCTGGAGATTCGCGGCCTCCGCCCAGCGCAGGAGAACGGCGATCAGCCCGGAGTGCTCGAGACCCGCCGTCACCACGAACAGCCCGGCGAAGAGAACGAGCAGGCTCCAGTTGATCTCGCGATAGACCTTCTCGGGGTTCACCCGGCGCGTGAAGAGGGTCCACGCGGCGCCCGCGATCGCGACGATCGCGATCGGCACGCCGGCCAGGAAGGCGACCAGCATTACTAGAATCGCGTTGATCGTCTTGAACATGAGGGGATAGTGCACAGCCAGCCGCGTGTCGGGCGTGATCTCCAGCGGCGCGTTCGGCAGCTGGCGCCGATACACGAGGGCGGTGACCGCGAACACGCAG
>Ga0075434_100003342_pt1 | contig 14360 bp, 8 predicted proteins | sample RhiMethybrSRZTD3_FD_75298 | JGI IMG/M metagenome (GOLD analysis project Ga0075434, IMG submission 75298) | Populus rhizosphere microbial communities from Tennessee, USA - Rhizosphere MetaG P. TD hybrid SRZTD3 | ecosystem: Host-associated > Plants > Roots > Rhizosphere > Soil | place: USA... | reverse complement strand
CCCGGCTGGGAGCATCGTCGACGGTGCGGCTGGAGCGCTCTCGATGCCATCGGCGTACAGGCAAAGCCGGCGCAAGTTTCTGCAAGCGGCCCTGGCTGCAGCTGCAGCTAGCGGTTGCGGGATTGCTTGTGACGCGAATGGCACGCCCTGGCGCTTTCTCACCGTCGAGGAAGCCAGAACCCTTGCCGCACTCTGCGACCAGATCATTCCGCCGGACGAAGATCCGGGCGCGGCTTGGGCTGGGGTCGTGAATTATGTGGACCGTCAGCTGTGCGGGCCACTGCAGCACTTGCGAGATTCCTACCGACGCGGGATTGCCGCGGTCGTCGAGAGCAAGCCGTTTACTCCACGGCGCGAAGCACGAGGATCTGACGCCCGAAAAGCAAATTGAATTGCTCACCATGATGAAGCAGGGGCGCGCTCCAGCCGGCGCGTGGAAGGAAATCTCTTCAATACAGTTCTTCGAACTGCTCGTTCAGCGGACCATGCAGGGGCTTCTATGGAGATCCTCGCCACGGCGGGAATCGTGAAGGAACAGCTTGGAAAATGCTGGGCATTCCTTATCCGCCCATTCCCGGGCGGCAGCACTATGACGTCCGCAAGCCGTAGGTCGAGATAGGCACTGTTAGCGCCTCCCCCGCACAGGTGTTGTATTTGCGTCCGATACTAGAAGGAGAACTTGGCGACGATCCCTATCGAACGTGCATTGCTCGCGAAGACCGCCTTCGGATTGTTAAAGTTGCTGTTGCCCGGATTTACATACGCTTTGTAGCTGGTGCCAATCGAGCTAAAGCTGTTCACGTCATTCACTCCGAGTCCGTAACCAGGATTGCTGCCAGGAATGAACTGAGGGTGGTTGATGATGTTCGCAAACTGGGCGCCAAGACGAAGCTTCTTTGTCTCTGTAAACTTCAGGTCCTTGAAGACTCCCAAGTCGATATTGTTGGTGCCTGGCGTTTGAAGGGTGTTACGACTGAGATTGGCCAACGCTCCGGCACCCGTTCGAATGTATTGAGCGTTCGGATTCATGGCAACATACGCCACCGTGTCGCCAGCATTTGGACCGGCGGTGGCAGTCAAGGCGGTAACATCAGTGCCGGTTCCCGGCACACCCGCAGCATTGAAGATTGCCCGGTCACCGGCAGAATCGATGTTCAAATTAGCATCCCGGTTCGCCTGCACAGTTACCCACTCACCGGTTTCGTAGGTGTACACAGGACTGAACTGCCAGTTACCTACAATATTCTTCATGAGCCAGCTGCCGTCTTTGAAGTACGGCAGGTCGTAGACCATCGCTAAGGTAAACCGTTGGGCGCGGTCCAGAGCCGAGTTCGCCTTGTCGGCCTTTCCGTAGCTGAAGAAGTTCTGTGGACGGCGAGGGGTTATATCGGTGCTGTGGAAGTCAGCGGTGCTGTTATCGATGTTGTGACTCCACGTGTAAGCCGCTTGGAAGGTGAGCCCATTGCTAAAGCGACGATTGAGTGAACTCTGGAGAGCGTGATACGTGGACCAGCCACCTGGGATGAACGCCGTGATGAAAGGGTCGGTGAACCCGGCGTTCTCAAAAGCAGGGTCAAATGGATCCTCATTTTGCATTGTGCTCAAGCCAAGCGGGAGAGCATTCAGCGTGGCCTGGTCAGGTGCCTGCAGATAGGTAGGCAGGAAGTGCGTTGGGGTAACAATCGAATGGAGTGTGATTATGTTTTGGAAACTGAGGTTGTTTCCACGCGTGCCCACATAGTTGACCTCAGCACTGTAATTCTTTCCAAAGGAGTGCTGGACGCCAAAATTCCAGTTGATCGAGTAGGGGTCCTTGATTTTGGGCGGGATCCAATTAGCGGTGCTTGCCTTCGCGGTGGCTTCGTCCAGGACGGTAATTCCACTACCGCCGCCTCCTGACAAACCTCCGCCAGCGAGAAATCCCGGCGTAATCACACTAGGATCGACATTGTTGGTCGAACCTATCTGCGGCGGCACAGCCAATATGCCGATGTTGTCATACAAAGTATCGTAGGCCATGCCGAAGCCCGCGCGGATGGATGTATTGCCGCTGGATCCTGGCGAATAGGCAAACCCGACGCGTGGTGCCCAGTTGTTTTTCGGAGCCTGAGGCTTGCCGAATACCAAGGGTTGGTTAACCTGCGGAACGATAAGACTTGGGGTGTTGGCGATGGCGTTGAGAGTCTGCCTGTTTTCTCCTGTCGGAGTGGTCGTGTATTCGTAACGGACACCCAGATTCAGGCTTAGGTGTTGGTTCAGGCGCCACGTATCGTTGGCATACCAGTAAATCGCCTTCTGGTTGCCATAATACGTAGTGGAGCCAGTACTACGTTGTCCGAAATTATCCGGCGAGAAGTCTTCCAAATAGAGTTGTGTGGCGTTGTACTCGTAGTCGCCTCGAGCACGTTGCGTGAAGTTTTGAGGGGAAATGTACCACCGGTACTCGACCCCGAACTTGAAGGTGTGTTTGCCCCTCACCATGCTGACGTTGTCCACGATTTGATAAAAGTTCTGGATGGTGAACTGAGGAGCGTTGCCGTCGGGTCCGATATTCAAGCCGTTTCCCAGGTCGAAAAGGGTAATGTTCGGAAATGCGTCCAATCCGGAGTAGCTGAAATTGCCAGCGGGTATGTTTTGGGCAAAACGGTTGAAGCCCAATCGGAATTCATTGCTCACCGAGGGCGAGAAAGTGTGATACTCGCTCACATTGGCCAGATCATAGGTGTTCCTGTACGGAGCGAAGAAGGTTCCCAGCTGGGCAGCATTGTCCAGCAAGTTCTCTCGGTTATAGATAAACCGTCCGCGCAGCTGATCTCGCTCGGAGATATTGAAGTCGATGCCCTGGACAAAGTTCGTCCAACTCTGCCATGCCGCAGGCACGATCGGCACATTGCCGACTTCAATGCTTCCTGCCGAACAGCTGCCGTTAGCAGGAGCACTGAAGCTACTGAAAGTCGTGCCGCCGCTATTTGTCGTTCCGTTATAGGTGATGCATCCGCTCGGCGATGTGGAAACGGGGACATACTTTTGGAAAATGCCGGCGTTAGTTGAGTTCAAGTTCGGATCCGTCGCGATTGCTGCCAGGCCAGCAGCGGTCGGTGCCTGCACGGCGCCGCCGCCAACAGAAATGAATCCTACCGGGTTGCGCTCAAAGTTTGTAAAAAAGAAGAGCTTGTTTTTGACAATCGGCCCACCCACCGTGAATCCATACCGATTGTTGTCCAGTCGGGGGTTCGACGTCAGGCCCTGCTGCACCCAGGTTTGATCGACCGCGTTGAGGTTGCGATTTCTGAAGTACTCGTACACCGAGCCGTGAAAGCTATTGGTTCCGCTCTTGATCGTAGTGCTGAACTGCCCGCCTGAGGAGTGTCCGAACTCAGAATTGAACTGATTCGAGAGAAGGGTGAAGTTGTCAACTGCCTCAGGCGGAACTGTGATCAACGATCCCGTCACAGTCTTGTTATTGTTGTCCACGCCTTCCACCACGAAGTTATTGTCGCGCGGTCGCTGACCGCCGACTGACGGACCGACTCCAAGTCCCATTGCACTCGCGTTGGTCACACCTGCAGTGAGCATGGAGAGGTTCAGAACGCCGGCCCCCGCCCCACCCGAAGTCGTCAGACCCAGATCCGTTGAAAAGCGATCCGAAAAGGTACTTTGAAGTTGTGCTGTCGTCGTATCGACCGGAGGCGCCTCGCCAGAGACCTCGACCGTTGTTGTGCTGGTACCGAGCTCTAACTTGATATTGAGTGTGTTGGACTTGTTGAGCTCAACGGTAACATTGTCTAAGGTCGTAGTCTTGAATCCAGAAGCGGTCGCGGAAACCCTATACGTTCCCACCGGCAAGTTAGAGAAAAAATAGCCGCCGTTGCCTCTACTGGTTGTAGTGACCTTCTGGCCTGTAGCGACGTTAACTGCATCGATGGCGGCGCCATTCAGTGCGGCTCCCGATGAGTCCAGGATAGTACCGGTCAAGTTGCCGCTTATCGCCTGGCCAAAAGCCATTGTTCCAGCGAGCGCCAGCATTATTAGCGTTCCGATCGCCTTGGAATACGAAGAGGAGCAGAAGGGTTTCACGACGGCCTCCTTAGCAAGGTGACAACGGAAGCGCCAGCCTACAAACGTCAGAAAGGCTGTATGTTTAGCAGCTGACGCTGAGCACTTTGCCGGAGAGACCCAGTCTCGCGGGCATTCCCAAGTGGAGTCGAGACTCGCATTCACAATACCAAAACACCTAGACAACAGGCATCAGTACAAATTGTTGTCTGTGACAGTGTTGAGAGTTATGAACTGGGGCGGTCGATTTTGGGGGCTACCGGATTTGGGATCTTCAGGTAGGTTCAACTTCCATTTTTCGGAGTTCAGTGAGCGTGTCTACTATTCAGTGTTCACTCCACCGCGCGGTCCGGGGGGATGCCGCACGGCGCGTTGCGCACTCTGGTGATCTAAAGATAGCCTCAAAAGATGCATAAGAGTTCTTTGCCACACAGCAATCGCGCGGTCCCTTGCAATGAGCGTTGCTCTAAAAACAACTGGCGGAAGCGTGTGCGAGTCGAACGCACCGGCGACATCAGAGATGCCGCCCGCCGGTTTTGAAGATCACCAGGAGTGTTCTGACTGGTTATGAAAATTTTCTGCTCTACATGATTCTTCAACCGCTTACCAGGAATGGCTTTTGACGCACTCTGATCGACGGTGACCCGTTATGAGCATGGAACTATCACGTTTTTGTCACGGCAATAGGTTTTTCGGGCTTTGGGATGCTTTCTTCGCATGGATTAAACGAAACTTGGACCGGGACATTTCAAGACAGGAGATTAGAAATCGACTTCGTCTCCGTGAAGCATTCACTGTTTTTTCGGGCGAATCTTAAGGGTCTCAATGTCTCAAATATCCTGCTACGGCGCGTCCAAGAAGACGCCATCAAGATTCCAGCGGCCTTCGTCAATATCTCTTTGGCTAAAAGGGTGTGCGAACCCGACGATAGTTTGGGACGGTAACAGATGTCCGTTCTCATCTGCGGTCGCGCCCGCACTGTGCGCGAACGGGAGGCGCCTGCTTTCGAGTGCGTCTGACCCAAGTAGCACTCGTCCATTCTTTCCCATCGCGGCATGGTGCTAGAGCCGGCATCCGATTGAAATACCGACGGGACTGTATAACGTTGGCGTCATAAACTAGTTAAACAAATAACTTTCGAATAAAGCTCGACCGTTCATCGTTGAACGCAGATCCGGTTTCGGGCTAAGAGGGCCTGTTAACCAACAAGGGGTGATTTCCTGTTCAAAATTCTTTGCACATCTCGCCCGATGAATCCGGTATCGGCTTTCATTCCCAGCGTTGAGCTGGTTTTCGTTTGCGGAGTCTCCTGATCCGGGCGCGTCACACAGTTCCCAAATAGTTTGCAGCAGCTTCTCAGGATCCATCTCATGTATGCTAAACAACACGTCGGGGCAACGACGGTTCGTGCCCCGACGACCAAGTTTTGCAGTTACTTTCCAGATTAGGGATTCGGCATCGCCTGGATGACCATCAACATACGCGTGCCGGTGTCCAGATGGACGTTCTTGCCAGTCGACGTGATCACGGAACCTTGCGTGTTGCTGGTGCCCAGAGAATTCAGGGTGAGACCCTCCATGTTAAACACACCGCGGCTGCTCGAGGTGAGTTGACCCGAGGCATTCAGGCCACCGATCGTGCCTCGGGACGCGCTGGCCACCTCAGTTGTCGAATTAACAGTGGAGTTCACGGCCGTGCCTTCTGCGCTCGCGACCGTAGCGGCAGAGTTCCTAACGGAGCCTGCCGCACTGGTTACCGAGGACGTTAGACCTCCCACTGTGCTCCGGCCTGCCACGCTACCGGAACCAGCAGCACTACCACCAGCGATTGTGTCCAAGTCGGCGTCCGAAGCTGAAGCCGCCGTCGGCGCAGCTGCCATTGCTTGAATCGCGACGTGGAGCGGTACCTCTTGTCCGCTCTTGAGGATGGCTCGATCAAAGCTGATGGCCAGTGTCGACTCAGTGGCGCCCTTGGCTCTAGCCGAAGCCTGTGTAACATGCCCGATCAGCTTGGTACCCTTGGGCAAAACAGTTTTACCCTCTGCCTTCACGCTTTCTGCAGTTCGGGCCGAAACCTGATCGCCGGGCTTGCTCTTCTTCGAATCTACTGGAGAGCTTAGCGTGGCGTTAAAGATCGTACCCGATGAAAGTCCGGCGTTGGTGTGGTTGGATTGAGCCAATACGGTCGAGGACGCGGATGCTCCGCCTGTAGCGGGAGCATGGGCCTGATCCCCCTGAACGGAAGCTTGGCCATTAGCTTGTACACCAGCCTGCGCGCTTGTTTGGGCCTTTGTAGCCACGCTCAGAATGATGGTTACAACGACAAGCAACATCGTGGTTGGACGGTTCATTTCAGAACATCTCCTTTAAAAGAGGTACCCCGAGAGAACAGTTGAGACTCTCAAGCAATAAGAGTGCTCAGTCGATAGTTTGATATAGCAATGGGTGCTCCAAACAATAAGCACTCGTATGTATAAGCACATGTAGCGAGTTTCGAGTTTCTGACCGGTCGTTCCGTGTGATGCGGGAGGCTAGAAGAGAGCTCACATTCAAGAGCGCCGCACTGCCCATCCTGCAGCATGTGGGTCAGATCACCGATCAAGAATCCAGACTTCAACAACTATCGCGGAAACCGGTGTCACGCTTTTAGTGGAGAATCACTCGCCGAGTCAGTCATCGTCTTGATTGAACTATGAAGTACCAAATCGCAAACTCGGTTCGTTAGTTCGATTGTGGTCTCAACCTGTGATAAAGCACCCGTGATGAGGGCGGCCAGGGGAAGCGACAAAGCTATGTGTGTTTCAGGGTCTAGAAACGCATGAATTATCTTGAGGGAGGGCTCGCATGTCGGCATTGGTACTCCTTGAGGGAGGTTTGTTTGGTGAGGACTCGCCTCACATTCTTGGGATTTTGCGATCGGAACAGCGTTCCTTTCAATACCGTCGAGTCTTGATTACGAAAGTACAGTGTCCTGTCGGCGGTCATCTTCCGTACTGACCAATAACCTTCGGAATGGACCCGGAAGAAGAGGCAAGAATCAAACAAGCCTCGCCCCCGTGGCTTTCAACCTTGATCACAGTACTGCCCGAGACAGGCCTGAGAGTCAGGAAGGAAGCCTTGCCTCTCAAATGGTCTGATGTTGATTTGGAATCCGAACCGGGCTGCATTTTCGTTCGTGACTCGAAGACGGCAGCTGGAGTTCGACCAGTTTGGCTTACAAAGCATTGCCGAAACACGCTGATTCAGTGGAGGGAATTCTTGGGACCGAGCTTTTCACAGTACGTATTCCCGAGTCCACGAATACCGTCCACGTACTTGTCTGATTACAAAGGAGCGTGGCGAAAAGCAGCTCGGGACGCAGGCATTTCAGATCGAAGGATCTACGATCTCCGGGCTTCATTCGCATCAAGGGGCAATGCTTGTCGAGCATCGGGCCTAACGATTGCTCAGTTGCTTGGCCACGGGAACAACACTCAGATCCTTCCCACGTATGTGAAGCCACTCGATGAAAACACCAAAGCTGTGATTGAAATTCTCGACGTTGCCCGCCTTTTGCAGTCCAGTAAGTTGCCATCTGTTCAGTGATGCCCCGGGCTCAAAACATGATCTTCAGGGCGAACTGGACATTGAAGGGCTCACCAGCTCCCAATCCCGGCGAATCCGGCTGATGCAAGGTGCTCGCAATCACACCGAATGATCCGGGACCATCAGTTATCCTCGTCGCCGCGGGGGCCTGCGTGGCCACCGGAGAGTCGCCGCCCGGGGGCGCCAGGTTAAGAATGTTAAACAGGTTGAACATCTCCACCCGGAACTGTACGGAGACTCGTTCGGTAATGGGAGTGTTCTTGATGACGGAGAAATCCACGGTCTTGAAGCGTGGTCCTTTGAATTGATTGCGGCGAGTGTTACCGAAGGTTCCAGGCGCATTATCGGCGAACGCGTCGGGGTTGATCCACTGTACTCCGTTGGTCAGCAAACCCGGTGGATTGGCCGGCTGAACGATGCCCCGGAACGGGTCTCCGACGAGGTTCGCAAAATCCAGCGTATTACCGGTATTGCTGCCAGTCGTAGTGCTACCCAGGCCGGAATAAACCGTGAACGGAAACCCACTGTTGTACGAAACCAGCGTGCTCAGTTCCCACCCTTTGGTCAGCCTGGGAAGGGAATGCCCAAATTGCGGGATGTTATACAGCAAATAGCCGCTCACGTTGTGGCGGGCATCAAAATCGGCATTTCCATAGTTCGATTTGATGTTGCTGTTGTCCGTGGGCCGATTGTTGCGTGGCGTCGACAGATCGTCGAGAGCATGGCTCCAGGTATACGCTAACTGTCCCGACAAGCCGTGCCACGAACTGGCCCTTATCAAGGTCTGCAGCGAGTTGTAGTTGGAATTGCTGATGCTCGAGATTTCCGTGATGCCCGACAGATTCGGAAAATCTGCGTTGAATGGACGCGCAGCCTGGAATTCCGCCCCACTGGCGTACGGTGCCGGACGAGGTGCAGGAAGGTTGATGTTACGGTCGATGATAAGCTTGCGACCCTGACTGCCCACATAGCCCACCTGAAACAATACATTCGACGTCACTTGCCGCTGGAGATTCAAACTGAAATTCTGTACGTACGGCGACCGTAATCTCTGATCGACCGCGTATGCCGTAAACGGTGGCTGCGGTGTAGTGCTGCCAAAGATGGGAGCCACACCGTTCGGGTCCACTGTGATCGTGTCGGGATTTGAGATATCAAATACCGGGTTTAGATTCGCAGGGCCAGGATTCCGGGAGACACCGCGCCCACCCGGGCTTGCCCGGTTGTCAATGATCAAATTCCCATTGGGAATGTCGTAGTACACCCCCCAGGCACCCCGGATAACTGTCTTGCCGCCACGCGAAGGAGTAAAGGCAAAGCCCAGCCGAGGAGCAAAGTTGTTCAAGTCTTTTGGGTACAAGGTAGAGATGGTAGATCCTGATCGTCCGGGATAGGCCAACCCATTGACCAGCGAGGTTGCCCCCGGAAGGAACGTCGAAATCGTGTGCGTGGGATCGTACATTGGCCCGTTGTATTCGTAGCGCAGACCAAGCGTCAGGTTCAGGCGGGGCGTGACCTGCCAGTTGTCCTGGGCGTAGCCGTGGATCGAGTTCACATAATAGTTGCGGCGAGGATTGCCAGTTGCGATTCCTCCGTTTCCGGTAGCCATGAAGCCGGCCAGAAAATCCGCTAATGCCTCTTCAGGAGTAGGCCCCTCAGCCGATCCCGGTGGAGGCGCCCATGGTCCGACCGTTCCATCGAATAGAAAAGCGCCCCGCGTATTTCGCAGGTAGTGCACATCCAATTTTGAGCGACGGAATTCCCCACCGAACTTCAGGCTGTGAGCGCCTAGCGTATGACTCAGATCATCGGTGATGTGCCAGGTAGTGTCCGTCCGTCCCAAGGCAGGCGTTTCACCTACACCTCCATGCCTGAAGCCATTGATCTCGATGTTGGGTGAGCCAAAGTTCTCCGAGGTAACACCCGTATTGAATCCCCAGGACGGAGGATTTTGGGTGTGGTTGTTGTCGTCGAAGTTCTGGAGAAAATAGTTCACGCCAAAGAGGAACTGATTCACCATGCTGTGTGTGAGAGTGCTATTAAGAACCACCGCCCAGTTCTCTTGCCTGCTGGGAACAGATTGGAAGTATTGGCCGTACACAGACCCGGCATAGGCCGTTGCATCCCCACTGCCGATAATGCTGCGAAGGAATAGGTGCTGGTTGGTACTGATCGTCCAATCTACCCTGGCAACACCGTTGTTGCTCCTGTAGTTGTTGGGGTCGGTACTGCTGAAGTTCGGCGACGTAGCTGGCGCACTCGTAATGGTGCTTGGCCAAAGATTTTGCAGCGTAGCCACCATAGTCGGGTTTACCTGTACGTTATGAGAGTTCAGCAGCGCTGTGGCATTCGCGACCCAGGCCGCCGAAGGAACGGTCGCCTGAATGGCGTTGCCCGCGATGAAGCGTTGGCCCTCCATGGAGAGAAAGAAGAACGCCCTGTCCTTGATAATGGGTCCCCCAATGGAAAATCCGAAGTTGTGGTTACGCAGCTTGCTGGGAGCATCCGGCGGATTGAAGGGATTTGGCTTGGCTACGGCATCGTTGCGATGAAAGTAGTATGCGCTGCCATGCCAGAAGTTTGTGCCGGACTTGATGACCACATTTACCATGGATCCCGGGTTGCGGCCATAGTCCGCGCCACCCACACTCTGCTGGTTGAACTCGTCGATCGAGTCGAGAGGCAGCAGTACCCCAGCAAGTCCGGAAATACTTCCCTGATTCACTGCTTCCGAGTTGTGCCAGAAGTCATTGTTGTCGACGCCATCGATCTGCCAGTTGTTCTGGTTGGCACGGTTGCCATTTTGCGAAGACTGTATGTTGTAGCCGGGAGTAAGTTGCAACAACTGCCGGTAGTCTCGGCCATTCAGGGGAGCATCCTCAATCTCGCGAGATAAGACGACCGAATTGAGCGCGCTCTGGGTAGTCTCAATTGCCGCAGCGGCGGCCATAATCTCCACCGTCTGAGTCTGGCTGGCGACCGAAAGGGTCACGGGAAGGCTCGTTGTTTTGGCGACCTCCACGTTGACCTGCTGGATGCGTTGCGTCGCGAACCCGGGATGAGTAACCGTAACCGTATACACACCGGAGGGCAGATCGCTGAAAGAGAAGAGGCCTGCACTCGTGCTGGCCATGCTCCGTGTAAAACCAGTATTGGCTTGGTCGACCTTCACCGTGGCGTCTGTCACGATCGCCCCGCTCTGGTCATATACCGTGCCAGAGATGGTGCCGCGAGAGGTCTGGGCCAAAACGGATGCGGTGAACAACAGAACGATGCACAGCAAAAAGGAAGAACGGAGAGACGGGACCATCTTGCACCTCCTGGGAAGGCACTACAAGACGACGAGGAGCAGATCACGCCGGTAGGAAACTTAACATGCACTGGTACACCCTATGCCGAGCCACTGTCAAGACGAATTGCATCTACCCTTGTAGTCTCGAAGAGATGCTGTCAGTCAGTCGCCGCGCCGGCGTCATTCGATCCGTAACGCAAGTAGAGAAGAATCAGGCCCTAAAAGGAACAAACAAGCGGCAGACCGGACTGTTAGGGATGTTGAGGCTGGAGGGCCCGTGCACTGCTGTTGGGGACCATCTCCAACTCCATCAAGAGAACAGGAATCATGCCCTCGTTGTTAAAGCGGTCGAGGAAATCGCGCAGCACAAACGGCTTGCCTGCGAGATCCTGCTGATGGCCATATTCCATGATGAGGCGGTCGGCGAGCAGCTTGCCGGTGATGTAGCAACTCCCATAGCCCGGCTGGCGCAGGTAAAGCAATTGCTCGAATGCAGTAAGCGAATCCCCGGACTTGGCCCAGCCACGGGGCGTCCACTCAGCGTGAAATCGTCCTGCCTGCTCCAGCGTGAATTGATTGGCCTGCACGTAGAGCGACGCGAGGCCACGCGCGGCTCGATTTGCCAGCATAATCCAGACCAGCTCGCGAGCACGTGGATTGTCGTCGTATAGACCTACGTGCATCATTAACTCTTCAAAGGCGGTGGCAAAACCCTCGGCGCGGTTGTCCCAGATGTTGGAGAGTAGGGCTTGACGGCGAATCGGACTTGCATTCGGCTCATCTCGCATCCTTCCCAGATCAATCCAGTGATAGTCGTGGGAAAGAAGCAGCATTGGCTCGCGGTGTGTAACGCGGGTGAAGAAGACCCGCTGATCCTCTGGAACGAAATGCCCGAGTTCTTCGGCTAGCGCAGGCTTTATGTAAGGCTTATCCGGAATGATCTCCTGTTTGACAAGAAAATCGACGAACTTATCCAGCCGATCATGCGTCATCTTGTCGAATGCAGCCGCATCGGCGGCGGGCACGAGTGGAGGGAGATTTCGGTTGCGGTGCTCCTCGAGGTGTAAGGCGGACTGCGCGCGCTCCAGCTCCCGGCGCAGCAGAATGACCTCCTCGTCCCAGTTGTAGGGAACGAAGTGCACATTCTGCTGATACCAGGTGTAGCTCTCCTTCCCCACTCCAGAAGCTCCGGTTTTGGTAGGCGCCAACTTCTCCAACCAGGCGACGAATTCGTCGGTGGCCTTGCGAGCGGTGGCCACGGCGACGCGTAGCTCCGGACTAGTTCCCTTCAGGTCGGCCTGTTGGTGTTGAGCTAGAGTGCGGACCGTGAGTATGCCGGCTTCGAGCGAAGCGAGAGTGCGGGACTGATTGCGAAGCTCCTCCTCACCATAGACCCACAAATCGCGTGCGTTGCTTGCCCTTAGATTCTCCTTCGCCTCAGAAAGAAGGGCCGGGATTATGCCGATCTTGCTGGTCAAGTCTTTCTGGGCGTCGGCATCCAGCGGGAAGTGATAGTTGTAGAGTTCGATTTCAGGGTACGGGACAGGACCTTCACGCCACGGAATATCACTCCGGGATGGGAAGACGTTCACATAAAAAGCAGGATCACGAGCCCAGGGACGAAGCACTCTAAAGTTGAAATCGAGCCCGTTCATTTCGGCCCTGACCAGCTTGTAGTCGTTCTGCTGCTCAATAGGCCATGATCTGGGATCAATTGCATCCAGCGCCTTACGCCATTGGTGCAGGGCTGCGGCCTTGGTTGCCATGGCGCTCGCGCTGTAGTCGGGGACGTTGTTCCTCATTGCCGGATGCTCGAATTCCCGCCATTGATGAAAAAGCTTAATCAACGCGAGATAACCATCCGGATCCTTTACAGCCTGCGCCGAAGAATTGTTCGCCGTCGCGAGGAAGACGCCCGTGATGACCGTCACGACGCAGAGAAGCCGCATTTTTGCCCTGCGAAGCGTGCGATCAAGGTTGTTCCTCACATAGATCTCCTCAACTATAGAATGGAACGACCCAGACCGAACAAGGGAAAGAACTAACTCAACTTACGCCGCTGGTCTGAGCGCGGATTGATGCGAGAAGCCCGCCGAATTTATCACGTTTTTATCACGTCAGGCCCTTTTTCGAGGGCGCATCTCATCTTGCGATAGGCCTTAAAGCATCCGGAAATATATGAAAACAAACTGGCGGAAGCGTGTGCGAGTCGAACGCACCGGCGACATCAGAGATGCCGCCCGCCGGTTTTGAAGATCACCAGGTGGGTTCTGATGGGTTCTGAAAATTCTCTACTCTACTCGATTCTTTGCGCACTTTCCAGGAAAGGGATTCTGACGCGTCTTGTTTCGTTCTGATCCTTTTGGGCCATGGATCTATCACGTTTTTATCACGGCGGTCAGTGCGGACTGCATGTGGGGATATTACGGTTCGCCGAAATCGGACGTTTAGAAAAACGCCGCGTGGGACACCTAGCACTTCACCGTTCTTTTTTCTTTGGAAAGCGCACCACCCAATACTCGAGATGCGACCCCGACGTGATCCGTTCACTGCCCATTCGCAGTTTGGTTCGTAAACCTGCCACAAAACATCCTGGAGTCCGGTACGAGATCGGATTGATTCCAGCACGGAAGGTTAGAAATACAATTTCAACGCAAACTGTATATTGCGCTCTCCCTGGGAGCGGTCGATTATGCCGAGTTTAAAGTTTACGTAGGTATAGGGAATGTTCAACATTGGCGTGTTTGTTACATTGAAAAACTCAGTTCGAAACTCTAGTTTTTTGGATTCGCCGAATGAAAACTGTTTCTGCAGGCTCAGATCGGCGGATCGGAGACCTGGGCCTCGCGCGGTGCCGATGCCGCAAGTGCCGAATGTGCCTGGATCAGCCGGGCTATAAGAGGCTGGATCGAACCACTGAAGACCGATAAAAGGTCCTCCAGGTCCATCGAAAGCTGGCTTCTTGCCAAACACATGAGGTGGTGCCAAGCAATTCGCACGCGACCCCCGGGAATTGGTGCCGGAAGCCTCATCGGCAAAAATGGTCAAGGGAAATCCACCACGGACTTGGACGATGCCGCCGACTTGCCAATTGCTGACTACCGCATCGATTACCGGGTTGAGGTTCTTGCCCCATTTCTTGTTGCGGCCAACAGGGAGTTCATAAACTGCATAACTTGGACGCCCCCATTCTTGGTTATCTGCATTGGAGGTCCTCCCTTGAGAGGCACTCTCCACAATTGAAAGTGTTCGCCTCCCCGGTCGGAGTAGAAGTAGAGCCACTTTCCGTCTCGCGACCAACTGGGTCCTCCGTTATCTGCTCCGGGTAAGGTGGGCAGCAGCCGCGGCATGCCACCACCCATCTCGAGAAGATATACTTCGGACCGTTCTTTGGGGCGAAACTCGAAGGCCATATAGTGGCCGTCCGG
>Ga0075434_100003340_pt1 | contig 14362 bp, 26 predicted proteins | sample RhiMethybrSRZTD3_FD_75298 | JGI IMG/M metagenome (GOLD analysis project Ga0075434, IMG submission 75298) | Populus rhizosphere microbial communities from Tennessee, USA - Rhizosphere MetaG P. TD hybrid SRZTD3 | ecosystem: Host-associated > Plants > Roots > Rhizosphere > Soil | place: USA... | reverse complement strand
TCGAGCGGCACCCGAAGAAGGTGACCGAGTACCTGTCGCTCGCGCGCGGGTTCGTGCCGCCTGGGTGGGTCGTGGAAGTCACGCTGCGCACGAAGGGCGGCGTCTACCGGCGCGACGGCAAGCGCGTGAAAGATCGGCGACCGTTGTACCTGAAGATCGTCGTGACGGCGCGCGAGGCGTTGCCGATCGCTGAACACGAACGCGCGGTGCGGCTCACGCTGCGCGCCGGTGCGGTGCCGCGCGGGTTCAAGATTCGGTACGCCGACTGGGAGAAGGGGAAGGGCTACGGTCGCATCACGCGCGTCTCGGACCTGATCTTGTTCTACGGGGCGGTGCGTCACCCGAATACGCAGATACGCGCCGACATGGTGGCGCGGGAGGAAGAGCTATGAGAAGACCGATGGGGTTCGTCGGGGAGAAAGAAGTTGAAGCGGCGTTGCGGCAGCGGGAAGTTGAGGCGCTCGAAAACATCGCGCGTGACCTCGACCGCATCGCCGGGATGTTAGAGATGGCGGGTGAGTGGGCGGCAGCGATCACGACCGTGGACGACAAGGGGCAGAAAGGTGTTCACATCGTTGGCGAGTTCGTCGGCGGCGATGGCGACGTGACGGCGGGTCTGTGAGATCGCTGCGCTCGATTATGCTGCGCGGGTTCATCTGTGGACTCATCGGCGGATTCATTGGGGCGATGCTCGTGCGGGCGTGCCGATGAAAGCCGTGGCGCGCGCGGCATTCCTGCACGGGCTGTGGGTCGGCGGCTTCGCGATGGGTGGCACGATCAACCTCGTGAACTCGTTCGGTCTCGCGATGGCAGGGGACACCGGCTTTTCCGTCGTGACGTTCTTCGTCGCGATGGTGATGCTGCGGATGGGGTGGCGGGAGTGGAAGCTACACCGGCGCGGCATGGCGAACCTGCAATGAAGAAGCTCACCGATCGCGAGGCGTTGATCAAAGTGGACTGGGACGCGGACAGCGAGAAGCTGACGCGCGGGCTGATGGAGTGGCGGCTTCGGCGGGCGGGGTTCCGAATTGTCCGGCTCATCACGCGGGCGAGTCCATCGGGGACGGGAACACATCTCGTGGCGCGCGTCGCCCCCCGCCCTGAGTCGTTCGAGGTCGTCGTCGCCTTACAGTTGTTGCTCGGCTCGGACCCGATGCGCGAGGCGTGCAACCTGCGCCGCGCGGTGCGGGTGAAGACAATGCCGAAGTGGACGCGCAAGCACGTCAACGTGCTCTACATGAAACCGGGAGGGGTCAAGTGAAGATACGTCGTCACCCCGCGCGCTTCCGAATGCGGAAGCTGTCGGTGAAAGAGCAGGTGCAGTTGCGAGCGATCAACGTGGCGCTTGACATGGGGACCGAGTTCGGGATGGAAGTCGAATCGCGCGAGCGCCTGATGTATCGGCTCGGGGCCGCGATCGCGGCGTTGAAGTTCATCAAAGACGAGATCGGGGCATGAGAAAGGCGCTGACATGGCTGTACGATCTCGTCGTCGCGGTCGTCTGTCGTTCTGGAACAAAGAGCATCTAAGACGGCTGTGGCACTACTTCGATCACGACGGACTGTGCTTTCGATGCAGCGGCCCGCTCGCGATCACGACGATGGTGACAGTGGAGTTGAAACATTGCGTAGCGGCTATCTGTGGCCGTTGCGCGCGCGCGGGTGGAGCGTCCCGAATCCGCGCGCTGTACGCCGGGACGCGGACGAAAGGAAACGGTATGATTGACCGCGAATCGTATCCTGGTGCATCGCGCCCGGCGTTGAAGCCGGACAGCATCGGATACCCGAAGACCACGGCGGCGGTGCTGACGGTCGCCGACGTGGACCCGGAAGTTGAAATCCCTGAAGAGAACGGCGGCACCCGCAAGGTGCTGACGGTCGTCTTCAAGGAGTTCCCCGATCTCGTCTTCTACACGAACAAGACGAGCCGCGAAGCCCTGATCGAGAAACTGGGGCTGAACGAGCGGAAGTGGATTGGGGAGCGGGTGCCGCTCGTGGTCGTGAACACGAACAACCCGCGCACGAAGAAGCCGCAGCCGTCGTTGTGGGTGGCCGACCCCGCTGAATGGGACGGTCATCTGTCGCGCGGTGGGCGGAAGGCTCGTCGGTAGGTGAAGCGGAAGAAGACTGACGTTCGGTCCCCGCGCAAAACCTCCGCGCGCCCGACGAGGGAGAAGAAGCCCAAGCTGCGTGAAGGCGGGCGTCAGTCTTCGCCGTTCAAGACAGAATGGAAGTATCTCGATCTCGCGAAGGCGAGTCGAGAGAAGGGTGGGAGTTCCAAGGGGAGTACCCCGAAGAGCCGCGATCGGGCTGAACGTTCGCAACGTTCGCTCCCATCCCGTTCCGTCGTGTACTACAAGCCGCCACCGAAGCGCACGCCGTTCCGTGATCTCACCGACGAGCAGGTGATCGCGTGGTACCTTCAGTTGCCGGGAGATCGGCGTCGGCGAGTACTAGAAAGCACGGCGATATGGAAGTGGTTCAACAACAACAAGCGCGACCACAAGAAGCTGATTGCGATGCAGGACGTGATTCGCGCGGAAGCAGTTGGGACGCCTCCCTCGACCACAGAGATCGCGGCGTATCTGCGGCTCGGCTCCGGCCCGCCGTGTTCGTGTGGGTGGATGGGGTACCCGTATGAAGACCACATTCTCGACGCGCGGAAATGTTTCCAGCACAAGCCACCTGAACTAGAGGATGACGACGATGACGACCTCCCTTTCTGAGACCGACGTGGACGTGCGCTCGACCGCGACCGGCGTCGAACTGGTGATTGTTCCGCCGCGTAAGTGGTGGCAGTTTTGGGTGCCGGACATAATGATCATTCCCCTGCGGCGCGGGCAGGTGATCACGCTGTACCAGTCTATTCACAAGCACGCGACGAAGGCGATGATATTAGAATGAGGTCGTGGAACTTCATTCAACAGGAGCTACCGATGGACCCGTATGTTCGCACGCGCTGGACCGAAGACGGGTTGATCGAGATTCGTCTCGATGCCGGGACCGCGCAGCACGTTCTCCGTGATCTCGGGGCGACGAGCGGCGCGCTGACGGTGAAGCTGTACGAATCGCTCGGGCACACGTTGCTCGCGCAGGACAAACCCCCAACGGAGGAGAAGAAGCCATGACGCTCGAACCGCACATCATCTACGTCAACGGGAAACCGCGCGCGATCACCTGGGCGAAAGACCCGGAGCACGCGCTAGAGTCGTACCGCATGGCCGCGCTCGGGACGAAGAAGGACGAAACCGAAGTCGTGACGGCGGTGTCGGGGTGGGATGCGCCGATCGAAGACGTGTCGCGGGTCTGCCACCTGGGGATTTACTCGCGAATGTTCCAGATGGACATGGCCCGGATGCAGCAACGGGGCTAGATTCTCGAAGGGTTTTTCCAGACCTTTTTCCAAAAAAGTGAGAAAATATTATGGGCGGCAAAGGCAGCGGACGGTGGCCGAAGAAGGGCACGCCGATCAGGGTCCCGAGCGAGCCGGAGGAACAGGACCCACAGGAGTTCACCGTCTCGGAGAAGATGGGCAACGTCATGGAACTGATCTCGCGCATGGGAGATCAGGTCGAGGCGGTGATGCTCAACGAGTGGAACGCCGAGCGGAAAAAGAAAGAGTACCTGATGACGATTCCCGTCGAGCAATTCTCGATGGACTATGTGCGCGAGCAGTTCGGGGGCGGGGACTACATCACGACCTTCCTCGATGAGTCGGGGGCGGCGTGCGGTGGCGGCGCGTTCACGATCTCGAAGAAGTTCGTCGGCAAGACCACGACGCCGACGCTCGACGGCGCGCCGCGCGGCACGATGGACCCGAGCACCGCGTTCGCGCTCGCGCAGATGAACGGGCACACGAAGGGGCTAGAGATGTTGGTGCAGTCGCAGGGCGCGATGATGCAAGGATTGCTCACCGCGATCGCTGGCAAGAAAGGTGAGGGACAAGACCCGCTCGACGTGGGGCTGCGCATCGCGGAGATCATCAAGGGGTCGAGCCGGGGTGACGGGCCGTCTATTCGGGAGATGGTCGGCGACATGGCCGAGACCTTCCGCGAGGGTATCAAGTTCGGGCAGTTGGCGCACACGCCAGCCGAGAAGGGGTTCGCGGACGTGTTGGAGCCGCTGATTCCCGCCGTCGGTCGCGCGCTCGAAGCGGCGGCAGATCAAGGAAAGATTCTCCCCGCGAAAACCGCAGCGCCGCGCACGCCGCAACAACCGGAGGCACCGTCCGTGGACTTGTCGAAAGCGCCGTGGCTCGCACACCTGCGTCCGTTCATCAACGAGATCGCGACCTGGGCGAAGAACGGATGGGACCCCGGCGCGTACATCACGTCAATGGTCGCGCGCATTCCTGACAACGTGCTCGATGAAATCTTCGAGGCGTCGAAGAGTCCGACGTTCATCGAAGACGCGCTCGCGTCGTTGCCGGTGCCGTTCCAGGCGTACAAGGCGTGGCTCACGAAGGCGCTGGCGGAACTGCGGGAGCAGGTGCAACCGGAGCCGGAGGGAGGGGCCGATGAAGAAGAAGACGACGAAGCCGGTCAAGGGTGAGACGATGGTCCGCGTGTTCGCGATGCAGACCGTCGCGCAGGTGCTCGCGCTCGCGATCAACACCGCGCGCATCGCGGAAGACAACGACCTGATCGCATCGCTCGAACGGGTGGACGCGCTGCACTATCACGAGGCGCGGAACTTCCTGGGACTCCCGCTCGGTCAACGCAAGAGACGGAGATGAAGTGCGAAACCTGCGGGACCTCGATGACCGAGTATCCGTTCGGGTGGCATTGCCCAACGTGTCACGCGAACGTGAAGAAAGAAGTGCTCGGGCCGTTTTCCGAAGAGGTCGAGTTCCCGTGTCCATTCTGCGGCGCGAGGTGCGCAACGATCGAGCCGCCTGGGGTGCTGCACGCGATGCCACCGTGCAAGCAGTTCATTGACTTGGACCCGATCGCGTTTCTCAAGGCGGCGAACTGGGTGGAACGGAGGAAGAATTGAAAAAGCGGGTGCGGTGTGCATGGTGCCGCCGTCCAGCGACTTGTGCGGTACGCTATCGGAACCAACAACGCCCTGGTTGGGGGATTCCGCGCTTGTGGTGCGGGACCTGTGATCTTACACAGAAGGTACCGTTAGAGGAGTGGGCGCGGTGGAAGATCGGGCCGCGCCTTGCGGAACCTCCGGTAGCAACGTAATAGTAGAAGGCATGACACGGATGACCGTCGGTACGATCGCGTTCGGGACGCTCGGCTCAATGCAGACGCTTCAGAAGATGCGAAGCGTGATCAATCAAAGTCTCACCGACCCGTTCGTGATCGAGGCCGCTCGTCGGCTCGTTGCGTCCCTTCCGGCTCGGGACTACGATGCGCAGGCTCGGGCGATTCGTGGCTTCCTGACTGAACGATTCCAGTTCGTCCGTGACCCGCGCGGGGTAGAGATGCTAGCTACCCCGCGCTACCTCTTGACACAGGTCGCCCGTCGCTACATGGTGCAGGGAGATTGCGATGATGCCGCCATCCTGGGCGGCGCGCTGGCGAAGGCAATCGGGCTTCGCGTGAGACTCATCGCTGTAGGATTCTTTCGGAAAGACGCGCCGCTGTCCCATGTGTACGCGATCGTTCACGGGCGGCGCTGGTGGGACCTCGACACGACCCGTCCCGCTCGGATGTTGGTCGAGCCACCTGTGACACGGACTCTTTCAGTCGAGGTCTAAATGTACGCGGCCCCCCCGGACAGGATTCGCAAGCGACTCAGGAAGCAGGGACAGCGGCGGCGTGGGAAGACGCCGGTCGGTGTGCTGCGCGAGCAGGCCGCGCGTCGTCGGTTGCAGGCGTACCAGTTCGGTGCGTATGACAGCCACGAATCGGCGGTGAGCTACGAGACCGGCGCGCAGTTCTTCGGCGCGCTGCAAGAGGAACTACAAAAAGATTTCTTCCCCGCGCGTCCGTTCAAGAAGCCGCTGCCGTCGTGGTGGCTCGGTGGGGAAGGCGGACAGTTTGGGTCCGCCGCGTCCGATGCTGCCGACGCGCCCGAGTACGACATTCAGCAAGACTCGTTCGCCGGTGCCTACGACGACGATCTCACCGCTGGCGGTCTCGGGCTGAAGATCAAGCTCAAGCTCCCGAAGTTCATCAGAAAGATGAAGCCGCTGAAGGTGCTCGGCAAAGTTGCGCCGGTCGCCGCGATGGTGATTCCCGGTCTCAACGTCGCGACCGCAGCGGCGATCGGGGCGGGCGGCGCGGTGTTGCGCAAGGGCACGAAGGCGAAGTTCTTCAAGGACATTCTCGGCGGCGCGGCGGTCGCGGGTGGCGGGCGTGTCGCGCTGAAGGCGGCGGTGAAGGTCGCGCCGAAAGCGTTGTCGAAGTTCACGGCGCTGCTCAAGGGACGTGGCAAGTCGGCGGCGGTGCAGGCCGCGCAAGCTGCCGGGATTCTTCCTCCGGTGATCACGCCGCCCGTGCAGGCGCAGATAGATGAAGCGGCGGCAGCGTCGCAGGCGCAGATGGCTCCGCTCACTGAAGCGGCAGCGGCAGCGATCGCGCCCCCGGCGTTCTCGCCGGTGCCGACGTATGCGCCGACCGAAACGGCGGCGTCGTACTCGCCGCCCGACGAGCAGGTCCCCGGCACGACTGATACAACCGTCCCCGGAGCCGAGCCGCCGAAGTCTGATGCGAAGAAGCTGATCGTTCCCGCGCTGATCGCCGCCGCACTTCTTCTATAAGGAGGCGCGATGCTCGGCCAGCAAGCAACATGGCTTGACCTCATCCCTGGGGCGCGGCAAGGTGTGTCGTACCTCATGGGACAGGTCGCCAATTTTCAGCGGCTCCCCGCGCGGTTCACGCAGGTCGAGACGGCGGCGATCGCTGCGAAGCGCGTCGCCGAAACGCGCGGCAATCTCGGCGCGGCAACGAAGCTCGCGCTCGCGCTGCAAGCCAACACGAAACTTCGTGAGCAGTGGACCTCCACGTCGGGCCGTCTCGCCGATGTGCTCGAAGGTCTTCGGACGACCGGACTCGCCGCGACGCCGGTCGAGCTTGGCGTTCTGGCTGCGCGCACCGCGACGGAAGTCGGTGCGTTGCTCAACGGCGCGAAGATCGTTGAGGGGCAGGTCTACAGCGCCGCGTCGTCGGTGATGAGTCCGAGCGAAGTCGCGGCGCTCAAGGTCGCGGCTCCCGCTGGCGGCGTGCAACCCACATCGTCGTTCACGAAGTACGCGATCTTCGGCGGACTCCTGTACGCGGGCGTACTGCTTGCCGGGAAGAAGCGCCGGACCTCGAAGAAGCGGTGAGCCACTACGTTCGCAGTCTTGGCTTCGGCCAAGTGAAGGATGACCCCGCGACGCCCGAGCAGCGCGCGCGCGATGCGTTTCTCATCGGACAGATCGGGGCGCTGGCTGAAGCGATTCGGCAGGCGAAGGCGCGCGGCGACACCGGGACAGCGGCGTTGATGCAGAAGACGAAAGACAAGTTGTACGCCGAGCATCTTGCGATTCAGCGCGCAATCATCGCGCAGGCGGCGGCACAGAAAGATGCAGCGGAGTCCGGCGCGCTCGCGTCCCCGCTCGAACGGCTCGCGGCAGGGATTCGGAAGTACGCGCTCATTGGCGGGCTGCTCGTCGGCGCGGCGATCATTGTGCCGCCCCTCTTGCGGAGAAAATGATGGCGACGAAACGCAAGAAGAAACGGGTCTACTGGTTCACCGAATCTGATCTCGGTCAGTGGATTGACGGGGCCTATGGCAGCGAGCACGCGATCGAGAAGATGGAAGAAATGCTCGGTGAGCTTGCCACCGATTACGCTGAGAATCTAATCAGCGAACTTGAAGAGATCGCCGAGCTTGAACTCGAAGAAGCCAGCGATGCGTATGACGAATGGCTCGAAGACGCGACGACGGCGCTACAGGAAGAGACGGAGCCGGGACTCGTGTGGGAGTGGGAAGCGGGCGATCTCGTGCTGCGCGAATCTGAGGATGACGACTAATGGCCGCGCCGCGCATCCCCACGAACCGCGACGACGTGATTGACTCGCGCGACGTGATCGCCGCGATTGACTGGCTCGATGAAGATGACGAAGATCGCAAGGCGCTCGAAGCGTTGGCGGAAGAGGCGGAAGGGTCACCGGACTGGCAGCACGGCGAGACGTTGATTCGGGACAGCCACTTCGAGGAGTACGCGGAAGAACTCGCGCGCGACACCGGGATGTTGGAAGGGGCGAACGACTGGCCGCTGCGACACATTGATTGGGAAGCGGCGGCGGACGAACTCAAGGAAGATTACTTCTCGGTGGACTTCGATGGCGTCGAGTACTGGATAAGGAACTGACGATGGCAAAGCGGAAGCGCAACCCGGAACTGCGAGAAGTGCGCACCGTCGGCCCGAATATGGTCGAGGCGCACCACGGGTTGCTGCACATCCTGTACTCGTACAAGACGCCGGTCGCGATTCTCGCGCCGAGCGGCATCTACAAGACGGATAAGTTTCACTCGGTCACGACCTCGAAGCACATCGGGAAGTGGATTCGTTCGTGGAACCTCGACCCGAAAGGCGCGGGCGAGATCGGCCAGGACGAGATCGAGCGGTGTGCCGAAGACGGCGTGGACCCACAGAAGGTGATCAGGGCGAGGAACCCGCGTGAGCGCATCACTGCGCGCGACGTGAGCGTGACGAAGAACGTGAACGGGTACTGGGTGCTGTCCACGATCAAAGACGGGCATCGCGTCCAGAACGTTTACGGGGGCTACAGCAAGCGCGATGCGATGCGCGAGTTCCTGGCAGCGGTGAACGGGCCGCAGAAGAACGCGCCGAAGAAAGCGCGGAAGACCGCGCGGCGCTCGCGGCTCATCAAGAAGATGGGGTTCTTCAAGCAGCACACGATGCGCGTCGGGCACACGGCACAAGACGCGCTCGCGCTCGCGAAGGCCGAGCAGGAAGCCGATCGTCGCGGGTGGACTTACGAGTATCACCCCGAGCAGGAACGTTACGAAGACGTGTACGGCGAGAAAGACCCTGGCGGTGAATGGGTCACCGTTGTCTTGAAAGACAAGTGGGGCAACGTGCTCGCGTCGCTCGGCTTCGTGGATGAACGCGACTCGAACTATCTACGCGGCGTCCGCGCGCAACTGGCTGAAGAAGCATTGAGCAACGTGAATGTTCGCGCCGTGAAGCCGCGATCGAAGAACCCGAAGCGCGGGCAGGTGGTCGTGCGCGGCGGTCGTGTCTTGCGGCGCGGTGGAAAGCGGCGTACTGTTCGACGCAAGCGGAACCCCGTGATCGGCATTCTTGGCAATCCGCCGCGCGACGGGAAGTATCTCGGCAAGGTGACGTACATCGAGTACACGCACGGTCACGACGGGCAGCGGTACTATCACGACTTCAAGCCCGCCGTGTACGCGCAGGTGACGGACGACGGTGGCGTGATCTTGTGGCACCCGACCAACAAACTGTGGAAGCTGTTTCCAGAACCTAAGTAGGAGAACACGGTAGGGTTCGGAGCGAGACCGACTCGCTCGTGACAATTCGCGAAGGCGATGGCGCAACACAATGACGACGCCAAGCCTTTGATCAACCCACACACGGGACGTGGCCCCCCAGGGCCAACGGGACGCCCCGCGTTGTGAGGTCGGTCAAAGGCTTGGCGTTTTTTCACGCGAGGAGATCGAGCGAATGATTCCGTTCTTGATGAACCCCCCAGGAAAGCGTCGCCCCAAGGCGGGCGGGCGGCGTCGTCGTCGGGGAGCGAAAGCCCGCACCACGAAGAAAAGGAAGAGGAGATCACTCATGGCACGGCGTAGAAAGTCTCATCGCCGCAGTCGGCGTCGCAACGCGCCGAGGGTGCGGCACCGGCGTCGGGCGGTGGCGAGGGTGCGCCGTCGCCGGAGCAATCCGCGTCGCTCGTATCGGCGCGCGCGTGGTCGTCGGCGCAATCCGCCCCGTCTCCTGCGCGGTCTCGGCAGCGGTCGTGGCATCATCGGCAACGTCGTCAGCGGGTTCGTAGACGCTGGCTGGCTGCTCGCCGGTGAAGCAGGCACCAACGTCGTGTCGGGATTCATCCCGCTCGACAAGACGGGTCCGATGGGTCTCGTCGTGAAAGTCGCTTCGGCGGTCGCGGTCTCGTGGCTCGCGAAGCGCATCAGCCCCAACGCCTCGAAGATGGCGCTCGCCGGTGGTCTGGCGTCGGTCATTCGCGGGCCGGTCAAGGCTGCGAACATCCCGCTGCTTTCGCCCAATCTCGGCGATCTCTACGACGAGAGTGGTTACGCCGTCGGCGCGGGCGCGTACCCGATGTTGCCTGCCGGGGTCGGTGCGTACCCGCAGGGACTCGGTGAAGAGGAAGACGAAGCGTTCGTCCAGTACTAGGCTGGACACCCTGGGTGTCAGGCGAAGACACCGTAAGCCCTGACTGAGAGGAAGCACATGGGTTTCCGCATCAAGATCAGGCCGAAGACACGGGCGCAGTTGGCGATGCTCGCCAACCCGGAGTCGGCGAATCAGCCCGAGGCGCTGCCTTGGGTGCTGTACGATACGCAGACCTGGACGACGGCAGTCACCGCGTCGGCGACGTATTTCGGCACGGTCCAGGGTGACAAGACCCTGGGCAACATGGAAGGGCCGGGGCAGTTGCCCGACCCGCAGTACTTCGAGATCGCGTATTGGGGACTAGACTTCCTGCTCGCGGCGATCAACGCAGCGGCACCGGCAGTCACGGTTTCTCAGTGGGCCGATCTCACGCAGTTCCTCTTTACGCAGCGCGGCACGTTCGAGTTCAACATCTCGAACAAGCGTATCGGGCCGTTCCCGCAGACGTTCTTCCACGCTTCCGGTGGACCGACCGGCTTCGGGTACTCGAACTCGGCAACGACGGCGCGCTACGAGTACGGCAACAACGGCATCTTCGACGGCGGCTTCTGCGTCGAGAACGCCATCATCATCCCGCCGAAGCTCGGCTTCGATGTGACGCTGCGGACGGCGGCAGTCGTGACGCTCGGTACCTCCCCGCTGCTCGTGCGCGCGTGGATGGCGGGCGTGCTGCATCGTCGGGTTCTGTAGTCCCGGTAGTGACGTGAACTGAGGTCGCGGGGCCGTACTCGGTGCCCCGCGACTTCATCACCAAAGAGGGTTCGATGGCTGACACACCTGTCGCAATGCGGCGTCAAGGGATTCCGACTCCGCAACCAATCCTCGCCCCCAACTGGTTCATGGGTTTGGTCCCGCGCGAGTTGTGGAATGTCTACAAGACGTTCTTCATCTACGAGCAGGACTTCGTGACCCCGACCCAACTGGGTGCGAGCGCCACCACGGTCGGCAACATTCAGATTCAGGACGACTCGCACTTCCTGGCGGTCGCAGGCGTCGCCCTGGAAACCGATGTGGCGAACACGACCGTCGTGAACTCCGAGTCGAACGCGAACGCATCGGGCGTGCTCGTGCTCGTGACGGACGTGGGGTCCGGCGCACCGCTGTCGCAGGTGCCGGTCCCGCTCGACAATATGTTCGGCACCGCGCAGCGGCCCGCAGTCTGGCCGATGCCCAAGCTGTTCCGGCGCGGCGGCACGATCGCGACGCAAGTGCAGAACTTGATCGCGACCGCGCGGCACCTGCGGATTTCCTATTGGGGCATCCGCATCTACCCCGACATTCCGGCGTCTTCACAGGTCGGGTAGTTATGTTCCAATACCTGCCCGACTGGTTGTACCCGTTTCATCCGCCCGACTGGTGGCCCGATCGTCCCCGCGAGACGTACTTCCTGGGGCTGAACGAGCTACCGATCGGCGCGGGCGTCACACTGTCGGCGATCGAAGTTCCGTTCCCGAAGAAAGTGGACGCGCTCGTATTCGGCGGAATGCTGCTCGTCACCAACACGACGAACGATTCGGTGTTCTGCCCGCTGTCGGGAACGTTTTCGCAGATGCTCATTCGGTTGCGCAATCCGGCAGGCAACATCGTCTACACGCAGAGCTTCAATCAGAGTACGCCTGACACGGGCTTCGTTCCTGCCGAGAATATGTTTTCGATTTGGCAAAGCCCTGGGCAACGGCCCGTCTATTGGCCCGCGCCAATCTGCATTCCGAAGGGTGGGTCGTTGCAGATGGACGTGCAGAGTTTGTCAGGTCTCAATGCCAATCTCCGGTTCACCTTCTTGTGTGGGCTGGTTTACAACGAGGGACAGCGGGAGGTCGCATGAAGGGTCAAGGGACGTATCCTCCCAAGATGTTCGTCGGTGGCGCTCGGACGGGTTTGGCTCGCCAGCAAACCCGTCCGATGGTCCCGATCGAATGGCTCCGGGCGCACCCGCTGACGAAGCGGTGGTGGGGTCGCGCGATGGAGGTCAACGTCGGCGCGGCGTTCATCACGCGGACGATGATCAACCTGCGCGCAGGGTTCGAGGGATACATCCGCTGGCTGATGATCGTCGGCGGGTGGAACTCGGCGCAGAACGACGGACGGAACTGGGCCGTGCTTGTAGACGGCTCGTCGCCGATCGAGATGCTGCTCAACTTCGGTGGCTCGACCAATCAGGCAAACTTCGACATTCTCCCTGGCGGGTCCGATGGGATTCAGACCTGGGTGGAACTCGACCTGTGGGTGCAAGAGAACTCCCTGGTGCAGTTGACCTACAACAACAACGGTGGTTCGTCCGCTGATCAGGTGGGCGGCGTGATGTACGGGTACTACTGGCCGATCAGCTTGCGTGAAGAGTGGGTCACGCGAGGATGGAAGAAATGAGCAATCCGAATAACACAACGCAGGGCGGCTCGAACTACATCAACAAGAATGTTGCGGGCTACGTCGCTTCGCAGATTTACAACGCGACGATCAACGTCGCGGACCCTGCGGGCATGGTGGACGGCAACGTCTCGACGCTTTCCCTTGACGCAACGGGACGGCTCCGTGTCGTACTGTCAGGCACCGCGCCGGTCACGACGATCGCCACACAGCCGTCGCAGACCGGCGACACGATCGCCCCGGCTTCGACGCGGACGGTCGCGCCCGGAGCGGGCACCGTCCTGATCACGAACACCCCGGCAGCGGGCACTTACCTGATTGACGTGCTCGTCAACTACGACGGCGCGGTGGCCGCTGCGGAGATCAACAACATCGAGGTCCGGCGCGGTGGCGTCGCATTCCACTCGCCGATCATCATTCCCTCGATCGCCAACGTGATTCAGCGGTACTCGTACCGCATCGCGTTGAGCGGCGCACAAGCCTTTGATGTTCGGAACATCGGTGCGGGTACGGCGGGCGTCGGCTACAACGTGGCGTTCTTCGCCAACCGCCTCGTGTAACGATGAGGCTCGTTGCTCGCGCTCGCGCTGGCGCTTCTTCTGCAAGGAGATTCGACTGTGGCTCGTTGGCCGCATGAGAACGACTACGACGCGCTGATTCACGCGATGGCGCAATCGTTCCCGCGCGTGCGCCCGGAACTGATCAAGGCGATCGTCGCTGCCGAGTCCGGCTTCGTGGCCGGGAAGGTGCGCGGCGAGGCGCAGATCAGCGACGCCTCGATCGGGTTGATGCAGATTCTCTACTCGACCGCGAAGCGGCTCGGGTACCCCGGCACCGTCGGGGAAGCCTCGCAGTTGACCGGCCTCTTCCGTCCCGATGCGAACCTCTACATCGGGACGAAGCTGCTCGATCAGTTGCTCGGGCAAACGAATGGCGACATAGATGCGGCGATCTCCGCGTACAATGGCGGGTATCGTCCGAACCTGGGATTCGGCGGACGGCGCACCGCCTCAACGCCCCGCGTCTGTCTGCGGTGGAAGCCAACCGCCCCAACCCAGGGGAAGACGATCGCCCGTGACTGTGAGGTCGTCGGGTCTACGAAGGTCGGGGAGTTCTCGAACCAGGACTATGTGACACGAGTGAGGAGCTACCTCGACTATTTTTTCGCCAATCCGCTGCCGGGAGCAGCGGACCCGAGCAGCCCGAGCAGGGGAGCTTCCGAGTCAACACTCCCCTCATCGTCTTCCTAGCTGGCGCACTGATCGGGTTGCTGTACCTTAAGAGGAAGCAGAGGGGTTCGTGATTCACGACGTACTGATGGGAACCGCCGCGTTCTTCAGCGGAGTCACAACCGTCGTGGCGATCACGATGGCGTTCAAGTGGGGACGGTGGACCGGGACAGTGGACACCCGCCTCGCGAACATCGAGCAGCGACTCGACCGACGGAACTCACCACGGGAGGAAGCATGAAGCTGCATCGGTTTCTCGTCGTAGCATTTCTGACGATCGTCGCGGTGATCTCACTGTCGGCGAAGGTCGCAGTTGCCGCCGTGCTCATTCAGGGCGTGTCGGTCTCCGGCGACCCGCTGTCGAATCTTCTCGTTGCGGCGAGCGCGGCGGTGAGCGTGTTCGCCCTGGGGGCGGTGAAGCG
>Ga0075434_100003339_pt1 | contig 14362 bp, 19 predicted proteins | sample RhiMethybrSRZTD3_FD_75298 | JGI IMG/M metagenome (GOLD analysis project Ga0075434, IMG submission 75298) | Populus rhizosphere microbial communities from Tennessee, USA - Rhizosphere MetaG P. TD hybrid SRZTD3 | ecosystem: Host-associated > Plants > Roots > Rhizosphere > Soil | place: USA... | reverse complement strand
GGTTACCCGCCAGGGCCGGCAGCAGACCTGGCAATCCTCCACGTACTCCTGGAGCGGGCCGCCACCGGGGTCGAGGCCGAGCTCGTTCGATTCACCGCAATGGGGGCAGACGACCACCACCTCGGTTTCCGTCGTTCCGTCGCCCAGCGGAAAGTCGTCGTCGTCCAGTGGATCGAGGTCGGCTGGATCGGCGATCATCGCACCCCGTAGACGGCGGTCCCGCCGCTCTTGTCGAACGTCACGATCTGGTAATGCGCGGGCGTCTCGGACTCCATGCCCGGCGACCCGGGCGGCATGCCCGGGACGGCCACGCCCGCGATCTCCGGACCCTCCTTGAGCAGGCGCTCGATGACATCCACCGGCACGTGCCCTTCCACGACGTACCCCTGCACCAGCGCGGTGTGGCACGTGGAGAGTCGGCGGGGCACGCCGTAGTGCGCCGCCACGCCCGCCATGTCCACGGTGTCGTGGACCGTGACCCGAAAGCCGGCGGCTTCGAGATGCTCGACCCATTTCTTGCAGCAGCCGCAGGTCGAGGTCTTGTACGCGATGATGTCGGGCCGCGGCGCCGGAGTCGCGATCGCGAGGCCGGCGACTGCCGCGCCGGCGAGCGCCAGCGCGAGGACGCCTTTTCTGTTCCAACCAGTCATGGAGCACCCTTTGTGGAACCGGTGAGGATATCCAATATGGCCTGATGCATCGCCCCGTTGGAGGTCACGAGGCTGGTCGCGTAAATGGAGCGCTCGCCACGGAGACTGGTGGCCCGGCCCCCCGCCTCCTCTACGATCACCTGGAGGGCCGCGATGTCCCACGGGTGCATCACTGGATCGAAAGCGATCTCGCCCGCCCCTTCCGCCACCAGCATGTGCTGATAGAAGTCGCCGAAGCCGCGAGTACGCTCGACCCGGGCGATGAGCCCAGCGATCCCGGGCGGCGGCGCTCCCTCGCCAGGTCCGAGGTTGCCATGGAACAGCATGGCACGCTCGAGCGATGCGATGCGCGACACCGTCATCGGTTGTCCGTCCCGGAACGCGCCGCTGCCGCGCGCCGCGTGCCAGCGGGCTCCCAAGGCCGGCGCGCTCGCGACGCCCGCCACCACCTCGCCGCCGGCCTCGATCGCCAGCAGGGTCGCGAACACCGGAATGCCCCGCACGAAGTTGCGCGTGCCATCGATGGGATCGATGATGAGCCGCGCCTCCGTGGGTCCCGGCGCTTCGCCTGCTTCTTCGCCCAGCACACCGAGCTCGGGGTGGTTCTGGCGCACCGCCTTCCGGGCCATCGCTTCGATCGCCTGGTCCGCCTCGGTGACGGGGCTCAGATCCGGCTTCTCCTGGACACGCAGCCCGGCGGTGCGAAACCATCGCAGCGCCAGCTCGTCTGCGCGATCGGCGAGCTCGGTGAGAAAGGGGAGCCAGTCGGCAGGGGACATTGAATAGGAGCGTGAATGGAGCGGATGGGATTCGAACCCGCAACCCCCTGGCAGGCGCGTCTCCGGCCTGGGGGAAGGTGATGCGCATCACGCGCGTCCGTAACATCTTCGCGCCGGCGGGGTCTTCAGAAGGCAGTCACTCAACAGGAGCCGACATGAAACGCACACAGCAGTGCCTGCTCGTCGCCGGCGCGCTGAGTCTCGCGGGTTGTGCCGGGGGCTACACCAGCGCCGCCGTCGTGTACAGTGAGCCGGCAGAGTACGTCTACGTCGTGCCGGTGGATCGCGTGGTCGTGGTCACGCGCGAAGTGCTCGTGAACCGCGGCTGGGCGGTGGTTCGCGTGGAGCGCTCGGGACCGAATCGGATCATCTGGGCGCGCCGGAATGACAATGACGACGAAATCGTGCGCATCTTCGCCACGCCGCAGGGTCAGCAGGTCGCCGTGCGCGGGTTGTGGGAAGTCCGCGAGCGACACGATCGCGGCAAACACAAGGGGTGGGAGAAGCGTGGCGCCCCACGAGCCATCATCGCGGACATCGACGACCGCCTGAGGACTCGCTGAACGTCGCTTCCAGCGACCTCCCGGACCAGTCCGGGGGGTCGTTGGCTTTAGCGGCCGGCATGGAGCGGATGGGATTCGAACCCACGACCCCCTGGTTGCAAACCAGGTGCTCTCCCAGCTGAGCTACCGCCCCGTTGTTACTGCTCAACAACTTACACAGGTACCTGCGGCTGGGCAGCCCCAGTGTTTGCCGGTTGTTTGCCGCTGCCGAACCGTTTGGCCACAGCCTGCGCCACCACGCCCTCGTTGACGATGTAGTAGCGGTCGAGCATGCGCGCCGACTTCCACCCGACGATCTGGCGCACCACCTTCTCCGGCACGCCCGCGTTCAACAGTTCACGGGCCGCTGTGCGTCGGAAGTCGTGCAGGTGCCGCCCGGCCAAGCCCGCCCGCTTACACGCCGCGCGCCAGACCTTGTAGAACGAGTGCAGCCGCTCGCCGTGATGCTGGAACACGAACGAGCCGTCGCGCACCTGCCACCGCTCGCTGAGCAAGGTCTCAAGCGGCGTCCCGGCGAAGGGAATCACGCGGGCATCCTCGCCCTTGGTGCGCTTGGCATCGGTCGGCGGATCGATCCGGAGCACCCTCGACTCCCACGCGACCTGTGTCCACCCGAGGCCGAGAATCTCCTCGCGCCGCCACCCCGTGTAATACGCGAACTGCACGATGTGCCGATGCAGCGGCGTCGGCAGTTCGGCCATGAGGGCCGCCACGTCGCCCGGCTCGAAGAAGCCCGCGCGAGCGTTGCGCACAGTGGGAAGCAGAAACGTCGGTCGCGTCGCGAGGATTTGGTCCTCGACCACGGCGACCGTGAATGCGGCGTTGAGTAGGCCGATCTCCGACCGGACGCTGGCCCGTGCTGCGCCCTCGGCCAGTCGCGTGTCCAAGTACCACCGCAACCGCTGGGTGGTGAGGTCCGTCACGGGTGCCGTCACGCCGAGCAGCCGTTCCAGATGCTTGAAGCAATACACGCCGAAGTTGTCCCACGACCGCAGATTCTCGCGCGTGTAGTGGCGCTCCAGCCCGGCCTTCAAGTCAGCGAGCGTCACTTTGCCGGGATTGCCGATCAGCTTCCCGTCCTCCCGGTCGCCGATGCGCTGGCGGAGCAACCGCTGCGCCGCCCGCTTGCTGGTGGTCTCGCTCGACTCGCGGTGGCGTTCGCCGCGCACCGAATAGTCGAGCCACCAGACTTTCGTGTGTGCGCCCCGGACCACGGGGCGGAACACTCTGCCTTGGCCTCTCATGTCTCCTCTCCTTCCAAGAGAAACAGCGCGTGAAAGAGTCGGGCCTGCACGGCGGGCAACTCCGGGGCGAACAGCCAGACCGCCGGATTGGTCGCCTCGAAGGCGATGAGCAGTTGAATCGCGTTGCGGATGTGCATGGCCGGGGACTCGGCCACGGGCGCCTCGGTGAGCAGGTAGAGGCGGCTCACGCAGCCCCGCGTTTCTGGGCCTGCTTCACGGCCCGGTCGCGCTGTGCCACGGCCTGCTTCCACCGCTCGACCCCTGCGAGCTTCTTGAAGTCGGCCTGCCGCAGCTTCGGGCGGACCAGTCGCGCGAGCGCGATGAACGGCTCGCCCTTCATCCACATCGTGAACGCCTGCGCGACGGTGAGAGTCTTGGACTTGGCCATACGGCCTCCTTTCTAGGTTCGCCGTTCCATTGTGGAACGGCGTACTAGAAAGCTACCGGCCAACTCTCGCAGTCACAATGACTTATGCGACTGGGTCCCGTGCGGGGCGGGCTGGCGGCTCCGCTAAGGACCCCAGCAACCCCTAGGCGCCCTCCACGCACCCCGAATAGGGGAGGCCCGGCCCCGGTCAAAGAACGGCTCGCTTTGAGTGCAAGCTGTCCCTTGACATGAGCGCATAGTATTCGCGACTATTCGCCGTGGTCCTCAACCCCTGAAGGAGGTGATCACCATGACCGAGACCACCACAACCTCAGCGAAGCCCGATCCCACGGCCGAGCTGAACGCGATGCAAGCAGTCGCAGCCGCAATAGCTGGACTCGATGCAGCAGCGGCAGAGCGCGTGCTGCGTTGGGCCGCCGAGGCGCATGGCATCACGCGCACTCAGCCTCGACCCGTACAGGGTGCCGAGACCAACGGCACACCCAAGCGGTTCGAGACGATTGCGGACCTGTACGCGGCGACCGCACCGGAGACCGACGCGGACCGAGCGCTTGTCGCGGGCTACTGGTACCAATTCATCGAGGGCGATACCGAGTTTGGCTCGCAGCAGGTCAACACCGCGTTGAAGCATCTCGGGTACGGCGTCGCGAACATCACCACCGCGTTCGACACGCTGATGGCGCGCAAGCCCGCGTTCGTCATGCAGCTGAAGAAGGCAGGCACGACGCGACAGGCGCGGAAAGAGTACAAGCTGACGTCAGCCGGTAAGCAGGCCGTCGAACTCATGATCGGCCAGCACTAGCACACCGAACCAGAAAAGGAGACGGTATGCGAAGAAGACGCGGTGCCCCGGCGCTCGGTAGCTCGTCGGCGTGCGGGGCAGATCGGCAAGACCTACCCCGTGGGTCCCACAATCACGTGACGTGGAACGGCTCGTGGCGAGCGGAAACGGTCAGGGTGCGCACCCTGACCGTTTTCCTTTATAGAGACCGGGGGCGCCCCTGCACCCCTACCGACCGATTTGCGATGCTCTGAGAGCAAAAACGCCCTAACTTCTGTGCTCAACAACGCCAATCCGGAGGACCAGCCGTGGACGAGCGCCTTGCAAACATGTCCATCGAAGAGGTCGCGAAGCAGATCAGGGCAACAACGCCGCAAGCACAAGCGCAGACACTTGGCATGCTCGCTGCCCGCTTGGGTATCGAGTTCGCAGATCGACTCAAGGCGCTTACAAGTGCATTAGAGAAAGCGTCAGCGGAAGCGGCGACCCAGACCGCCGCTCTCGTCACATGGACAAAGGTTCTCGCCTTGACGACTGGCGTCTTAGCCCTCGCGAGTGTTGTGCTGGCGTTGCGTGGCCTTTAACCAACTCAGAACCCGAAGTTGCCTGCCGCCGCCCCGCAGGTCACGCCGCCCGTCCCCCCGACCGCGAGCATCACGGCATCGCACCGATCGGGACTGCGACCCAGCTGCGCCCGGAGCGCGATCTTGCTCCCGATCTGCGCTCGGTCCTTCTGATCTGTCTCGATGGTGACGCAGCCGCACTCTTCGAGTAAGAGCGGATCATCTGGGAGCGTCAGCGTCCCCGAGCGTACCCGATGCCGGAACTCCAAGAACGCGGCCGCACGGGCGTTGAGTGGACGCAACGCGCCGTACTCGCCTCCCGGTGGCGGCGGATTCGAGCTATGGAAGTCCACGACGTTGTAGCCCAACTCCCGCAGCCGGTCGGCGACCCCGGGTCCTGCCCCACCGCCCGTCACGTCCACGACCACGGTCAGCTTGTCATGTCGGTTGAGTCCATCACCGACCAGCCCTAGCCGTTCGGTGATGACTTGAACGCGGGCCACACTCTCCATCGTGTTCAGGCCGTGCCACGTCTCGAGCGGGAGCACCACGTCGCCCCGCAGAATAGCGCACGCGGTGGAGTCGGAGCCGAACCGCGCCACGTCCAGTCCGAGAATCACATCGGGTGACGGACCACTGGTGAACGACGGCCCACGCGCGACCGCGGCGTCGAGCAGCGCACGGGTGAACAAGGCTTCGCTGCTCTCGGTCGGGAACTCAGCGAGAATGCGGCCCGCCCAGAACTGCGATCCTTCGCCTTCCTCGGCGCGGATGCGTTCAAGCCAGGCGTATTCGGGACCGCCGGCGATCACCTGTCGACGCTCCACGACGTTCGGATGCTCGAACACTGAAATGCTGATCTTCGTCCAGGGCGAGCCCGGTCGCTGCGAGGCAAAGAATGGCCCGAGCGGTCGCGTGGGATTGCCGACCGCGAGCAGCCGGTCGTGTGCGCTCACCGCGCACGACTTCATGGCGATGAAGCTGTCCTCGTCCAGCCCTTGCGCCTCGGAGAGGATGCCCAGCACGGCGGCATCGTGGAAGCCGGTCAGCCGGTCCACGTCTGACGACGTGAAGCCGATAATGCCGCCCTCGCCGCTCGCTGGGCGGACGGCGCCTTGGAGCAATTCACCCGGCAGACGCCCCGCGTGGAACAAGCGCCGGATCTCTTTCTGGAACAGAATCTCCCGCACTTGGCGCGCCGTGGCGCTGGTGATGAGCACCAGTCCATTCCGGCAGTACGCCCACCAGAGCGCGAGCACGGCGCACGTGAAGTCTTTCCCGACGCCCACACCGCCGCGCACCGACACCTGAGGCTCGTACAGCACCGCGTCAGCAATGGCCATCTGCTTGCTCCACAGCTGTGCGTTGAGCACGTCGCGCGCGAAACCGACCGGATCATCCCGGTACTTGCCGAAATCGCGGCCGAGTCCCGTGCGCTCGTGCCGTTCGAGCACGTCTCCGGCCTTGGTGAACAGCCGGTCGAGCCGGGTATCCGTGAATGCTCTGCTCATTTGGCTGGCTCCGGCACAGGCACGCCCAGATCGGCGAACCATTGCGGCGTCCCGCCGAGCCTACCCACGCCTTGTACGTACCCGCGCGCGAGCTCGCCCAACTTGTACCGGGCGAGATGAATCGCCCGCAGCTTCTGATGACTGGCGTAGTAGCTGGCGTCGCGCTGCACGGCTTTCGCTTGCGTGATGATGTCCTGCACCGCGTAGCTGGCGTATCCGTATTCCGGGAGTTCGCGCTTGTCCCGTTCCACGGCATCGCGCTGCATCAGCGATTGCACGATAGGCAACAGGGCCGTGACCTTGCCCTGACCTTTCCCGGTCCGCGCCGGATCGATCACCAGCTGACGGAGCAGAATCGGCACGGCATACTGCGGCGTCAACAAGCCGAGCGACACTTGCAGGTCCAGCGCCGCCTCCATGTCCTCGGCGCTGGCGGGCACGGGGTTGTCGAGTTCGGCGCGCGCGGTCTGTTCCGCTTCGGCGAGCGCTTTCAACTTGGCCTCCAACTGCGTGGCGAGCGCCTGGGTGATTTCGGCGCGTGCCCGCTCGGTGGCCACGTCATCCCGCACGCCCAGCGCTCGATGCGCCGGGGCCGTGGGTCCCTCGACTACGTTGCCCGCCTCATCAACGGTCGCGGACCCCGCCGGTGGTGTGAACCGTCGCTCGGCGGCAATCTGTGCTCGCTCGGCTGCGTAGCGCTCACGTGCGGACTTCGTTGCGGCGTCGAACTCGGTCCACGTGTTCTTGAGCGACGCGAGCACCTGGTCCGCGGCGACGTTGGCGGTGGCGATCTTCTTCTGCTGCACGATGTAGTCCCGCACGAGGGGCATCACCGGCACGACCTGACGCTCGGCCCCATCGCCCAGCGCGAAGTTGTCGCCTTCCCACGGGTTGATGCCGATATCGGCCTGTACTCGCGTGTCGTTGGGGTTCACTTCGAGCGCTTGTCCTGCAACGTATGTCGTCATTGCTGCTCCAGTAGTTGACGTTCGAGCGCGGCGCGATACTCCTCAGCGAGTCGCGCCTGCTCCTGTTGGCGTGGCGTGAGCGGTTTGACCGGCGGCGGCTTGAGGACCCGTGCCAGCTGCGCCGGGCTCAGGCGCTGCATGATCAGCGCGAAGTCCTCGGGGCTGATCATAGGTACCAGGCGTTCCAGCGCGGCTTGACCTTGATCTTGCTGTGATCGCCACCGACCTGCTTCAGCGCCGCCTGATAGCTCGCGCCGTCTCTGGCCTCTTCGTGCGTCAGGCCCACCTCGCCGGGCCCGGGCGGATTTCCCTTCCACATAAGGAAAAGTGCCAGCGTCTTGATCTCCTCCTGCAACTGTCCGATCTGGGCGGTGTGTTTCTTGAGTACAGCCGCTGCGCCCTTCGGGCGAGCCTGCTTGGTGGGCGCGCGCATTAGTGCTGTCGCTTTCCGTAATGGAGCTGACCTGCCGTGACGGTGACGATCTGCGCGTTGCTGACGGTGCCGAGATCCTTTCCGCTCAGAAACGCCAGCACGGCGGCCTGGTCGGCGAATTCCGCCGCGTCCGAGATGTGTTCACTCCACTTGAGTTGCGTGCCGCCGTTGAACGTGCAGACGTAGCTGCGGACGCCGCCGCGATCTGTGTAGGCGATGACTGCCATGTGATTACCGCTCCTTTTGTTTCGATGATTGCGCCTCTAGGCGCGTGACGAGGGCTTCAGCGTCAGCAAGTCGCTGCGCCAGTTCGCCCACTTTCAGGGTTGCTACAAAAGCGTTGACCAGCACGCTGACTTCGCGCGCTACCTTCGCGTCCATCGCGCCCTCCCACACGGCCCGCATCGCGGCACTCGCCAGGGTTTGCGCGTCGGCGATGGTCTGCGGGGCGCCCGGCAGGGGCCACGGGGCCTCGGTCGGGGCCGGACGGCTGCGCGCAGCGGCGCTGCGTTCGGCGCCCAGCTTCGCTTGCGCCCGCAGCTGATTGGCGCGTGCGGGGTCGTGCGCGAGACAGCGCGGGCCGTCCGGTGTGGCCACGATTTGGCGAATGGCACGGCACGGCGTCCCCGCTTTGGTCAGGGCTTCACACTGCATGCGAATGTCCTCGTATCGGTTTTGGCCTGCGGATAGCCTCGTGGGCTTCCAGAGGGTTCAGCCTAGGAGCGTCCCAGGGTCGCCCTTGGGCAAACTGAGGGCTGGCGGTCCTTTTCTAGGGGTCCCTGTGATCTGTTCGGCTCGTACGAAACGCAAAGCCACGGTGCTTCGGTCTGCTGCGATTCACCCCCGGGACTACCCCCGCCCTCAGTCAGCGAGCAGGTCATCGGCGACGAGATCGCCCCAGCGTTCGACTTCGGTCGGCGGCGGCTCGCCCTCAATGTCACGCGCCACCATCCGCGCTGTGCCACCCTCTAACAGATGCGCTACGGGATCACGTGTGCCGACACGAACGGTGTCGGGGCTGAGGTAGGCGTATCCGTAGCGCGCCCCTTCCTGCGTCAGCGACGCCCACAACGCACCTGTCAGCATCAGCGGGCGAATGCTGTCGCGTCGTTCCATCGTGGCAGGGGTGAGCGGTGCCCACGCCTGGCCGCCGTAGCTGCCCAGCGTCTCGAATTGCAGATCGTTGTAGCGCCGAATGAGCGGCACCAACTTCGTGAGTTCGGGCCGCAAGTCGCGGAGCCGTTGCTGCACGAGGGTGAAGAACGGCGTTACGTTTTCGTAGAGTCGGACGTACTCAGTCACGGCGGTAACTCCTCAGAAAGGAAGGTCAGGCTCCTCGGTGGTACTGCTGTTTTTCCCTACTGCTGCAGGGGCACTACGTAGCCCCTTTGCAGTTGCAGCAGTTGCAGTAGGCGTTGCAGTTGAGCGTGCAGTACGCTCTGCAGTAGCGATTGCAGTTGCAGTAGGCACATACCCACCCCGTGAGCTCGGCTGCGTGACCCACTTCGCGCTCTTCAGCAGCTGCGCCCGCACCGCGTAGAAGGTGCGTTCGGCCAGCTTGCTCATCGTCAGCCACTGCCCGGCCGGGACGGGTGTACCTGTGTAGAGCTTGACCAGGGCTTTGATCGCCTTCCGCTGGGTGGCCGTCAACTGTTCGGGGTCCGGAACGCGGGGATCGTCAATCACCAGCGAATCACCCTCTTGTCGCAGTGTGAAAGTGAGCGGCTCGAAGTGCTCCCAGTCCCGCTGCTTCGAACACGTGAGCTCGCGCGTTTCCCCGTCGTCCCCGACTCCGAGGTGGAGCATCGTGTCGGCCGCGTTTCGCAGACTGCTGTGCCCGCGCTCCTGCTCGTCGCTCCGCCGACAGTGATGGTTGTAGCCCACCGTGGCCCCCGTGACCGCGCGCAGCGTGGCCGCCGTCGCGTTCGCCAGGCCAATGTCCTTCGAGCTATTCTCATCGCCGCCGGCGAGGTGGCGATTGAGCGTGTCGAGCCAGATCATGCCGGGCGCGGTGTCGCCCAGCTTGGCCCGCATGTCCGTCAACAACTGCTCGGCGGTCTTGGGCTCGCGGACGTTGACCGTGGCGCTAATGAAGTAGACGCCCGCCCGGCCGACGTAGCTCCGGGCTTTCTTCCACGCGCGCACGCGCCGCTTGAAGCCGCTCCACCCTTCGGCGCCGATGTAGACCACCGGGGCTTGCTTCACCGGGCGCCCGCGCCACGGCGTGCCCGTCGCGACGCAGAGCGCCCAATCGAGGGCGAGGAACGTCTTGCCGCCTTCGGATTCGCCGTAGAGCACCGCGTAGCTGTCGGTGGGCAAGATGCCCTCGACCAGCCACTCGGGCTCGGCGGTGTTTTCAATTTCCACGTCATCGAGGAGTTGAAACGTCGCGCCCGGCGCCGCGTCCTCCTCGACCGACGTCGCGAGCTTCCGCTGGCGCCGCTGATATTCCGCCGCCGTCACGTCGAGCGCCCAATTGATACTCCGCGCCAGATAGGAGCGATGCTTGTCCCACTTCTCGCGATACCGGGTGCTGGTCCGCGCGATGCGCTCAAGCGCCTCGCCGTCCGCGAGCCCGAGGGCCAGGTACCGGAACAGGGCGGCGTCGGCCTCGGAAGCCGAGCCGTATACCGTATCGTACCCGTCTTGCTCTTTGGGCTCGCCGTACATCAGCCCGTGGAGCCGACGCGCTTCGTCGGGCTTAAGAATGTCGCGGTACAGCCCGCGCAGCGCAGTCGCGGCGAACGTCTCGGGCGATGCCTGCACGGGTTTGCTTGTCCTCATGTCAATCAGGGGACTCATACGATCAACTCCGATGTTGGGTGAAGCAGCGCCCAGGCGCGGACCCGGACTACGAGTCGGCCCCGCGACTCCGGCTCCCTTTCGAGGGGGAGGGTCCCCAGCCATCCGCGCCGGGCTGCTATGTATTACGAAACGTCGAAGGTCTGTTCTGCGACTTTGGTCTGCTGGTGAATGCGGTCGATGGCATTCCACTTCGCGGCTTCGTCGGCGAGGGCGTTCAACGCCACGGGCAGCACGATGCTCCGGACGTAGCTCGAGATCGACATACCAACGCGCTGGGCGGCCCGTTGGATCGTGCGTACCTCCGGCGCAGACGCGTGAATGTTCATCTGGGTTGCTGACCCCGGCCCGATCTGCCGTGGGCGACCCAGCTTCTTCCGGCGTGTTGCCATTAATTCCTCCCACCGTTTTCAATGAAGGCCAGCACGGCGGCGTAGTGAAAGCGCACGGTGCGATGCCCGAGTTTGAGCCTTGGAATGTTTGAGGCGAGCACGGCCTTGCGCGTCATTTGCAACCACTCGCCTACTTGCGCGGCCGTTAGCACCGCCTGCGGCTGGGGCACAACGGAAAACCGCTCGTCGCTTGGCAAGAAGTGTTTGCTGCCGTCGTTGAGCGTGACATTGCGCCCGTAGCGCGGGCTGCCGGGCTTACCCGGTTTTACCAGTGCGAGGGTGCTTGCCGCATCGGGACGCATAAGGCCTCATCGTTTCCAAGGGACAAAAAACAAAAATCCCCGCTCACGAAGTACTTGAGCGGGGCATGGCCAGCATTTCTGTTGCCGCCACCGGGCAACCGTCGAACGCATAACTATACACTCGCCCGTATGGAAATACAAGTCCCAAAAGTCGCCGACTACTCTCCGATTTCTGTTTGCCGTTGGTTTGCCGCTGGGAGGTTTCTTGTGCTACGCGGTGGGACTCCATGGAGCACGAAGGGGCACCGTGGTACTCCGGTGCCCCTTGGCGGTGGGCGGTTGCAAACCAGGTGCTCTCCCAGCTGAGCTACCGCCCCGAACGGCGTAATCGTAGGCAGTGGCGTGAGCGGATGCAACCATATCGCGCTCGCTGGTGCGTCGCGCCGACCGCCTGTATCATCCCGCAGGGCGTTCCTTGTTCACCCTCGACGCGAGGAGCAGTCCATGCGGAAACCCCTCCTGACGCTGGCGCTGGCGGCCCTCGCGGCCCCGCTGACGGCCCAGACCGCCGACGAGATCATCGCCAAGTATCTCACGAACGTCGGCGGAATGGACAAGATCCAGGCCGTGACGACGCTGCGGCGCACGGGGAAGGTCGTCCTCGGCGGCGGCTTCGAGGCGGGGGTCATAGAGGAGAGCAAGCGTCCGAACAAGCTTCGGCAGGAGTTCGTATTCCAAGGCATGACCGGCGTCAACGCCTACGATGGCAAGACGGGATGGAAGATCGAGCCGTGGCAGGGGAAGAAAGACCCCGAGGCGCTGAGCGAAGAGGAGATGAAACAGATCGTGGAGGACGCCGACTTCGACGAAGCCCTCGTCAATTACCGCCAGAAGGGAAACAAGGTCGAGTTCGCCGGCACGGAGCAAGTCGAAGGCACGGACGTCTACAAGCTCAAGGTGACGCTCGCGAGCGGCGACCTCCGATACTACTACATGGACACAGACTATTACGTGCCGATCAAGATCGACATCAAGCGGATGATCCGCGGCGCCGAGCAGGAATTCGAGACGACGCTCGGTGACTACAAGGCGGTGGCGGGCTGGTACCTGCCGTATTCCATCGAGACGACGCGTAAGGGCAGCGAAGACACCCAGAAGATCACGTTCGACAAAATCGAGGCCAACGTCCCGGTCGACGACGGCCGCTTCGCCAAGCCGGGGAGGAATTAACTCATGACCGCCCGGTGGCTGCCTATCATGCTGCTCGCGGGACACGCGAGCGCACAAACGCCCGTGAAGGTGGATTCGGAAACCATCTCCGGTCTCGGCGCGCGGAACATCGGCTCGGCGGCGATGAGCGGCCGGATAGCAGCGGTCGCCGCCGTGCAGGAAGGGCCCCGACTCACCGTCTATGTCGGCGCGGCGAGCGGCGGCGTGTGGAAGTCGGTCAATGGCGGCACGACCTTCAAGCCGGTGTTCGACAAGCAGCCCGTCCAGTCCATCGGCGCCATCACGATCGATCCGAAAAACCCGAAAGTGATCTGGGTCGGCACCGGGGAAGCGTGGACGCGCAACAGCGTCTCGATCGGCGACGGCATCTACAAGTCGGTGGACGGCGGCGACAACTGGGTGAATGTCGGGCTCCCGGAGTCCGAGCGGATCGCCAAGATCCTGGTGGACCCGACCGAGTCCAACACCGTCTACGCGTGCGTGCCCGGAAAGCTCTGGAGCGACAGCGACCAGCGCGGCCTCTACAAGACGACCGACGGAGGCAAGGCCTGGGTGAAGGTGTTGAAGGGTGCCAACGCGTCCACCGGATGTTCGATGGCCTCGCTCGATCCGCAGAACCCCAAGACGATCTACGCTGGGATGTGGGACTTCCGCCGGCAAGGGTGGACGTTCCGCTCCGGGGGCAACGGTCCCGACGCTCCCAGCGGCTCCGGCCTCTTCAAGAGCAGCGACGGCGGCGCGTCGTGGACGGAATTGGACGCGAACGGCGCGAAGGGCTTACCGGCGAAGCCGTGGGGGCGGGTCGCGGTCACGGTGGCACCGTCCAAGCCCAACGTGGTGTATGCGTTTATCGAAGCCGCGGTGCCCAAGAACGGCCTGTATCGCTCGGACGACGGCGGCAAAACCTGGGAGGCGCGCGATCGCAGCCAGCTCATGATCTGGCGGCCGTTTTATTTCGCGAACCTGATCGTCGACCCGAAAAACGAGAACCGGCTCTACAAGCCAGACCTGTCGTTGATCGTCAGCACCGATGGCGGCGCGAGTTTCAGCAACATCGGGGGCGGCGCCCACGGCGACTTCCACGACGTGTGGATCGACCCCGTGAACACCGACCACCTGATCACCGGCGACGACGGCGGCCTGTGGTACTCCTACGACGCCGGCAACAAATGGTGGAAGGCCGAGAACCTGCCTGTTTCCCAGTTCTACCACGTCAGCGTCGACCTGGACCGGCCGTACCACGTGTATGGAGGATTGCAGGACAACAGCTCGTGGGTGGGCGAGTCCGAGTACCCGGGCGGCATCACCAACAGTCGCTGGGAAAACATGTACGGCGGTGACGGTTTCTGGATGTTCATCGATCCCGCCGATCCCGATTACCTCTACGCGGAATCCCAGGGGGGCGAAATCGGGCGGGTGAATCGCCGGACCCACGAGACCCGCAACGTCAAGCCGCTCCCCCGCTACCGCGAGGGTAAGCTGCGCTACAACTGGAACACGCCCATTCACGTGAGCGCAACGCGCAAGGGCACGATCTACATCGGCGCGCAATTCCTGTTTCGCTCGCGCGACTTCGGGCAGACGTGGGATCGCATCTCGCCCGACCTCACCACCAATGATCCGGCGAAGCAGCAACAGGAGCAGTCCGGCGGCGTGACCGTGGACAACTCCTCGGCGGAAACGCACACCACGATCTTCGCGATCGCCGAATCACCGAAGAATCCCAATGTCGTCTGGGTCGGCACCGACGACGGCAACCTGCAGCTCACGCGGGACGGCGGCAAGACGTGGACGAACGTGGCGCGGGGTATCAAGG
>Ga0075434_100003338_pt1 | contig 14364 bp, 20 predicted proteins | sample RhiMethybrSRZTD3_FD_75298 | JGI IMG/M metagenome (GOLD analysis project Ga0075434, IMG submission 75298) | Populus rhizosphere microbial communities from Tennessee, USA - Rhizosphere MetaG P. TD hybrid SRZTD3 | ecosystem: Host-associated > Plants > Roots > Rhizosphere > Soil | place: USA... | reverse complement strand
TTCAAGTGTATGCACCGATACTCCGAGAAGTTTCACGAACGGACGGACACGCGCCGCGGGGAGGCCAATGGACGGAAGGTGGACACCGTCAACACCCGAACCTAGCGCAACGTCGAGACGGTCGTTAACGAGGACTCGCGTGCTTGTACCGGATGCTAGATCTCTAACCCCGCACACGAGGTCGAACAGTTGCCTGCCGGGCAGATCCTTTTCGCGGATCTGGATCATGTCGACGTGGTCTCGAATGGCACGCTCCGCCGAAGCCAGAACATCGCCCTGGCTGCGGTCCGTAACGTAGTAGCGAATCATTATTCTGCGGTGGAACGATTGACGATCTTCAGTGATTTCCAGAAGACTGCCAGTTCGAGAAAACCGAGCAGAACGTCAATGACGCCGAGCCCGGATACCGCGCCGCGCACAAAGTTATTCAGGACAAAATTTCGGAGTGAAAACGAGTAGGTGAGCAGTACGTTCGTTTCCCAGAGCGTGGACCACGGCACGAAGATAAGGAAAAGCCCAATCTCGAAGCAAAAAAGAATGAAGGCGACGGCGAGGAGACGATTCATCTTCATAAAGAAGCCAGGAGCCAGAAGTCAGAAGCCAGAATAGAAAACTGCTTCATTCTGGCTTCTGGCTCCTGGCTTCTGTGGCTTCCGGTTATTGCGCAGCAGACTTGACTTCCTTGATTCGGGCAGCTTTGCCACGAAGTTCGCGGATGTAGTACAGCTTGGCGCGGCGGACGCGTCCAGTGCGGACGACCTCGACCTTGTCGAGGACCTTCGAATGGAGGGGAAAGATTCTTTCCACACCATGTCCGAAGGAAATCTTACGAACCGTGAAGGTCGTTCTGGCGCCGCCATGCTTGAGTCCGATGCAGATGCCTTCGAAGACCTGGATGCGCTCTTTGTCGCCTTCCTTGATCTTCACGTGGACTTTCACGGTGTCACCCGGCTTGAAGTCCGGAATGTCCGTTCGCAGCTGCTGCTTTTCAACAGTATCTATTAAGTTCATAAGTTCTCCAGTAAATCCGGCCTGTTCTTCTGCGTCTTCTTCAGCGCCGCTTCGTGACGCCACTGACGGATGGCTTCATGATCTCCTGAAATCAGCACCTCAGGTACCTTCCATCCGCGGAATTCTACGGGCCGGGTGTAATGCGGATGTTCCACCAATTGCGTGGCCGCCGCCGGATCCGAAAACGAATCCCGTAAGATTGATTCTTCCTTGCCGACGACTCCCGGTACATACCGAGTGACCGCATCGACAACCATTGCTGCGGCGATTTCACCTCCGGAGAGGATGAAATCGCCTACGGAAATCTCCGCAGTGGCGAGGTGTTCGGCCACGCGCTCGTCGATGCCCTCGTACCGGCCGCAGATCAGGATCACCTGTTCCGCTTTCGACAGTCTCAGCGCTTCAGCCTGATTGAACCGCCGGCCCGCCGCGCTGAGCACAACAACCTCGGCTTCATCCGCCTGCCGAACCGCTTCAACTAACTTGAAAATCGGTTCGGGCTTGAAAACCATCCCTTCGCCGCCGCCAAATGGCCTGTCATCGACGGTGCGATGCCGATCCGAAGTGAAATCTCGCAGATCGTGGATCCGCGTTTCCACGAGTCCCTTTTCATGGCCCCGCCGGATCATTCCAAAATCGAACGGACCTTTGAAGAAATCGGGGAAAATTGTGATCACGTCAAATGTGATCACTTTTTTAGCGTCGGGCCCACCGGCCAGCTTCTTTCGGTACACCGCTCCGCGGCCTTCTTGACTGGCATTGGCCGGTCCTCCCCACGCTACTTGTTTAACCCTCTTAGATCTTCGGGCAGATCGACTTCGATTCGTTTTTGATCGAGATCGATCTTTTTCAGATATTCCTGCGCGAACGGAATCAGCGTTTCTTCGTTCTCGCTGTCGACCTTCAGTACTTCCGATCCACCGAAATCGAGCACGTCGGTGATGGTTCCGAGGCACTCGCCGCTCACTGCAAAAACACGGCAGCCTTTCAACTGAAACGTGTAGAACCAGCCTGCTTCGAGAGGACTGAGCTGGTCGATTGCGATTTTGATTTCAGCGCCGACTAATTGTTCAGCTTCTGAAATGTGATCGATCCCGCGAAACTTAACGACGCAGTTTCCGTGCTGCCTTCGGAAGAATTCGACTTCCGTTTCGCGTTCGCCGGTGCCGGCCAGTGTAAGGCGGCGCCCGGGCTCGAAGAGTCGATCATCTTCGAGCGTCAGTTCGATTCTTACGGCACCGTTCAAACCCTGAGTTTTCGTGATTCGAGCGATCGAAATGAAAGAGTCTTCCGATTGAGCGATGAAGCTACTCCAGTATTTCGAGCGTAAACCGCTTCTTCAGTTTCATTCCTGCGGCGCTGAGGATGGTCCGAATTGATCTTGCGGTTCTGCCTTGCTTCCCGATGACTTTGCCGAGATCGCTTTGGGCAACTCTCAACTCGAGAACTGTCGTTTGTTCACCTTCAATCGGCCGAACAGAAACCTGGTCAGGATTATCCACTAGAGCTTTCGCGATCTGCTCGATGAGCTCCTTCATAGCTACCCCCAGAATCAACTTTGCGCATTGGCTGCAAGACTTCCACTACGAATGAGTATGAATCCGTGATTGGGGTACGAAGAGCTTACTTACTTTACGATTTCTTTCTTGCGCAGGATGCTTTCAACCGTTTCAGACGGTTGCGCACCCTTGGATAGCCAATATTGCGCACGCTCCGAGTTGATCTCCATCTGCACGGGACTCGCGATCGGATTGTATTGGCCTAACACCTCCAGAAAACGGCCGTTTCGTGCACGGCGTTTGTCGATAACGACAATCCGGTAATAAGGCCGTTTTTTCGACCCTATTCGGGTCAGACGCATTGTTACCAAACGGTTAGCCTCCTCGATATATAGAAAACCTACGAATTATACAGTAAGCTGCGGGCTTTATGCCCGCGTTTTGATTGAATTGCGCCCGCGAGCCTAAAACCCGCGCTACATCGGCATTTCCGGCAGCTTCATTCCCCTGAGCCGCTTTCCAAAAAATGAATTCTTCATTCCTTTCATCATCTTACGTGTTTGAGCGTATTGCTTCAAAAGCTGATTCACCTGCTGGACGCTGGTCCCGCTTCCCTTGGCGATTCGCTTTCGCCGGCTGCCGTTAATAATTTTGTCGTTCCGCCGCTCTTTCGGCGTCATGGAGTTGATGATCGCCTCGACTCGAGCGAGTTCGTTCTCATCCACCTTCACCTTCGACATGTCTTTGAAAGGGCCCACACTCGGCAGCATGCTCAGGATCTGCTCGAGCGATCCGATTTTCCGCACCTGTTTCAACTGGTCGCGGAAATCTTCGAGGGTGAAGCCGTCAGAAAACATTTTCTCCTGAAGTTCAGCGGCTTTCTTTTTGTCGACGATCTCTTCAGCCTTTTCGATAAGCGACATAATGTCGCCCATGCCCATGATGCGCGACACGAGCCGGTCCGGATGAAACAGTTCGAGCGCGTCGTATTTCTCTCCCGTGCCGACAAACTTTACAGGCTGACCGGTGACCTGCTTGATCGACAGCGCTGCGCCTCCGCGCGCATCGCCATCCATTTTCGTCAGGATGAATCCATTGAAGCCGAGCTGCTCGTGAAATTGATGCGCGCTCTTGACCGCATCCTGACCAAGCATCGCGTCCGCAACGAACAGAATTTCATTCGGCCGGATGGTTTCCTTGATCTGCGTGAGTTCCTTCATCAACGCTTCATCGATGTGAAGACGACCGGCCGTGTCGATGATCAAAACGTCGTGCGCGGTGTTGCGTGCTTCGCGAAGCGCGCCCTGGCAAAGTTCGAGCGGCTTTTCGCCGGGATTGCCCTCCCACAATTTGACGTTGATATCCTTCGCGATCACCTTGAGCTGGTCACGCGCGGCAGGCCGATAAACGTCGACTGAAACAAGCATGGGACGATGCCCATTCTTGACGAGCCACTTCGCGAGTTTGCCCGACGATGTCGTCTTACCCGAACCCTGCAGACCGATGAGCATGATCACCGTCGGCGGCTGCGAAGCGAAATTGACGCGGACATTCTCGCCACCCAGAATTTCGACGAGCTCATCGCGAACGATCTTCACCACCTGCTGGCCGGGGCTCAGGCTCTGCAAGACTTCCTGCCCCAGCGCTTTCGCTTTGACGGTTTCGGTGAACTGCTTCACCACCTTGAAATTCACATCCGCCTCGAGAAAGGCAATCCGGATTTCCTTTAGTGCCTCCTCGATGTGTTGTTCTGACAGGCGGCCTTCGCCGCGAAGGTTCTTGAAAACGCGTTGTAGTTTTTCAGATAGGGTCTCAAACATATGTTTTCATTATAAATCGGCGGAATCTGCGTAATCCGCGGCTATTTTTTATGAATTCGCTCGATACGGCGGGCTTTTCCCGTCGCGGAGTCCACGTCAATAAAAACCGCGTTGAGCCGTGCATCCTGTGACGCGGACTCAAATTTGTCGGGAATAGAAGTGAGGAATCGCTTGATAACGTCTTCCTTAATCACGCCGATCACGGAATAGAACGGCCCCGCCATTCCGACATCAGTGAGATACGCCGTGCCGGACGGCAGGATCACCTCGTCTGCTGTCGGTATATGCGTATGTGTGCCCACAACCGCTGAAACCCGCCCGTCGAGATACCATCCCATCGCCGCCTTCTCCGAAGTGGCCTCACCGTGCATGTCGACGAAAATCACTTTGATGTGCTTCGGTAGTTTTGCCAGTTCCGAGTCGGCAACGCGAAAAGGATCGTCCGTGGCAGGCATGAACACACGGCCCTGCAAATTGATCACGGCGGCTTCTTCGCCCGATCGGGTAGTCAAGACTGTGACCCCTCGGCCCGGTGTTTCCGGCGGATAATTCGCAGGCCGCAGCAGCCGCGAATTTTTGGCCAGATACGGCATGATGTCTTTCTTGTCCCATATATGATTCCCGGACGTGAGGACATCGATTCCCCAATCGAAGAATTCATCCGCAAGCCTGGGCGTGACGCCGAACCCTCCCGCCGCATTCTCGCAATTCAGAATCGTGAGATCGATCTGGAGGTCTTCCTGGAGTGGCTTGAGATGCTGGCGGACGATCGCACAGCCGGCTTTGCCGACCGTGTCGCCGATAAACAGAATTTTCATGGGGAAAAGTAAAAACCCCGCAACAGGCGTGTGGCTCACCTTATTTGAACCTGTTTACACAGGTGGGCGCCCTAGCCGCGCTTTAGGGGACCTGCGAACCCCGGAGGGTGAGGCCCACACACCACGCGATCAATCGGACTCCCTATCAAATAAGCATTGGTTCAAAATTAGTGGAACCATCACGCTCTCTGCAGGGCCCCCCGATCATAGCATGGTTTCATTTTTTCAAAACTTGATCGAGGGCGCGGATGCATTCTTCCGCTCGGCGGTCATATTTACCCTTGAGTTCGCCGTAATCCTGTGCAAGGTGGAGGGCGGTAAGGATCGCAACTTTCAAAGAGTCGGCGGTGTTGGCGCCCGCGGCAATCTCGCGCATCTTTGCGTCGACTTCTTCGGCCAGCTTCCGGACTTCCGCTTCTTCGACGTGCGTTTTTAAAACGAGCGAATATTTCTGGTCGTAGATTTCGATCTGGATTGTTCGCAGCTTCGCTTTAGACAAATGTTTCCTCGTTCAGCTCCGATAAATTTCCCAGCAAGGACTCGACCTTATTCTTCACCAGATCTCGCTCACGCCTCAACTGTTCGATTTCCCGTTCGAGATTCTTTATCTGGCTTCGCGCGTTCAGAAGTTCCTTCTCCGCTTTTTCCTTCTCCTGCCGCGTCGTCTTTACAAGTTCAATCGCGTGCATGATGCGCGTTTCGAGTTCCGAAAATTTGTCAGTAGCAGCAGGCATGTTATTTCCTTTGTTCCATACCCTTAGCTGCCAGGGCCCGGAGAACACCGTTGTGGAGTTCCTCGACCTCGGCATCGGTTAAAGTACGTTCGTTCGATTGATACCACAGTGAAATCGCCAAGCTGTATTTCGATTCGGGAAACGGACCGCTTTCCACACGGTCGAAGGGCTCGATCTTCACCAGTTCCTTCGGCCGGGGTATAGCTGCCAAAACTTCCACGTAAGTTACGCTTTTGTTCACCAGCAACGACAGATCGCGCCTTATCGATGGAAATCGCGGGATGGGTTGGATCTGGCGCTGCGGCCGCGACCGAAGGATTAGATCGACGCTAAGTTCTGCGAGATAGACGCGCTGGCGCAATTTGAATTCTTCCACGTACTGCGGATGCAACTCACCGAACAGAACCGTGTCGCCGACGCGTGCGAACCGTCCGGGATGATAGTACGTCGCCGGCTTTTCGCTGGTGAAGCCGCCATCCGCATCGAAAGTCTGAAGGACATCTTCGACGTCCCCCTTGAGATCATAAAAATTGAATGACCGCTCCGATTCGTGCACGGATTTTGGCCGAAGCATGCCCGTCGCAGCCAGAATGAGCCACCGGCGTTCGCCGCCGTTGCGGTAGACCTTGCCGAGTTCGTAGAACTGCAGGTCCCGCATTCCTCGATTGAGATTCCATTGAAGCGATCTGAGCATGCTCGAGACCAGAGAAGTCCGCAAAATCGATTGGTCTTCAGCCATCGGATTGAGCAGCTTCACCGGCTCGATATCCGGCCGGAAGCGACGCTCCGTATGTTCATCGCTGAGCGCCATCGTGATGATTTCGGAGTAGCCCTGAGCAGCGACACGATTTCTCAAAAGACGCTCTTCGGGTTCAAATGGAAGACTGGCGCCATAGCCCGCGTAGGGCGGAAGCGTGGCCGGAAACTTGTCGAAACCGTGGTGGCGCGCAATCTCATCCAGAAGATCTTCTTCCAGCGCGATGTCGATTCGATAAGACGGAACTTCAATAGACCAACCGTCCGTTGTGGCGGTGTACTTAAAACCAAGCCGCTGAAAAATCCGTTCGACGACTGCGTCTTGAACAGCGCCTCCAAGAAAACTCTGAATGCGATTTCGCCGGAGCTGTACGACCGCCGGCTTTCGCTTGCCTGGATAAATATCGATAACGCCGCGACACACCGTTCCGCCCGCGACCAGCTGAATCAATGAAGCCGCGCGATCGCATGCGAAACGCGCCATCTCGATGTCAGCGCCGCGCTCGAAGCGATAGGACGCCTCGCTGGTCAGGCCGAGCGCACGCGACGTCTTCCGAATTGAAAACGGATTAAAGTTTGCGCTCTCGAGCAAGACCTTTGTCGTGTCAGCGGAAATTTCCGTCGGAGCTCCGCCCATGACACCGGCGACAGCAACGCTGTGTTCGGCATCCGCAATCATCAGCATCGATGGATCCAGATTCCGCTCGACACCATCAAGTGTCGTCATCTTTTCGCCGGGACGCGCACGCCTCACGATGATCTTCCGCTTCACGAGCCTGTCCGCATCGAATGCGTGTAGCGGTTGGCTCAGTTCCAGCATGACGTAATTCGTCACGTCGGCGACGTTGTTGATCGATCGGACACCAAGCGCTTCCAAACGATTCTTCAGCCAATCCGGCGAAGGGCCGATCTTCACGCCTTCAATGTAGCGGCCGCAGTACCGGCCACATTGTTCCGGATCTTCGATGGAAATCGAGAACACGTCAGCAGCAGGCTTAACGCCTTCACGCATTTCGAACTTCGGCATCCGCAGCGACACGCCGTAGATCGCTCCAACTTCGCGCGCTACGCCGACGTGTCCAAGACAATCCGGCCGATTGGTAGCAATGTCGAGCTCGTAAATGAAATCGTCGCCGGCTTTGTCGAGCGCATCGACTGCCAGGCCGACGCCCGTGAGACGGCTGCGCAGCTGTTCCGGACTTTCCGGGACATCGACGAATTCATTGAGCCAGTTGAGACTGATCTTCATATTCTTGAACGCGGGCTGAAGCCGCGCGACTACGTGCCTGCCGAAACGTTGTTGCTAACCTCGTAGGCGCGGGCTTTAGCCCGCGTTTAGTTCTAAAACTGCTCCAGAAACCTCATGTCGTTCTGGATGTACAACTGGAGGTCGTTGATGTTGTATTTCAACATCGCATAGCGTTCGATACCACCGCCGAACGCAAATCCTGTGTACTTGTCTGTGTCGTAATTCACGGCCTTGAAGACGTTCGGATGAACCATTCCGGAACCCATGACTTCGATCCAACCGCTACCCTTGCACACACGGCAACCTGCCGCGCCGCAAAATACGCAGGACACGTCGACTTCGGCGCCGGGTTCAACGAACGGGAAAAAACTTGGGCGCAGGCGCGTCTTCGTTGTTTCACCGAAAAATTGTTTATGGAAACGCTCCAGCGTACCTTTCAGATCTGCGAACGTAATTCCTTCATCGACCACGAGTGCTTCCACCTGATGAAACATCGGCAGATGCGTTGGATCCATGGCATCGCGCCGGAACACGCGGCCTGGACAAATGATGCGAACCGGCGGTTTCATTTTCTGCATCGTGCGAATCTGCACGGGCGATGTGTGCGTCCGAAGAAGCTGATCATCGCTGATGTAGAACGTGTCGCGCGGGTCTCGAGCCGGATGGCTTGCGGGAATATTCAGGGCATCGAAGTTATTAAAGGTACTTTCAACCTCGGGCCCATCCTCAACCGTGTAGCCCATCGAGATGAAAATGTCTTCGATTTCCTTCCGAACGATCGTCAACGGATGCCGGTGTCCGATCCTCCTATGATTTCCCGGCAGCGTGATGTCGACGGCTTCGCGCTGTAACGCGCTGGTCTTCTCGCGTTCCTGAATCGTCGTCTCGAGGGTGGCGAGTGCCGACTCGATTTTGCCCTTCAGTTGGTTTGCAGACTTGCCGAATTCTGCGCGCTCATTCGACGGCAGATCTTTGAGGTTCTGAAGCTGCGTCGTGAGAATTCCGGACTTGCGGGAAAGATATCGATTTCGGATTTCTTCTAAAGACCGCGGATCGGAGACAGCACCGCACTCGCGATCAAATTGTTCCTCGATCGCTCGAAGCTGCTCGATCCCGGTCTTTGAAGACATTCCGTAAATCCCATGGGCTTATTGCGCGATTACTGTTTGACAGCCGCTTTTGCCGTTTCCGCCAGGCGAGTGAACGCGGCCGGATCCTGGACGGCAATATCCGCCAGGACCTTTCGATCCATTTCGACTCCGGACTTCTTCAATCCGGAAATGAATTGGTTGTAGTTCAATCCATTCAAGCGCGCCGCGGCGCCGATGCGGACGATCCACAGGCGGCGGAAGTCACGCTTTCGCACCTTGCGATCGCGATAGGCATATACGAGCGCCTTCTCGACGGATTCTTTAGCGAACTTATACAGCTTGCTCTTGTTGAGGTAATAACCCTTCGCCAGTGTGAGCAGCTTTTTGCGGCGATTGTGGCGTTTTGTTCCGCGTTTTACTCGAGGCACGATATCTCCTATTAATAAATCCCTCTCCCTTTGGGAGAGGGTTGGGTGAGGGTCGAAATTGCGATGCCAATCCGACCTTCAGGCATACGGCAACATGCGCTTGATCTTCGGCGTATCTGCAGCCGACGCGATTGTTGCCTTGCTCAGTTTTCTTTTCGTCCCCGACGCTTTCTTCGTAAGAATGTGACGAGCGAAGGCGTGATGGCGCTTAACTTTGCCGGTTGCTGTAATCTTGAAGCGCTTTGCAGCGCCTTTATGCGTTTTTAGTTTCATGACTTCTTACGCTCTTGACGGCTCCTTCGGTCTTTTCCGACTTCTTCGGAGCCCCTTCCTGTTTTTTCGGAGAGAAGATTGCGATCAAATTCGGACCTTCCATTTTCGGCCGCGCTTCAATAGCACCGATCTCCGCTAACTCTTCCACCAACCGATCCAGAAGCGCGCGGCCGATGCTCTGGTGAACGATCTCGCGTCCTCTGAAAAAAACCACTGCTTTGACTTTGTCACCTTGTTTCAGGAATCGCACGATGTGATTCTTCTTGAAGTCGTAATCGTGCTCGTCGGTGTTGGGTCGAAACTTCACTTCCTTGACGGTGATGTTCTTTTGGTGCTTCTTGGCTTCGTGAAGTTTTTTGTTCAGCTGATAAAGGTATTTGCCATAGTCCATGATTCTGCAAACCGGCGGGACTGCAGTCGGCGCTACCTCCACCAGATCCAGGCCCCGCTCTTCGGCGATCTTCAACGCGGCTTGCGGCGCCATGATTCCGAGCTGCTCATTGTCGTCAGCGATGACGCGGACCTCGCGAGCTCGGATTCGGTGGTTGACCCTTATGTTTTTATCGATGGTTTAAACCTCCTGAAACAGACGGCATGAGACAAACGCTTACCATAACAAAATACCGCTCCTTTTTGCAACGCGGCCAATTTCGGCACCCCACGTGCCAGTAGAGTGGCATGAGCATATATGACCGACTGACTCGATATCATGCGGAAAGCCGGCCGAGTTTTATATTGTTTACTGAATTCATCGCTTTTGTCGGCACGATGGCGACGATGGTCGGCATCAGCTTCTTGCGCGAACTACTTGGCTAAGTTACCCTAAGCCTCATGCGATATGCAGTCATCGAGACGCCGTTTGGCCCGCTAACGTTGGCTTCCACGGAAAAAGGCCTTGCCGCAGTGCATTTTGGAAACCGCGTTCCACCAGCCGGCGTTGTGGATAACGAATCGAACCGGATTTTTATCCAGCAGATCGATGAATACTTTCACGGTCAGCGACGGCAATTCGACTTTCCGCTCGATTTCTCCGGAACTCCCTTTCAAGTCGCTGTCTGGCGTGAACTGCTGAAAATTCCATTCGGGGAAACGCGGAGCTACGGCGAAATTGCCCGGAACCTGGGCAAGCCCGGCGCTTCGCGTGCGGTCGGTATGGCGAACCATGAGAATCACCTTGCGATCGTAATCCCCTGCCATCGTGTGCTGGGGCATGATGGCTCTCTTACTGGATACGCCGGCGGGACCCACCTCAAACAACAGCTGCTCTCGCTCGAAAGAACAACACCACTTTTCACTTAAATCCCTCTCCATCGAGAGAGGGAGGTCAGGATTTCATTCGACTACACTACAACTATGTCTAAGAACGAAAAACTCGATACGAAGCGACACTCGCTGGCTCACATTATGGCAGCGAGCATTCAGGACCTTTTTCCCGAAGCGAAGTTCGGCGTTGGCCCCGTCATCGAAGATGGCTTCTATTACGACGTGCATCTCGCCCGCCCATTGACGCCGGAGGATCTGGAAACCATCGGAAAAAAGATGCGCGACAAGGTGAAGCAGAACCTCCGCTTCGAGCGTTCCGAGATGCCCATTGACACTGCATCCGACGCATTCGGAAAAATGTCGCAGGACTTCAAGGTTGAATTGCTTCGCGACCTGAAAACGCGCGGCACGACGGCTGTGGCGGATCTCGGTGACTCGAACCTCGTCGGCAGCAATGTCACCGAAGTGAGCGTCTACAAGACGGGCAACTTTACCGACCTCTGCCGCGGCCCACACGTCGCTGCAACGAGTGAAATCGATCCGGAAAGCTTCCGCCTGACGCGTGTCTCCGGCGCGTACTGGCGCGGCAACCAGGAACGCGAGCAGATGCAGCGTGTATATGGCGTCGCATTCGACACGAAGAAGGAACTCGACGAGTATTTCGTGAGACTCGAAGAAGCGAAGAAACGCGATCATCGGAAGCTTGGCCGCGAGCTTGGTCTCTTCATGTTCCATCCATGGTCACCTGGCGCCGCTTTCTGGCTGCCCAAAGGCACGACGCTGTACAACACGCTTGCATCGTACATGCGCGAAGTTCTTTTCCCGGCCGGGTATGTTGAAGTCAAAACGCCATTGGTTTTCAACAAAGCGTTGTGGGAAACCTCGGGGCATTGGTCTCACTATCGCCAGAACATGTTCCTCATCGAATCGGAAGGCGAAGAAATGGGCGTTAAGGCGATGAACTGCCCGGGACACATGCTCGTGTTCGCCGGGGACATGAGAAGCTACCGCGATCTCCCCCTCCGACTCCACGAGCAGACGCCTCTTCACCGCAATGAAGCCTCGGGCGTCCTGTCAGGCCTGACGCGTGTGCGGCAATTTTCGCAGGACGATGCGCACTGCTTTGTCGCTCAGGAGCAGATCGGTGAAGAAGTCGAAAGGCTTCTGGGCTTGATTCAACGCGTCTATAAAGATTTCGGTCTTCAATTCGAGGCGAAGCTCTCCACGCGGCCGCCGGAGTTTCTCGGCGAAATCACGACGTGGGATTCAGCCGAGGCTCAGCTGAAGATGGCTCTCGAACGATCGGGTCAGGCATACACGTTGAACGAGGGCGACGGCGCGTTCTACGGGCCCAAGATCGATTTCGATGTCACCGACGCAATCGGCCGCAAATGGCAGTGCGCAACGATTCAGTTGGACTATCAGCTACCCGCGAGATTCAAGCTCACCTATGTGGGCGCGGACAACGGCGAGCATATGCCGGTTGTGATTCACCGCGCGATCTTCGGCAGTTTCGAGCGGTTTATTGCGATCATGATCGAGCATTATGCAGGCGCTTTTCCCGTGTGGCTCGCTCCAGTGCAGGCGGTGATGATTCCGATTGCGGACCGCCACGTTGAATACTGCAAGAAAGTCCAGCAGCGCCTGAATGCAGCGGGGCTGCGCGTCGATATCGATTCGAGCCTGGAACGTATGAACGCGAAGATTCGAAACGCCCAGCTCCAAAAAATTCCTTACATGCTGGTAGCCGGCGATCGGGAGATGGAGCAGAACGCGGTCGCAGTGCGGCTCCGGTCAGGCGAAGATCTCAAGACGAAACCCGTCGACGAATTCCTCGCCATGGCCCAAGCCGCAATTCAAGAAAGGAAGTAGCCGCGCGTTGCGCTAGGCGGCCCTGCCGCCCAGCCGGTGCAACGCGCGGCTCGCCTTCAGGGTGGTGTCGGCGATGCGCGCCGACACGTCCTGAAGGTTGTCGGCCACCGTATGCAAGGGGCCGACCATATTGCGCGTCACGTCCATGGCCTTGTCCGCCTGGCGGCTAAGCTTCATCGAGAGGAAGTAGAAGCCTGCCAGGATTGCGGTTTGAATCAGGACAGCCACGGCGGTCAGCGCAATGAAAACGGTCATCAGGTCTTGATTGAGCATGGCCTTACCTCGAGGCGATGTCTCCGCGGTCTAGCGATTCAAGCGATTCATTGAACTTCCGTTTTCCGGCTTCAATGGACTCGTTGATTCGCTGCCGGCCGATGCTCGCCACATTCCTGCCTCTCTCCATAACGTTCTTGACGGTGCTACTCACATCTTCCGTGATGTGCGTGTCCTGAACTTTCTTCTGAAACCTGGATCTCAGATCGTCGACCTTGTCGGATATCTCCGTACGCATTTCCTGCCCCGACTTCGGCGCGAACAACACGCCGACCGCAGCGCCGGCCAGCAGGTAGAACAATTTATTGTTGATGTTGATCGTCATTATGGTTGCTCCTTTCGTTACGCCGCCTGATCCACATCCATTTCACGGATCCGATCGTGGGTACGTTTTATTTCGGTGTACTGGTGCTTCACGACGGGCAGGACGTTCGGCTGAAGGTTCTGCTTGAGCACCCGTTCGTAGTTTTCGAGCGCCGCATCCTCACCTCGCTCGCACTCGGAGACGATGGCTTCGGTACCGCCGCCGGTAACGACAGACTTGATGTTGATCCATCCTCGGTGGAATGCGGCGGAGACGCTGCCGCCTTCTTTCGGGGTTCCACCGAGCTGCCGAACTTCCGATTGGAGCTCCGAAGCGAACTGTGCTCGCTGAAGCGAACATTGATTGAAGAACCTGCTGAGCTCTGGATCTTTCACGTGTTCGGCCGCGGTCAAAAACCCGTTTTCACCATCGCGGCACGTTTCGATCAGGTCATTGAGACACTCAATGAGTTCCTCGCGATTAACAGCCATGGTTACCCCCACGATCATTTTGTGCAATTGCCCTGCCAGTTCCATTCTCGCCGTTCCTCATTGAACACATGGTGATTAGGCGGAAGCACACGCGAGGCGTGGGTCTAGAGGCAGGAGGTTTTTCCCGCTGGAAGAACTATTGCAGGAAGTATTTGCTATGGAGGGATTATGGCAACCTGTGAAGTCTGTAACAACGAATACGACAAAACTTTTGAGGTTTCCATGGCCGGAACAACGCACACGTTCGACAGTTTCGAATGCGCCATATATGCGCTCGCACCGGTCTGCAATCATTGTTCATGCCGTATCATCGGCCACGGCGTTGAAGGAAAAACCGGCGCGCTGTTCTGTTGCGCCAACTGCGCAAAGATGGAAGGTGTAAGCGAAATACGGGATCGCGCTTCGTAACTTTTACGCCACAGTTTTGTTTGATCGTGACTTTTTCGCGCGGTGGCGTGTTTCGGCTGCGTCGACGGACAGGG
>Ga0075434_100003336_pt1 | contig 14366 bp, 8 predicted proteins | sample RhiMethybrSRZTD3_FD_75298 | JGI IMG/M metagenome (GOLD analysis project Ga0075434, IMG submission 75298) | Populus rhizosphere microbial communities from Tennessee, USA - Rhizosphere MetaG P. TD hybrid SRZTD3 | ecosystem: Host-associated > Plants > Roots > Rhizosphere > Soil | place: USA... | reverse complement strand
CCGGCTTCGGGCGCGGCAACAGCCAGGCGCCGAGCGCGGGCAAGAGCAGCATCGCGCCCAGCATGTTCACGAGGAACATGAAGGTCAGCATGAGCCCGACGTCCGCCTGGAACTGGAGTGGCGAGAACGCCCAGGTCGCGACGCCGATCGCGAGCGTGATTCCGGTGAAGAAGATCGCCGCGCCGGTCACGTGGAGCGCCGCCAGGTAGGCGTAGTGCACGTTGTGGCCGCGCTGCAGGTGCTCCTGCATGCGGCTGAAGAGGTAGATGCCGTAGTCAACGCCGATCCCGGCGCCGAGCGCGACCATCGGCAGTGTGTTGACCTTGAGCCCGATTCCGACCATGGTCATCACGGCGTAGACGAGGACCGACACGAGCGCGAGCGGCACGATCACCATCACCGTGCCGATGACCGAGCGGAAGTTCACGAGGCACATGATCGTCACGGCCGCAAACACCCAGCCTAGGATCACGAACTCCTTGGCCTTCACCTCCTCGTTCTGCGCCGCCATCACGCCGACGTTGCCGGTCGCGAGCCGGTATTTCACGTCCGGCGTCGGGTGCTTTTCGCGGTAGTCCTTGACCGCCGCGACCACGCGCTCGATGGTCTCGGCGCGGTGGTCGGCGAGGAACAGCATCACCGGCATCACGCTGCAGTCGCGATTGAGCAGGCCCGTGCTCGTCTCGATGTAGTTCTGCGCCTGCACCAGCTGCCGCTCGTCGCGCGGCAGGTTCCGCCACTTGAGGCTGCCCTCGCTCCAGCCGGCGCTCACGACCTTCGAGACGCCCGCGAGCGACATGACGTCGCGCACCCCCTCGACGTTCGCCATGTGCCAGGCGAATCGGTCGATCGCGTCGATGACCGGGAAATGGATACAACCGTCGGGCTTCGTCTCGACGATGACGTTGATGATGTCGGTGCCGATCGAGAAGCGACGGCTGATGAGCTCGCTGTCCTGGTTGTAGCGTGAGTCGGGCCGGAGCTCCGGCACGCCCGCCTGCGTGTCGCCGATCGGCGTCTTGCGGCCCTCGATGGCGCCGAGGACGCCGAGCGCGAACGCTGCGCCGATGATCACCGCGGCGGGGCCCCGGTGCGTGATGCGCGAAAGCCACTCCCAGAACTTCTTGAGCGCGTCCTGGCGGCGCTCGACGCGGCTCCTGAACCTGCCCGACATCGGCACGAACGAGACGAGGACCGGCAGCAGGATGAGGTCGGTCAGGATGATGACGCCGATGCCGAGGCTCGCGGTGACCGCCATTTCGCGGATCACCTGCACCGGGATCAGGAGGATGGTGATGAAGCCGACGAGGTTCGCGAGGAGCGCGACGATCGCCGGCAGGAACAGCAGCCGGAACGTGCGCCGCGCCGCCTCGTTGCTGTCCGCGCCGCTCATCGCGGCATCGCTCACGGCGCTGATCTTCTGCACGCCGTGGCTCGTGCCAATGGCGAAGATGATGAACGGGACGAGGATGCCGAGCGGGTCGACGCCGTAGCCGAGCAGGACGAGGAGTCCCAGCATCCAGACCATGGCGACCAGGGACGAGACGACCGGCACCAGCGCGATCCGGAACGACTGGATGTACACCCACACGAACAGCAGCGTCAGCGCGACCGTGACGACCGCGAAGGTGACGACCGAGAGCGCGCCGTCGGCCACGTCGCCGACGACCTTGGCGAAGCCGATCATGTGCACGGACACCGGCGCCTGGACCGAGACGCCGATCCGCTCGCTCTCGATCCGCGCCCGCACCTTGCGCTCGAGCTCGCGGGAGATCTCGATGTAGTCGACGGGCTTCCCGGTCTCCGGGTCGGCATCGAGGAGCTGCGCGCTCACCATCGCGCCCGAGAAGTCGTTCGCGACGAGCCGGCCGACGATGCCGGCCTTCAGGATGTTCTCGCGCACGCGCGCGAGCCCCGCCGCGTCCGGCTGGAAGTCCGGGGGGATCACGTCGCCGGCCTCGATCCCGCCCTCGACGACCTCGGTGTAGCGCGTGTTAGGCGTCCACAGCGACTGCACGCGCGAGCGGTCCACGCCCTTGATGAAGAACACCTCGTCCGTCGCGACCTTGAGCGCCTGGAAGAACTCCGGCGTGAACATGTTCCCGTCGCGCGCGATCACGGCAATCAGGAGGCGGTTCGCCCCGCCGAATTCCTCCTTGTGGTCCAGGTAGGTGCGGATGTACTCATGCTGCAGCGGCAGCTGCTTGTTGAAGTTCGTGTCGAGCTTGAGGCCCGTCGCGGCGACCCAGCCGAGCGCGGCCGTGACGAGTGCGAAGAACGCGATGATTGCGCCGCGGTGACCGAAGACCCGGGGCTCGAGCCAGGCCGCGATGCGCGCGTCGCCCGACTCCCTCATGGCGCGGCGCCGCCCGGCATCGCGAGCCGGCGCACGCCGCCCTCCCCGGCGACGATCAGCGCGCCGTCGCCCGAGGGCACGACGGCGGAAAGCGCCTTGCGGTCGTCCTGCTGCGCCAGCGCGAAGGTCCGTCCGCCGTCGCGGCTCACGAGGACGACGCCGGCCATGCCGACGATCACGACGGTCTTCTCGTCGACGCGCGCCCCTGCGTTGAGGAGCGCGGTCGTGCCGGTCGGGATCGCCGCCCAATTCGAGCCCCCGTCTTCGGAGCGCCACAGGTTGCCGCGGAGGCCGAACGCGAGGAGCGCATCGCCGTCGAGCGGCAGCACGCCGTAGAAGGAGCCGTCGTAGGGCGACGGCAACTCGTGCCAGTGGGCTCCGTCGTCGTCGGACCGGAACAGGCGCCCGGCCTCGGCGCCGATGTACATGCGCCCGCCCGGCCCGTGGGCGATCGCGTTCAGGTGGAACTCGAAGCCGAGGTCCACGTCCGCTTCCATGTCGTCCTCGGACGGCTCGACCTTCGCCGCGCCCGGCAGCGGGTCGGGCTCGAACGGCACCTGGCTCCAGACCGCACCGCCGTCCGCGGTCGTGTAGACGACGCCGTAAGCGCCGACCGTGACGCCGCGCGAGGCGTCGGCGAAGCAGACGTCCAGGAGCGGCTGCGGCTCCTCCGGCTCGAAATGCACGAGCCGCCAGGTGTCGCCGCCGTCGGAAGTCGCGAGGATCGTCTCGACGTGTCCGACCGCCCAACCGTGCTTCGCATCGGCGAACCAGACCGCGGTCAGGTTGGCGCTGGAAGGAACTGGCGACTGCGTCCAGGTCTTGCCGGCATCCTCGGAGTGCAGGATGTGGCCGCGCTCGCCGACGGCGACGACGCGGCGCCCGGCCCAGGCCAGGTCGATGAGGAGCGACCGCTCGGCGAGCGGCGCGATGACCGCCGGCTGCGCCGCCGGATCCTGGGCCTCGGCGTCCTGGGGCAGCGCCTGCGGCGCCACCGCGAGGGCAAGCGCCGCAAGCGCGAGCGTCCTCACGTCAGCGCGTGCCGCGCCTCGCGATCGCGGCCGGCGTGAAGTCCGCCGCCGTCAGCTTCGCGTTGAAGTTGACGGTGATCGGCTCCTCGTTGTCGAGTCCGAGCGCCAGGTAGCGGCCGGCCTGCAGGTCGTAGGTCGTCTCGAGCGTGGTCCAGAAGGTCGGCACGTCGTAGTAGTTGATCGAGTGGCCTTCCTGGATGCGCCAGAGCTGGTCGCGGTCGTCGTAGCAGTCGACGACCAGGATCTGCCAGGAGTCCTCGTCCACGTAGAACGTGCGGCGCTTGTAGATGTGGCGCTGGCCCGGCTTCAGCGTCGCGTCGACCACCCAGACCCGGTGCAGCTCGTAGCGCGCGAGTGACTGGTTGATGTGAAGCGGCTTGATGATGTCGTCGTTCTTCACCTTGTCGCTGTGCAGCTTGTAGGCGTTGTAGGGAACAACGATTTCCTGCTTGCCGACGAGCTTCCAGTCGTAGCGCTCGGGGCTGCCGTTGTAGATGTCGAACTGGTCGGAGGTGCGCAGGCCATCGGAGCCCGTGCCCGGGTTGTCGAAGGCGACGTTCGGCGCGCGGCGCACGCGCCGCTGCCCGGGGTTGTACAGCCAGGCGCGGCGCTGCTCCTTGGTCTGGTCGAGCGTCTCGTGCACGAGGAGGATTTCGCCGGCGAGGCGCGCCGGAGCGATCGTCTCCTGGATGAAGTAGAGGATCACGTTGTCGAGCGCGGCCTCGGTCGCGCCCGGCAGCGCGTAGCCCACGTAGGTCTGGTCGTGGAACTTGACCATGTTGTAGCTGCCGCTGCGCGTCACGGCCGCCTGGCCGATGATCCGCTCCGCGATCTCCGCGCGGAAGCGCAGGATGTGGTTCCAGATCACCTCGACGCCCGCCTGCGGGATCGGGAACGGCGGGCCGCCGATCGCGCCGGTGACGCCGTTGCCGTTACCCGTCAGCTTGGCGGTCGTCGCGTTCCCCTTCACCGCGTCGTAGATGCGTTGCGGGAATGCCGCGCTGCGGTGCGACGGGTACACGTCGATGAAATAATCCTTGTAGGCCGTGAGCAGCGCCTTGTGCCCGGCCGTCAGCTGCGCCGCGTACTTCGACATGTTCGAGGCGTCGATCCGGTAGAGCGGCTTGTCGGCTGCGTACGGGTCCGGGTGGTGACCGCCGGTCTTGAAGGCCGGGAAGCCCGCATCCGCCGCGTTCTTGATGCCGCCGTTCCAGGCCGGGATCGTGCCGGCCGCGTTGCCGGCTTTTTCGGCGCCCATCGGCGTCAGGTCCGCGCCGAGCTTCGCGGCCTGCTGGGCCGTCACGCCCGCCGACGCCGCGCCCGCCGCGGCGAGGAGCCCCGCACCGAGGATGTACTTGAGCTTCATCGTGTCTGCCCCCGAATCAGAACGAGTACTTGATCGTGGCCGCGAGGAAGTCGCGGTCGGTCAACTCGTTGTAGCGGCCCGCACCGAAGAAAGAGGTGTACGCGACATCCAGCTCGAGCTGCGACTGGTAGCTCGCGAGGATGCCGACGGTCGCGGCCTCGCGGCCTTCGACGAAGTTGCCACCCGGCCCGGGCGTCGTGCCATCGACGTCGTGCGACCACACCAGCCGCGGCGAGAAATTCCACGCGCCGATCAGGCCGAGGTAATCGAGCCGGAACGCCGCGCGGTAGCCCCAGGAATCGGCGTCCGCAAAGCGGTTGAGCGGCTCGACTTCGCCGAAGTGGCGGCCGGCCAGTTCTTCGTTGCCCGACACCGACGTGCCCGGACCGTTGAAGCGGATTCCGCGCCCATTGGGCCCGCCCGTCGTCTTGCTCGGCATGCCGTCGACGTGCGTCATGCCGGCCTCGATCACCGCCACGAGCTGCGAGGCGCCGAGCATCGGCGGGAAAGCCTTGGTCGCGGTGAGCTGGCCCTGCCAGACGTCGAACTCTCCCCAGCCCTGGAGTTTTTCGCCCGGCGCCAGCGCACCGAGCTGCCCGCAGGCCGCGAGTGTCGCGGCTCCCGCGATGCACGTAGGCGGCGCAGGGATGCCCTGCTCGGCGAGCGCGGCCGCCTCGAACGGCGTCAGCGCGGCGAACAGCACCTCGACGTCGTCGAACTGCAGGGGCGCGTCCTGACGGTAGGAGACCTCGCCCTGGAGCGCGACGCCGGTCGTGCCGAGCTGCGTGTTGAACGAGACGCCGTACAGCGTGATGTCCTCGGGATATTCCGTGAAATAACGCGCCGTCTGCGCGTACTCGTGGGTGGCGAGGGCCGTCGCCTGCGAGGTGACGTTGCCTCCGGCGAGCGCCGTATTGGCCACGATCGTCGCGTACTGCTGGGCGGTCGCGATATCGAGACCGTCGGCGTTGCCGCTGCAGTCGACGCCGCCGGGCGTCGAGCTCGCGCCCTGCGAGCGCGCGCTGCCGGCGCCCGCGCCGAGCGCCACCGCCGAGGCGAACGGCAGGCCGGACGCGAGGCCGAGGGCTGTCGCGCGCGCGGCGACCAGCGTTCCCATCGACTTGCAGACGCCGGCCTGGGAACCCGCCTGGCCGCTGATGACGGGCAGCTTGCTGTGGTAGTTGACGAAATAGAAACCGAACTCGGTGCCCTGGGCGAAGTCCGGAAGGAACCAGCGCAGCGACAGGCCGTACTGGCCGGAATCCGACGGCAGTGTCGTGGCGCCGCGCGGCACGCCCTGGAAGTTGTCGATGAAGGGCCCGCCGAGCGGCCGGAAATCCGTGCCCTGGTCCGAGAAGGCGCCGAAGCCGAGGAACACTTCCTCGCCGCCGCGCGGCACGAAGTCATTCGTTGAGAAATACGTGCCGACGGGCTCCGGCTGCGTGGGATCCCAGTCGAAGAGCGCGATGCCCTCTGCCGTCAGGTTGTCGGTGAGCCCGAAGGATACCTTCGCCATTTCCTGCGGCAGGTAGGCTTCGCGCAGCTCCGAGCCCGGCACGCGCAGCGCCGCGACGTCGAAATGGTTGATTGCGGCGTTGATGCCGCCCTGGATGAAGGTGCTCTCGCCCCAGTTCACGACCTGGTTGCCCGCGCGGACGTCGAGCTGGTGCCCCGCGAGGTCCCAGCGTCCGTAGACGAAGGCATCGAGCAGCCGCACGTACTTGCCCGCGAGGTCCTTCGCCTTGTCCGAGATCTCGGTGCGCGCGGTCTTGTGGTCCTCGACCATGTCGTCGTACAGCACCGAGCCGCGCACGAAGAGGCCGAAGTTGTCGCCGTGGTCGAGGCCGAGCTCCGCGACGATCTTGTACGCGCTCGAGACGCGGCCTTCCTTGTAGTTGAGGTCGCCGTCGTCGATGTTCGGCGAACGGCCCGTGCCGCCATCGGCCGTGCCGATCAGTTTCGGGTCGCGACCCTGCTGGCGCCACGACTGCCCGAACGACACCGTGGTGTCGAAGCTGCCGTTCCATCCGCCCGCGGCGAAGTCGATCGCCTGAGCGGCGCCGGGGGCGAGGATGGCGGCAACGATCGCGGGCAGCGGTCGGAAGAGCGTCTTGGTCATGTGGTTCCCCCGGGCCAGGACCAGCCGGAATTTCGAGCAAGGATATAACAGCGATTCCGCTTTGCAATGCAAAACGGCGGGCTCGTTCAGCTGTGTGTGACTTGCAGGATGCTGTTTCGGATTTGCTCGGAGAGCACGACGCGCGCGTCCTCGGCGACCGCGAGCAGCGCCTCGTCGTACGTCAGCCGGCCATCGCCGTCCAGGAGGATCACGCCGCGCTGGCGCAGGAGGTCGATGAAGTCGCGGAACATCGCGCGGTCGAAGAATTCCGGCGCTGCGAGGCCGTACAGCATCGACATTCTCTGGGCCATCGCGACGCAGCGCTGCTCGAGCGCGTCGGGCGTCAGCGCGCCGTTGCCGGCACGCAGGAGCAGCGCGATCGCGAGGTAGTAACGCTCGACCGCCTGGATCGTCGCCTGTGCCAGCACCGAAAGGCGGACCGACTCCGCGCTTCCGGTCGTCGGGCGCCGCCAGATCGCGCCGTCCGCGTCGCGCGTGAGGAGCCCGAGCTGCGCGAGCGCGGCAAGCACGCCGTCCACGACGCCTGGGAGCTCCTCCTCGCGCCAGCGGAGATTCAGCTCCGCGCGAACGTAGGGATAGACCCTCCAGAGTAAGCGCTGGATGTCCTCGTGGCGCACGACCGGATTGTTGAGGAAGGCGCAGGCGACGAGCGAGGGCATCGCGAACAGGTGCAGCACGTTGTTGCGGTAGTAGGTCGCGAGCACCGCGTTGCGCTCGTCCATGCGCAGCACGTCGCCGAGCGGGTGCGCGCGCCGCTCGAGCATGCCCACGCCTTCCCCGACCTTGACGATCGAGGCGCCGTCTCCCGCCACGACGGACACGTCCGGCGAATAAGGGAATGCCTTCAGCAGGTCGATGTAGAGCTGAAGCTGCCGCTCGAGGTCCACCTCGAGCATCGCCTGCCGCGGCGCGGCGAGGAGCGCGACCGAGAGCAAGTTGACCGGCGCGACGGCCGCCGCCGCGTTGATGCGGCGCATGATCTCGCCCGCGACGGATTCGACCGCATCGCCGAACCAGGCGGGCCGCGAGTCCTCGTCGTGCGGCCCCTGCCGCCAGTCCGGGTGCAGCTGGTCGAGCATGCCGTCGAGCAGGATGGGCTCCCCAAAGGAGACGTAGACCTTGCCGTGCTTGCGGCGCAGCTCCGGCAGCACGTGGACGAGGCCGCCGACGGTCTCTTTCTTCTTCGGCTTGCCCATGAGCTCGTCGATGTAACCCTCGCCCTCGAGCAGCTGGTCGTAGCCGAAGTAGACCGGCACGTAGGCGACGGGGCGGCGCGTGTCGCGCAGGAAGCTGCGCACGGTCATCGCGAGCATGCCGGTCCGCGGCCGGAGCAGGCGCCCGGTGCGGCTTCGGCCGCCCTCGATGAAGAACTCGATCGGGTGGCCGCGGTTCATCATCACGTCGACGTACTTCATGAAGACGATCGGATACAGCCCCGAGCCGCGGAAGCTGCGGCGGATGTAGAACGCGCCGCCCTTGCGCAGAAGCCGCCCGATCACGGGCAGGTTGAGGTTCACGCCGGCGGCGACGTACGGCACGGCGTATCCGCGCTGGTAGATGACGTACGAGAGCAGCAGGTAGTCGACGTGGCTGCGGTGGCAGGGCACGTAGACGATCTCGCAGGCCGGAGGGAGGCGGTCGAGGTAATCGGCATTCCGCACCTCGACGCCGTCGTACACGCGCGTGAGGATTCGGCTCAGGATGCGCTCCGCGACGCGCACGAAGGTGTGCGAGTAGTTCGCGGCGATCTCGAGCGCATGCCGGCGCGCGACGAGGAGCCCATCGCGTCGCGTCCGCTTCGTGTCGCGGACCTCCTGGCGCACCGCCTGGCGCACGGCGCGCGTGCGCAGCACCTGCGCGATGATCGCGCGCTGCCGCGAGAGGTCCGGGCCGAGGGTGTCGGTGCGCATGTGCCGGAACTCGGCGCGCATGTCGCGCAGCAGCCGGCGCGCGCCACGCGTGCCGTCGGGCCCGGTGGCCGCGTAGCCGCGGATCGAGCGCGGTTCGCCGAAGCGGATCAGCGTGCTGCGGCCGTTGAACACGATCGAGAGCAGGCGCCGGAATGGCCCGACGAGCGCCCAGTTCTCGGAGAACATGAGGCCGAGGAAGGACTTCTCGCGCTGCGGCGCGCGTCCCCAGTAGACGGCGACCGGCACGACGTCGAGTTCGAGCGCGCCGTCGACGCCTGCCGCCGCGACCGCGCGCGCGAGCTCCGCCGGCATGCGGCGGTCCGCGCGGCGGCGCAGGACGCCGGCGCGCCGCTCGAGCGCGAGCGCGGAATACGGCAGGTCGAGGTCGCGCACCTTGAGGCGCTTGCCGGGGCGCCGGAGCCCACCGTCCATGCAGGCGATCTCGAGGGCGAGCAGGTCGGAGGTGTTCCGTTCCTCCAGCACGTAGAGGAGCGGGCGGGCGCGTCCGTGCAGCCGCGACAGCGCGTCTTCGGGCACGACGGTCGGGCGCACGAACACGCGCATGACCCCGCGCAGCATCCAGAGTAAGGTCCGGTTCAAGGCTGCGCGCGCTCAGTTCGCGGGCGGATCTTCCTTCTTCGTGCCGCCCTCGTCCTCTTCGAGGCGCTTGTCGAGCGACTCGCGGTACTGCTCGGCGGCCGCGTCCGTCCGGTCCTGCACCTTCTTCGGCGTGCCGACCAGCGGCCCGAACGCGGTGTCCTCCACCTTCATCGTCTCGTCCTTCTTCCCTTTCCGGTCCGTCGTGTCCGACCCGCCGCAGCCCGCTGCAAGCAGCGCAACGGCCATCATCCCGATCGCCAGGATCTCGCGCATCGCAGCACCTCCCGTTCCGATCCGACCGGCCAGTCTAGCGCGTCTCCGCGAAGCAACATCGGCGGACACGCACTTCGCGCCGGGCAGGGGCCCTCGCTCGCTCAGCCGGAATGAATTCGCTCGCCCGGGAACCTGCCCGGCGCCGCGATGGCAGCGCCAGCGCGCGCCACGATGGAGCGGCCGAAGGCTGCGGCTCAGCGCCGCTTGGGAAGATCGAGAGAGACGAGGAAGTATTCGAACAGGTAGTTGACGAGCGAAAGCTCGCTGTGCAGCCGATGGTCCGAGTCCAGGATGTGCAGCGTCGCCGAATGCTCGCGCGCGAACTTCATGCTGTTCTCGACCGGCACCACCTCGTCCCGCCACCCGTGGACGATCGTCTTCGGGCAGGGCGCGGGCTTCGAGGTCAGCTGCTCCATGCCCGGCATGAAGAACGCGGGCGCCATCAGGAAAAGGCCGCGCGCGTGCAGGAGCGCCGACGCCGAGGTCGCGACGTAGCCGCCCATGCTCGAGCCGACGAGCACGAGGTCGCCGCGCAAGTCGCGGCAGAAGCTGAGCAAGCGGGTGACGCGGTCGCGCGCGTCGCTGACGCCGCGGTAGTCGACCGAGTCGACGTTCCAGCCTTCGCTCTTCGCGACTTCGGACATCGCGGAGATCTTGGTGCCCCACGGCCCGCTTTCGAGGCCGTGCGAGAACACGACGTGACGGCTCGCCATGCGCGGATGTTATCAGCCCGCGCGCGGACGCCACAGCAGCGCGTCGAGGTCGAGGCCGGCGGACTTGCCGAGATCGACCCGGCCATTGCGGAACACGACGCCCTCCTCTTCGAGCAGGCGGCGCTGCAGGCGATGCGCCTTCGATCCCGCGGGCAGGCTGATGCGGCCCTGCGCGTTCAGCACGCGGTGCCAGGGAAGCTTGAGGCTCGCGGGCGCGACCTTGAGCGCGTGGCCGACGAGCCGTGCACGCCGCGGCAGGCCCGCGCGCCGCGCGATGCCGCCGTAGCTCGCGACCTCGCCGCGCGGTATCGCGGCCACCGCCTTCCAGATTCGCTCGAGCGACTTGCGGTCCGTCACAGTCATGAGCGGCGATTCTAGCGGCGGCGAAGGCGCGTGCTATCGTCGCCCTGCCGTGGACGCAGAGGACGACCGGACCCAGATCGACCCGCGGGCCAATCCCTGGGCGATGCTCGCGGCGCTTCCCCTGTTCTCCGGCCTGCCGAAGAGCGTCGTCGACGCGGCCGTCACCGATCTCGAGTGGTTGTCCCTGCCCGGCGGGCACCTGCTGTTCGAAGCCGGAAGCCCTGCCGACGCGGTGTATTTCGTCGTGAGCGGCTGCCTCGGCGTGTACGGCCCGGGCGGGGAGCTGGTCGGGCGCGTGGCCGCCGGCGAGACGGTCGGCGAGATGGGCCTCATCGTCTCGAGCCCGCGCCGAGCGACCGTCAGGGCGCTGCGCGACTCGGAGCTCGCGCTGATTTCCGCGAGCACGTTCGAGCGCGTGCTGCTCGGTCACCCGGAAGCGGTCCTGCGCCTCGCGCGCATCACCGTGCAGCGCATCGACGAGCGCGACGCGGAGCAGCGGCGCGTGACGACGCCGCGCACGCTCGCGATGATCCCGCTCGACGCCGCCATCGACGCCGCCGGCGAGGCGGGAAGCCTCGTCAACGCGCTCTCGCGATTCGGACGGGCCGACCTCGTCAGCCGCGAGCGCGCCGGCGGCCACAGCCCGCAATGGTTCCACGAGCGCGAATCACGCAACGACTTCGTCGTCTATGCCGCGGACGCGGGCGACACGCCTTGGACCCGGCTGTGCCTGCGCCAGGCCGACGTCGTGCTGCTCGCCGCGCGCGCCGCGGGCGACGGCGCGGCATGGACCGGCCGGCCGTGGCAGGACGGCAGCATGCGCCGCGCGGAGCTCCTTCTCCTGCACGAGGTGGGGATCGCGGTTGGCGCCGCGGCGCGCTGGCAGGCGAGCCATCCCGGCATCCCGCATCACCACGTGCGCGGACCCGGCGACTATGACCGGGTCGTGCGCCTCCTGACCGGACGCGCCGTGGGGCTCGTGCTCTCCGGCGGCGGCGCCCGCGGCTTCGCCCATCTCGGCGTCGTGCGCGCGCTGCGCGAGCACGGCGTACCGATCGACCTCGTCGGCGGAACCAGCATGGGCGGCATTCTCGCGGCGGGCGTCGCCTCGGACTGGAGCGACGCGGAGCTCGCCCTGCGCTTCAAGCGCAGCTTCGTCGACACCAACCCGCTCTCCGACTTCACGCTGCCGATCGTATCGCTCGTGTCGGGGCGCAAGGTTGGCATGCTGCTGCGGCGCGAGTTCGGCGACATCGACATCGGCGACCTCCCGCTGCCTTTCTTTTGCGTCTCGTCGAACCTGACGACCGGCCGCATCGCCGTGCACCAGCAAGGCCCGCTGTGGCGGTGGCTGCGCGCCTCCGTCGCGATCCCCGGCGTGCTGCCGCCGGTGTTCCAGGGCGGCGAGGTGTTCGTCGACGGCGGCGCGATGAACAATTTGCCGGTGGACGTGATGCGCGCCAAGGGCCGCGGGCCGGTCGTCGGCGTCGATTGCGGGATGGACCGCGCCTTCACGACGGATGTCGACGCGACCGAGACTCCGTCGGTGTGGAAGCTGTTCGGCCGTGGCGGCCGCCGGCGCCCCAATATCCTCCGGATCCTGTGGCGGGCCGGCATGGTGAACAGCGCCACGGCAACCCTGGAGCGCCGCATGCAGAGCGACCTCCTGATCACGCCGGCGCTCGAGTCGCTCGACCTCCTCGACTGGAAGGGCTTCGAGCGAGCGATCGAGATCGGCTACCGCGACGCCTGCGAGCGGCTCGCCGGCGGCGCCCTCGCTCAACTTCGCAAGGTGTACGCCCCCGGCACGCTATCCTGAGCCGCATGGGGAAAGCCCGCGGCTGGCAGTTCTGGATCGACCGGGGCGGCACGTTCACGGACATCGTCGGCCGCGCGCCGGACGGAACGCTGCGCGTCGCGAAGCGGCTTTCGGAGAGCGGCGGCCCCGTGGACCCGGGCGTCGCCGGCATCCTCGACCTGCTCGCGCGCGAAGGCGGCGCAGGCGCCGCCATCGATGTCATCCGGATCGGCACGACCGTCGCGACCAACGCGCTCCTCGAGCGCCGCGGCGTCCCGACCGCGCTCGTCGCGACCGCGGGTTTCGGCGACGCGCTCGCGATCGGCTACCAGAACCGGCCGCGGCTCTTCGACCTGCACATCCGGCTGCCGGCGCCGCTCTACTCGGATGCGATCGAGGCCGCGGAACGCGTCACGGCCGAGGGCAGCGTGCTGCGCGCGCTCGATGAGTCCCGGCTCGAGTCGGACCTTCGCCGCCTCCGCGCGCGCGGCATCGAGAGCGTCGCGATCGTCTTCCTGCACGGGTTCCGGCATCCGGGCCACGAGCGGCGCGCGGCCAGCATTGCGCGCGGGCTCGGCTTCGCCGAAGTGATCGCCTCGCACGAGGCGTCGCCGCTCATCCGCTTCGTGAGCCGCGGCGACACGACGGTGGTGGACGCCTACCTCACGCCGCTACTCGCCCGCTACGTGCGCGCGTTCCGGGCAGGACTCGGCGAGCGGCACGCCGGCACACGGCTCGAGTTCATGCAGAGCAACGGCGGGCTCGTTGCGCCCGAGTCGTTTCGCGCCTGCAATGCCGTGCTGTCGGGTCCCGCCGGCGGGCTGGTCGCCACGGCGCGCGTCGCCGAGAGCCAGGCGCGCCGGCGGCTGATCGCCTTCGACATGGGCGGCACCTCGACGGATGTCGCGCTCTACGACGGCGCCCTGCCGCAGCGCTTCGAAACGCTGGTCGCCGGCGTCCGCCTGCAGGCGCCGATGATGAACATTCATACCGTCGCGGCCGGCGGCGGATCGATGCTCGCGTACGAAGGCGGACGGCTCCTCGTCGGCCCGCAGTCGGCCGGCTCGCGGCCCGGGCCCGCCTGCTACCGGAACGGCGGGCCGCTCACCGTTACCGACGTGCAGGTGCTTCTCGGGCGAATCCGGGCATCCAGCTTTCCCGCCATCTTCGGCCCGGAGGCCAGGGAGCCGCTCGACGAGGCCGTGGTGCGCGAGAAGTTCGACGCGCTCGCAGCCACGGTCGCTCAAGCGACGGGCGCTCCCGCCGAACCGCTCCGCCTCGCCGCAGGCTTCCTGGAGGTCGCCATCGAGTCGATGGCGCGCGCGATCCGGCACGTGTCCGTGCGCGAGGGTCACGACCCGGCCGAGTTCGCGCTCCTCTGCTACGGCGGCGCAGCGCCGCAGCACGCCTGCCGGGTCGCGGATGCGCTCGGCATCGGCGAGATCCTGATCCATCCGCTCGCGGGCGTGTTCTCGGCCTGGGGAATCGGCCTCGCCGATCGCCGGCTGCTGCGCCGGCAGACGCTCGAGCGCGCGCTCGACGCAACGACTCACGCGGGGCTCGACGCCGCATTCGAGTCGATCAGCGCGCCGCTCGTCGAGGCGATGGTCGCGCAGGGCGCGGAGAGGCGCGAGGTGAGCCTGCGCCGCTCGCTCGAGCTGCGCGCGCCGGGAACGGAAACCGCGCTCGACATCCCGTACGGCGCGCTCGATGCAGTCACGGAAGGTTTCAGGGCCGAGTTCGCGAGGCGCTTCGGTTTCGCGCCGCCGGCGGAGGCGCCGCTCGTCGCGACGCTTCGCGTCGAGGCCGTCGTCGC
>Ga0075434_100003335_pt1 | contig 14367 bp, 18 predicted proteins | sample RhiMethybrSRZTD3_FD_75298 | JGI IMG/M metagenome (GOLD analysis project Ga0075434, IMG submission 75298) | Populus rhizosphere microbial communities from Tennessee, USA - Rhizosphere MetaG P. TD hybrid SRZTD3 | ecosystem: Host-associated > Plants > Roots > Rhizosphere > Soil | place: USA... | reverse complement strand
CCAGGCCGGCAGCAACAACCTGCTCGGCTGGGGCTGGCCGCTGCTGGCGCTCGGCCCCGAGCACGCCGCCACCATCGCGCGCGACGGCTACAGCAAGGCGAAGGTGAAGGAGTTCCTCTTCGAGCACGCGCGCTTTCCCCTCGCGCGGCTGGGGCGCGAATACCAGCAGCAGCAGATCGAACGCCACGGGGCCGCCGATGCGCCGGGCACGATGCTCTCGATCGTGCAGCGCCCCGAGGACATCAGCATCATCGTGGCCGGGGGCGCCGGCAAGCACTCGTGCTGGCAGCCCACGTTCGGCGACGGCACGCACTTCACGCGCCGCGTGATCGACCGCTAACAGGAGGGGAAGAGGGGAACCCTCCCAGGGTGCCCCTACATAACAGATGAACGAGCGGGGCCTGCTGCCGAAGGCACGGCGCGAGGAGCTGAGCGAGCCGCTCGCGAAGATGCTCGAGCGCTGGTACCGCAACGCATACCGCGACGACAACCTGTTCCTGACGATGGCCCGCCGCCCCGGCCTGCTCGACGCCACCTGGGGCTTCATCCGCTACATTTACGGCGGTGGCTCCTCGATCGAGCCCGAGCTGTTCGAGCTCCTGCGCGTGCGGCTGGCCTGGGCGAACCAGTGCGTGCACTGAAGCCTCGCGCGCTCGTCCTCGGCCGTGAGCCGGGGCGCGACGGAGGACCTGGTCGAGAAGCTGCAAGACTACGAGCACAGTGACCTGCCCGAGCGTACGAAGGTCGCCCTGCGCCTGGCCGATCGCCTGACCGGCGAGCGGCCGTCGGTCGATCCTGCGCTGCACGCGCAGCTCAAGCAGCACTTTACCGACGACCAGATCATCGACCTCGGCATGACGCTGACGTTCGCCAGCGGCTGGCAGCGCTTCATCGAGGCCTTCGGCATCGTTCCCGATCGCTGGCAGGACGGCGCGCCGCCCCCGTTCCGTCCGCTGCAGGACTAGCCATGGCGGATGCCCGCCTGCTGGACCAGATGTTCTCCCGCATCATGCGGGCGCTGGTCGAGACCGGCCGCGCACCGCACTATGCCGAAGTGGCGCGGGCCCTGGCCCTGACGGTGCCCGAGGGCCGGCAGCTCCTCCTCGACGTCATGCAGGCCTACCCGATCGGCTGGCTGCACCCGGACACCGACTACATCGCGTCGTTCCCACCGCTCAACAACCTGCCCACCCAGTACCGCGTGAGCGTGGGCGGCGAGCAAAAGTGGTTCGCCCAGTGCGGGTTCGAGGCGACGTCGGTCACCTGGCTCTTCCCCGGCGCGACCGTCCGCGTGCAGGCCCCCTGCCTGGACTGCGGCGAGCCCGTCGTCATCGAGATGCGCGACGGCCGGCTGGTCACCGTCGATCCCCCGTCGCTCGTGGGCCACCTTAACTGGGGGACCGGTCCCTCGCGCGGCAAGCCGCCGTTTCTTTGAACGGGAATGAACCTCTTCCGGTCGGAAGAGCACGCGCGCCGCTGGCCCCAGTTCAACCCCGGCTCGGAGACGGGCCTGGGCTTCATCCGCCTGGACGATCTGGTCGCGTTGTTCGGCACGGAGTCCCGCCGGCACATGCTCGACGCCGACTACCTCTCGGCGTGGTATCCGAAGCGGGCCGCGGAGCGGCGCGCCGTTCTCGAGCAAGCCGGCAAGACCACGCCCTTCTGGATGGGCACGCCCGGCACACCGTGACGCCGGGCGCGGCCCGGTCGTCGAGCGAGCAGACCGGTAACCGCGTCCGACCACTATCTGTATTGACTTGCCCCCGGCGACTCCGCTACGGTCAGGGCCTCATTCACCTGGCTGGCTGTGCCTCTTGCTCGGATGAGGGCAGGTCATGACGCAACTTGGACAGATCCGTCGCGGTATGGTCATGGGTTTCTCCGTCGCGCTTCTCGCGATCCTCGTCGCCATCCCCGGCGGCGTCTTCCTGCAGGCGGCGGATCATCGCGACGCGCCGCTGATCGACGAAGACCCGTCCGCGGACATCAACGACGTCTTCGTCTTCCTCAATCCCAACGATCCGACGAAGGTCATCTTCGCGATGACCGTCAACGGGTTCGCCGTGCCGGCCGTCCGAGCGACCTACTCGTTCTCGCCGGACGCGCTCTACCAGTTCAAGGTCGACAACACCGGCACCGCGCGCGAGACCCTCGTCATCCAGGCGACGTTCGAGGGCTTCGAATCGCTGCGCGATCCGCGCTGCGCCACGGCCGCGGGCGGTCAGTTCGTGACGGTCATCGGACCCACGAAGCCGGTCAACGTGGGCGCCGACAACAACCTGGTGAAGAAGGGTCCGAAGGTCCAGGGCTGCACCAATACCGTGCTCAGCAACGACGGCATCCGCGCGTTCGCCGCGCTGTCCGACGATCCGTTCGTCGTGGACATCGGGCAGTTCAACCGCATCCTCGGCGGCACCCAGGACGTGTTCCGGGACCACACCCCGTTCCGCGGGCGCCCGCTGCACGCCGACGGCACGAGCGGCGTCAACAGCTTCGGCGGCTTCAACGTCTCGGCGCTCGTGGTCGAGGTGCCGATCGCGATGGTCCAGGGCACCGCGAGTCGCGCGGGAACCTACCTGGGTAACAACACGACGATCGGCGTGTGGGGCACCACGGGCCGACCCAAGGCGCGCCGCGACCACAACGGCCGCGACAACGACGACGATGGCGGTCGCTTCTTCCAGGTCCAGCGCATGGGCCACCAGGTCTTCAAGACGGTGTTCCTGCCGACTGCCGTGAAAGACGCGTTCAACGCGAGCACGCCGTCCGAGGATGCGCGCCAGGTCGCCCAGTTCATCCCCGATGCGCTGACCTCCAACGACCCCAACGGCAACACGATCGCCGCGCGGGCGGGGCTGCTGACCTCCCTCGGCTTCACCACGTTGCCGGGCGGCGCGCCGCTGCTGCTTCCCCCGACGTTCACGAACACCGACAAGGAGCTCGTCCGAAAGGTGCTGATTCCCGACGTGCTCCGCTTCAACGTGGCCGCGCCGGCCACGGATGTCGGCGTGTTGAGCAACGGCCTGCAGAATGGCCGGCGGTTCGGCGACGACGTCATCGATATCGTGCTGCGGGCGGCGCGCGAGCTGGCCGACGTGAAATTCCCTGACGGCTCGGGCCTCCCGGGCAGCAACGCGCTGGGCACGCGGCGTGCGCTCGACTGCGACTTCGTCCGGACACCGCCGCCCGCGGGTGTCAATCGGGGCCCGGTGCCCTGCCCCGACCGGCGCGTGCTGGCGGTCCTGCAGGGCACGGACTTCATCGAGCCTGACGCGCTCGTCCCCGATTTGAGCCAGAGCGGGAACGACCGGGACTTCCGCGCGGACTTCCCCTTCATCGGCGCGCCGCATCCGCTTCCCGGCGAGCCGGGCACGGTGGGGTTCCCGCCGCAGCAGTGACACTCAGGTAGAGATGTCGAAGCATGCCCGCCTGGGCGGCCCGGCGAGACTGATCCTCGCCGGCGCCGCCCTCGCGTTTCTCGTGGCCGGTGTCGTCTCCGCGCAGGAGCGGACGACCGACCAGATCCTCCGCTTCCACCAGTCTCGGGTCGCGGCCGATCCCGACGATCCGCTCGCCCACAACCGGCTAGCCGCCGCGTACGTCCGGAAGGCGCGTGAGAGTGGCGATCTCGCCTACTATGCCCTCGCCGAGCAGGCCGCGCAGCGCGGCCTCGACCTCGTCGCGAGCGGCCCTGCGGCGGCCACCGCCAACACGCTGCTGGCGAGCGTGCACGTGGCGCGCCACGAATTCCGCCAGGCGCTGAGCCGGGCGCGAGCGGCGCTCGACCTCAATCCGGCCGACCTGACGCCACAGGCCGTCGCCGGCGACGCGCTCGTGGAACTGGGCGATTACGAGGAAGCGGCGCGCGCGTACGCGCGGCTGGCCCCGCTGACGGGCCCGCGCCACCCCACCAGCCGTCTCGCGTGGCTGCGGTTCCTGCAGGGCGACCCCCCGGGCGCCGTCGCCCTTATGCGGTCCGCCGCTGCCACGGCCACGACCGCCAATCCGGTCGGTGAGCCCACGGCGTGGACCCGCGCGCAGCTCGGCGCGCTGCTCTTTCACACGGGCGAACTCAACGGCGCCGAGGCCGCGTACCGCGACGCCCTGGTCGCCATGCCCCGCTATCACGTGGCAACCGCGGGCCTCGCCCGCGTGGCGGCGGCGCGCGGGCGCCTGCGCGAGGCGGCGGAGCACTACCGCAAGGCACTCGACGTGGTGCCGCTGCCGGACTACGCGGCGGCCCTCGGCGATGTCTACACACGCCTCGGACGCGAGCCGGAGGCCCGCAAGCAGTACGCGCTCGTGGAGTACATCGGCCGGCTGAGCGCGCTCAACAAGACCGTCTACAACCGCGAGCTGGCCCTCTTCCTCGCGGATCACGACCTCCGGCTGCCCGAGGCGCTCGAGCTCGCCCGCAAGGAGCTGGAGGCGCGGCGCGACATCTACACGTACGACGTGCTCGCGTGGGCACTCTACAAGAACGGCCAGGCGCACGAGGCACAGGCGGCCATGTCCGAGGCGCTGCGCCTCGGCACGCAGGACGCGCGCCTGCTCTTCCACGCGGGCATGATCCGTCGCGCCCTCGGCGAGCCCGACGCGGCGCGCGCGGCGCTCGCGCGCGCGCTCGCGCTGAATCCCCAGTTCCACGTCCTGCACGCCCCCGTGGCGGCGGGCGTGCTGGCCGAACTGAAAGCGGGGCGATGAAGGCGCGCATCGCGGTCGTGGTGGCCCTGGCGATGCTCGCGCTGGCGACCGCGGCCGCGCACGCGCATCCGCTGGGGAACTTCAGCATCAGCCACTACGCGGGCCTCGAGATCAACGCCGCGGAGGTGACCGTTCGCTACGTCATCGACATGGCGGAGATCCCGACCTTCCAGGAGCTGCAGGACACCGGGCTCGTGGCCGACGTCGACCACGCGAGCGTGAAGCCGTGGAGCGCGCGCAAGGCGCGAGCGCTGGCCGAGGGGTTGCGGCTGGAGATCGGCGACCGGCGTCTGCCACTGGAGGTCCTCAGCCACGAGACGATCTTCCCGCCGGGCGCCGGCGGCCTGCCCACCCTCAAGCTCGGCGTCGTCTATCGCGCGGCGCTGCCCGCGGGCGGCGACGGATCACTCGAGCTGCGCTATCACGACGAGAACTTCGCCGAGCGCGCGGGCTGGAAGGAGATCGTCGCGCGCGCCGGCGCCGGCGCCTCGCTCGTGGCGAGCACCGCGCCGGCCACGGACCGCAGCCGCGAGCTGTCGGACTATCCGACGGACCTGATCAACAGCCCGCCGCAGGACCTCGAGGCGCGCGTGACGTTCTCACGGGCGCCGGGCGCGGTCGTCGCCGCGACGCCGGCCGCGGGGCCGCCGGCGCTCCGGCCGAACGCGCAAGCGGCGCCGAACGCCTTCGCCGACCTGGTGGCCCGCTCGCAGCCGGGAGTCGGGCTCGTCGCGCTCGCGCTGCTGACGGCCACCGTCCTCGGCGCCTTCCACGCGCTCGAGCCCGGGCACGGCAAGACCGTCGTGGCCGCGTATCTCGTCGGCTCGCGCGGCACCGCCTGGCACGCGCTGATCCTGGGTCTCGTCGTGACGATCTCGCACACGGCGGGTGTCTATCTCCTGGGCGGCGTCACGTTCTACGCCTCGAACCACGTGGTGCCCGAGAAGCTCTACCCGTGGCTGAGCCTCGGCTCCGGGCTCACCATCGCCGTGCTCGGCGTCGTCATGTTCATGCGGCGGTTCGGCGGCGTCGAAGATCACCATCACGGTCCCGGCGGCCATCACCACCAGGGCCCGCTCGGTCACACGCACACGCACGCGCACGACGGGCTGCTGGAGCACACGCACGAGCACGGGGCCGAGCACAGTCACGCAAACGCGCCGGTGTCGCTGCGCGCGCTGGTGGCGCTCGGCGTCAGCGGCGGGATCATCCCCTGCCCGGCCGCGCTGGTCGTGCTCCTCACGGCTCTCTCGATGCACCGCGTGGGCTTCGGCCTGGTCCTCATCGTGGCCTTCAGCCTCGGCCTGGCGGCGGTCCTCGTCGCCATCGGCGTCCTGATGGTCTATGCTGGCCGGCTGATGACGCGTTTCCGTGAAGACGGCCCGTGGATCCGCCGGTGGCTGCCGCTGACCTCGTCCGCCGTCATGACGCTGCTGGGCCTCGGCATCGCGGTCCAGGCGGTCGCGCCATGGATGCCTCGCTGATCGCCGCCCTCGGCCTGGGCTTCCTGCTCGGCCTCCGCCACGCCATGGAGGCCGACCACGTCGCCGCCATGTCCACCATCGTCAGCCAGGAGCGCGGCTTCCTCCGCTCGTGCCTGCGCGGGACGTTCTGGGGCATCGGCCACACCCTGGCCCTGCTGGCGGCCGGGGTCGTCATCATCGCCTTCAAGGTGCGCGTCCCGCCCGAATTCGAGCGCGGCGTGGAGGCCGTCATCGCCCTCGTGCTGGTCGGCCTGGGCGGCCACGTGCTGCTGCGGGCCATCGGCGCGGCCAGCGTCCATCGTCACGAGCACACGCACGACGGCGTCACCCACCAGCACTTCCACGTGCACGTCGGCTCGGGACAGTCGCACACGCACGTCCACCTGCTCGCCGGCACGCGGAAGTCGCTGCTGCTCGGCTTGCTCCACGGCCTGGGCGGCGGCGGCGCGCTCGTGCTGGTGGTGATGACGACGATGCCCTCGCCGGCGGCGGCGTTCCTCTACATCCTCGTCTTCGGCCTCGGCTCCACGGCCGGCATGCTGGTGCTGAGCGGCCTGATCGGCCTGCCCTTCGCGCTGCTCGCGCCGGGCTCCCTCCGCGCGGCCACGGCGCTGCAGATCGTCGTGGGCTTGGTGAGTGTCCTCATCGGCGTGCTCATGCTGACGGGCCTGCACGCCGCCTGAGGTGGCGCGCACGCCGGTCACCGACCGCCTCGAGCGCTGGCTGCGCGAGGCGGGCGTGGCCTTCGAGATCTTCGAGCACGCGCCCGTACGGACCAGCGAGGAGGCCGCGCGCGTGCGCGGCACGCCGCTCGAGGCCGGCGCCAAGGCGCTGGTAGTGAGGGCGGAGGACCGGTTCGTGCACTGCGTGCTGCCCGCGCATCTCAAGGCCGACAACGCGCGGCTGCGCGCGCTCGTCGGCACGCGCACGCTGCGCTTCGCGACGCCGGAGGAGCTCCAGACGGTGACCGGCTGCGCGCCCGGTGCCGTGCCACCGTTCGGCAATCTCTTCGGGCTGCCCGTCTTGCTGGACGAGACGCTCTGCCGGATCGAGCGCGTGGCCTTCAACGCGGGCAGCACCACGGTCTCGATCACGATGCGCTGCGAGGACCTCGTGCGGCTGGCGGGGGCGACCGTCTGCCACTTCGCGGCGACGAGCGCTTGAAACGACGCGGGGCGGGACCATGCGGTCCCGCCCCGCTCCCACTTGGTGCTGCGTTCGTCTAGCGGCTCTTGATGCGGAACTCGACGTGCCGGTTCTGCTTGCGGCACTCCTCGGTGTTGTCCGTGCACACCGGCCGCTCCTTGCCATAGCTGATCGTGGCCATCCGCTCGGGCTCGATGCCGGAGGCGGCCAGCGTGGCCCGCACCGACTCCGCGCGGCGGTCGCCGAGCACCTGGTTGTACTCCGGGGTGCCGGCCTCGTCGCAGTGGCCCTCGATCATGAGCTGCAGGTCGTCGTGCTGCTTCAGCCAGTCGACGTTCGTGGTTAGCGCGTCGATGGCGTCGGGCCGCAGCTTGGCGCTGTCGAAGTCGAAGTAGACGTTCCTCAGATCGATCGCCGGCACGAACTCCTCGATCTTGGGGCGCTCCGCCGACGGTTCCTCGACCTGCGGCTCTTCGGACGGGAGCACCTTGGCGATCTGCACCGGGTCCGGCTCCGTGGCCGGCTCCGTGACGGCCGGCTTCGTCTCCTCGATCGGCGGCAGCGTCACCACCTTGGCGGGCTCCGGCTCCGCTTGCGCGGACGGCTGTGACGGCGGCGAGGACTGCTGCGCCGACTGCTGCGCGGACGGCTGGGCCGGCGGGGCCGGCATCACGCGCGCCTGGGGCGCCTCGCCGCGGCGCACGCGCGTGAGCAGGAGCTGGACCCCCGGCGAGGCGCCGCGCACGTCACCGACCATGCGGTCCTCGCCGACGCGCTTGAGGTCGGCGGCGAAGAGGTTGCCACCCAGCTCGTGCTTCAGCTGGACGCGGGAGCCGCGGATGCGAGCAGAGACCCGCGCGCCCGCGAGGCCCTCGCGGCGGACAATCCAGGGCACGGACTCCGCGGCCACGCTGCCGTCGAAGACGACGCGGCCGTAGCCCGCGTTGCCGACCTGCTTGAGCTCGAGGATGACCTCGTCTTCGCGCGGCGACTCGAAGAGGCCGGTGCCGACCCACGTGCCCGTCCAGCGCCCGGTGAGGTCGGAGTCGGTGTTCGTCGCCAGGGCCGAGGGCATCGACCCGCCGGAGTGGGTGGTCGAGCATGCGGTGAGCAGCGCCAGTGAAGCCACCATCAGCAGCGAACGCATAGTCCCCTCCAGGGCGCAGGTTGCACCTGGGGGTTGTCCGCAACGCACGGCCCGTGCCACGGCGGGAACACCTTACTGACGCGGACTTGGCGTGCAGGCACACGGCCGCCGCGTCAACCTGCTTACGGTGCCCGTGCCAAGCTGGCCGGGCCGGGCTAGTACCTCAGGCGGAGGCCGTAGGTGAAATCGTAGCCGGTAATCGCGCTGTCGGCGGGCGTCCGGGAGCCGATAGGCCCGGGCCCAGTGGTGGCCTCGTAGGCGCCGAAGAGCGTGACGTCCTTGCCGAGGTGCCAGTTGATTCCGGCCCCGGCCTTGGCGCCCAGCCGGACGGCCGGATCCACCCGGGTGCCGAGCAACCGCGACACGTAGTCGGGCTCGACCAGGAACAGCGCGGGGCCCACCACCAGGTAGGGCTCCAGCGATTTCACCACGTCGCTGCCCGGCCACTTGAGCTTGAGGTCGAACGAGAGCGCGGTGCTCTCCAGATTCAGATCCGCGGGCGTCGCCGGCCCCGGTGGCGAAATCTGGGGGCGCAGCGGCGTCACGCCAAAGCCGAGGCTGAGTGCCGGGCCCAGGTCCGTCAGGCGCTCGTGCACGGGCTCGCCCGGCGAAGCCGCGAGCGTGACGGTGGGCGCCAGCACGAGCAAGACGGCGGCGATCATGATGCGCATACGTACCATTTGACGGCTTTCCCCCACGCCTATTCGCCGGCGTTACCGCGCGACGGCGCCTCGCGCGGCAACGGCGCCCCGTCGGCGACGAACTGGAGCGACGCGGAGTTGAGGCAGTAGCGCAGGCCCGTGGGCCGCGGGCCGTCGGGGAACACGTGGCCGAGGTGGCCGTCGCAGCGCTGGCAGCGGATCTCCACGCGCTCCATGCCGTAGCTGGTGTCGCGCAGCTCCTTGATGTGCTCGGCGTCGAACGGCTCGTAGAAGCTGGGCCAGCCGGTGCCGGACTCGAACTTCGTTCCCGAGCGGAACAGCGGCAGCGCGCAGAGACGGCACGCATACACGCCGGGCTGCTTGTTGTCGAGCAGGCCGCCGCAGAACGGCGGCTCGGTGCCGTGATCCAGCAGCACGCGGCGCTCCTCGCGCGAGAGATCGCGGGCCAGCCGCTCGCGCGCGGCGGGCGCCAGCGGGCCGAGATCGAAGCCGGACTTGGACTGCGCGCCCATCACCGTCCTCCGCCGAGACACCGCTCGACCGAGTCCGCCAGGGCGTCGGCCCGCGCGTCCAGCTCGGCCGCCGTGAGGTTGGCGATCGGGTGCGGCGTGTCCACGAACGCGTACCCGGGCTTGCCCCAGCTCGTGGCCATGGCCTCGCCGGTGGCGCGGAACGGCGTCGTGACGATGGCCACCGCCGGAATGCCTTGCTGCTCCATCAGGATCGCGTCGAGCACACTGCTCGACGAGCAGGACCCTCAGTCGCCGATCCCGGAGACGACGAGATCCGCCTGCGTGCGCAGCGTCTTGACGGCCGCCTCGTCGATCTCGTGGCTCGGCGAGCGCTTGCGGCTCGTGAGCGCCACCGTCATGCCGTGGCGCCGGGCCAGCCGCTCGGCCAGCAGGGCGAGCAGCGTGTCGGAGTTGAACTTGGTGTTGTCCACGAGCCCCAGGCGCAGGCCGTCCAGGGTGGCCGGCCGTGGCGCCAGATCCAGTGCACGCTCCACGGGCTTCGAGGTCGGATCGAAGAGTTTCACGCGTTCCTCCCACTCTCTATGCGGACGGTGACGGCGCGCGTCCACTTGTTGCCCCAGCCGGGCAGGCAGGCCGACCAGCTTCCCGCACGGCCCCCGGCGCACACGAGCAGGATGTCGTCGGCCCGCTCGAAGAGCCGGCGCCACGTCGTCTCGTCGGCGGCCTGCACCGGACCCGGCAGGCGCGCGGCCCGCTTGAAGTCCGCCACCGTGCGCCGCGCGTGCTCGATCAAGAAGTCCTGGACCTTGCGGCGGCTCCAGCCGCTCGTCCTCAGCACGTCCGCATGCTCGCCGGCGAGCACGATCAGCGACTGGTTGAAGCCCTTCATGTTGGGCACGCCGAGATTGCAGAGCGCGTCGGCGAAGCAGCGCAGCAGCGGCTCCGGCGTGGCGGCGAGCTGATTGTAGACCTGGTAGAGACTGTTGGACGCGTAGACGGTGACGGCGCTGTCGTGCGCGGCCAGGCCGCGGCTCACGTGCAGCGGCTCCCACGGATGATCGTCCTCGTGCTCGGCGAAGCAGAAGGAGTACTTGCCGGGATTGCCGAGCGTGGCCCGGTCGAGCAGGCCGGGCCGCGTGTTGAGCGCGTTCATCATCACCAGGCGCACGGCGCGCCCGATCGTCGCGTTGGGCCGGTGCCCCTGGCCGAACGCGTTGTTGCCGCTGTTGATGCCGAGCGCCCGCACGATCGGCCCGTTGACGATGAGCACCATCGCGGAGCCACCGGTGCTGCTGGCCGGGCCGTGATAGGCGAAGTCGGGATGGCAGAGTCCCTTCACCGCGGCGACGACGACGGGCACATACTCCGGACGGCAGCCGGCCATCACGGCGTTGATGGCCACCTTGTCGGCCACCACGACCTGGTTGCGCCCGGCGATCTCGCCGATCACCTCGTCGCCGCGCAAGCCGCCGGCGGCCAGCATGGCCTCGACGGAGGCGTCCGTGGGCGGCACCACGGGCAAGCCGTCGGTCCAGCCGGCGTCGTAGTAGGCCTCGATGAGCTCTCGCGGGTCCTGCGCGGCGTCGGTCGTCACGACGTGCACCGTACCAAGCGCGGCGGCGGCTGGCAATCGCTCACGGCGCCAGGCGCGTGGTCCCGTCGCCCTGGTAGACGTAGCGGAAGGTCGGACAGCCGGGCTGCGGGCCCGGACAGTAGTAGCCGATCATCTCGAGCTTCGCGTACCGCTGGTCCGCCGTGCGCACAGCCCACACGTGCGGTTTCGGCGTCAGCACGTGGGTGAAGAAGCCGTAGCGATACCACGCCGCGATCGCGGGATTGCGCGGCTCGGCCGCGCCCTCGTTGCCCTGATAGCCGTCCGCCGGCACGCGACGCACCTGGTCGAACGCGATCTCGCCCAGATCGAGGAGGCCGGCGCCGGGCCCGGCCACGATCGCGTAGCGCTTGAAGGCGAGATCGCCGGACTCGTCCACCACGGCGCCGCGGCGGAACGAGAACCGGCGCCAGGCATCGGCCGCGGTGGCGTCCACCGTATAGAGGATAGGCCCGACCAGCGCGCGACCGGCGTCTCCCGGCGCGGTGACGGTCGGCGGGTAGGTCGCCACGTCGGGCTGGCGCAGCGTGAGCGCAACCAGCGTGACGGCGATCGCGGCCACGACGGTGGCGGCGGCGATCGGCGCCCGCGAGCCGGTCAACGCTTGCGGGCTTGGTTGAGCGCGTCGCCCAGCGTCATGCCGAACCCGCGCTTGTCGCCCGCCTCCTTCATATAGGCCTGGGTCTCGGCCTGCTCCTCGTGGGCCAGCGCCTTCTCGCGCGAGAGCCGGATCCGCCGGCCGCCTTCCTCGATGGCCAGCACCAGCACCTTCATCTCGGCGCCCGCCGGAAACATCTTGCGATGGTCGGCGCCGCGCTGCGTGCCGAGCTCGGCGTTGGGCACGAGCCCCGTCTGGCCGGGCCCCAGCCGCACGAAGACGCCGAAGGGCTCGATGCGATCGACCGTGCCCGTGAGGACGGCGCCGACGGCGACGGTGGACGTCATCTCCTGGCCGACCGCGGCGCCCTCCGGCGCCAGCGCCAGACCGATGCGCCGCTTGCCGGTGTCGATGGTGACGATCATCACCGCGATCTCCGCGGTGGCCGCGACCGCCTCGCGCAGCTCGGCGTGGCGATGACGCGGGATCTCGCTGGCGTGCAGCAGGCCGTCCACGCCGGGCAGCAGCTCGACGAACACGCCGAACTCCGCGGCGCGCACCGCGCGGCCGCGCACCACCTGGCGCTCGCGCAGCCGGCCGGCCACGGCGATCCACGGATCGCCCTCCAGCGCCTTGAGGCTGAGCGTGATCTTGCCCTTCACCTCGTCGAGACGGATGACCTTCACCGTCACGGCCTCGCCGAGCTTCAGCCGGTCGCCGGCCCGCGCCACGCGCGCGTGCGAGAGCTCGGACATCGGCACCAGCCCCTGGATGCCGCCGAGATCGACGAAGGCGCCGAAGTCCGCCAGCGACACGACGGTGCCCGGCAGCACGGCGTCGACCGCGATCTTCTTGCGCGTCTCCTCGGCCGCCCGGGCCGCCTGCGCCTCGAGGATCTGGCGGCGCGAGACCACGATGTTGCGCCCGTTCTCCTCGTAGCGCGTGATGCGGAAGTCGAGCACGCGCCCGACGTAGTCCTGCTCGGAGTCCACGCGCCGCAGGTCCATCTGCGAGAACGGGCAGAACGCGCGCAGCCCGGCCACGGTCACCTCGTAGCCGCCCTTGATGACGCCGGCCACCCGCCCCTCCACCGTGACGCCGCTGCGCGCGGCGACGGCCAGCGCCTCGCGCGCCTGCGCGCCCTGGCGCAGCTTGTGCGAGAGCCGGATCTCGTCGCCGGTGGCGACGACGGTGGCCTCCACCTCGTCGCCCACGGCGATCTTGAGCTTGCCGGCATCGTCGGCCAGCTCGGCGCGCTCGATCCACGCCTCGCCCTTGCCCCCCACGTCCACGAACACGTGCTCGGCGGTGATCTGGATGACGCGGCCCTTCACGACCTGGCCGATCTCCAGCGCGGTCTGGGCCTCGTGGCGCGCGAACAGGGTGGCGAAGTCTTCGGATTCAGTCATGGCGCTCACAATTATACTGACCCCTGCCATGGCAACCTCCCGGCCCGGCCACCTGTCGATGATCCGCGGCTTCCACCTGGCCGACTTCCTCACCCTGGGCAACGCCGCCTGCGGGACGATCTCGATCTTCGCGGCCATGGTGTACGTGGACACGCGCCACCTGCGGGCGCTGGTGACGGCCATGGTGCTGCTGCCGCTGGGGCTCGTGCTCGACGTCCTCGACGGTCGGGTGGCGCGCTGGCGCCAGCGGCACTCGGCCATGGGGCGCGAGCTCGACTCGCTGGCCGACGTCATCTCGTTCGGCGTGGCGCCGGCCGCACTGGCCTATGGCGCCGGCATGCGCGGCGCCTGGGACGTGGTGGTGCTCGTCTACTTCGTGTGCTGCGGCGTCAGCCGGCTGGCGCGCTTCAACGTCACCGCCGAGGAGATGGCGGGCGCCAGCGGCAAGGTGAAGTACTTCGAGGGCACGCCGATTCCCTCGAGCCTGCTGCTGGTGGCGGTGGTCGCCGTGTGCGCCTGGCTGGGGCGCCTGGGCGACGACCTGCCGCTGGGCGTGGTGCGACCCGGCGCCGGCACGCTGCATCCGCTGGCGCTGCTGTGGGCGCTGTCCGGCTCGCTCATGATCAGCAAGACCCTGCACATCCCCAAGCTCTAGAACGCTTCAGGAGGATCAGACGATGGCGACCACGGTCGGCTTCATCGGCGTCGGCAACATGGGCAATCCGATGGCGGGCAACGTGCTCAAGGGCGGATTCCCCTTCACGGTCTTCGACAAGAGCCCGAAGGCCATGGAGAACCTGGTGCAGGCCGGCGCGCGCGCGGGCAAGTCGGCGCAGGACGTGGTCGAGTCCAGCGAGATCGTGCTGACGTGCCTGCCCGCCTCCCCCGACGTCGAGGCGCTCTACCTCGAGCCCGGCGGGCTCATCGAGCGCGCGCGCCCGAACACGATCCTGATCGACCTCAGCAGCGTGCTGCCGTCCACGCCGCGCAAGCTGGAGCCGGCGGCGAAGAAGCGCGGCGTGCACTTCCTGGAGGCGCCGGTCAGCGGCGGCACCGCGGGCGCCAGGGCGGCCACGCTGGCCATCATGGTGGGCGGCGATCCGCAGATCCTCGAGCGCGCGCGGCCGGTGCT
>Ga0075434_100003334_pt1 | contig 14369 bp, 13 predicted proteins | sample RhiMethybrSRZTD3_FD_75298 | JGI IMG/M metagenome (GOLD analysis project Ga0075434, IMG submission 75298) | Populus rhizosphere microbial communities from Tennessee, USA - Rhizosphere MetaG P. TD hybrid SRZTD3 | ecosystem: Host-associated > Plants > Roots > Rhizosphere > Soil | place: USA... | reverse complement strand
CTTGCATTCGATTCAGCAACCGGGGTGATCCATCTATGGAGGTGCAACAATGACTGGTTTGGTTCGCAAGGCCACGCTTCTCGCCGTCTGCGGCCTGCTCAGCGCGGGTGCCGCGATGGCGCACGTGCCCGATCCCGTGAACTCGGACTGTCCCGCGTCGTGCATCCTGATCGTCGGTCACGACGGAACGCAGGGAGATCCGGGCGGGCAATACTGCGTCACCGTCCGCGATTTCAATAATGTGCCGATCGAGAACTCTTCGGTCGTGCTCGATTTTTCGAACTGCGACATTCAGCTGTGCATTGACCAGCATGACCCGGACGTTCTCGTTGACTGCATTTCGCAGACGGTTCGCAAGCTGACGAATGTGAACGGCGTCGCCTGCTTCCGCGTCGTCGGGAAGCGTCGTACGGGCTTCGGCTGCACGATCAAGCCGGCCAATTGCGCCGAAGTGTTCGCAGACGGCGTGTTCCTCTGCAATGCCTTCGCGCCCACGTTCGATCTCATCAACGAGAACAACACCGGCGTGTCGGGTCTCGACTTCTCCGAGTTCCTGCATCTGTTCTTCGACTGCGGTGTGTATCTCACGGCAATCGACTACAACGAAAACGGCAACATAGACGGCGACGATTTCTCGCAGTTCCTGAAGGCGTTTTTCGCCAGCGGGTCCGCGCTGGGCTGCGATTCGAAGTGCCCGTAGCCTAGGCCGGCCACAGGCGGCACTCGCCCCGCTCAGTTGCTCCGGAAATTCCCGAACTTGAGCTCGATGCCGAAGTCCTGGCCCTTGAGCAGCGTGATCACGCCCTGCAGATCGTCTTTGCTGGCCGATGAGACGCGCACCGTGTCGCCCTGGATCGCGGCCTGCACCTTCCTGAGCTTGGCGTCCTTCAGCACCTTCACGACCTCGCGCGCCTTGTCGGCGGTGAGCCCGTCCTGGATCGCGATCTCCTGGCGCGCGCCGCCCAGCGCGGCGGATTCGATCTTGCCGGGCGTCAGGTTCTTGAGCGGGACCTGGCGGCGCACCATCTTGCCTTGCAGCACGTCCCACATCGCCTTGAGCTTGAACTCGTCGGGGGCGGAGATGGTGATCTTCTTCTCCTTCTGGTCGAGCGCGAAGCTCACCTTGAGCCCCTTGAAGTCGTAGCGCTGCGTGATCTCCTTGGTGGCCTGATCGACCGCGTTGTGGACCTCCATGAAGTCCACTCCGGTCGTGACGTCGAACGAGCTGGTGCTGGCCAAGATTCCCTCCGTATCTACCGGGTCCGCCTCATCATCAGATGTGTAATCTCGAGCGCCGCCGCGAGCCGCCCGCCGCGCAGCACCTCGTGCCGCACCGTCTCGAGCCCGCGCCGCTGTGCCGTCCACAGGAACCGGCGCCCCGCGGCTCCCGCGCCGAGGAACGCGTGTGCCGCGTGCTCGCGCGAGAGCCGGACGCGATCGCTCGCGCCCACCTCGGCCGCGAACATCGCCATCACCCGCGCGCGGCCGGCGCGGGCGTCGAAGTAGATCCCCACGCCCTCCAGCGCCCACCAGCGTCGCGGCGACAGTCCGGTCTCCTCGCGCACCTCGCGGGCCGCGCCCGCGAGCGCGCCCTCGCCGCGCCGCAGGCCCCCGGTGACGGGCTGCCACACCCCCGGAAGCCGGCCGCGATCCGCGCGCTTCAGGCACAGGAACTCGACGCGCCGCGCGCGCCTTCGGAACAGATAGACCTCGATCTGGGTGGGCATCAAGTCGGGCACGGCCGCGCAGCATAGGGGGCAGGTGGGCTCGGGGCCAGTATTGACTTCAGCCCTCCGGCCCTTTAGAAGTTGCCGCTGGACTCGCCGGAAATGGGCCCACCCCGAGTTTCGATTTGACCCCGCGCCGCCCTTTCTCTAGAGTCCCCCGGCTCCCGGCACCCGTTGCGGCTTCTGCGGTTGCGCGGAGCTTGTGAAAATTTTCACGTGGGGCGCGCAATGCCTGAGCCGCCGGAGAAGAACGGAGAGCCCTCCGCTCTGAAAACCGCCGGGCTGCTGCTCGCCATTCCCACGCTGCTCATCGTCTCGCCCATCGTCGGGTACTTCGTCGGAAGCCTCGCGGACCGCTGGCTCAAATGGAATCCGTGGGGCGGGATCGTCGGACTGATGCTGGGTTTCGCCGCCGGTGGGCGCGAGACCTATCGGATCTACCGCCGCTATCAGGCAGAAGAGGAGCGCAGGACGCGCCGCTGACCGGGCGCCCTCCACTCATGCCGCACGACTATCTCGCCAGGGTCCGCAACGCCACGATCGGCCTCGCCGCGGTCGGCGCGATCGTCACCGCGACCTACGCCTCGCCGCTGGCTGCGCTCGGGCTGGTCGCGGGTGCGGCGTGGTCGCTCGTGAATCTCGCGCTGCTCGAGGTGCTGGTGGTGGCGCTGCTCACGCCCGCGGCTTCCGCGCGCGCGCTGCCACGCGCCGGATGGGCGATCGCCGGGATGACGGCGCTGCTCGCGGGCGGCGCCTGGCTCCTGTTCCACCTGCCGCCGCTCGCGCTGGTCGCAGGATTCTCGCTGCCGTTCGCGGTGATCACGCTCCGGGCGGTCTCGCGCGCGCTGCTCGAGAGCGCGGCGTGGCGGGCCCTGGTGCGGAGCCCGTGGCGGGCGACGCTGGCGGTGGCGGCCGTGATCCTCGCGGCGTGGTGGCTCGTGCCCTCGGGCTCGCTCGGCCAGCGCGAAGGCGGCGAGGCGCACCCGGCCGCGGCGGATTCCGCGCGCGCCACGCTGAGCGACGGCGCGCCGGCGGACTCGGCCTCGCACGAAGCCGCCGTGGCGGGCGAGACGCACGGCGACGCGGCGCCGGGCAAAAGCCACGGCGCCGCCGCGGGCGAGGAAGAGGGCGGCGCCGGGAAGTTCCCGAACCTGATCACGATGATCGTGGCCGCGAACCATGGCGCCCCGTGGGCTCACACGCTGCACCGGATCGAGCCCATCCTGTTCGCCTTCTTCGTCGGCATCGTGGTGTGCGTGATCGGGTTCATCGCGAGCCGCAATCCGAAGATGATCCCGAGCGGGCTCCAGAACGGCGCCGAGATGCTGGTCGAGGCGCTCTACGACTTCGTCGGCAACATCCTGGGGCCGCGGTACGCCCGCAAGTACTTCCCGCTGCTCGGATCGCTGTTCGTCTACATCTTCGCGATGAACCTGTTCGGCATCCTGCCGCTCATGGACTCGCCGACCTCGAACCTGAACGTGACGTTCGCGCTCGGGCTCACGGTGTTCGTGTACGTGCAGTACGTCGGGATCCGGAGCCTCGGGATCGTCGGCTTCCTGGACCACCTGCTGGGCAACCCGCGCAGCGTGACGGGCTGGGTGCTCGCCCCGCTGCTGCTCCCGATCCACATCCTGGGCGAGCTGGCCAAGCCGATCTCGCTCTCGTGCCGGTTGTTCGGCAACATCTTCGGCGAGGACATGCTGATGGTGGGCTTCGCCGCGCTCGGCGTCGGGATGCTCTCGTTCAAGGGCGCACCGGATTGGCTGCCGGGCATACCGCTCCACGCCATCTTCTTCCCGCTGGCGCTGCTCACCAGCACGCTGCAGGCGTTCGTGTTCACCGTTCTCGCCACCATTTACATCCTCCTCATGCTGCCGCACGAAGATCACGGGCATGAGGAGGAAGCACACGCACACTGATCACCCAAGGAGGAAGACCATGAATTTCCAGGCGGCTCTCGCACTCGGACTCCCGCTCGGCATCGGCATCGCGGCGATCGGCTCCGGCATCGGTCTCGGCCTCATCGGTCAGGGCGCGATGCAGGGAATCGCGCGGCAGCCCGAGGCCACCGGCAAGATCCAGATCAACATGATCATCATCGCGGCGCTCGCCGAAGCGCTGACGATCTATGCGTTCGTCGCGCTACTCATGCTGAACAGCAAGATCGGTTGAGGCCGGAGCGGGCCCGCTTGGGCGGGCCGCGACGCGTCCCTTTAGAGGAGCGCACATGAACCTCATCGATCTCCGGCTGGTCGGCACCCAGATCCTGGGCTTTCTCGTCCTGCTCTGGGCGCTCAACAAATGGGCGCTCGGCCCGCTGCTCGGCATGCTCGAGGCGAGAAGGGCAAAGATTGCCGCCGAGTTCGCGGCGGCCGACCGCGCGATGGCCGAGGCCAACGAGCAGAAGAGCCGTTACGAGCAGGAGCTGCGCGGCATCGAGGCCAAGGCGCGCCAGCGGCTGACCGAGGCGGTGGCGGAGGGCCAGAAGGTGGCGGCCGAGATCCGGCATCAGGCGCAGCAGGAGGCGGGCCACCGCCTGGAGCGCGCACAGGACGACATCGCGCGTGAGAACGAGAAGGCGAAGGAGCAGATCAAGCAACAGGTGATCGACCTCGCGATCCACGCCGCGGAGAAGATCCTGCGCCAGAAGCTCGACGAGCCGGGGCAGCGCCGGATGGCGGGCGAGTTCGTGGACGAGGTCGAGGCATTGAGATGATCGGCGCTCACCGCGGCCCGAGCCACCGCACCGTCCGCTCGACGCGAAGGCGACTGCGATGAAGGACACCGTGGTCGCGGCACGCTACGCGAAGGGGTTTTTCCTCTTCACCGAGAAGCGGGGCGAGACCGCGCGCGCGCTCGAGGATTTGAAGGGCCTGCTCGCGGTGCTGAAGCCGGGCGGCCGGGCCGAGCGCTTCCTCGCGTCGCCGGTGGTGCTGCCGGCCGAGAAGAAAAAGGCGCTGGAGCAGGGTCTCGGCGGGCGCGTGCTCAAGGGCGCCGTGATCTTCCTCGACCTGCTGCTGCGCAAGAAGCGCATGGCGGAGTTCCCGGTCGTGGTCGCGGAGTTCGAGGCCCTGGTCGAGAAGTCCCAGGGCATCCAGCGCGCGCACGTCGTGAGCGCCACGCCGCTCGAGAGCGCAGAGCGCGAACGGCTCCACCGCGCGCTCGAGCGGCTCACCGCGGGGACCATCAAGCTCGAGACCGAAGTGGATTCTGCGCTCCTGGGCGGAGCCCTGGTGCGGATCGGAGACCGCGTGATCGACCGCTCGGCCCGCACCCTGCTCCGGGCCGTGGCCGAGCGCCTGCAGCACGTCAGCGTGTGAAGCAAACTTCACCCATTACCCTCAGGGGTTCGTGAACATGTCCTTTCGACCGGAAGAAGTGAGCGCCGTCCTGGCGCAGGAGCTGGAACGCTACGAGGCGAAGCTCGAGACCAAGAGCGTCGGCACCGTGCTCACGGTCGGCGACGGCATCGCGCGCCTCTGGGGCCTGGAAGACGCCATGGCCGGGGAGCTGCTGCGGTTCCCGGGCGACATCATGGGCATGGTGCTGAACCTGGAAGAGGACAACGTCGGAGCCGTGCTGTTCGGCTCCGACAAGAACATCAAGGAAGGCGACCGCGTCGAGCGCACCAACCGCATCGCCTCCGTCCCGGTCGGCAAGACCATGATCGGGCGCGTGGTGAACGCGATCGGCCAGCCGGTGGACGGCAAGGGGCCGATCGGCGCCGACAAGTACCGCAACGTCGAGTTCGTTGCGCCCAGCGTGGTCGAACGCCAGCCGGTGAAGGAGCCGCTCCAGACCGGCATCAAGGCGATCGACGCGATGATCCCGATCGGGCGCGGCCAGCGCGAGCTGATCATCGGCGACCGGCAGACCGGGAAGACGGCGATCGCGCTCGACGCGATCATCAACCAGAAGGGCCAGAACGTCGTCTGCGTGTACGTGGCGATCGGACAGAAGGAATCCACGGTCGCCAACGTCGTCACGATCCTCGAGAAGTACGGCGCCATGGAGTACACCATCGTGGTGACGGCATCGGCCTCGGAGTCGGCGCCGCTCCAGTACATCGCGCCCTACTCGGGGCTGGCGATGGGCGAGGAGTTCACCTACCAGGGCGGCCACGCGCTCTTGGTCTACGATGACCTCTCGAAGCACGCGCAGGCCTACCGCCAGCTCTCGCTGCTGCTGCGCCGCCCGCCCGGCCGCGAGGCGTACCCCGGCGACGTCTTCTATTTGCACTCGCGCCTGCTCGAGCGCGCATGCAAGCTGTCGGACGACCGCGGCGCCGGATCGCTCACCGCGCTGCCGTTCATCGAGACCCAGGCCGGCGACGTTTCGGCCTACATCCCGACCAACGTGATCTCGATCACCGACGGCCAGATCTTCCTCGAGGGCGACCTGTTCTACGCCGGCGTGCGCCCTGCGATCAACGTCGGCATCTCGGTGTCGCGCGTGGGCGGCAACGCCCAGATCAAGGCGATGCGGAAGGTGGCGGGCCGCCTGCGGCTCGACCTCGCCTCGTACCGCGCGCTCGCGGCGTTCGCCCAGTTCGGCTCCGACCTCGACAAGGCGACCCAGGCGCAGCTCACCCGCGGCGAGCGCATGGTGGAGCTCCTGAAGCAGGAGCAGTACGTGCCCATGGCGGTCGAGCAGCAGGTGATCTCGATCTTCACCGGCACCCAGGGCCACCTCGACGACATCCCGGTCGAGGCGGTGCGCCGTTTCGAGCGCGAGTTCCTGGCGTTCGTGGAGAAGAGCTATCCGGAAGTCCCGCACAACATCCGCACCTCGAAGGACCTCTCCGACGCCGACACCCAGCGGCTCGGCGATGCGGTCAAGCAGTTCAAGGCGACGTTCAAGGCCTGAGGAAGAATGAGCACACTCCGCGTTCTCCGCCGGCGCATCCGGTCGGTCCAGAACACCCAGCAGATCACCAAGGCCATGGAGATGGTGGCGGCGGCCAAGCTGCGCCGCGCGCAAGCCAGAGCCGTGGCGGCGCGGCCCTACGCCGTCAAGATCACCGAGATGCTGAACAACCTCGCGGGGGCTGCGAGCGAGCTGGACCATCCGCTGTTCAAGGCGCGCGAGGTGAAGAACACGGCGCTGGTGCTCGTCACATCGGACCGCGGGCTGTGCGGCGCGTACAACTCGAACCTGCTGCGAAGCGCCGAGCAGCGGCTGCGCGCCGCCGCGGCGCCGACGTCGCTGGTGCTGGTGGGGAAGAAGGGTCGCGACTACTTCAGGCGCCGCCGGTACCCGGTGATCGCGGTGCACACGCCGGTGCCCGCAGAAGCCAGCCTGGAGTTCGCGCGCACGCTCACCGAGGACCTGATCGCGCGCTTTCTCGCAGGCGAAGTGGACCGCGTCGAGATCATGTTCACGCGCTTCATCACCGCGCTCCACCGCAAGGTGGTGGTCGAGTCGTTCCTCCCGGTGGGCGCCTCCACGGCGAACGCTCCGGGCGCGGGTGGCGGCGCGATCTTCGAGCCCGACGCCGAGAGCATCTTCGCCGAGCTGCTGCCGCGCTACGCCACCGCCAAGCTGTTCGCGGCGCTCGCGGACGCGCTGGCCTCGGAGCACTCGGCGCGCATGATCGCGATGGGCTCCGCGCGCAAGAACGCCGGTGAGCTGATCGATCTCCTGACCCTGCGGCGCAACCGGCTCCGGCAGGCGGCGATCACCAAGGAGCTGCTCGACATCGTGGGTGGAGCGGAAGCGCTGAAGTAGGCATTCATTGGCCGGCGCAACCGCCGGCGTAGAACGGGAGCGAGACATGGCGGAGAACGTAGGGAAGGTCGTTCAGGTGATCGGACCCACGGTGGACGTGGTGTTCGACGCCGACAAGCTGCCGCGGATCCTGAACGCGATCCGCATCGATGACCCCGCGCGCGGGATCCGGCTCACCGTCGAGGCCGCGCTCCACATCGGCGACAACATCGTGCGCTGCATCGCCATGGCATCGACCGACGGGCTGGTGCGTGGCATGCCCGCGATCGACACCGGCGAGCCGATCTCGGTGCCGGTGGGCGAAGAGGGCCTGGGCCGTATCTTCAACCTGCTGGGCGAGCCGATCGACGGCAAGGGTCCGGTGAACGCCCAGAAGCGCTACCCGATCCACCGCCCGGCGCCATCGTTCGAGGACCAGGAGACGTCGATCCAGATCTTCGAGACCGGCATCAAGGTCGTGGACCTCTTGGCGCCCTACCAGAAGGGCGGCAAGGTCGGCCTGTTCGGCGGCGCGGGCGTCGGCAAGACCGTGATCCTGCAGGAATTGATTCGAAATATTGCGACCGAGCACGGCGGGTTCTCGGTGTTCGCGGGCGTGGGCGAGCGCACCCGCGAGGGCAACGACCTCTACCGCGAGATGACAGAGTCGGGCGTCATCTCGAAGACGGTGATGGTGTTCGGCCAGATGAATGAGCCGCCGGGCGCGCGGCTGCGCGTGGGGTTGACCGGCGTGACGATGGCGGAGTTCTTCCGCGACGAGCGCGGCCAGGACGTGCTGCTCTTCATCGACAACATCTTCCGCTTCACCCAGGCCGGTTCCGAGGTGTCGGCGCTGCTCGGCCGCATGCCGAGCGCTGTGGGCTACCAGCCCACGCTCGCGACCGAGATGGGGGCGCTGCAGGAGCGCATCACCTCCACGCGCAAGGGCTCGATCACATCGGTGCAGGCGATCTACGTGCCGGCCGACGACCTCACCGACCCGGCGCCCGCCACCGCGTTCGGCCACCTCGACGCCACCACGGTGCTGGACCGCGGCATCTCGGAGAAGGGCATCTACCCGGCGGTGGACCCGCTCGCCAGCACCTCGCGCATTCTCGACCCCAAGATCGTGGGCGATGAGCACTACGGAGTTGCGCGCTCGGTGCAGAAGATCCTGCAGCGCTACAAGGACCTCCAGGACATCATCGCGATTCTGGGCATGGACGAGCTGTCCGAGGACGACAAGGTGATCGTGGCGCGGGCGCGGAAAATCGAGCAGTACCTGTCGCAGCCGTTCTTCGTGGCCGAGGCGTTCACCGGGAGGCCGGGCAAGTACGTGAAGCTCGAGGACTCGATCAAGGGCTTCAAGATGCTGGTGAGCGGCGAGCTGGACGATCTGCCGCAGCAGGCGTTCTACATGTGCGGCGCGATCGAAGAGGCGATCGCCAACGCCGAGAAGATGGCGGCGATGGCGTAGCGGCTCGCGCGGGTCGAACCCGCGCGGCGAAGGCAAAACGATTCGGGTCGGAGGGCCGGGGCGCTGACATCGTGGACCGGGACAGCCATTCGCCCTGGTCCCCGACCCATCAGAAGGAGCGGTTCATGGCGAGCGAGTTCCAGCTGAGCGTGCTCACCCCCGAGCGCACCGTGTTCGAGGGAAAGGTCGAGTACGTGCAGGTGCCGGGCAGCGAGGGCTACCTGGGCGTGCTCGCGCACCACGCCGCGCTGGTGACGGCGCTCGCCGCCGGCGACCTCACGCTGCGCCACCCCGGCGGACGTGAAGAGCGCATGCGCGTGAGCGGCGGGTTCTTCGAGGTGAGCGCCAACCGCGCCACCGTGCTCGCGGACCAGGTGGGCGAGGGCTAGCTAGCGCGGGATCACGCCTCGCGCCGTCATGACGCTCGCGCCCTGCGACCAGATGAGCGGCGGGGGAACGAGGCGGGAGCGACGCATGAGGCACCTCCTGACTCCGAGCACGCGGGCGCGAGCCGACGCCCCGACGATCCCCGGCACCAGAGCCATTTCCCGCGGCGATTCGACCTTTACTCGCCCGAAGTTCCTTGCCAAACTCTCCCCGTTCGATCAGCCCGTATCGCCTCGAAGGTTGCCCTCTTCTTCGAACGGGCGATTCTGACGCGCGAACGGAGGGCCGTGAGATGCGAACCCCGATCCGCAGCCTGATGAGTCGACTTGAGCCGGGTGGTGAGTCGCCTGTCCGCGCGGCCGGCCGCGCACGCGGTCCCTCGCGGTGGAGTTGCGTCCCCGTGATGCTCGGGCTCGCGGTGCTCCTGCTGTGGTCACCTGGAGTTGGGCGCACGCAGACCGTGAATACCGCGATGTGGGTCCCCAACGGAGGGATCACTTCCATCGTCCGTGACGGCGGGACGATCTACATCGGCGGTTCCTTCACGTACGTGGGCCCATTGACCGGCGGCGCGGTCGCCATAGATGCAAGCACCGGCGCCTCTCAGCAGCCGGTCCCTCAGGTGGAAGGCAGCGTCTATTCGGTGGCGCCGGACGGGAGCGGCGGCTGGTACCTGGGCGGATCGTTCACGGCGGTCCGCGGGCAGCCGCGCAACAACCTCGCGCACCTGAGTGCCGCCGGAAGCCTGACCGCCTGGAACCCGGACGCGAACGGCTCCGTTTCCACGCTGGCGGTGAGTGGGAGCACGGTCTACACGGGTGGCAGCTTCACCAGCGTCGGCGGGCAGCCGCGCAACCGGATCGCCGCGCTGGATGCGGTCAGCGGCGCTGCCACCGCCTGGAACCCGAACGCGAACACTGTGGTCACGGCCATCGCCGTGAGCGGGGGCATGGTCTACGCCGGCGGGCAGTTCACCAGCATAGGCGGGCAGCCGCGCAACTACATCGCAGCACTGGATGCGGCGAGCGGCGCCGCCACGGCCTGGAACCCTAACGCGAACTCGTTCGTCAACGCTCTAGCGGTGAGCGGGAGCACGGTGTATGCCGGCGGGCGTTTCCTCAGCATCGGCGGGCAGGCGCGCAATCGGGTGGCCGCGCTCGATACGGCCAGCGGCGGTGCCACGGCCTGGAACCCGAACGTGAACGATTGGGTCTATGCCTTGGCGGTGAACGGGGGCACGGTCTACGTCGCCGGCGTCTTCGGCAGCGTGGGCGGACAGCCGCGCAGCCGGATCGCCGCAGTCAATGCGGCCGGCGGCGTTGTCACCGCTTGGAATCCGAACGCGAACGGCGCCTTCATCCGGGCCCTGGCGGTGAGCGGGGGCACCGTGTACGCCGGCGGTGACTTCACCAGCATCGGCGGGCAGCCGCGCAACCGTATCGCCGCGCTGGACGCGGCCAGCGGAGCGGCCACCGGCTGGAACCCGAACGCGGAAGACAACGTCTTCGCGCTGGCGGTGAGCGGGGGCACGGTGTACGCCGGCGGGGACTTCATCAGCGTCGGCGGGGTGGCGCGCAGCAGCATCGCCGCGCTCGATGCGGCCACCGGTGCCGCCACCGCATGGGACCCCAACGCGATTGTGACGCCCGCCAGTGCCGGTCCCCCCAGCGTCAATGCCCTGGCGGTGAGCGGGGGCACGGTCTACGTCGGCGGATACTTCACCGGCATCGGCGGGCAGGAGCGCAATTTTGTCGCCGCGCTCGATCCTGCGACGGGCGCAGCCACCGCGTGGAACCCGGACGTGCTCGGCACCGTGAAGGCCATCGCGTTGAGCGGGGGCACGGTCTACATCGGCGGCGGATTCGAGACCGTCGGGGGGCAGGTGCGCACCAGTCTCGCCGCCATCGATGCGGCGAGCGGGGCCGTCACCCCGTGGGCCCCAAACGCGGGGCACGAGGTTCGCGCCCTGGCGGTGAGCGGCGGAACGATCTATGCCGGCGGCACGTTCAATTCCGTCGGCGGCCAGACGCGCAACTACCTCGCCGCGCTGGACGCGGCCACCGGTGCCCCGACAGCCTGGAACCCGAACCCCAACTTCCCCGTCGCCGCCCTGGCGGTGAGCGGGGGCACGGTGTACGCCGGCGGCCTCTTCACCACCATCGGGGGACAGCCGCGGAATCGGATCGCGGCCCTCGGTGAAGCCACGGGCGCCGCCACGGCGTGGAACGCGAATGCTGTCGGGGGCGCTGTCAACGATCTGGAGCTGAGCGGGACCACGGTCTATGCCGGTGGCTTCTTCACCAGCATCGGCGGTCAGCCACGCAACAACATCGCAGCGCTCGACATGGTGAGCGGCACCGCCACCATCTGGAACCCGAACGCGGACTGGATCGTCAACACTCTGGCGGTGAGCGGGGGCGTGGCTTACGTCAGCGGTGCCTTCACGCACATCGGCGGGCAGTTCCGGCCCTACTTTGCGGCCATGTCCGCCGAGGACTTGCCCACGCCGGCGCTGCTGGCTCAGTTCGAGGCGACCACGACAAACGAGGGCACCGTGCTGCGGTGGAGGTTCGATGACGCGGGCCGCGTGACGGCGGTTGCCGTGGAGCGGGCGTCGCATGCCGCTGGACCCTGGGTCTCGATTGCTCCCGAGCTACGCGATGAGTCCGGTGTCACCGTGGCGGTCGATCGAACGACGGATGGAAGTGGGGATCACTTCTACCGGCTGGTGGCAAGGCTCGCGGACGGCAGCCAGATGGTCTTCGGTCCGGTATCGCCGAGCCGGCGCGAGCGGGTCACCGGGAGCGATCTGAGGTTGGTGTCGCCCAATCCGACTTCGGGCCGTATCGAGGTGGATTACGGCGTAGCGCGCGAGGGGCGCGTACGGCTCGATCTGCTCGATCTGTCGGGACGCGTCGTGGGGGCGCTCGTCGACCGGGTCCATGCGCCAGGACGATACCTGGCCGCCTGGGATGGTACCGGCGGGCGGGGGCGGCTCTCCCCGGGACTCTATTTCGTCCGCCTCATGGCTCCCAGCCAGATGGCGGTGGAGAAACTGGCCGTAACCCGATAAGCGGCTCGGTCCCTGGTGGAGCGTCGAACGGCTATGGTCCGCGCCGTGCCCCTGACCGCCGGAACCCGACTCGGATCCTACGAAATCGTCTCGCTGCTCGGTGCGGGCGGCATGGGCGAGGTTTATCGCGCGCGCGACTCCCGCCTCGGCCGTGACGTCGCGATCAAGGCGTTGCCCGCGTCCCTCGCGCACGACGCCGATCGCCTCGCGCGGATCGAGGCGATCCGATCGCGTGCGGGCTTCGAGATCACCTCATCCGCACCAGTCGCCGCACCGCGACCTCGCCCACGAACTCGAGCCGCGCCCAGTAGAGCCCGGCCGGCGCCGGAGCGCCGCGCTCGTCGCGGCCGTCCCATTCGAAGTCGTGCGGCCCGGCCGCGAGCGTGGCGTCCACCACCGTGCGCCTGCGCCGGCCCGCCACGTCGAGCAGCACCAGCCGCGCACGCCCGGCGCGCGGCAACGAGAGGTGAAGCGTCACGGCGCCGCTCGACGGGTTGGGGCGCGCCGGATCGAGCACGAGTCGCTGGATCGGCGTAGCGGTCGCCACCGCGGTGAGAGTCACCGACTCCTTGAACCAGTTCGTGAGGATGGCGGTGACGTCGCTCTGGAGCTGCGTGTGGTTCCAGCGATAGGGACGTCCGGAGATGAACGCGAAGCGCCCACCCATCGGTCGCAGACCGGCTCCGCCCGCGGGAGCCCGGACTGCGCCAATGCCACGCGACGGCGTGAACCCGGCGCTCACGCGGAACAGGAGCTGGCTTTCCGGCGTGGTGCGCACGGTGTCGAACACCGCGCACAGGCTTTGCGAGGCGAGCAGCGACATGTTGACCAACCCCGGCCTCGTCGCCAGGCAGTCGTTGAGCGTGGCGCCGATCGAGGTCCAGTTGATGCCGAGGTAGGCCCGCAGCGAATCGCCGAGAAACTGATCTCCCTGCCGCGTCATCAGCAGCAGGTTGCCGCCGGCTCTGAGGTACGAGAGCACAGCGGTGTCCTGCCACGAGGCAAGGTCGCCGTTGAGGTTGTTCCCCACCCAGATCACATTGCGGTACTGACCGAGCACCGCGGCCGGCACCCTGCCGTGACCGAGCGGTGCGGGCAGCTCGGCCGGATAGCCGCCGGCCGGCGTGGCGAAGTGGTCCCAGAAGTCCACCGCGTATGCGCTCGAGAAGGCGTGGTCGGAGTACGCGCTCGTGATCTCGGTGCCATAAGTGCCCCAGTCCACTCCGTTCACCAGCAGGACCGACTTGCCGAACGTCGGGTTGGCTACGACCTCGTCGATGGTCTTGAGGATCCAGTTGTCCTTGTCCACATCGACTGCGCTGGGCTCCCCTGCGACGTGGAGCACCACCGTCTGCGATGCAATCGAGTCGTCCACCACGAATGTCGTGGCGCCGAGGGCGTGAGTGACCTGGATGTCCACCGGCATGTGGAAGAGCTGCCATGACTGCGTCTGCTGCAGGGTGAAGGTGACGTCCCAGCCGCCGCCGGCTGGCGCGGCAGTCCAGCTCGACCGGTAGGTCGGGTAGTACTCGCCGTAGATCCACTGCTGGAAGAACGGGTGAAGGTTGCGCCCCGAGACCGTCTCGCACACGTCGCGGAAGTCCTCGGTGGTCGCGCTGCGGTAGCCCCATGTCGAGCCGTAGGAGTGCAGGGCGGCGAAGAAGGTGGCGTCGCCCAGCACGTGCCGCAGCATGTGCAGCACCCACGAGGCCTTGTTGTAGGACAGGTTCGAGTCGAAGATTCGCGACTCGTTGGTGGCATCGGGCACATAGACCGAGCCGGGGCCGAGGAAGCGGTTGAGATCGATGTCGGCGTGATAGGCGGCCGGGCCGCCCAGTGACTCCTGCCACAGCGCCTCGCAGTAGCTGGCGAACCCTTCGTTGAGCCAGATGTGATGGAAGTCGCGGCATGTGACCAGGTCGCCCCACCACTGGTGCCCCAGCTCGTGCGCCACCACCGACTCGTTGGCGACCCCGAGGCTGGTGCAGGTCTGGTG
>Ga0075434_100003329_pt1 | contig 14377 bp, 15 predicted proteins | sample RhiMethybrSRZTD3_FD_75298 | JGI IMG/M metagenome (GOLD analysis project Ga0075434, IMG submission 75298) | Populus rhizosphere microbial communities from Tennessee, USA - Rhizosphere MetaG P. TD hybrid SRZTD3 | ecosystem: Host-associated > Plants > Roots > Rhizosphere > Soil | place: USA... | reverse complement strand
GCGCGAGCTCGCCCACGAACGTGGGCAGCATCACCACAAACGCGACCATCTACGTAGGGACACAAGAGGCGGGAGTGGACTACTACGAGGGCCGCCTCGACGATCTCACGTTCAGCGTGGGCTGAGATTGTCGCCCAGGGCTCGCCCCGGGGCCGGGGCGGTAACTAAGCCGGACGGGGACGGTGGGACTCGCGGTCAAGTTAGCGCGTAACGGTTGATGCCGTCATCTCCCCCCGGTACCGTGTCCAGGAGTTAGGGGTGCCGCCGAAGGCACGCCTCGCGACTGCCGCTGCCCCCTCCGAGGCCAGCCTCCGACGGCGAACCCGTACTACCCCGAGGCGGGTATCGCTATTCGACGCGTCAGCGCGCGAGCTGGTTCGTCGACAGGCCGTTCCCCGCAGGTCAGAAAGGGGGTCCCATCGCGCCCGCCCCTGGTGGCTCGCAGTCCGTCTTACCTGACCCCTTGCAGATCGAAGGGGCGAGACGCGGGCCTTTCGCTTCGAGCGCCGGCGCCGAGCCCGCGGTCCGTTTCCGTAGGCGTCCGTAGCGCCGTTAGTTGGTTGCGTGAGTTGGGAAATGGTGTGGCATGGAGGCGGTCGGTGGCCAGCACTGGCGGCTCCGGTTGGAGGCGCGGGCCGCGCATGTGCCTGAGATCCGGCGCGAAGTCGTGGATGTGGTGGCGCGTGAGTGTCCGGGTGTCGACCTGTCGGCGGCGGCGCTTGTGGTCACCGAGCTGGCCGCGAACGTCGTGACACACGCATATGCGGAACCGGGACGCCTCGAGATCGAGGTGGTATGCGAACCCGATGCGGCTGTGGTCACGGTCCGAGACTGGGGCCGCGGGTTCGGTCGATCCACTCGCCGCGGCATGGGCCTCGGGCTGCAGCTTGTGGCTGCGCTGGCTGAGTGGCTGCGGATCGACGGCGTCCAGCCGACGGAGGTCAAGGCGCGCTTGGCGCGCTCGCAAGCGAGCTGACCAGCGGCACCGACCCGCGAGGCGATACGCGCGTCCGAAATCTTGACGCCAGGGGCGTGGTTTGGCAGAATTTCGGCCGTCGATGTTTGGCTCGAACACCGTGATCGGATGGCTAGCGGAGAGATAGCGGTCGAGCGTGACCAGGGTGCTTGGGTCGTAACGCTGCGAGGCGAGCACGACCTGTCTACCAAGCCCAGCCTGGGCGACACGCTCAAGCAGACGTTCGACAGCGGCTCGAAAGTGCTCGTGGATCTCTCCCAGACCGAGTTCATCGACAGCACCGTGCTACGGGCGCTCGCGTATGGCGAGCAGGAAGCGGCGGACCATGCCGAACACGAAATCGCCATCATTGCGCCCAGCGGGACGTTTGCAAGCCGCCTGCTCCGGCTGACGGGGATCGACAAGGTGATCCGAGTCTTCGAGACCCGCGCTGACGCGCTCGCAGCGATCTAACTACCCGCCGGCCAGATCCAACCGACCGCAACCGGGGTCGCGACGCTACAACAACTACGCGGCGCGCTCTTGCCTCGCGACACGGACGAGCTCGCGCCGCCGCCCTTCTTTACGGCATCAGCTTCGTCATCTGACCCGGATTCTTCCGCCCACCGCGGTCGAATGGTTCGCGCCCGCGTTACCGCCGCGAGCGCGACGCAGCGGCGCCGCTCGCGGGCGTGTGCCCTCGCCTCCCGGCAGGGCGTCGCACCGGTCGCGAACCCGGCCGGGGCGGCCGCGGAGGGCCATACCTCCGAGGAGGCCCGCCGTCGGATCCGCCGGCCGGCCGGAAGTGTCGATAGAGGCGCCCGAGCTGCACGCCCGCCGTGATCAAGACACCCGTCAGGGCGAGGTCGAAGACGAAGAGCGCCGATGCCCCCAGGCTCATCGGCGTCAGGCTACCACCGCCGTCGTGGCCTCACACGACGAGCGATACCTCGGTCCGCGCAGCCCCGCGCGCCGCGAACCCGAGCAGCCGCCGCCCCTCCTCCTCGAGCTCGCCACGCTGCACGCGCGACGGCCGCTCGAACGGCCGCACCTCCAGCCTGGCCGTGCGCCCGCGCGTGGTGAGCTTCCACGTCCCGGCCACGAAGCCGTCGACGAGGAACGCGGGCTTGAGCCCGTTCCCGAGCGAGAGCAGCGACATCGTGCCCTCCGGCAGGATGCGCTCGCGGCGGGCGTGCGAGAGCAGGATGTTGTCGAACTCGGGCAGGAACCGGGCCGGTGCCTTGGTACGCGCGGTCGGGCGGGGCGCGCCCGGCAGGTCGAAGAGCTGGCCGCCCTCCTCGTCGCGGAACGCGAGCAGATCGGGCCGCAGCTCCTCGAACACCGCTCGCAGCCCGGTGACGCCGGTGAATGTCTGCGCGTCCTGGACGCTCGCCGGGCCGTAGGCGGCCAGGTAGCGGCGGACGAGCCCCGGCATCGAGAGCGGCTCGGGCGTGACGCCGTGAAGCCAGGTCTCGGCGGCGAGGTGGGCCGGCGCGCCTCCGCGGCTCCACAGCCCGCGCGGCGGCACCTGGACGAGGGGGACGAGCTCGCGGACGCCCATCGCGAGCGCATCGGCATCGCAGCTGGGCCAGCGCTCGCGCAGCCGCGCGCCGAGCTCGCGGAACGTGCGCGGCTCGTCGAGGAGCGCCCGCGCGGCCCGTTCCAGCTTGCGGTCATCGACGCCGGCCGCCCGTCGGTTGGCCGTGTGCCGCGACGCTCGCTCGATTGCCGGCCGCACCAGCTCGCGCAGCGGCAGGCAGTCGCGCGCCGAGACCAGGTGGATGGTGGAGCGCATGAGCGCTACGCGCACGACCTCGCGGTCGAGGAGCAGCTGCTCGAGCGCCTCCGGCCGGAAGCCGGCGACGCGCGTCCACAGGCCGACGTAGGCCGCCCGCGGCGTCTGCGACTGGATCCCGACCAGATGCTCGACGGCGGTGAGCGGCGCAACCCGGCGCCGGCGCAGCAGGAGCTGGCGGGCGAGCAGCGCCCGGTTCAGCCGCACCGTCGAGAGCACGCGAGCCTCGGTCATCGGATCGCCGAAGGCTAGTGAGCCGCGATTGCCACGCTGCCTATGCGGGTAGGCATGGGGTTCATCGACCACAGGAGCGATTCATGGGAATCATCGCGTTTCTTGTCCTGGGGCTTCTGGCCGGCGCGATCGCCAAGGCGATCATGCCCGGTGAGGACCCGGGCGGCATCCTCGTCACGACCGTCATCGGCGTGGCCGGGGCGCTGATCGGCGGCTTCCTGGCTGCCGCGCTCTTCAACGCCCATCCCCTCGACGACTTCTTCGACGTGTCGACGTGGGTGACGGCGATCTTCGGCTCGATCATCCTGCTCGGGATCTACCGGATCGTGACCGGGAATCGCGGCCGGACGGCGTCGATCTAGGCGAGGGCTGCCTCGGCGGCGCGGCGCTCGCCGCGCCGCCCGAGCCCCGCGAACGCGAGCGCGCCCAGCAGCACGGCTGCGATGGGCACCAGCTCGACGACGACGAACCCGGTGCGGTCGCCCGCGAACCCGGCGGGCAGATAGGCGTCCGAGTGGGCCGTGCCGAGGCCCGGCCACAGGATGGCCGCGAACGCCAGGGCACACCATCCGGTCGCGAGGACACTCGCGGCCCATGCTCCGAACTGGCCGCCGGGCACTCGGAACGGCCGGCAAACGCCGGCGTGCGAGGTGCGCAGGCGCACGAGCGCGGCGAATACAGGCAGGCTTGCGAGCGCCAGGAGGGCGATCGAGAGCGTGAGGACGACGCTGAAGTACTTGGCGTCCGAGTCGCCCGCGACCGCGAACGCGGCGGTCGCGGTCAGCGTGGAGACGACGCCCGCGATGAGCGTGGCCCGCACCGGCGTCCCTGTCCGCGCCGAGATGGCGCCGAGCGCGCGCGGCGCTGCGCCGTCCAGGCTCGCGGCCACCTGCGTGCGCGACGATCCGATGAGCCAGGTGAGCCCGTTGGCGAAGAGCACCGAGACGAACGCGCCGGCGGCGAGCGCCTCGAGGATGCCGGAGGCGGGGCCGTAGACGACGGAGACGCTCCCGAGCGCGTCGATGAAGCCGGTCAGGCTCGTGATCTCGCCGGCGGGCAGCACCAGCACGATGGCGATGATCGGGACGCAGTAGAGAACGGTCGTGAGCGCGCCTGCGCGTGCGATCGCCGCCGGGATGTCGCGCTGCGGGTCGCGCATCTCCTCGGCGGTGGTCGACGGCAGCTCGAACCCGATGAAGTTGTAGACGAGCACCGGTGCCGCCAGGATGAAGACTCCCCAGCTCGGCGCCAGGTCGCCGGACCCGAGGCCGTGCACGCCGTGCTCGGCGGCGTAGACGGCGACCGTCGCCGTGAAGAGCGCGAGCAGCAGCACCTGGACGACGGCGCAGGCCGCCGGGATCAACTTGCCGATCCGAAGCGGTGCAAGCGCGAGGGTGATGGTGAGCCAGACGAACGCGAAGGCAAAGGCGGGTCGCCACATGCCGTGCACCGGCACGATCAGCTCGTCGACGACGGCGATCGCGGTGATCGAGAGCGAGCCCCCGATCCAGACGGGCGTCTCGACCCAGTAAATCAGCGCGACCAGTGACCCGGCCAGGCGCCCGAAGGCCATCCGGGCCCAGACGTACGGCCCGCCCTCGTGGGGGAAGGCCGTGCCGAGCTCCGAGATGACGAGGCCGGCGGGCACGAAGAACAGCAGCCCGACGAGCGCGAGCCACAGGACCGTCTGGGCGCCGCCGCGGGCCACCGCACCGAGCGTGTCGAGCACGACGATCGCGGCGATCAGGAGGCACACCGCGTCGAGCCGGCCCAGCTCGCGGCGGAGCTTCGAGTGCTCATGGTGCGTGGTGTCGGCCCGGGCGGCCTCGCGGGACATGCCCAAGAGGACGACCTCGCCGACCGCACTCTTCCCTCGGGATCAGCCCGGGCCGGCGTCGGCTTGGATGGGGAGGGTGAGGCGGACGCGGGTGCCCCCGCCGCGCCGCGAGTCGACCGTCGTCTCGCCGCCCGCGGCCCGGATGCGCTCCGCCATCGCGTCAAGGCCCGCGTGGAGCGCGGCGCCGGGGCGGTCGCGGATCGCCACCGGGTCGAACCCGCGCCCGTTGTCGGCCACCTCGCAGACGAGGGCCGCGCCGTCGTCCTCGAACCTGATCGCCACCTCCGTCGCCCCGGCGTGCTTGCGCACGTTCGCAAGCACCTCCTGGAGCGACCGGTATACGAGCTCCTCCACGTCGTGCCCGTAGCGCCCGACCGAGCCCCGCACCTCGGTCCGCGCGCCCGTCTCGCGGCGGGTCTCGTCGGCGAGGACGTTGACCGCGGGGATGATCCCGTACTCGTGCAGGATGCTGGGGCGCAGCTCGAACATGAGCCGGCGGGCGCGGGCCGTGGCCTCCTCGAGCGTCGCCCGGGTGACGGTGACGGCAGACTCGATCTGCCGGTTCTCGGAGCGGCGGGCGATCAGGGCGACGCGGTCGAGGGCGAAGAGGGAGGCGGTCATCACCTGGACCGTGTCGTCGTGAAGCTCGGTCGCGATCCGGCTGCGCTCGGCCTCCTCGGCGCGCAGCATGCTCGCCAGAATCTCCATCCGGCGGCGCTCGCTCTCCTTGAGCGCCGCCTCCATTGCGAGGCGGCCGCTCACGTCGCGAGCGATGACGGACGCCGCGACGACCCGTCCGGCGCCGTCGAGCACCGGCGAGACCGAGAGCGACACGGCGACGAGCGATCCGTCCCTGTGACGGCGGACGGTCTCGAAGTGCTCGACGCGGCGGTTGGCGGCGATCTCGCGCAGGATCCCGCCGATCTCGCTTGCGAGCTCGTCCGGGACGATCAGCGCGATGTTGCGTCCGACCGCCTCGGCCGCCGTGTAGCCGTAGAGCCGCTCGGCAGCCGCGTTCCACGACCGGATCGTCCCGTCGAGGCCCTTCGAGAGGATGGCGTCATCCGACGACGCCACGATCGCCGAGAGCTCCTCGGAAGGGTCGTCCGGGGGGTCGGCGGGCTCCGACAGCATGCAGCCGACGACCTGGATGCGGCCGGCCCCGGGCACCGGGAAGACCCGAACCGTGAGCCGGCGGCCACCGGCGTGCCCGTCGATCTCCACGGGGTGGGATGTCTCCCCGGCGAACGCCTGCTCGATCGCACTGGTCAGCACGCCGCGCCGGTCCGGGAGCGCCTCCGCGAGCGGGGAGCCGATCGGCGCGGGTCTGAGCTCCGGGATGTGCGCGGCCGCGCGGTTCACGCCCACGATCCGCAGGTCGCGATCGCAGAGCACGATGCCGGCCGGCGCCGCCTCCAACGCGGCCGCAAGCAGATCGTCGGGCGGCTCGGGGTGTGCGGTCATGGCCGAATCCCGGCAGGCGCGACAGCCCCCCGTCCTCCGTGCCACTCCCCGAGTGTCCGAGGCCGTCCGCCTGGCACGGCCACTGATGATACGCCTCAGGTGCCCACGGCGTCCAGGAGCGCCTCGAGGATGTCGTCGGCGGGCGCACCCTTGACGACGTACGCGACGGCGCCCGCGCCGCGCATCGCCGCGATCCGCGCGGGGTCTTCGTAGGCGCTGAGCGCCACGATGCGCGTCGCCGGCGAGGTGGTGCGGATGCCCTCGGCCGCGGCGATCCCGCCGCCCTCGGGCATCCGCATGTCGAGGAGCGCCACGTGCGGGCGCAGGTCCGCGGCGAGGCGTGTGGCGTCGGACGCGTTGTCAGCGGTCCCCACGATCTCGAAGTCCGGCGACGAGTCGATCACCTCGCCGAGCGCCTGGAGCAGCAGGGGCTCGTCGTCAGCGATCAGCACGCGTATCGGCCGCATCGCGCCCCTCCGTTCCGTGTCCGCTCGCCTCGGCCTCGGGCGCCCAGGCGACCACCGTCGTCCCGGAGCCGGCATCGTTGGACTTCACCCGGCACCAGCCGCCCGCCATCGCCGCTCGCTCGGCCATCATCGAGACGCCGAAATGATCGGCGGGGTCGTCGTCCGGGCGGGGGGCGATGCCGACGCCGTTGTCGATCACCCGGAGCAGGTAGCCGGCGCCGTCCTCGTCGAGCTCGACGCCGACGTGGGTGGCGCACGCGTGCTTTCTGACGTTCGCGAGCGCCTCGGCGGCGATCCGGTAGAGCGTCGTCCGCGTAAGCGTGCCGGGCTCGGCGGTCAGGCGGTTGGCCAGGGTGTACTCCGCGCCGGTGTGGCGGGCCCACTGGTCGAGATGCTCCTGGATCGTCGCGGCGAGCCCCGCCGTGTCAAGCATCGCCGGGCGGAGATCGAAGATGAGGTGACGCAGCCGGTCGATGCTCGCGCGGAGCGCCTCGTCGAGCTTGGCGAGCGCCTCCGCGTGCTCGTGCTCGCCGAGCGCCTGGCGGATCAGCTCCACGCGCAGGTAGGCGGCCGTGATCACCTGGATGGAGTCGTCGTGGATGTCGCCCGCGATCCTGCGCCGCTCGTCCTCCTGGGCCGACATTACCTTCTCGAGCAGGATCCGGCGCGCGCGGTCTGCGCGCTTCAGCTCCTCGAGGCTCTCGTCGAGGTCACGCGTCCGGGCTCGCACCTGCTGCTCGAGCGTCGCCGCCAGCTTGCGCAGCGACTCGATCGACTGCTGGTAGCCGCGCAGGCACATCTCGACCGGCGCGACGATCTCGGCGTAGAACGCCCAGGTCTCGCGGTGGATCCTGGCCGCCTCGGCACCGTCCGCAGCCTCCTCGAGGAGCGCCCCGACGGCGTCGCGGTGGATCTCGCCCAGCTGCAGCACGCCTGCGCCTGATTCGAGCGCCTCGCGCCCGTGCTCGTACGCCCACAGGAGCGCGCTCTCCTCGGCCCCTCGGAGGTAGGACCTGAGCGCGGCGAGATAGGCGGGTGTGGGCGGTGCATCCGTCATCTGCCCATGTGGTGATCGTGACTCCACGGTTGATGCTAGACCCGGCGGCGCGTAGCACGCATACCGCAAATCGGGGATTCATCCTGCCCAGGCGCGCGGCTAGCGTGCCGGACGGGGGGCCGACGAAAGGAGCTGAATATGGCGGTCACGCGGCCACGCGTGGACGCGGATGCGCTTGCGGACGCGATCGGCCTGGGTCCCGAGGAGCTCGCGATGCGCAAGGGGTTCCTCGAGTTCGGCGACGACGACGTGCATCGCCTCCACGCGATGTACGGGCTCACCCACGAGCACGTCGACGTCGTCATCGAGGCCTTCTACGAGCACCTCATGAGCTTCCCCGAGACCGCGGCGTTCTTCCGCGACCCGCGCCTGCTCGAGCACGTCAAGGGACGCCAGAAGGAGTACTTCATCCGCCTCACGCAGGGCGACTACGAGCAGGAGTACGTCAGCGACCGGCTGCGGCTGGGGAGCATCCACGAGCGGATCGGCCTCCCGGTGCGGTCGTTCCTGGGGATGTACGCCTTCTACCTGCGCCAGATCGCGTCGCTGCTCCTCGCGGAGCACCCGGGCGAGGCGGAGCGGGCGTTCGAGGCGTTCCACTCGCTCACGAAGCTCCTGTTCTTCGACATCGGCCTTGGCGTCGACATCTACATCTACCAGCGTGAGCGCACCATCGCCCTCCAGCAGGAGGCGATCCGCGAGCTCTCGACGCCGGTCCTCACGCTCCGAGACAGGCTGCTCGTGCTGCCGATCATCGGCATCCTCGACACCTCGCGCGCCCAGAAGCTCACGGAGGGCCTTCTGCGGAGCATCCGCGAGAGCCGAGCCAAGGTCGTGATCCTCGACGTCACGGGTGTGCCCGCGGTCGACTCGGCCGTGGCCAACCACCTGCTCCAGACCGTCGAGGCGTCGCGGCTCATGGGCGCACAGGTGATCGTCACGGGCCTCTCGTCGAGCGTGGCGCAGTCGCTCGTGACGCTCGGAGTCGACCTGACCAAGCTGAACGCCGTCGGCGATCTCCAGGGCGGGATCGAGGTCGCCAACGAGATCATGGGCTATCGCATCGTCGCCATCGACGATGGGACGCCGGAGGTTGTGGATGCCCGTTCCGATTCTCAAGCAGGGTGACTGCCTGATCGCATCGATCCAGTCGGCGCTGACGGATGCCGACCTCCTGGATCTGCGCGACGAGCTCGCCGAGCGGGTGGGCCGGTACCGCTCGAAGGGCGTCATCATCGACGTCACGGTGCTCGACGTGCTCGACTCGTTCGCGTCGCGGACGCTCCGCATGATGGCTGAGATGATCAGGCTTCGCGGCGCCGAGACGGTGATCGTCGGCATCCAGCCCGAGGTCGCGTTCTCGATGGTGCAGCTCGGGCTCAGCCTCGACGGCGTGACGACCGTGCTCGACCTCGAGGAAGGCCTCGCACATCTCGACAGATCCCGGAGAGCCCGTGTCGCGCATGCCGGTGGATGACGTGTGCGTCGTGATCCGCTCCGACGCCGACGTGGTCGCGGCTCGCAGCATGGGGCGGTCGCTGGCCGAGCGGTACGGCTTCGGAACGACGGACGTGACGATGATCGCGACGGCGATCTCGGAGCTGGCGCGCAACATTCTGAAGTACGCCCACGAGGGCGAGATCGTGCTCGAGACTGTCGAACGCGACAGCCGGGGAGGGGTCTCGGTGGTCGCGCGCGACGATGGGCCGGGCATCGCCGACGTCGGCCTCGCCATGCAGGACGGCTTCTCGACGGCCAACAGCCTGGGGCTCGGGCTGCCCGGGACGCGCCGGCTCATGGACGAGTTCGAGATCGTCTCCTCGCCGGGCTCCGGCACGGTCATCACGGCGATCAAGTGGCTTCGCTAGGAGCGACGACGGCCGCGGAGTGGGCCGTGGCGGGGCGGCCGATCCCGGGCGAGCACGTGTCGGGCGACCTGCACGTCACGGTGCCGGGCGAGCGGCTCGTCGTCGCCGTGATCGACGGGCTCGGCCACGGCCCCGACGCCGCCCACGCGGCCGGCCGCGCGGCCGAGGTTGTCGAGGCCCATCCCGATGAGCGCCCCGACACGCTCCTGCACCGCTGTCACGAGGCGCTCCGCAGCACCCGCGGCGCCGCGATCACCATCGCGGCGATCGATGAGGCCGGGAGCGAGATGACGTGGGTCGGCGTCGGGAACGTCCAGGCGGCGCTGCTCCACGCCCGCCCGGCGCCGGGCGGCGCCCGCGAGTGGGTGCCGCTGCGCGGCGGCGTGGTGGGCTACCTGCTGCCCTCGCTTCGGACGGCCACGGTCCAGCTCGAGCGCGACGACGTGCTCGTCCTCGCCACCGACGGCGTGCGGCCTGTCTTCGGCGACTGGCCCGGCGAGCCGCCGCAAGACGTGGCGGCGCGCATCCTTGACGAGCAGGGCCGCGGCACCGACGACGCGCTCGTCCTGGTGGCCCGTTACCGGGGCGGGCTGGCGGCGAAGGCGGAGTAGACCTGCTCGGCGCGGCGTCGCAGCGACTCGAGCCCGGGGGCGCGGTAGCGCTCGGCCAGGGCGGCCCGAAGCTCGTGCCGCTCGGCGGACGGCCGCGCGACCCGGTGCTCGAACGGCACGGCGCTCTCCTGCCCGGAGCCGGTCGCCGCGAGCCTGGCGGCGTCGAGCTCCTCCGCCGTCTCGAGACCCGACATGTACCGCCCGATGTGCGCCTCGTACGCGGGCCTGCCCGCCCGCTCCTCGATGAAGGCGAACACCCGCTCGACGTTCTCGGGCGTGTGCACGAACGGCGCAAATGCCGTCTCGAAGCGGTCGTTCAGCTCCTCGATGAGCGAGCCCAGGTCGGTCGTCACCCGCGAGAACTCGCCGACCACCATCCGGTCGCGGTACGGCAGGAGGCGCCCGTAGAAGCGCGTCCACGCGGCCAGCGCCACCTCCGGCGTGAGGTACGGCTCGCGGATGAGCGACGACGCGACCGCGGCCTCGGGGTCGCGGATCGTGACGAGGCACGGGAGCCCCCGCTCGGCACCGGCGACCAGGTGGGCGGGCGCATGGAGCAGGTGCGCCAGCCGGACGGGCCGCGCCTGCGCCTGCTGGAACGCCACCGCGGCGAACACGCACGCGCTGCGCGTGAAGCCGTCGATCACCGCCTCCGTGGCGTCCCCGACGACCATGTGGCCGTACTTGCGTCGGGCGAGCGGGAGGTAGGCGGAGTGGGCCGAGAACCTGCTTCGGAGCGACCATCGCAGCCGGCGTGCCGGCGTCGAGAACCGGCCGTGGGGGCCTGCGACCACGATGCGAGGGTACGGTGGCGCGCCGCGGGCGTCAAGCAGTCGGCAGCGTGTGAGGTCGGCTTGAAGATTTCGTAAGCCCGGCGTCCCCGCCGCCGCCGGTGGGTATCTTCTCGCGAGCTCCCGACCTGGAAGGAATCCCCATACCTCCACTTCGCCACAGCAGCCGTCGCGGCGCCGCCGCCCTTGTCGCCGTCCTCGTCCTCCTCGCCGGGTACGCCGCGCCGGCGCCGGCGTCCGTCGGCGCCCACGTCGCCCAGCGTGCCGTGCGCGGCTGGCAGGTGCCCGCCTCCGACTGGAGCCCGAGCAACAAGGAGGCTGGCCGGGTCGACGACCTGCTCCGCGCCGGGAGGCGGCTGTACGTCGCCGGGAACTTCACAGAGTTCGCGAACCACGCCGGCCGGGTCGTGCGGCGCTCGTACCTCGCATCCGTCCGCTCCAGCACTGGCAAGCTCGGCGCGTTCGCGCCGCGGATCAACGGCCGCGTGTTCGCGCTCGCCAAGGCGCATGGGCTGCTCTTCGTCGGCGGGTCGTTCTCGTCGGTGAACGGGCACGCCCGGCACAACATCGCCGCCTTCAACATGCGGACTGGGCGCCTGAGCCACCGGCTCCGCGACCTGCACATCCCGGGGGCGGTCGAGGCGCTCGCGGCGAACCGCAAGGCGGTCTACGTCGGCGGGTCGTTCTCGTCGGTCGGCGGCCGGCGCCGGGCAAACCTGGCCAAGCTCACCGTCCGCGGCGGCCGCTACCGCGTGGCGCGCGGCTGGAGGCCGCGGGCGAACAAGATGGTGCGCGCGATCGTGATCGTGTCGTCCCAGCGTATCGTCGCGGGCGGCGACTTCACCGTCGTCAGCGGCCGGCGTCAGGAGCACATGGTGGCGCTCGGCGGCGGGCGGCGAGGCCGGGTGAAGCAGTGGAGGAGCCACCCGCGAGCGGAGATCCTCGACCTGGCCCAGGCCGGCAAGTCGATCTACGCGGCGGAGGCCGGCTCGGGCGGGACGGCGCTCAAGTACGGCGCCCGGCACGGGAAGCAGAAGTGGTTCTACAAGACGGACGGGAACGTCCAGGCCGTCACCGTCGTCGGCCGCTCCCCGGTCTTCGGGATGCACGGCGACAACGTCGCCCCGCGCAAGAACCGCGACATGTCCGAGTTCGGGCACAGCCGCCGGATCGAGCGGCACAAGCTCTTCATGCTGACCAAGAAGGGCAAGCTGCGAAGCTGGAACCCCAACCTGACCTCGACGGAGGGCGTGCTCGGCGTCTGGGCCCTGTGCGCGGGCGGCGGCAACGTCTACGCCGGCGGCGACTTCACGATCGTCCACGGGAAGAAGCAGCAGCGGCTCGCGATCTTCCGCCACGTCTGAGCGGCTTGCGGGCGCTACCGTAGCGCGATGCCCAGGTCGCGCGTCCGCCTCACGGCCCGCGGGGTGCTGTTCGTCGTGCTCGCGCTTGGCCTGCTCGGGATCGCCGTCGCGGCCGCGACGGCGCGCAGGTGGGCCGTCGCCGCGGCCGCGTCGGTCCTGGCCGCGTGGATGGCAGATCTCGCGCTTCGCGAACTGGGCGTGAGGAGCAGGGCGTAGGACTCGGCGATCGCGCACCGAAGACGCACCTCCAGGCGATAGAGTCTTGTTGCACGTGATGCAAACCACGCCGCCCGCACTCCGCCCGCCTCTCGACGCCTACATGGCGTGGATGCGCGGCCGCGGCATGTCGCCGGCCACGCTCCGCGCCTACGCCGCCGACCTGCGGCAGCTCGACCGCTGGCTGGCGGCGGCCGGGATCGGCCCCGAGGAGGCGGACGATCTCACGCTGCGGCGGTTCGCCGCCCATCTCGGCACGCTGCGCTACGCGCCCGCGACCGCCGCCCGCAAGCTCTCGGCGGCCCGGGGGGCGTACGGCTTCATGCTCGACCGCGGCCTCGTCGAGCGCAATCCCGCGGCGCTCGTCCCCGGCCCGCGCCAGGTGCGCACGCTGCCCGCGACCCTGTCGGAGCCCGAGATGGAGGAGCTGTTCGACCGTCCGGTCGTCGCGGATCCGCGCCGTCTTCGCGACCGCGCCCTGCTCGAGCTGCTCTACGGCTGCGGCCTGCGCGCCTCCGAGGCGTGCGGGCTACGGATCGCCGACGTGGATGCCGATGAGGGCACGGTGCGCGTGACCGGGAAAGGCGGCAAGGAGCGGGTCGTCCCGCTCGGAGGCGCCGCTGCGGACGCGCTCGGGCGCTACCTGCGCACGGGCCGCCCCCGCCTCGGCCGGCCGGAGACCGACCGCGTCTTCCTGAGCGTCCGCGGCCGCCCCCTCGGCCCCACCGACGTCCGCCGGGCGTTGCGGCGCGAGCTCGACGCAGCGGGTCTCGCCCAGCGCCCCCCGCATGCGCTGCGGCACACCTTCGCCACCCATCTGCTCGAGCACGGCGCCGACCTGCGCAGCATCCAGGAGCTCCTCGGCCACGCATCGGTGGGGACGACGCAGGTATACACACACGTGAGCGTGCGCCACCTGCGGGCTGCGCACGCCGCCTCCCATCCGCGGGCACGATGAGCGACGACTCCACCTCCATCTGGGACGACTACAAGCGCACGGGCGACAAGCGCCTGCGCGACCGCCTGATCCTGACCTATGCGCCGCTCGTCAAGTACGTGGCCGGGCGGCTGGGGACGGGCCTGCCGGCGCACGTGGACGAGGGCGACCTGGTGTCGTATGGCCTGCTCGGGCTCATGAACGCGATCGAGCGCTTCGACCCGCACCGCGACACGAAGTTCGAGACCTACGCGATCAGCCGCATCAAGGGCTCGATCATCGACGAGCTGCGCTCGATGGACTGGGTGCCGCGGTCGGTGCGAAGCCGGGCGCGGGAGATCGAGCGCGGGATCGTCGAGCTCGAGCACAAGCTGCACCGACCGCCCTCCGACGAGGAGATCGCGGCGCACCTCGGCATCACCGACACCGAGTTCCAGGACAGCCTGACGCAGATCTCGCGCTCGTCGGTTGCGGCCCTCGACGAGCTGTGGACGATCTCGTCGTCGGGCGGCGACACCGTCTCGCTGATCGACACGCTCCAGGATCCGAACGCCGACGACCCCTCCACCGAGATGACGCGGACCGAGGTCCGCGAGGCCCTGGCGGGAGCCATCGGCAAGCTGCCCGACCGCGAGAAGACGGTCATCACGCTCTATTACTACGACGAGCTCACGCTGCGCGAGATCGGTGAGGTGCTCGGCGTCACCGAGTCGCGCGTGTCCCAGCTTCACACCAAGGCGATCCTCCGTCTCAAGGCAAAGCTCCAGGGCAGCCTCGAGCG
>Ga0075434_100003326_pt1 | contig 14379 bp, 13 predicted proteins | sample RhiMethybrSRZTD3_FD_75298 | JGI IMG/M metagenome (GOLD analysis project Ga0075434, IMG submission 75298) | Populus rhizosphere microbial communities from Tennessee, USA - Rhizosphere MetaG P. TD hybrid SRZTD3 | ecosystem: Host-associated > Plants > Roots > Rhizosphere > Soil | place: USA... | reverse complement strand
TCAAAGTCGGCTCGCGCAACATCGTGCCGGCGGTCGAGGCCCTGCTCGCCGCCGCCGCGCCCGACTGCCGGGTGGTGATCGAGGCCGGCGATTTGCGCCGCAATGCCCCGTTGCGCGCTCTCATCGAGCGCGCCAAGAACGCCGCGGCGCTGCCCTGCTATGAGGACGACGAGAAGACGCTCGACCGGCTGATCGACACTGAGCTGCGCGAGAGTGGCCTCGCCATCGCGCCGGAGGCGCGCGCAGCTCTGCTTCCACTTCTGGGCGGCGACCGGCTCGCATCCCGCAGCGAGATCACCAAGCTTGCGCTCTACGCCCGCGGCCGCGAGCGCGTCGAGCTCGACGACGTCATGGCCGTCACGGCCGACGCCTCGGCGCTCGCGCTCGATGCCCTGCTCGACGCCGCGTTCGCGGGCAAGACCGCGGATGTCGAGTTCCAGTTCGCCAAGGCGCGCACCGCCGGCACTGCGCCCTCCGCCATTCTGGCTGCGGCGATCCGCCATGTGGCGTCGCTGCACAAGGCGCGGCTCACGATCGACGCCGGCCAGTCAGCGAGCAGCGCCGCCGAGGAGATGCGCGTCCATTTCAGCCGCAAGCCGGCGGTGGAATCGGCGCTACGCGCATGGGCCACCGCGCGCCTCGCCCGTGCGATGAACCTCTTGGCCGAGGCGGCGCTCGAGTCGCGCCGCCAGCACGCCCGCGCCGACGTCAGCGAGCCGATCGCGCAGCGCGCCCTGCTCTCGCTCGCCGTACAGGCGCGCACGAAAGCGTCGTAACCAAGAAGAGCAATCAATGCCGCGCGAGCGACGACTGCGCCTGCCAAAAGCCGAGCAGCCGCTGCGCGGTTGCCTGTGACAGCCGGGCGTAGTCGGCCTGCAGCTTGTCGCGATCGTAGGCGGTCAATGCCTGATGCATGCCGCGATGCTGCAGGATCGCATCGACGGTCGGCCAGCTCAGTTTCGCAGCCCGGCAGGGCACCAGTATTCCATCATCGCGTGGACTGCCCAGCAGCGGGTCGATCACATCGACCGGCGCCGAGCACAACAGTGACAGCGCGACGACCAGATCGTCAAATCTGTGCAGCCTCGCAAGCTCGCCCACGACAGCTTCGTTGAGCTCACCCCTCTCCTGGATGGCTTGCACGCGCGCCTGCGCACGCGCGAAGTCGCGCGGCGCGGTCGCTTCCCAGCCGATCTCCTTCGACACGGTGGCCAGCACCCGCCGGATCTCGCGCTGCGTCGCGGGCGGCGCAAGCGCCAAGAGCCTGGTCCGAACCGTCTTGGTTGCCTGTGTCAGAAGCTGCCGAAACAAATGGCTCGGAACATCGAGCCGCAGCCCGACGGCCTCGGTCAGGCGCTCGTCCGCTTCGGCCTTCAGCACCAGTGTGGTGAAGCCCGACTCGGAGAAGCTCGCGCCGGCATTGTTGGCGAGCTTGTGAATGACCTCGCGATTGCCGCGGTCGAGCAGCACATCGGTCACCGCTGCGTTGATTTTCTGGCGCCCCGAGATCGCGAGCAGGTGGCCCTGGCCCTTGGTGCGGGCGATCTCGATCAGGTCGCTGTCGGAGAGGCATGACGATTGTTTGAGCACAGGCTCGGCGACCACGATCTCATCATCCTGCGCCAGCCGCCGGATGATCCGGATCGGCGCGTGGTCGACAAGAGCGAGCCTCGTGCTCAGCTCCTCGCGCGCGCGCCGCTCGATCCGCTCGACCAGGAACCCAAGCACGTTCTCGAACAGCAGCACCTGATCCTCACTGTAGCGATCAGCGCCGCTGAGAAAGAGGTCGGTGACGCGCCGCATGGTCTCGGCGCAGCGCTCGGGGGACCCGCTGTGGGTCGCGCGCTCAAGCTCGACGATGACGGAGTCGCTTGCCTTTGGCTTCGCCATTATGCGTCTCGGCCGCAGAGAGAATTCATGCGTAGCTCAAATTGGCATACTCAACCAAGCGTAGCCTTGTCGCCTGAGCACAGACGCTAGGCGAAAATCGCTAAGGAAGTCCTGTGCCATTCTGAGAGCCGAGCACCCCCGCCAGCGCTCGTGCTGAATCGATTGTTAATGCCGTGACCTCCACCTCGCACTGTCGGGCAAGGGTACCGGTACCGCCTGGCAAATCGAGCTTATCGCTTGGGCGCCCGGAACTGGCGCCGGTAGACGCCGCGCTCGCTGGTGACCGCGGCCGCCGTGACCTGCAGCCGCGCCACCGCGTCTCCGGTGATGGTCTCGAATTGTGCACTCCAGAGCTCCCGCTTCACCGGGATGCACTGCGCGATCGGCGTGCCCTTCGGGAGCACGCCCCGGAAGGAGTGGTCGCGCCAGCGCGCTGGAAAATTGATGAAATTGTCCTTGTAGAGATCCGTGTCGATGAGCCCGGTCAGCGTGACGAAGGGCAGATCGTAGCGATTGACGGGATGGGTGACGAGCAGCGAATAGCCAGGCGGCGATTCGATGGTCCAGAAATTATTGAATTTGATGACAAAGGTGTCGTCCTTGAACAGCGGCGTGCCGGCGACCTGCGCACTGTCGTGGAAGTCGAGCGGCGAGCGAGAATAGCTCGTGATCGCGCCGCCGGGCATTTCAAAATCCCACGAGAATGCGCCATCCTCGATTCTGAGATCGGTGACCAGCGGAATGAGGAAACCGTGCGTCATCGCATCGATGAATGGCGGGCATTTCTTGACCGTCAGCTGCTCCGTTTGCATCACGCTTGAGAACGCGGACGCCGGCATCGCCTTGAACCAGTCAGGCAGTCCGAGCAACGCGAGGGACGGCCGCGGCAACACACCTTCGAGCTCAGGCGGGCACCGGAATACGACGTTCAGGTCAGCGAACGCATCCGTCATGACGACCAGTTGGCAGACGACACTCTATCGATGATCTGCAGGAACGACGCCGCGAGGCTGGGCTTCAGCCAGAGCCGGCCGCGCCTCGAAGACGCCAGCATTTTGAGCGCGGTGCCATAGTGCTGCGGCGATGAGCGCACGATGACGCGCAGCTCGGTGACACCGGCTTCGAAGCGGCCCAGTTCGAGCAGGCAATGGGCGAGATCGAGCCGGGCACGCAAATGCCCGGGCTCGCGCGCGATCACCTGGCGGAATTGCGCGGCAGCGCGTTCGAATTCACCTTCGAACAGCAACGCAGTGCCGCAACCGTGCAGCGCACGCACATGGTCCGGGGCAAGCGCAAGCGCGCGTGCAAATGCGGCTTTGGCATTGGCAGGCTCGGCCCGGAAAATGTAGACGCCGCCAAGCTCGACCGAGAGCTCCGCAACGTCCGGTGCAAACTCAATGCCTTGTTTGAGCACAGCTTCGGCGTCGTCAAAGCGGCGCATGCCGCAGAAGATGAGGCCGAGCTCATGAAATGCGGGCGCGAAAACAGGTCTGCGGCTCGTCGCGCGCTTGAGCCAATCGATCGCCTCGTCTCTGCGCCCGACGTCGCGAAGGGCCAGTGCATAGTGGGTCTCGATTAGCGGATTGGCAGTGTCGCGTGCAGCCTCTGTGAGCGGACCGACGGCCTCCCGGGGACGCTTCTGGATCAGCAGGGCAAGTCCGAGGAGGTGCAGCGCGCCGCCATGCTGCGGATGCCGGTTCAACACATCGCGCGCAACGTGCTCGGCTTCATCTGGGCGATGTCCATCGACGGCGGCCCAACCACAATAAAGGGCCTGCTCAGCCGAAGTTACGGCCGCTCGGTCTGTGTTCTTGTTGTTGTTCACGCCCGCCCTGCGTCATTCCATCGCCACATAGTGGCGGCTTACCCAACGTTAGGTTAGGGCACTGACCCGCAGAGCGCACGTCAAGAGTACGTAATTCAGTTACAACAGAGAGTTGGTTTATGAGAATTTATATAAACCGCTCTCATACGAGCGTCAGACGCTATACAGTCGATCTACGCAACTGCGACAATTTATGCGTTTTTTAGACTTCGCGATGCTGCTGCTTCGCTGCGACATAGTGTCGTGAGGGCCGCCATTTTGGGCGCTTGATTACGAGGCGATTACAACACGCAATTACGAAGTGACGGAAAACCCGGCTCGGAATCTCGCCACAGACGCGCCGCTCACACCGGAGCACGCTCGACGCCGCCCTCGAATTCATCGCTGCAATAGGGTCCGCCCTGGTACCACTCGCCGATCGGATCGGGCGGCAGCGCGGCATCGGCCTTGAGCGCTTCGTCACGGTGATCCTCGGCGCGGCCCTGCGGCCGGTAGCCGAAGCGAAACGCTTGCGCATTGTCCCAGAAGCCGCGCGCATTCTCCGACGCGCCGTAGAAGATTTCGCAGACAATCTCCGGATGCTCGAGCCCGATCCGGACGAGTTGCACGAGATCTTCCGGTTTGAGCCAGATCGACAGTCGCCGCTTGTCAGCGGGCGTGTCGCTGACGTTGCCGATGCGGATCGAGGTCGTGCGCAGTCCATGCTTGTGGGCATAAAACGCGGCGAGCGCCTCACCGAACGCCTTGCTTACGCCGTAGCGCGAATCCGGCCGCACTGAAGCATCGGTCCCGATGCGGCGCACCCGCGGATAGAATCCAACAGCGTGATTGGATGATGCAAATACAACGCGCTCGACGCGGTGACGCCGCGCGGCCTCGAACAGATTGTAGGTCCCGATGATGTTGCTGTTGAGGATCGTATCCCAGGGACCCTCGACCGAAAACCCGCCGAGATGAACAATGCCTTGCGCACCGGCGACGGCGCTCTCCACCTCGGCCATCGAGGCGAGGTCGGCCTTGATGAAGGTTTCATCCGCTGTGAGGTCGTCGGGAGCCTTGATGTCGCTCAGGCGAAGGTTTGGGTAGACACCCTTGAGGAGCTTACGCAACCGCGTGCCGATGGCGCCTGCTGCGCCTGTGACGAGGACCGTTTGCATCATACTGCAGCTACCGACCTTGCGCGGTGTCATCCGCATTGCCGAGCTTCGCCGCGAATGCCTGATAGCGCTTGCGGCTGTTGAGCAGATGCCGGCGCATTGCTGCGCGAGCCTGCGTCACAGCACCTGCGCGGATTGCGCGCACGATTGCGCGATGCTCCTCCTGGAACATCTTGCTGTAGACGCGCCTGGGTAACCCAGGCCCCCCGGAAATGGTCTGACGCGGGATGATGAGGCGCCCGAGATGTTCCAGGAGCCGCCGAAATTGCGGATTGTTGGCGGCATCCGCGATGCTGCAATGGAGCGCAAAATCCTGATCGATTGCGTCTTCGCCTCGCTTGAGCGCGCGATCGATCACATCAAGGCAATCGACGATCTTGCGAACCTGGGCCGCGGAGGCGCGCTCAGCGGCCAGGCCCGCGGCCTCGACCTCGATGCCGGTGCGCAACTCCATGACCTCAAGCACTTCGCGTATCGACGACAAACGACCGACATCGACGCGGAACGGCCGGCGGGCATTTTCAGGCACAAAGGCTCCGACACCCTGTCGGGTTACCACCAACCCCTCGGCGCGTAGCGCGGCTACAGCTTCGCGAACTACCGTTCGGCTCACCCCGGTCGCCGCAATCAGCTCCTGCTCGGTCGGGAGGCGCGCCCCCGGCGGGATGTTTCCGCTGGTGATGTCGGCAGTCAGCCGCGTGATGAGCTCATGCGCGAGTGACTTCGGCGCCGGTAGCGGCCGGTCAACCGACAGCTTCTTGGCGACCTCCATTCTGCTTGACACCTCTTTGGCCTCAGTCATCATATGATATGATAACCCCGGGTCCCCGCAGGGATCAATGTGAAAGAGCGGCGTGTAGCGAATAAAGAGGGGCGCGTAGCGAATAGTGGGTCGTAAGAGCGGAATTTGAATCACGGCTCACTATTCTCTGCTCACACTTCACTACTCACGGATGGATCGAGGGAGAACAATCATGAACCGCCGCACCATGCTGCGTCTCACTGCGTTCACCACCGTGAGCGCATTCGCCGGTGATGCAGTGCTACCGGTCCTGGCCCAGCAGAAAATCGTGCTGAAGGCATCCGATGTGCATCCGCTCGGTTACCCGACTGTCGAAGCCGTGGTGCGCATGGGCAAGGCGCTCGAGGCAGGGTCCGGCGGCCGTCTCAGCATCCAGATGTATCCGTCGATGCAGCTCGGCGGCGAAAAGGAGATGATCGAGCAGGCGCAGGTCGGAGCGCTCGCGATTGCACGCGTGAGCGTCGGCCCGATGGGCACCATGGTTCCGGAGCTCAATGTGTTCAACCTGCCCTTCATGTTCCGCGACGATGCGCACATGGAGAAGGTGATCGACGGCGAGATCGGCGCCGAGTTGCTCAAGAAGCTGACCGATCATCCCACCTCGGGTCTCGTTGGCCTGTGCTGGATGAATGCCGGCACTCGCCACGTCTACAACAGTAAAAGGCCGATCAAGTCGGTCGAGGATCTCAAGGGACTGAAGATCCGGATGATGGGCAATCCGGTCTTCGTCGACACCATGAACGCGCTCGGCGGAAACGGCGTCCCCATGGGTTTCGATCAGCTCGTCAGCGCGATGCAGACCGGCGTGGTGGATGGTGCCGAGAACAATTATCCGAGCTACGACACTGGTCAGCACTATCGCTATGCCAAATACTATTCACTAACCGGCCACCTCATGATTCCCGAAATCCTGGTGTTCTCGAAGCGGACCTGGGCAACGCTCCAAAAAAGCGATCAAGACTTGATCCTGCAATCGGCCAAAGCGGCGCAGCTCGAGCAGCGCAAGCTCTGGTACGAGATGGAGGAGAAGTCGATCAAGCACATGCAGGAGGTCGGAACCGAGATCAACAAGGTCGCCGACCTCAAGCCATTCCAGGACACGGTCAAGCCGGTCTGGGACAAGCACGCGGCGCAGCACGCCGCCCTGATCAAGCGTATCCAGGACGTCAAGTAGGCCTTGCCGAAAGAAGCCGGCCGAGGGCTTGAGGACACAGCCGGCAAAAATCTTCAGGAATGAAGGATGAAAGCGCAATACATCCGGGCGATGGACGCGATCCATAAGGCCTGCCTTTTCATCGCCGGCAGCTGCCTGGTCATCATCACCATCATCGTCCCTTACGGCGTCTTCACGCGATATGCCCTCCGCAGTGCGGCGTCCTGGCCGGAGCCGATGGCCGTGCTGTTGATGATCGTCCTATCCTTTTTCTCGGCGGTCATCTGCTATCGCGAATATCTGCACATCGGCGTCGGCGTGATTCCCGCCTTGCTGCCGGAATCCATCAAGCCGCTGCTCGGCTGGCTCCTCGAAATCTGCATGCTGGCGACCAATCTCGTCATGCTGTGGTGGGGCATCAAGCTGGTGGAGACCACCTGGTATCAAAGCATCGCTGAATTTCCGATTCTCACCGCCGGCATGGCCTATTTGCCGATCCCGATCGGCGGCGCGCTGACCGTCTTGTTCATCATCGAACGCTTGTTGACGCAAAAGTTTTTCACGGAACCGGAGCCCGAAACGGTCAGTCAGATCTCCACCGAATAGCGTCGCCGAACAGAGTCCTCACGTATGGGCGTATTCATCCTCGTCGGCAGTTTTACAGCCTTGTGTCTCTTCGGCATGCCGGTGGCCTATGCGCTGGGGCTTGCCGCCATCCTGGCGGCAATTGCGACCGACATCCCGCTCGAAGCCGTCATGCTCAAGGTCTCGGGCGGCATGAGCAACTTCAACCTGCTGGCCATTCCATTCTTCGTGCTAGCCGGCGCGATCATGGCGGTCGGCGGCATGGCCGAGCGGCTGGTCAATCTCGCCAAGGTTTTCGTCGGCTTCATTCGCGGCGGCATGGCGCTGGTCAATATCGTGGCCTCGACCATGTTCGGCTGCATCTCGGGCTCATCAGTGGCCGATACCGCTGCCGTCGGCTCAGTGATGATCCCGCAGATGATCAAGAACGGCTATCCGCGATTGTTCGCCGTCAACGTCACGATCTCGGGCTCGCTGCAGCCGCTGCTGCTGCCGCCGTCCCACAACATGATCATCTACTCGCTGGCGGCCGGCGGATCGATCTCGGTCGCTCATCTCTTCATGGGCGGTGTCATCCCGGCGCTGCTGCTCGGGCTGTCGCTGATCGTCCTTGTTCTCATCATCGCGCACCGGGACAAGCTGCCGAAGGGTGAGGTCGTTCCCTTCCGCCAGGCGGTCAAGATTGCGATCGACGCCATCTGGGGGCTGATCACGATCGTGATCATCCTGGGCGGCATCCTCAAGGGCATCTTTACGCCGACCGAATCGGCGGCCGTGGCCTGCGTCTATGCGTTCCTGGTTACGATGTTAGTCTACCGCGACTGGAAGTGGCGCGACCTGCCCACGCTGATCGGGCGCGTGGTCCGCACGGTCGGCATGGTCATGATCATGATCGGCTTCTCGATCGCCTTCGGCTACATGATGGCGATCCTGCAGGTGCCGGCCAAGGCGACGGAATTCTTCGTCGCGATTTCGAGTGACAAATACACCTTCCTGCTCTGGGTCAATGTGCTGCTGCTCCTGCTCGGCACGTTCATGGACCTCGCGCCGATGCTCCTGATCTGCACGCCGATCTTCCTGCCGGTAATCGCGCAGTTCGGCATCGATCCCGTGCATTTCGGAATCATCATGATCCTCAACCTGGGGATCGGTTTGCTCACCCCGCCGGTCGGGCCGACCATGGTCGTTGGATGTGCGATCGGCCGCGTGAGCATGGAGGCGGTGTCGCGCAGCATCTTGGTTTTCTACATCCCGATGCTCGTCGTGCTCGCACTCGTGACCTATATCCCGGCGCTGACGCTTTGGCTCCCAGGCATGGTGTTGAAATAGAGGTCTGCCTTCTGTGTGAAGAGCGGACCGGTTTGCCCCCTGTCCTGCTCCAAGCGTCCGCGTTGCAAGAATGTGGACTCAGCTCCAGCCTGCGGTCCTCAACACTTCGGCGTACGCGCTGCGGCGGAAGTCCTCCGCCAAGCCGGGATCGCCGACATTCCGCGCCAGCACCATGCCGCCCACGCAGAGCGCAACGAGCGCGAGCGCACGCTCGCGCGCCTGCGGCTCGCCGAGGTGGTCCTCGAAGACTTTGACCAACTGCTCCACAACCTCTTGATAGGCGATCCTGACCGCCTCCCCGCTGCGTTCGACATCGGAGGCCGTCCCAAGCAGCGGGCAGCAGCCCTCGTGATCGTCGAAGTGCTCGCGCGAGAAATAGGCGTCGATGATCCGTTGCGCGCGGTGCTTTGAGACCGCGTTCGGCTCGCGCCGCTTTTGCCAGGTGGCAGGCGCCTTCTTGCACAGGAACTGCCGGACGGCCGCGGCATAGAGCTCATCCTTGCCGGAGAAATGCCGATAGAAGCCACCGTGGGTGAGGCCGGCGTCGCTCATGATCTCCTCGATAGACACACCGGAATAGCCCTTTCGGTTGAAGAGCCGCCGGGCGCTTTCGATGATCTTTTCGCGGGTGTCGCGCTTTTGCTTTGGTGAATAGGGCATGGCTTGGGCCTCCAAAGCATGATCCCGAAAATCCGGACTTGGTCGGGGTGAAACCGATCTTTATGGCAAATAAGAAAGCGACTGCCGACGATCGTATCGCCAAAAGATGATCTTGACCATCTTTCGCCGATCGACTTTGAGAAGGCAGCGCGGTCAGGAGTTTTTCCTATGACCAACGGACCCAAAGAACCGAAGCGTGTTGTCCTGATCACCGGCTCATCGTCCGGCATTGGCCGGGCAACCGCCGAGCTCATAGCCGCGCGCGGCCATCAGGTCTTCGGCGGCGTCCGTGCACCCGCGACGACGCGTCCGCTCGCGGGCGTCGAGCTGGTGCCGCTCGATGTCCGCGATGAGGCTTCGGTTAAGGCCTGCGTTGATGAGGTACGTCGCGGCGCTGGCCGGATCGACGTCCTGATCAACAATGCCGGGGTCAATCTGATCGGGGCCGTCGAGGAAACGAGCATCAGCCAGGCGCAGGCGCTCTTCGACACCAACGTCATCGGCGTCCTGCGCATGATCCAAGCCGTGCTCTCCGACATGCGCCGTCAGCGCGCGGGCTTGATCGTCAATATCAGCTCGATCCTGGGCCTCATCCCGGCGCCGTTCATGGGCGTCTATGCCAGCACCAAACACGCGGTCGAAGGGCTGTCAGAGTCACTCGACCACGAAGTGCGCGAATCCGGCATCCGCGTGGTCCTGATCGAGCCGCACTACACGAGAACGAACCTCGACGCGAGCGCAGCACAGGCGGAAGCTCGGATCGACGCCTATGCGCCGCAGCGCCAACGCACGGCGGCCCTGGTCACTCGTGAAACCAACACGGGGCTCGAACCAAAGCGCGTCGCCGAGGAAGTGTTGCGAGCGATCGAAGGGCCTTACCGTATGCGCCGGCCGGTCGGTCAGGCTGCGCTTCTGAGCTGGCTGCGCAGGCTGCTGCCGGCCCGGTTGTTCGAGCCGAGTCTGCGCAAGGCATACGGGCTGGACCCGTCAAACAAAGGCATCAAGGAACCGAGCGCTCAACCCTGAGGGAGAGCAGCATGCTTGATTTCATCGGCATGGTCATCACGGCGGCCGTGATGGTGCTGTTCGTCAATGTCCTGACCACCTTCATGGACATCTCGCGTGTCGCCAAGCTTGTGCTCGCCACCGTGATTGGCGTCTGGATCGGGCTTGCCGCGGCGGCGGCGGGAGCCGGGTGGCTTCCGATCGCACGACCGGTTCCGGTGGTCGGACTGTTCGTGGTGGTGCCGCTGCTCGCGACAGCGCTCGCAACCGCCTGGCCAGCGGCGCGCAAAGCCATGCTGAGCATGCCGATGTCAGCAATGGTCGCAATCAACATCGTGCGCGTCTTTGCCGTGCTGTTTCTCATGCTGGCGGCGGAGGGACGGCTCACGGGCCCATTCCCGTACAGCGCCGCATGGGGTGACATCATCACCGGCGTCGTCGCGGTGCCGGTGATGTGGCTCCTGAAGGATGGAGCCGCGCGCCACACCACCGCAATCGGTGCCTGGAATCTGTTTGGCACTGCCGATCTCGTGCTGGCAATCGCCCTCGGCATCACCTCCTCAGACGGTTCGCCCTTGCAGATTTTCCCCGGTCCGGGCTCGGACGCGATGCAGCACGTGCCCTGGTCGTTCGTTCCGACGGTGCTGGTTCCGCTGTGGCTGATCCTGCACGCGACCATCGCCGTGCAGCTGTGGCGCGCTAAAGCGGGACGGGTAGCGGGCGTGGTCGCGTGACGTCAGCGCTCGCCCGAACAACTGTGAACCGACCGGCTTGCCCTTGTAGGCCACGAGACGGGTAGTTGGCATGTCACCACGCCATTGCCGCGCTATTCTAACCAATCCTTAATAGGAACTCAGCGGCATGCGCAAACGTTGATAGGTATGTGAAGTGCCGATCGTTAATCGAAGAGAGCTCGCCCCGGCCCCATATGCTCGACGGGCTCTCTTCTCGGCTTTGCCTATCTTAAGACAATTCAACCCACTGCGTTTCATTACGCGGCGGGTAGAAGGTCGCAAATCTCCAATCTCGCCCTCACAGCGGTCGACGATTCGCGGATCGCGAACACCATTACCACTCGCAATAAGAGTCTTTGATGCATGAAACTGATAAGATCGCGATGACGTGACTCATTGCGACCGTACCCGGTTCCCATGACATTGACGGCATGCAGCAGGGCGACATATTTCCGCGGCATCGCGGCACTAGGGACAGTGCCGACGATTGATCGCCCGCCCGTATCTGGAACCCGTCATGCAGTCCCATCTTCCGTCCGGAGACAGCCGCGCTGTCGTGTTCGCGACCACCGCCGACGGGCTCAGACTGCCGGTCATCGACATCACGCATCCGGCATTCGCGGTTCCGGACGATCCCACCAGCCTCGCGACGAGGCGCGATGCGTTCCTGGCCTGGGACCGTCGCAACCGTCGCATGCCCAAGATCGTCATGCGGTTGCTCATGAGGCTGGCGGCGCGGCGCTCGCCGCTGCTCAGGAAGATGCTCGCGTTGGACAAAGGATATCTCGACAGCATCTCGACCTACATGCTCAAGCTCGGCGTGGACCACCTGCCGTCCGGCTTCGACGGTCCGGTGGACCGCCAGGTCGCGGCGGCTCCGCACGTCGCGCTGATCCGGCTGCGCATGCAACAAATCGCGCAGCTGTTGGCCGAGGCGCTTCTCGCGCCACTCGCCGACGAGCCGGACAAGCCGTTGCATCTCGTCAACATCGCGGGCGGGCCGGCGCTCGACAGCATCAACACGCTGATCATGCTCGCGCGCGAGTACGCGACGCTGATCCACCGTCCGATCGCGATCCACGTCTTCGATGCGCAGCAGGAGGGGCCGACCTTCGGCGCGCGCGCGCTGCTTGCGCTCGCCGCGCCCGGGGAGCCGCTGCATGGGCTCGAGGTCCAGTTCCAGCACCACGCCTACGACTGGAATGACACCGCGCCGCTCGCGCACCTGCTTGCCGGCATCGCCGCGGGTGGCGCCATCATCGCGGCCTCGTCGGAGGGCGGCCTGTTCGAGTACGGCACCGACGACGCGATCGTCGCTAATCTCACCGCGCTCGCGCGGGCCGGCGTGCCGATCGTCACCGGCTCAGTCACGAGCTCGAGCGAGGAGCGCAAGCAGATGATCGCGCAGACGAGACTCCGGCTTTTTGCACGCGGCCTGGAAGGCTTCGCGCCGCTCGCCGAGCGGAGCGGCTATGCGATCGCCGAGAGCCGCACCGCTGTCGTGAGCGAGCAGGTGCTGCTGCGGCCGCGGGCGACGCCGCCACCGTGACATCGAGCAAAGGCGGCACGTCGGTATTCAGCAAGCCGATAACGTTAGCAGAGTGATAATCGGGACCGAGCCGTCCCGCATGCCAAGCAAATGACTCCTCCCAAGATTTTGGATCAGCGCTTTGGTTCTGGTCGTCAACGTATTCTTCACCATTCTCTCAAGCGCACCAGCGGGCTTCAAAGCAGTTGAAACTACTCCACCGATAGTGTCTGCGCGTCGATGCGGAGAGACACATGGGCGATTTCGGGAAGCGCACGGTCAATGCAATGCGAGAGCCGCCTGTTCGGCACGCATTGGGCGCGCCACAGGAGAGCGCGCCGTCGTGGTCAGATCAAATCTCCAAGCGTGACCTCAAGGCGCTTGAGAAGGGTCAGCTGCCCGTGTGGACCAATACGAGCCAATTGAAGCTGCTGGGCATGGCCCTCTTCGTTGTGGCAATGGTCTTGGGAGCTGTAGGATTCTACGGGCCCGAGTTGGCGCGTGACCTGCGTCACGCCGGCACTTTCAGAGTGGCGGATGATTTGCGGGCCACCGAGGGCAGGTGCAAACGATACATCTTTCTGGTCACGTTCTGCAGCGCGAAAATACATTCGGTCAGGACGGAGCAGTCACCGTATTCCACTGAGTTCTTGATGTTCTTCCGCGGGGGTGACGGTGCGGAGCTGATTCCGATGCGCTCCAACGTCGATGCGTCTGTCGTCGGCATCCAGTATGCAGTAAGCGACGTGCTGCTTAACCGCACCCTGTCGTTAATCGGCATCGCGCTGTTCTTTACCTGGATCGCCTGGGTGCTCTTAGACTGCGTCCGCAAAGGCCGGTACAAGGACGGCCCCGCACACGAGGCGGTCAGGCAATACGTGGCGCTCCATTCAATCTCGTAGAAACCAGCTTAGAGCATGATCCCGAAAAGTGGACATCGGTTTTCGGAAACGATCATGCTCAAGCAAAAAACAGACCATGATCCTGATTCAACCTGATCGGGTCATGGCCTAGCGTGGAGCCTGCTCGAAGCCGCGCGATTTGAACAACTCGATCGCAGCGGGCAACGTCAGCAAGTTCAAAAGGGTTCGAGCGGCCTGCGGCTGGCCATGCTCTCTGACGCAAAGCCTCACGCCGCTTCCGTCGCGGATTGGGTCGCGGTGTGATCGACCTCGCGCAGAAAAGCAAGCGCCGTCGCGGCGCAGAGATCCGGCGCAACCGCGGCGGGGTGAAAACCGCCTCCCGGGATCGTGGCGAGCCGTGAATTCGGAATCCGGCTTTGCCATGGAATGACCTGCGAAAGCGGTCGATAGGCACTGTCCGTTGCAACCACCAGCGTAGGGCAGCGGATGCCGCCGACTTCCGCGCTGACGTCGATCTTGGCCAGGTTGCGGAGAAAGCCGAGCATGGTGGACTTGTGGGTCGCGCCCATGAACTCAGTCCACCAGGCTTTCGCGGCAGCCGGCATCTCCGGTCCCATCCGCGGATCCATGGTCGACGCCGCCCAATCCTTCGCGCCGCGTTCCTCGATCTGGCGGGCCCAGGCTTCTCCATTCGGCGCCGTGGCCGGTCCGCCGCAAAGAACGAGGCTCTTCACGAGATCGGGGCGCTTCACCGCAAGGCGGATGCTCAAGGGCGTGGCGATCTTGCAGCCAATGACGTGCGCGCCCTCGGGCGCCTGGGCTTCGATGAACGAGACGGTGTCGTCCAC
>Ga0075434_100003323_pt1 | contig 14382 bp, 10 predicted proteins | sample RhiMethybrSRZTD3_FD_75298 | JGI IMG/M metagenome (GOLD analysis project Ga0075434, IMG submission 75298) | Populus rhizosphere microbial communities from Tennessee, USA - Rhizosphere MetaG P. TD hybrid SRZTD3 | ecosystem: Host-associated > Plants > Roots > Rhizosphere > Soil | place: USA... | reverse complement strand
CTATGCAGAAGAAAAGTTTCACGAAGAGGTAAAGACGAGTGGCGCCGGCTGCGTCATTGTTAATGGTGGCGAATTTAGCGGCAGGACCACGATCATTGTCCGAAATGCAAAGCTGGCTTTTGCGCGCGCTGCGGCATGGTTGCTTGAGGACGATAAAACGGATGCCGGCATACATCCCAGCGCCGTCATTGCACCTGATGCCAGGATTGGAAAGAACGTGAAGGTCGGTCCGCTTGCTGTCGTTGACGGTGGAGCCATCATCGGCGAGGCAACTGTTCTCGAGTCTGGTTCCTATGTCGGCAGGAACAGCCGCGTGGGAAATGACTGCGTGCTTCATCCGAAGGTTGTGATCTATGCGGGGGTCGAGATCGGAAATCGCGTGATTATCCACTCGGGTGCGGTCATAGGCGCGGACGGTTTTGGTTTCGTGAAGGACGGCAAAGCGCACGTGAAGTTTCCGCAGGTCGGAAAAGTCGTGATTGAAGACGATGTGGAAATTGGGGCGAACACGTGCATCGATCGCGGTTCGCTCGAAACCACGGTGATCCGCCGGGGGACGAAACTCGATAACCTCATCCAGATTGCCCACAACGTAGAGATCGGCGAGCATACGGTAATTGCTGCACAAACTGGTATTTCGGGCAGTTCCACGCTGGGTTCGGAGTGTGTGATCGGCGGACAGGTGGGGATCGGCGAGCACGCTACACTAGAAGACAAGACCATTATTGGGGGCCAGGGCGGCGTATTGAACGGAAAGCGCGTTCGGGGCGGCGAGGTCCTCTGGGGAACACCTGTGAGGCCTCTGAAAGAATTTCTCCTACAACAGGCATATCTTGGCCGGCTGGCACGGAAGAAGTAGTTACAAAATTGCGGCTTATAAGATAAATTTCGCTTTTAAAAGCAGGAGGCGGAGGCGGTCATGATGAGCAAGATCCGAACTGTCCAGCAGCATATCCTCGACGAAGAGCGCTTATACCCCGGCGCCTCGGGCGATTTCACAGCGTTGCTGACCAGCCTGATTGTTGCAGCAAAAATCATTTCACGCGAAGTAAACAAGGCCGGGCTCGTGAAAATTCTCGGTGAAACCGGGAATGTCAACGTGCATGGCGAAAGGGTCCAGAAACTGGACGAATTCGCGCAGCAGACGATTTATCGCGCGATGGGTCACAGCGGACATCTTTGCGTGATGGCTTCGGAAGAATCGGAGAACATTATTCCGATTCCCGACGGTGGTAAGCGTGGCAAGTACGTTCTCATGTTCGACCCCCTCGACGGCTCATCGAACATTGATGTGAACGCGAGCATCGGAACCATTTTTTCGATCCATCGGAAGATTACGAAAGATACGATCGATGGCTCTCTTCAGGATTGCCTGCAGCAAGGATGCAACCAGGTCGCGGCCGGCTACTTCATTTACGGATCGAGCACGGTGATGGTTTACACCACCGGACACGGAGTGCACGGATTCACGCTCGACCCGAGTCTGGGCGAGTTCCTCCTCTCTCACGAAAACATCAAGACACCAACTCGCGGAAAGATCTACAGCATCAACGAAGGCAACGTCAGCCAGTGGGATCAAGGCACGCGCGCGTACATCGACTACGTGAAGGAAGATCGGAAGGACCTCGGACATCCGTACTCGCTTCGGTATATTGGTTCGCTCGTCGCGGATTTCCATCGGAATCTGCTGAAGGGCGGCATATTCCTCTATCCTGGACCGAAAGGTAAACTGCGCCTTCTCTACGAGGCTGCTCCTCTGGCCATGGTTGTGGAACAGGCCGGCGGGGCCGCGTCCACAGGGACCGAGCGCATCCTGGATCTCCGGCCCACGTCACTGCACCAGAAAGTTCCCCTCATCATCGGCAGCCGCGATGATGTCGCTGAATACAACAAGTTTTATAAAGATGCCTTAGTGATGGCTGCAGACTAGCCGCGGATTGCGCGGATTACGCTGATCTGCGTAATCCGCGCAATACGCGGCTGATCCGCTATGCCAAATTGGTGAGCCGAATCGGCAGTTGCCGGATGCGCTTGCCGGTTGCCTTGAAGATCGCGTTGGTGACCGCGGGAGCGGTGCCCGGTACACTCAGTTCACCCATTCCGCCGACGCGTTGGGTGCTGGGAACGATGTAAACATCGATCACCGGCATCTCATCGATACGGAGCATTTCATAGTTATTGAAGTTGCTCTGCTCAACGCGTCCGCGATCGATCGTAATCGCGCCCTTCAGGGCCGCAGTCAAACCAAAGACGATACCGCCACGTACCTGGTGGACGATGGTTGCTGGGTTCACTGTGTAACCGCAGTCCACGGCGCACACGACTCGATGAACCCTGACCTTACCCTGGTTCACCGAAATTTCCGCAATCTGCGCTTCGAAGCTACCGACATTCGGTGAAAGTCCGATACCCCGGAATCGTCCTGCCGGTGGCGGAGTATTCCAGCCGATTTTTTCCGCTGCAAGATTCAGCACACCGAGAAGTCTCGGCTGCTTGGCCAGCAGACGACGTCGGAATTCCAGAGGATCCTTGCCCGAAGCTGCCGCCATTTCGTCGATGAAGCTTTCGGTGAAGAACGTGTTCTGTGAGTAACCCACCGAGCGCCAGAAGCTGACCGGAATCCCGACATCCGGCGGGTGATACTCGACGTGCATGTTGGGGACTTCGTAAACCTCGGGGATGCCTTCGACGCCAGTGCGATCGACGCCATCGCGAAGTCCGCTAAACGATGGACACACAACGCGTGCGTTCCATGCTACGGGCCAGCCTTGTGCGTCCAGTCCGGCGGCGAATGTGGTGTACGAAGCCGGACGATAGAAATCCTGCTGCGTGTCGTCCTCGCGCGTCCACGTAAGCTTCACCGGGACGCCGACGGCCTTCGAAACTTCAATCGCTTCGCTGATGAAATCGACGCGTGCGCGACGTCCGAAACCGCCGCCGAGGAAAGTTGTGTGAATTTGAACTTTGTCGGCCGGAAGCCCGGTGATCCGCATGCCCGCCTGCTGCGCAGCAGTCTGCATCTGGCTTCCTGTCCAGATGTCGCAGCTGTTGGCCGTCACGTGCGCCGTGCAGTTCAGCGGCTCCATCGGTGAGTGAGCCAGGTAGGGAGCTTCATAAATGGCTTCGATTTTCTTTGCCGCCCCGGCCATGGCCATTTCGACATTGCCTTCGTTGTGAGCGACAGCACCAGGTTTCGCCGCAAGGTCCATAAACGTTTTCCGGATCGATGCGCTGGTCGTCGTGCCACGTGGACCATCGTCTACCTGAAGCTGCAAAGCCTTGCGGCCCTCGATTGCTGCCCATGTGTTATCGGCAACAACCGCAACTCCATTCGATATCTGGACCACGTTCTTTACACCGGGAACAGCTTTCGCTTTCGTTGCGTCGAACGAAGTGATTTTCCCGCCGAAAGCTGCAGATCGCGCAACAACGGCGTACAGCATTCCGGGAAGCTTCATGTCGAGCGCAAAGCCGGCGCTGCCATTGACCTTCATTGGCGTGTCTCGGCGCTTCATCGGTTTGCCGACAATGCGGAACTTGCTGGGATCTTTCATCATGGGGGCCGCAGGCACCGGAAGTTTCGACGCCGCTTCCGCAAGACTTCCATAGCTGAGGCGTGCGTTTGTTTTTGTGTTTACGACCGCATTGTTTTCGGCACGGCAATCGGAAACATTCACGTTCCATTTCTGTGCTGCAGCGGAAACCAGCATTTCACGTGCGGCCGCTCCCGTTTTGCGGAGCAGATCAAACGAACTGCGGATGCTCTGGCTTCCGACGACGCCTTGCACCGGACCGAATTCGGGATCCACACCCGGAAATTCCGTTTTGATCTTGTTCCAGTCGCATTCAAGTTCTTCAGCCAGCAACATCGCGAGCGATGTCACCGTCCCCTGGCCCATCTCGGCTTTGTGAATGGCGAGTGTGACGGTGTCATCAGGAGAAATGTGGACCCATGCATTCAGTTTGGCACCGGGGTTGTTCGGTTCAACGGCGGCTTCCAGCTTGTCGGGAAGGTAGAACCCGAGAACGAGTCCACCAGTGGCGACGGCAGTTGATTTCAAAAAGTGACGGCGATTCATCGGGTACCTCCTTTCGCGTACTGGGCGGCACGATGGATGGCTTCGCGGATCTCCTGATAGGTACCGCAGCGGCAGATATTGCCGCGCATGGCTTCATCGATGTCCCCATCGCTGGGATTCGCCTTCTTTGCCAGAAGCGCCGCTGCTGACATGATCTGACCGGACTGGCAGTAGCCGCACTGCGGAACGTCGACGTCAATCCATGCTTTCTGGATCGGATGAGTGTTGTCGGCGGAAAGACCTTCGATCGTTGTCACGGATTTTCCGGCGACCATCGAAATCGGCAGGGTGCACGAGCGTGTGGGTTGTCCGTTGATGTGGACGGTGCACGCGCCGCAGAGAGCCATGCCGCAACCGAACTTGGTTCCTGTCAGGCCAAGCGTATCGCGCAGGACCCAGAGCAACGGCATTTGCGGGACGACATCAACGCTTTGCCGTTTCCCGTTCAATGTGAACTCTATGGCCATTTAATCCTCCTCGAATTTTTTACGTTCCTGTCAGGCCAAACCGGCCAGTCGCAATGGTAATTCCCGAATACGTTTACCGGTCGCTTTGTAAACCGCATTTGTGATGGCGGGCACTACGTGCGGATTGCTGTGCTCGCCAAGTCCGGTCGGATTGTTGGTATTCGGCATCAGATAAACCTCGATCTTGGGAACCTCGTCCATCCGCAGCGGTTCGTACTGATGAAAGTTCGTCTGCTGGACGCGGCCTTTATCGATCGTGATGTTCCCTCGCAGGACCTGCGCAATTCCGAAGATGATTCCACTTTCAATCTGCTGCACAGCGCCGCGCGGGTTGATGATCTGCCCGCAGTCCACGGCAGTTACGATGCGATGGATCTTCACCTTTCCTTTTTCGATCGAGATCTCCGCGATCTGGGTGCTGAGGCTTCCACTTCCACCGCCCGTTGCCAGACCCTGGAAATGACCAGCCGGCAGTGGTTTTTCCCACCCTGCCTTCTCAGCTGCGAGTTCCATCGTCGCCAGGAGCCGTGGGTTCTTCGTCAAGAGAGGTTTGCGGAATTCGATCGGGTCCTTTCCAGCCGCGACCGCCAGTTCGTCAATAAAGCTTTCTGTGTAGTAGGCGTTCGCGTTGGCTCCAGGTGCTCGCCAGTAATCGATCGGGATACCGAAACCGACTGGACGGAAATCGTTCAGGACGTCAGGCGTCACATACGGAGCGTGATAGTCCGCAGCGATATTCGGAATTTCGTAGGGAATGTTGGCGACGCCTCCGACGGCTGAATTGTCGACACCGTTGCGCATTCCAGTGAACGAGGGGGCAACCACGCGGACCATCCATGCCGTCGGCGAACCATTCGCGTCCAAAGCCGCGGTGAACTTCACACGAGACATCGGGCGGTATCCGTCGTTTTGCATGTCGTCTTCGCGCGTCCAGGTCAGCTTTATCGGAATACCACCGCTGACTGCTTTTGCGATTTCGACCGCTTCCTGCACAAAGTCCTGCCGCCCGCGCCGTCCAAATCCTCCACCCATGTACTGCGTGTGGATGAGGACCTTTTCTACGGGCAGTCCCGCGGCTTTCGCTGCGATATTGCGCGAAATGTTCTGCATCTGCATTCCCGCCCAGATCTGGCACTCATTCGGAGACCACACGGCCGTACAGTTCATCGGCTCCATCGTGGCGTGGGCGAGGAATGGAACCTCATAGACCGCTTCGATCTTCTTCGCGCCCGCTGCAACAGCAGCCTGGGCATCACCCGTTTTTCGCGCTTCCGCACCTGGTTTTTCGACAAGGTCCGCGAACATTTTCTTCAGGCTGGCGGTCGAGGCTGTGGCGTTGACTCCTTCGTCCCATTCAATCTTCAGAGCCTTGCGGCACTGCAACGCAGACCAGGTGTTGTCGGCAACGGCAGCAACACCATTCGAGATCGCGACTGCATACCGGAATCCCGGAACCTTCATTGCGGCCGTCGCATCAAAGCTCTCCACCTTGCCGCCGGATACCGGGCAGCGCTCGAGCGATGCGTACAACATTCCAGGGAGTTTCACATCGATGCCGAACGTCGTTTTGCCGCAGACCTTGTCTGGTGTGTCGAGGCGTGCGATGGTCTTTCCAATGAGTTTGAACGTCGTTGGATCCTTCAGGTACGCGCGCGGCGTGATGTCCAGTTTGGAAGCGGCTTCGGCCACGCTACCGTAAGTGACGCGCGCATTCGTCTTCATGTTGACGACGGTTCCGTTCTCGACCCGGCAGTCCGAGGCCTGAACGCCCCACTTCGCTGCCGCGGCTTCGATAAGCATCTGGCAGGCGATTGCCCCGGCTCTGCGAAGGGGATCCCAGGAGGTCCGGATCGCGGTGCTTCCATAGACTCCCTGGATCGGAGCACCCATCATGTACATGGGATCGATCGTATCGGCGAACTGCGTTTTGACTTTCTTCCAGTCGCACTCGAGCTCTTCTGCCAACAGCTGGGATAGAGACGTGACGGTGCCTTGACCAAACTCCGGCTTGTGGATGGTCATGGTAACCGTATCGTCCGGAGCAATCTGGATGAACGCGTTCATTCTGACGGGCGTCGCTGACGCGGCCGATTGGGCTTCTGCCTCATTCGCATCGGGCAGGTAGAACCCCAGCACGAGACCACCGGCGACCATGGCGCTGCCCTTAAGAAAATTTCGCCGGTCGAGCTTTATAACGGTCGTCATTGGGCACCTCCGGCTTGATCGCTGCGCCACTCTCTGAGGCTGCGCGCTGTCGCGCTTGCGCTTCGCGTCGGGCTTGCACTCGCAGCCGCTCGTGCGTCAATAGAAGCTTGAAGAACCGGCTCGACTGGATGAGATACCGTACGATGTTCCGCGGCTCGATGAATGGCTTCACGGATTTCCTGGTAGGTACCGCAGCGGCAGATATTGCCGCGCATGGCTTCATCGATGTCCGCATCGGTGGGATTCGCCTTCTTTGCCAGAAGGGCCGCTGCTGACATGATCTGACCGGACTGGCAGTAGCCGCACTGCGGAACGTCGACTTCGATCCACGCTTTCTGGATCGGATGACTGTTGTCGGCGGAAAGACCTTCGATCGTTGTCACGGATTTTCCGGCAATCATCGAAATCGGCAGGGTGCACGAGCGTGTTGGTTGTCCGTTGATATGGACGGTGCACGCGCCGCAGAGAGCCATGCCGCACCCGAACTTGGTTCCCGTTAGGCCAAGCGTATCGCGCAGGACCCACAGCAACGGCATTTGCGGGACGACATCGACGCTCTGCCGTTTTCCGTTCAGAGTGAACTCTATGGGCATGGGAGCCTCCTAACGATTCGGGGAGTATACTGCGAAAAACGAGCTCCGGACTAGTTTGAAACCACCAGATTTGTCAGGACTTCATCGACGCTGGTAAGACCTTCAGCCATGAGGATCATGGCGTATTCCTTTAGAGTTTTCATCCCGCTTCTCCGGGCAAGTTCGCGAAGCTCATCCACCTTAGCTCCAGCCGCAACGGTGCGCTTTAATTCGTCGGTCATCGTAAGCAGTTCGTAGATGCCGACGCGTCCCTTTTTCCCGGTGTGATTGCATTTTTCGCAGCCTTCGCCCTTGTAAAACGGCGGAGCATTTTCCTTCGTGTAGCCGAAATAGCCCAAAGTCACTTCGTCCACCTCAGTCTGCACTTTGCAATTCTGGCAAAGGCGCCGGGCGAGGCGCTGGGCGATGATACCGATGGTGGAATTCGCCATCAGGAATGGCTCGATGCCCATTTCTTCCAGACGCGTGAAGGAACTCGGTGCATCGTTGGTGTGCAGCGTCGTGAATACGAGGTGGCCGGTCAGTGCAGCTTCGACCGAGATCTTCGCCGTTTCCTGATCGCGCGTTTCTCCGACGAGGATTACGTCCGGGTCCTGCCGGAGGAAGGCCCGAAGGATACGCGCGAAATCGAGCCCGATATCTTTGTGAGTCTGTACCTGGCACAGGCCGGCCAGGTCGTATTCAATCGGGTCTTCTGCGGTCGAGATATTGATTTCCGGCGAATTGATTTCGGCAAGGGAACTGTACAGCGTGGTTGTCTTACCCGAACCGGTCGGACCGGTGACGTAAATAATGCCGTAGGGTTGATTGATCATCCAGCGCAGCCTCTCGACCGTCGGTGCATGGACGATGATCTTATCGAGCGGCAACAGCGAACCGCTCTTGTCGAGAATACGCATTACGATCTTTTCACCGAATTTCGCGGGGACGGTCGAAACACGGAAATCGATCGAGCGGTCCTCGATCTTGATTGAGATACGACCGTCCTGCGGCAGACGGCGTTCCGCAATATCCAGTCGCGAAAGGATCTTGAGGCGCGATGCGAGCGGAAGCTGAATCTTCTTGGAGAGGATCGTTTCCACGTAAAGCACGCCGTCGATGCGGAACCGCAAAACGACCCCCTTTTCCTGCGGTTCGAGGTGAATATCGCTGGCGCCTTTTTTGATCGCCAGGGCCAGAATGTTGTTGGCAAGCCTGACGACAGGAGCGTCTTCGGAAGAAGTGATCAATTCGGTCGTGTCCTTGACCTTTTCCTCTTCTTCCTGCTGGAAATCCATTCCGCTCAAGATTTCTGCTTGCAGGTCCTCGAGGCTCTGCTGGGGCGGTTCGGGCCCCCTCTTCCGATCGTCCTTCTTCCGTTCCCGCTCTTCTTCCCTCCTCCTGTCCGCTTCCCGCTTCTCTTCCTTGATGCCCATCAGATCCGGATAGACGGTGTCCATGAACTTCTTGAAGTCTTCGTCCGTGCAGACCTGCGGTTCGATGATGACGCCCTTGATGTAGCGCCTGACATCGTCAAATGCGACCAGATTTGAGGGGTTCACCATTGCCAGCGTGACCGAGTTGTTCATATAGGCAATCGGAACAACCTTGTGCAGCAGGCAAAGCGATTGGGGAAGCAATCCAACAACGCGCGGGTCGAACTTTCCTTTGAAGAGGTTGACATACTCGATACCGACCTGCTTCGTGGCATCTTCCAGTCGTTCAGCGAGAATCCGGGCAAGGCCCAGCGAGATTTCGGGATGTTGGGTGAGAAGGTTTCGAAAGTCCGCTCGCGTCAGCGTAAAGACGGTTGTGGGCGCGACCGTCGTTACGGTTGCCGTGCGCGGTTTACCGGTGAGCAGCGACATTTCGCCGACCGCGGCTCCTTCCGAGAGCTGTGCGACGAGGAAATCAATTCCGGTAACCGGATCCTTCTTGCGGACTTCAACAATCCCGGATTTGACGATGTACATCGAAACGCCCGGCGCACCTTCTCGAACAATGACTTCAGCGACGGGGAATTCGGCAGTTTTGAGACAAGATCCTAACTTGACGAGGCTGTCCGGACTCAACTCCGCGAAGAGCTTCACATTTTTCAGGAAATGAACGAGCTGTTCGGCGTCGTTGGCTACGGTTGACATTGATCTGATCTAGTTTCCGATCCGGCCATCCTGGCGTCCCTTCGGAGACAAAAAAGTAGCGGTCAGTCTCAATTGGGGACTTACGGAAGTCAAACATTCAAACGAGGTTTTCGACCGGGTTGGTTACTTTTGATCCTTGCGGAGTTCCTGTTTCCACCCCAGTATCCTCGCGACGTTTCCTTCCTTTTCTGCCTCTTCGATCCGGTTTTGGGACTGGTAAAACATGGACAGGCTGGTATGCGCCAGAATGTCGTCCTGATCGATTTCAATCAGTCTTTTAGCCGTGGCAATGGCCTCGTCAACGCGGCCGCTGTTGAACAGGGCCATGCCCAGGCCATGTAATGCATCCTGATAGTTAGGGTCGATCTGAAGGGCGTTTTTGTAACTTTCGATGGCTTCGTCAAGCTTGTTGTCGCCGAAGGCGTTTACCGCCTGCTCAAAGAACTCTTCTTTGCTCATGCAGGAGATCTTAAGACATTACTGTAGGGGCGGTCTATGACCGTCGACCATCTCGAATCGAGCTGCAGCGGACCGTTGTGCCTGCTCGCGGACGAGGCGTCCGATGCGCTCGATCTCCGCGTCGGACAACGACTCGTATACGGGCATTTGCACCGCCGTCATTGCCTTAGCCGCGCCAGGCGATGCCGGTCCCTTCCAGTCGAACAGCCCCATCGTCGTGCAATGGTCGACGTGCATGGGCGCGACGTCGACGCCGCGGCGGATGCAACGTTTCACCAGATCGAGGTAGTCGGGAACGTACGGGCAGTACTGGTAGTAGACGTGGCTGCGACCTTCCGGAATCTGCGGGATCGTGACGCCGGGCACGTCACCGAGCATTTCGTCATAGACCTTCGCATGACGCCGCGTTCGCTCGATGAACTCGGGCAACCGTTTGAGCCCTGCCAGGCCGATCGCGGCCTGCACGTTCGAGAACTTCCCGCGATAGTGCGCAGGCAACGGATCCAGCCGCCGCACGCTTTCCCAGAGCTTCTCCTCTGGCTTCGAGCCGGTGAACGATGCGATGTACCAGACGGGAAAGAGTGAGAGGGTAAACACGCGCGGGCGGATGAAGGTATGCTGCAACCAGCCCGTGCGCAGGATGCTCTCGACACGCTTTTCGGTCGGCCACTCTTCCGCGTCCGCAAACTCCCACACTTTCTTCGCGATATCGGCGTCGCGCGCCCACGCGAGGCCGCCGCCGTACGTGTTCAGCGGCTTGAATCCCTGGAAGCTGAAGAAGCTGCCGTCCCCGAAGGTGCCGGTCGGCTGGCCGTTGTAAGTGGTACCGAGCGAGTGCGCACAGTCCTCGATCACCTTCAGGTTGTGCTTCCGGGCAAGCGACATGATCGGGGCCATGTCACACGACATGCCATACAGATGCGTCGGCAGGATAGCGCGCGTGTTCGGCGTAATGGCGCGCTCCACCGCGTTCGGATCCATCGTGAAGGTGTGCGGGTTGATGTCGGCGAAAACCGGCTTGAGACCGGCCACGCGCGTTATTTCGGGAACTACCCAGAAGGTCAGCGCGGGTACGATAATCTCGGACCCGCTGGGTATGTTGAGCGCTTTCAGAATAAAGTAAAGCGCCATGCGCCCGTATTCGGTAGACACGGCACGGACGTGACCCCGCCCGCCAAGCATACGGAGGAATTCCTGTTCGAACTCCGCAATGTGCGGTCCCTGAACCAATTGTTTCTTGTTGCGGCACTGCGCGATGATTTCCGAGATGTTCGGGACCACCCGCATGCCGAACCGGCAGATCGCAGCCATCGTTTCGTCTCACCTCTGATGAAAATCTTTTAGTGGGATCTTTTGAAATCGGGGGAGAAATCGGGGTCAGACCCTAATTTCCGTATGCCCAATTGCTGACTAACCCCAATTTTTTCGCCAGGGAAATTAGGGTCTGACCCCGATTTCTCCCCCGATTTCAAAAGATCCCACTAACAAAAATCTGAATAACGGTTCGAATCACTCGAGCCTCCCGTCTGAATTCTGCGAGCCGAAGAAGGCTATCTCATTTGCGAGTTGCTTCCGCCGAGCGTAATTGTCCATACGTTCAAACCATTTGCCAAAGCCTTGGAAGCCGAGGAAATTCCAGGCCCATGAAGGCCTGACATAGAATCTCGCATAAGCCGAGCCCAGGAGAAACTGCATCTGATCTGGGGCGAGATTCGGATGGTTGAATGTCAGGGTGTAGCCGTCGAATTTCTCCAGATCCGTTTCAAAAATACGTGACGAAATCTGTTTGTATAGCGGCGTGCCGGGATATGGGGTGAGAACCTTGAACATAGCGGCTGTGTTACCCAGTTCAATCGCGTAATCGATGGTAGCGCGAATGCTTTCCGCTGTCTCGTTCGGGAACCCGAATACATAGAAGCCCTGGGTCTGTACACCCAGTCCGCGGCATTGCTGAATGATGGCCTTCTGATGTGCCTGGGGAATCGGCCTGCGAGCGACGCGTTTCAAAGTTTGTGGATCTACGGACTCCACTCCAAATGTAATGGTATGAAGGCCTGCCCGCGCCAGCAGATCGACGAGGTCGGTGTCCAGGTCATCCAATCGGGTTTCGCATTCGAACTGCACGGGTAAACGCTTACGTATGATTCCTTCGGCGATCGCGATGCTGCGCTCTCTCTCTTCGGTGAACAAAGGATCACGGAAAATCAGGTACGGCCGTCCGTACCGATTGCAGAGTTCCTCGATTTCGGCGAGGACGTTTTCTGCAGATCTTGCCCGATACGGAGCCGTTATCCGGTGCGGACAGTACGTGCAGAATTCCGGGCAACTCCGGCTCGACAGGACAGGAAAAGCACACCGCGCGGGTAGCAGAGATCGTCCTACGGCGTGTGATGTGCGGGCCTGTGCCAACAGGTGCCACGCGGGAAACGGCAGACTGTCGAGTGCAGAAATCGCGGGACTTTGAACCAGGCCCGTGAGGCGTTCCCCTTGTGCCAGCCGCTGCGCTGCCGCTTCGGGCTCACCTTTGATGATGAAATCGGCGTGATCCTTAAAAACTTCGGTAACATGGGTCGCCATTGCTCCAAAGAAACCGACATGCATGCCGCGTCTGCGCGCGTCATCAGCCCATCGAATCTCATGGCGATAATCAACGATCGACGTCAGGACGAGACCCAGGTCGCCGTCTGCCGGTTGCTCGTCGGTAAAAACAACTTCATGACCAGCAGATGAAAAAATTGCTGCCAGATAGGCACAATGAATGCTCGGTACATTCTGATAAATCTTCCGCACGCGTTCGATTAAACGTGTAGTCCAGCTGAAGCCACGTAAACGCGCTCCATAACCTCCAACAATCGTATCTTTATTTACGAATCCATCTCGACTCTTCAAATCCGCAATGACAACGCGCATAGATCCCCCTGGAAAACGAACAAGGCAACTGAAATGAAAGTGGGTTTCGGGTATCAGGGCGGTCGAGGGAACTACGAGTGTTTCACAGACCGCCCTATAGAAGCGGCGGACCTCGTGAAAAGATTGCACCGCAGCAGGAACTGGCGAACGAGAGCGATGTTGGTGCGAACCAGAATTCTTGCTCCGGCGGACTCAGGCGGATGGAAAGCCCAACGGGGAGGAAAAGAGGCGACCAGTAAACCGTGTTTGCGGGTTCACTCCTGTCTTTGTGAACCGGATGGGTGATTTGTTCTTCAGCCGCGCCACCATAAAGCGGCGGAAAGAACCAACCAGACCTCTTTTTGAATTTTCCATTGCCGTCGTTAATCCAGACGGCCAGTGGCCGGAAGGAAACACCTGTCAGAACCAGATCGACGTCATTGTCCTGATCGACGTCTGTGGCTATGAGGTGAGGTGGAACGTGGCCGTGAAAATTCGTCTTAAGGAGGACTCGCCCGTGTCCCTTCGAGAAGTGGACCTGGATCGTGAACGTTGAACCGTGTACTGAGCCGACGGCCAAATCGCTGTTGTGATCGCCGTCGAAGTCCCATGTCAGCCTGTTCCTGACGTGCTGAGTGTTGGCGAATGCGGGCAGAGCAGACAGGCATGCAAAGAGCAGAGCGGCAATCGTACAGGCAAATAATTTTGCAGATCGAGGCATCACAAATTGGCGACTACTGAGATATACGCTGTCTTGATAACCGAGGCAAGCGAGGAGTGCAAAAGGGTTATTTGGGCTCGCGGGGACAAGATACCCGCTGCGGACTGAAGCGCCGGTACGCGACGTAACAGGCGAACGTCAGGAGAGAGGCCAGAAGTACTCGATTGATCGATCCCATAAGCCATATTGCCTGCGTACCCAGCAGGAAACCGGCAAAGACGCAGACGGTTGAAGAAATTACCGCTCCCGGATACGCGTAGCGGGCGAATTTCGCGGCATCGAGGCGCATCATACCGGGAACAATACCTACCAGGTTCCTAACGCCAGGAATAAAAAAGCCCAGGATAAGTGCCCAGTGCCCGAATCGGTCCAACAGTCGCTGGCCGTCTTCCAACCGTTTTTTGCCGAAACGTGTCCTCGAAAGATACGCGCTGAGCCCACGACCGATGCTGTAGCTCACCGTGATTCCGCAAACGCTGCCGAGAATTGCTGCCATAAGAGTAGGCGTAAGACTCAGAACGTGCGTCAGGACACAATAGCCGGAAATGAGCAGGACAAGCTGGTCCGGTATCGGAAATCCAACAATGCCTGCGACGAGGAGAAAGAAGATGGCGGTATAGCTGTACTGGCCGATCCAAATACTAAAGGCGTGATCCATGTTGCAAAAGACTATAGTAATACAAATCCGCTGTTAATGCGCCCGGGCGTTATAGGTTGCCCAGGGGACCAAATCGTAAATCCGGTGTTAGTCCCCTCCTCCAGAGGGGTGGCTGCGCATCAAAAAATGCTGCGAAGCCACCTTATGAAGCGCAGACGGGGTGGTCAAAAACATTTCTGACCACCCCGTCC
>Ga0075434_100003321_pt1 | contig 14388 bp, 12 predicted proteins | sample RhiMethybrSRZTD3_FD_75298 | JGI IMG/M metagenome (GOLD analysis project Ga0075434, IMG submission 75298) | Populus rhizosphere microbial communities from Tennessee, USA - Rhizosphere MetaG P. TD hybrid SRZTD3 | ecosystem: Host-associated > Plants > Roots > Rhizosphere > Soil | place: USA... | reverse complement strand
CGAGGGTTTCAAGCGCTATGCCGAGGCGTTTGCACGATTGGACGCACGGGCAATCGTCTCTTTCTACAATGAGCCGGCTCTGCTGATCTCACAGCAGGGCATCGTCGCGCTGTCCACTGGCGCGGAGGTCGAGCGGTTCTTCGGTCGCCTGATGGCAGAGCTCAGGGTCGAAGGCTACGCCAAGAGCGAATTCCCGCAGCTGTCTGAACATTCCTTGAGCAGCGACCTGTCCGTCGTGAGCGGCGTTGGTGTCTGGCGGAAGGCTAACGGAGAAGAGATGCGCCGGTTCGGGCTGACGTACACCCTCTGCCGGGCGCTTCCATCTTGGAAGATCGTCGTGGCGGCGGTCCACGATCCCGACGCCGCGCTCCCTCTCACCTGACGCCGGCCCGGTGGCAGCTACCTGGAATGAATCAGTTAGCCAGAAATAAAAGGAGGCGCCCATGTTGAAAGATGCACCGATCCGTGCCTACATTCCCGTGTCCGACGTCGCTCGGGCGAGGAAATTCTACGAGCAGACCGTGGGTCTCCATCCAAAGGCGGAGTACGCCGGCGGCGTGATCTATGAATGCGGGGGCACCGAGGTGTTCATGTATCCGACGCCCAACGCAGGCACATCCAAGGCAAGCCAAGCGTTCTGGCAAGTCGACGACGTGGAAGCCGAGGTGGCGGAGCTCAAGGCGCGTGGCGTGACGTTCGAGGAGTACGACATACCGGGGATCACGATGAAGGATTCCATTGCGACCGGCGGCGGCGCCAAGACCGCCTGGTTCAAGGACACCGAGGGAAATATCCTGGCGGTCAGCCAACGCGTATGAGGGTTACCTTCTGCCGCTCCGGCAGAAATAAGTGCCAGAGGCCCCGGCTCGTCCAAGACCCGGAGGAGCCCTCTGCGCCGCTACTCCCTCACCATCGCTCTCATCCCCGTGTCTACTTCCTCGCGAAGCGGAACTCCCCGGAGGGATTGCGCTGGATCATCGCGGTCACCTTGCCGTCCTTGACCTCGAACTCGACGACGACGTCGGAGAACTCCTTGATCCGGAACCGGCGCGGCTTCCAGGCCTGAAGAGCCTGGAAGAGGCCCCCCGGGGGCTGCAATCCGAAGCTTCCGTCCTCCTTCAGGACGACCTGGATCTCGACTCCGGTCGGGGTCAGGTACGCTCCGGTGTAGGCGCCGAGGGTCGCCGGGCTCGACAAGTCGGCCGCGACGCGACGGGTGAAGGTGGCCTCGGCCTCGTCGAGTGACATCAGGGCCTTGTCGACCTCGCCCTGCGGATTGGTCTGGAAATTCACCGTCCACTTGCCGTTCTCCTCGTCGTCGGGGGTTTCGAAGCGGTCGTAGTGGAAGTGGCTGAGCGGGAGGCGGATCTTGTGGAAGTCGAAGAGTAGGGCCTTGTCTTTCTCGGCGATGGTCAACACCCCGTACGCCGGATGCTCGTACTCGCCGGTGAAGTCCGCCAGGGAGTGCGACGGCTTGGTGCCAGGCACCCGGTCCGTCCCCGCTTTCGCCCGTGCCACCTTGCCGGCCTCTTTGGCCCTGAGGCGGATGTCCAGCGTGCGCTCGCTCCACGGCGTGCGGCTCAGCCCGAGCAGCCGCTCGTAGACCCCGTAAGAGACCACGTTGTAAAGCGGCGCAGCGTGATCGCTGATCACCAGGACGATGACGCCGTAGCCGTCCTGCGGCATGATCGAAACCTGGGAGTGAAAGCCGTTGATGTCGCCGCCGTGATAGGCGATCAGATGGCCGCGGTAGGAGCCCGTCCAGCGGCCGGTGCCGTAGACGGAGTTGAGCATCTCGCCCCAGCCGCGGGCTTCGAGCGCCGAATTCGGCAGCGCCATGGCCGGCGCCAGGGTCTCTTTGATCACGTTCGCCGGCAGCACCTGCCGGCCGTCGACGACGCCGTTGTTGAGCTGCGCGATGAGCCAGCGCGAGAGGTCCTCGAGGTTGGAGTTGATCGCCCCCGCCGGACCCACCGCCACCGACTCGCGGTAGAACGGGATCGGGTGCAGCTCGAAGGAGTCGCGGTGCTCGCTGTAGGGGACGCCGTGGTCGGGCAGCTTCTCGAGGTCGTCGATCGAGAACACCGTGTTCTTCATCCCGAGCGGCACCAGGATGCGGTCGTGCATGAACTCTTCCCAGGTTTTCCCGGACAGGAGCTCCACGATGTAGCCGGCGCCGGTGTACATCATGTTGTTGTAGAGGAAGGTGGTGCGCAGCGGCTTGGTGGGCTCCAGATACTTGAGCCGCGCGAACAACTCGCGACGGCTGAAATCCGACTTGTACCAGATGGTGTCGTGCCGGGTGATGCCGGTGCGGTGGGAGAGCATGTCGCGGATCGAGACCTCGCGGTTGAGGTCGTCGTTGTAGAACTTGATGCTCGGCACGAACTTGCGGACCGGCTCGTCCCAGGCGAGCTTGCCCTCCTCGACCAGGAGGCCGCAAGCCGTCGCGGTGAACAGCTTGGTGTTCGAAGCGATGGGCACCGTGGTCTGGGGCGTGAACGGGAGCTTCTTCCCGTAGTCGCGGTAGCCGTATCCCTTGGCGAAGACGAGCTTGTCCTTGACCACGATGCCGACGCCGATCCCCGGGACGTTCCAGTCCTTGAGGATCTTGGCCATCTCCTCGTCGAAGCCCGCCAGCTTGGCGTCGACGGAGGGCTCCTGGGCGCGCAGCGGCCAGGCGGAGGACGAGAGCACCAAGATAGCGAGGACGAGAAGGAAGGGTCGCAGGTGGTACAGCAGATGGCTGGACCTCATGGTCGGGGGACTCCTTTCTGGATGCGTCTTCGGAGGCAATCGTAAACGAATCTCTCGTGGAACGCCCGCCGCCCCGTCCGGCGTCACGTCCGCACGGCGTCGATCACATACTGGCCGCCGAGGGGAAGCCAGGCGAGCCGCGCTTCGAGCCAGCGCCAGAGGGCTCCGCGCCAGGGGAAGAAGAGGATGTAGCGGGAGCGGATGTTGGAGAGGCCGGCGGCGGTGAGCCGGCGCCTGGCTTCGGGTTGCGCCAGCAGGACCGCGTCGCGGTCGAGCTCGCAGCGGCCGACCACGAGGCGGGTCAGCGGATTCCACGGGTTGTGCTCGCACAGCAGGACGAGGCCGCCGCGCCGGGTGACGCGCGCCGCCTCGGCCAGGAAGGCGGCGCGCCGGTCGACGGGCACGTGGTGGAGAACGCAGACGGCGATCACCAGATGGAAGCTCTCGTCGGCGAACGGGGTGCGGAGGCCGTCGGCGGCGATCAGCCGGCCGTCCAGCGCAGCGGCCTGCCCGAGGCTGGAGATGGAGGGGTCGATCCCCCAGACGGCGGTGAGCAGCGGGCGCAGGCGTTGGATCAGCAAGCCGATGCCGCAGCCGATTTCGAGCACCCGCACCGCACCGTCTGCCGCGAGCCGGCGCCGCGCTTCCAGGATGTGCCGCACCTTGGCTTCGAAAAAGAAGCCGTGCTCGAGACCGACGACCATCAAGGCCCGGTCGATCTTTTGCGAATAGTCCGCGCTGTGCTCGTCGAAGCTCAAGCGGGGTCTCCCGGCTGTGGATGGAAGATCGCATCCAGTCCCTGCTCGAGCGGCCGTGCGGTGAAACCGAAAGCCAGAAACGCGCTCTCGGTGTCGTGGCTCTTCGGGCTGAACAGGCGCGCCACCTGGTCGGCGTAGATCGGTGGCTTGTCGAGCGGCAGGAGCGCGAGCGCCCGGGCGGCGAGCGCGAGCAGGCCGGCGGGCACGCCGAGGGTCCGTGGGCGGGTGTGGAAATAGGCCGCCAGGCGTCGGATCAGCTCCAGGTAGGTCATCTCTTCAGGCCCCGCGAGCATCAGCACGCCGCCATGGCCCGGCGCCGTCACGGCGCGGCAGATGCCGTCGATGACGTCGTCGAGATAGACCGGCGCGAGGAGCGGGCTGCCGTCCCCGGCAACCGGGACCCAGCGGCCCTGGCGGCAACGTTCGATCAACGCCGAGATGCCCTCGCCGCCCGTGCCCCCCTCCGTCCCATAGACTTCGGCGGGCCGCAGGATGTTCCACGCCAGGCCCGAGTCCCGGACGATCTCTTCGGCGCGGATCTTGGATCGGCTGTAGGCGCCCCCCTCGGGCGAAATCGCGCGCGTGCTCACCAGGGTGAACCGTTGGACGCCGGCCCGCCGGGCCTCGGCGACCAGGTTCAGTGTGCCGAAGGTATTGACCTCGGCGTAGCGGGCGCTCCGGTTGGAATGCGTCACGGCCGCCAGGTGGAGGACCTGGTCGATGTCCGTGCAAACCCCGGCGAGGCTCTCCGGCCGCGTCACGTCGGCGCGGACGGACCGCCAGCCCGGCGGCAAGATGGCCGCGGCGCTGCGATGCAGGACGGCGCCGGTGATGCCCTGCCGGTGCAGCTCTGCCAGCAGCGGACGGCCGAGGCGCCCGGGGCCGGTCACCAGGACCCTCATTTCGTGATCCTCCGCCGGAGCTCCAGGAGCCGGTAGCGCAAAAGATTGCGCAGGAATTCGATGACCGCCGCCATCGAGATGAAGGAGCGCCGGCCGGTCAAGCCGAGGAACTCCGTTTCGATCTCGCCGATGCGAAATCCCAGACGGCGGGCCTGGATCAGGATCTCGGCGTCGATGAACCAGTCGTCGGATCGAAGGGTCAGCCGCTCGTAGGCGGAGCGGGTCAGGATCTTGGGCTTGGCGTTGATGTCCCGCACCGAAAGCCCGGGGAAGAGAACATGAAAAAGCCCGTTGAAGACCAGCGAAAAGAGCTTGCGCTTGAGTCCGTCGCCGCGGCGCGTGCGGTACGTCTTCGCCAGATCGAGTCCTTGCTCGCAGAGCAGCCGGTAGATCCGCACCAGATCTTCGACCAGAACCTGGCCGTCGCCGTCGATGACCGCCAGGTGCTCACCGGTGGCGAGGGACAATCCGCTGCGCATATCCCAACCCATCATTCCCTGTTTCGCCACCGCCGAGCACACGATGCGGGGGTCGCCGGCCGCCAGCTCCCGCACGATGTCCGGGGTCGTGTCGCCGCTGCCGGCGACATAGTTGCCAACCAGCACGAGCTGGTAGTTGTCGATGCCCGCATCGAGGAGCACCTTGTCGATGCGTGCCGCGCAGGAGCGCGCTTCACCGCCGGAGCGGTAGCAAAGGACGACGACGGAGAGATCCGGGTTCATGGGCAGCGATCTATTGGAGCAACAAGGCGCGCTGCCGCGGCGTCAGCGGGCGTTTCAGAATCCGGCCGGCGGGCCGATAGCCGGCCGGCGCTGCGCCGGAGCCGCCCACCAGAGGGTCACCCTGCGGATTGGCAACCAACCGCCAGGTCCCTTTCCGATCGTCGAAGTCCAGGATCACCAGCTTCTCGTAGGGAAAGCGGTCGGCCGCACAGGTGCCTGCCGCGAAACATTCGGCCTGCTGCTCATGCCAGCAGTCGAGCCCCTCGGGTGTGGCACGGCAGCCCGTCCCGCGGTCGGGGGCCAGGCGCAGACAATGAATGGCGGGGTCATCATAGAGCAATACGAGCCAGCTCTGAGCCAGATAGTCGGCCTCGGTCGCGAGATACAGATCCGGCGTCGGCCCGCTGCGCAGGATGATCCCGGTGCCAGGTGTCAACGCGGGAGCGTTGGTGACGATCGACAGGAGCTCTTTCTGGTGCAGCCGCCAGGTCGAAACCCACAGGTCCTGACGCTCCAGGCCTCCCCAGACTCCGAGACCTACGAAGAGGACCGGCACGAGCAGGAAACCGGCCCGGAAGCGAGGCCACTTTTGTACCGCCCAGCCGACCAGCACGGCGATCGCCAGCGATGCCCAGGTACGCGACAGGATGTGCGTGCGATAGTAGACTTCGGACATCTGAAGCCCGGCATACGCGGCATTCGCAATCAAGGTCATCGCAGCGAAGATCCCGGCCAGCAGGAGTGTCCGGGTGGTGCGCTCCGGCGGATCCGGATCTTGTGCCTGGCGGGCCCGGAACGCGAACCACACTGCCGCCACACCCGATGCGAGTCCCATGGTCCACAGTGGAATCGCCGCCGGCGGCCTGGGATACCCGATTGGGTGTCTAAAGACCCAGCGCCACGGTGCGAAGTTCGCGTACACCAGGCTTGCCGTGCGAAGAAGACGTTCTGCGAGACGCATCGGTTGCATGGCCACCGCGGCGTAGCCGCTGGCGTCGTGCAGAAACCGCCACTCGATGGGGACCGCGGGAGCCAGGGTGAGGCCGAGGGCCGAGAGCAGGAGCAGAATCCGCCGCCAGGCCTGGGCACCGCTCCGCCAGAACAGGAGCAACGGCACGAACGGCAGGGCGGGGATCGCGATGTCGAGTGTCCAGATGCTGGCCGCGGTGGCGGCGCACGCGAGAGCGATCCAGCCAGCGCGCCCGCCCGCCACGTAGCGCAGGCTGCAGCCGACGGCGAGCAGCAGCATGAGCGCGGCGAGGTTGTAGCCCAGAGACGTGAGGTTGTCGGTCAGGTAGTCGCTGGTCGCGGTGAGCGTCAGGCAGATCGCCAGGAACCGGGTGAGCTGCCGTCCCGGCAACAGCAGCCGGGCGATCCAGCCGGCGGCGAGGGCCTGGCCGAGCCAGGTCAGGCCGAAGATCAGATGCAGGGTCCAGACGGGCTGCGGCGTGGCGAGCGCCAGGCGGAACGGCAGGGTGTAGAGGCGCCGCAGGGGAGCGACGACCGGGGTCAGAGCGGCCATGAAACCGTGGCCTTGAAAGTCGCGCGCCAACCGCAGGAGCAGCGTGTCGTCCTGCCACAGGCCGCGCATCGGCACCGTCAGCCCCCAAACCAGAAGGAGCAGGGCGAAGTAGAGCACGCCGTCGCTGTTCAGTCCGGCGGCGAGCCGGCGCAGCGGCGGCAGCGACCGGTCCCGTACTTCCAGCGTCTCGCTCAAACCATCCTCCCACGGCCTGCCGCAGGCCAGAGGTCTATCGCGTTAGCGTAGAATCGTGGCTGAAGGAGGACCGTACATGGCCGGTCCCGATCGCTGCAGAAAATGCGGCCGAGAGTTCGACAGCTTTCCGATGCTATATCATGGCATGACGCTGAACCTCGGGCGCCGCCCCATTGACTTCGTCTGCAAAACCTGTGGAGCGCTCCTCGGACAATCGGGCATCTGCGCTTTGGTGTCCAACCGGAAGAAGGGAACACTCCAGGCCAAGGTCCGGGAGAACGTCGAGCCCAGTTCGGAAGTCTTCACCGATGCGCTCCGGTCCTACGAAGGACTCTCCCCCGAGTACGCCCATGAAGCCGTAGACCATGCGGAAGAGTACGTCCGGGGCAACGTCCATACCAACGGCCTGGAGAACTTCTGGAGCCTGCTCAAGCGGTCCCTCGGTGGCACCTACGTTGCCGTCGCCCCGTTCCATCTTCACCGGTACGTGAACGAGCAGGTCTTCCGCTACAACGCCCGGAAGGATACGGACGGCGGACGCTTCCTTGCCGTCGCGGCGAACACCATCGGCCACCGCCTGACCTACAAGGAACTTATTGCGGCGGACACCATGGAGGACTAGCTTTATGAGAACGCCAGACGTTGAAGAAAGAGAGGCCCCGGACGCTCTCACGGAGGAGGAGGCGGAGGAAACCTTTTCCCGCTTGCGAACGATAACCTCCGGGCTTCTCCAGGTGCCAAAGGCGGAGCTTGAGGCACGGCTCGCAGAGAAGCGGATCAAGTCACGACGGCGAAGTAAGCACGATTGAAAAGTCATTCAATATGGGCCTTTCCGAGGAAGAATGGCCCCAAAAGCGATGACACTATGACGGCCAAGAGTCCCACTCCTGCGCGCACCAATACATTGCCCGGGCCAAAAACGGCAAAGAACGGCCCACCGAATGCCAGGATGCCGCTAAGAATCAGCCCAAGAACGGCCAATTTATGTCCGGCGACATAGTTGTAGGAACGACGGCCGATTACCTGAGTATGGGGCTTGCGGTCTTGACGTGTATATTTACGGGCCTTGGAGTAGTACTGCTCTGGTTTTATACACACTATACGAAACAATTGGCGCAAGATACGAGAGAATCTCTCGCGGAAATTCGCAGGAGCAACGACGCCACAGAGGAGAGCAATCGACTCACAGACGAGAGCAATCGCATGCAGCGAGAGTTTTTATCAAAGTGAATCGAGCGCACCTTTCCGTCCCTTATGTCTCTCCGGAATCTCCGCTCACGCCCGGCTCCTGCAAAATTATAATTCTCTTGGATGGCCGTGGCACCTTCCCCCCCAAAACAATTACAGGGCGTTCTGGAATCGTAATTACGTCCGAGCCGCTCGAAGCCCCTGTTCCGGTCAAAGATCAATGCGCCCTGCTGTCGTTGCCAGCACTGGGTGGCAGCAAGGGAGTAGATACAGGGAAAAACCATCCATTGACGCCCGCAGACGTCCGGGCGATTAGGGAAGAGCAACTTTTCGTTTATTATGTCGCCTTCTTTACCTATAGGGATGGCATGACGGAAGAGACTCGCGAATTGGAGCTTTGGCTCACGTATGACCCAGTTACGCAATTTATTGTCTTTGCACCATTCGGCCAGCGCTCTACCTGAGAGCAGCTCTACGGAGTTTAGTCTTCGATCCCGAGCAACCGCCGCACTGCTTCCCGCACAATCGCGGACTCTGACCGCCGGTCCTTGAAGGCCCGGAGCCGGAGCGCTTCCGCTTCGTCCTCGTGAAACCAGATCGTCTTCTTGACTCCTTTGTCCGTGATACCGGCCTTCTCCTGCTTCGCGTCCTGGCAGGCCTATCGCGGCGTGGAGTGACCTTCGAGCGCTTCCCGTTCCTGGAACAGAACGAGTTGGGCATCTGGACACGACCGGATCAGACGAAGGCGGCGTGGTTCAAGGATCCTGACGGCAACCTCTTCTCGCTAGCCGAGACTGTGGCTCCGTGACGACACATCTCGTTTCGAAGAACGCCTTGAGCGTCCGCGCTGAGCAGACGATTTGGCGAAGGCCGTCACGGGGTCCCCGAGGTCGACAACCACCAGCCCAGCCCCGCGCACCAGCAGGTCTCGTCCGGCGGCGTGTTGCGGCGCAGGGATTTCACGTCCTTGAAATCCTCCCGCTTGAACGCCTCGGTCAGTCTCCGCGCCATCTCCTCGTCGCGAGCGCCAGCGCACGGAATGAACATCGCGCGGCACACGAATCGTGCGTCGAAGTGATCAGGCGACGTGCGCGTCACCAGGAGCATCCCTCCTGCCCCCTGAGCCGGCGTCACCGGTACCAGCAAACGCCCGCCTGGCCGCAGGGCATCGAGCCAGGAATCCAGCGGACCGGTAGCACCGGCGCTCACATAGAGGACGTCGCACTCCGGCAGCGCGCCCTCGGACGCCGAACGAGTATGGACCGTCGCATTGGAGAGATCCGCGAGGTTCGCGGTCGCCCGCTGCGCCAGATCCGGCTCGATCTCATAGGCGTCGACCGATCCCGAGGGTCCAACGAGTTTCGCCAGCAGGGCGGTGTAATAACCCGTCCCGGCGCCGACGTGGACGACGGCCTCCCCCTCTTTCGGGTTCAGAGAAGCGAGACAGGCAACGTGCAGCGTCGGCTGGCCATTGTTGATCTGGCTCTCCGCCTTCAGCGCGACCGTGACGTCCTGGTACAGGAAAGCGGGATCATCGGTCGGCGTATCGATATACCCCGCCGCCATGAACATCCGCCACGGCCCGGGTCCCACGAAGCGCTCCCGCGGCGTGGACGCAAACGCCGCCTCGAGGCGGCTGCCGCGCGGCAATCCGACGGACGCCGTGATCAGACTGGCGAAGAAGAGACGATGGGCTTCCAGTCGCTCCATGGGTCTATCCTCCAGAATCTGCGATCCTATACGGCCGGAAGCGGTCGAGGTTGCGGTATTCTGGCGCCACGAGATCGAGTCTTGGAAGGAGGGTTCGTGAAACGACCTTCAGCGGCGATTCAGATTCTTGCTGTTTTTCTTACCGCCGCAGCCTGCGCCGCGAGTATGGCCGGCGCCGCGGAGCCGCCGGGGAGCCAGCTTGAAAAGGACCTCAAGGAGCTCTCCCGGGTCGCCGACGGCTACCCTCCTCGCGTCAAGACGCCTGAAGAACGAGCTCAGGCCCTGGCGAACTTTCGTTCCATCGAGGCACACCTCGTCAAGGATCTTCAGGATTCTCCTCACGAATTCGTCCTCGAGATGTGGCTGGGCGAAACCTATCGCATGGGGCACAACCTTGACGTCGCAGGAGCCTGGGACAAGGCCGTGCTCCACTTGAAGGAAGCCGAACGCCTGAAGCCCGACAATGTCCTGCCGCCCTTGCAACTCGGCAAGCTCTATGCGGCGTCAGGCCATCCAGCCGAAGCGGAGCCCCAGCTGCTCCTGGCCCTGAAGCTTGGTGGCTCGATTCAGGCTCGCTACTACCTGGCCTTTGCGTACTACCAACTGAAACAGTACGACAAGGTCGTGGCGCAAGCGGGCGAGTACCTCAAAACTGATCCCAATTCGGAGTTCATCAAGAATCTCAAAGAGCGGTCGGAGGCTGCGCTCCGCGGCGAGCGCGAACCCAAGACCTCTACGATCCAGCCGAAAAAAGACGGCACGTACGATCCCTCCTCATTTCTGCTCTACTACACAAAACCCCAGCCGGCCAGCTTTCCATCGCTGCTCGCGGGGCTGCAAGAGGAAGGCGCACTCGCGCTCGGTCACATGACGGCGGCGGGCTTCCTGTCACAAATCTTCCACGACAACCCGGACCGCCTCAAGGGGTGGACAACCGCATTCTGGCAGCTCGACGACGCGGCGAGGGCTTACGTATGGCTGTCCCTGTGGTTTGCCAACACTCCCCAGGCCAATGCGATCCTCGAGGACGCCGCGCGCAAGGAAAAAGGCAGCGCTGCCGCGGAGTCCGTAGCCAAGCTCCTCAAGTCGCCGTCGCGGCCGCTGCTGGAGCTTCCCATCGATTCCGGAAGCTCCCTCGACCTCCTGTGGGGCGCGTTCTACGCTACGGGCCGTCAAGAATACCTGGCCAAGATCATCGATTGCCTGCCGTGGTCCCTCCAGACGGGGAAGGCAGAAAAACTGAAGGTGGCCATCGGGAAAGCGGCCGAGTGGTCCCTGCGAACCAACGCGGGGCGAGATCCGCACGTCCTGGAATTCTGTAAAACCGAGCTCGCGCGGCGCGACAGCGATACGCGAACGGTGCTTTCGAAAGTGATCGTCGACGCCCCGAAAACGGCCAGCCAATAATCGGCTGGCCCTCTGCTATGCCCCCGCGCCTCTCGATCCGTAGATCTTTCAGTGGTGCCCGATACAGCCTTGTCCATCGGTGACGGAGGTCAAGACCCCGTTCGCCGATGCGATCGACCGGCTGTAGCAAGCGCTGTTGGTGCTCTGTGAGAAGTAGGTCTGGGAGCTGTTGCGATCTTGGAATCCCGTGGTGTTGCCGGCGGCGTCGAAGAGGCGCGTATTGTTCGTCTTGACCTCGTTGGACACGAGCCCGAGGAAGGGGAAGCCGTGCCCCACTTGCGCCTGCTGGTCCACAAGCTGCTGATCGATCACCGTCGTCTGCGCTTGCGATCCATCCGGGTTGACGACGAAGTTGAAGTCGAGAGTGAGCGGATAGGAGAGCGCGGTCTGCGCCAGGACCACCGAACCCCGCTGTTTCGTCTCCGTCACCGAGACGAGCCTTGTTTTCTGGCTGATATTCTGCTGGAACTGGGTGGCCGAGTTGATGAACTGTTGATCGTTTGAAAAATCGACGTGCTGCCGGATCGTCGTGTCGACCCTGCCATGCGACGTGTTGACGAAGCCCGCGACCGTAAAATCCCGGCTCGCCTTCGTGTCCACCGTGCCGGTGATGGTGCCGTCCGTGGCGGTCGTCAGATTTTCCGTCACCGAGGGGTGCGGGCCGGAACCGAGCGTATTCTGCGTCACGGCGCCCGTCACGTGCGTGGAGCCCTGGTCGAGGTAGAGGAGAAGCGAGCCGGTCACCTGGAATGCATGATTGGCGTTGAACACGCTGAGGCCGACTTGATGGGGCTGTCCGTTGCTGAGCACCCCGGCGAAAGGCGTGAGATCCACGCGGTAGGGCAGGAAATTCAACGTCTGCACGCCAGGAATCGGCCGCCACAGAAGCGGATCGATGCCACCGGTGTAGATCCACGGATAGACCGGAGCGAGGCCGGCCGGCTGCCCGTCGATGGAGATCTCGGCCTCGCGGAAGGCGGTGCCGCCGCAACTGAACAGCTCGTTGGCGACGTCGTCCGGAACGCAGGTGTACCAGAACTCGTCGCCAGCCTGGCTCTGGGTGATCACGTCCAGAAAGGCGCCCTCGACGTTGGTTGGCGGGTTGAATGTGACGCTGAGGACGCTGGCCGTCGTGTCGAGCAGCACCGCGCCGCCGGGAGCGGTCGCCAGCGACAGGACTACGTCGGCCGCCCGCGGCGCCGGCTCGGAGTGGGAAGGGGGATAGAACAGCAGCCGGGCGCTGCCGCTGAGAATGCCCGTGAAGGTGGGGTTGACGAGGTTGCCGAGGTTCACCTCGCCGGTCTGCGGGGTCTGGAACAACGGGCTGTAATCCGTGAGATCGCGCTCCACGTGCCATGACGGGCTGACGGCGGCGGACGGCTCGGAGGTCGTGCCGAAGTAGACGTTTGTATGGCCGATGGCGATCTCCGCCGTGCGGTCGAACTGCCGCCCCGCAGTGCAGGAGAAGTCCGCCTCCAGCACCACTTTGGCCCAGGGTCCCGGGCATCCCGCGGCCGGCGTGAAGGTGAACGGCTTCGGCGAGAAGTCCGCGAACTGGAAGTTGGAGTAGAGCTGTACGACGCAAGGCGTCGTGTGCGGCCGGGGCACCGTCGGGTCGGCCGTGGCCGTGTTGGACGAGCCGACCGTGGGTTGTGCCAGCCCCGGCAAGGCGATCAAGAGGCAAACAGCGAGACCGAGCAGGCTTTGCGGGAACCGAGAAACATGGGGCATCGCGACGCTCCTTTCGATGAGCCTTCACTAACTTCGGTGCCTCAGGAAAGGGATTTGGCGCCGCGAATTCGCCTTCCGGCCTTCCGGTAGCTGCCCAGCTCGCCGTTTTTATCCCGGAAGCTTGGTCGCGAGAAGGTCGACCTTCTCGATGACCGGCGGCTGTGAAAGAAGATCGGAGGCTTTCGCCATCAGGGCGGCGGCCACCCGGCCCGAGAGGTGAGCCTGGCGACCTGCCTCGTCGGGGAAGGCGTCGAAGATTCCGAAGGTGGAAGGTCCCAATTGGAGGGCGAACCAGGCGATCGTCGCCGGCTCCTCCTCCACGATCGCCAGGCCACCGCGAAGAAAGTCCGCGACCTCTTTCTCTTTGCCGGGCTTCGCTTCCAATCGAACGAGCAGTGCTACCTTGGTCATGTGCGATCTCCTTGAAGAGTTGTAGATCCACTTAGAGACTATGCCAAGCAGCCCTTGGATTCACCCCTGCGAAGATCCGATGTAGTCTTCCCGCCATGAAACTCGCTCTCTTCGTTGGCCTCGGCGTCGTCCTGGCCCTCTATGTCGCCGCGCTGGCCGCCGCCGTACGGCGAGCGCTGACCAGCGGCGAGGAGCGGATCGCTCCAAGTCTTTTCGAGCTGGCACTGGGCTTCGTGACCTGCTTTTTCGACACCCTGGGAATCGGCTCCTTCGCCCCGACCACCGCGGCCCTCAAGCTCCGCAAGCTGGTCCCGGACGAGAAGATCCCGGGCACCCTCAACGTCGGCCACACGTTGCCGACCATCGCCCAAGCCTTCATTTTCATCGCCATCATCGCGGTCGACCTGAAGACCCTGGTGCTGATGATCGGGGCCGCCGTCGTCGGCTCGTGGTTTGGCGCCGGCTTCGTATCCGGCGCGCCGAGGCGCAAGATCCAGATCGCCATGGGCCTTGCCCTGCTGGCGGCAGCGGCGCTTTTCCTGATGAAGATCTACGAGGTGACCCCCGCGGGCGGCGACGCGCAAAGTCTGACGGGTTGGAAGCTCTGGGCGGGCCTCGGTGGCAACTTCATCCTCGGCGCACTGATGGAGGTGGGCGTCGGTCTCTACGCGCCTTGCATGATCCTCGTCAGCCTGCTGGGGATGAATCCGCAGGCCGCGTTTCCCATCATGATGGGCTCCTGCGCCTTCCTCATGCCCGTGGGCAGCGTCCGCTTCATCCGCACCCGGTGCTACAGCCTGCGGACGACCCTGGGTCTCGGGCTCGCCGGCGTCCCGGCCGTGCTGATCGCCGCTTTCCTCGTGAAATCGCTGCCGCTCACGGCGCTGCGCTGGCTGGTCGTGGGAGTCGTCCTCTACGCGGCGCTCTCCATGCTCCGTTCGGCCATTGTCGAGGCGAGGACCAAGGGCGCGCCGCCCGCGGCCTAAGGCCTTTTCATCAGGACTCCGCTTCTCTGGCGCGCGTGCGGGCCGCCTTGCGCGCCGACGCCGAGCGCTCCGCGGCCGTACGCTTCGACGCCGCGGACT
>Ga0075434_100003317_pt1 | contig 14393 bp, 11 predicted proteins | sample RhiMethybrSRZTD3_FD_75298 | JGI IMG/M metagenome (GOLD analysis project Ga0075434, IMG submission 75298) | Populus rhizosphere microbial communities from Tennessee, USA - Rhizosphere MetaG P. TD hybrid SRZTD3 | ecosystem: Host-associated > Plants > Roots > Rhizosphere > Soil | place: USA... | reverse complement strand
TAGATCTGGCGTCGGTGCCGCTCACCGAGGATTCGCTGCGCGGATTCGACGCGGCTGTCCTCGTGACGGATCACGCGGCGTTTCCTTACGAGCTGATCCATCGGTCGGTGCCGTTGATTGTCGATACGCGGAACGCATTTCGTTCGCGCGGCCTGCAAGGATCGCACATCGTTTCGGCGTAATCGACGTCCCCGCCCGTTCGCCCGGGACCAGACGACGAAGCCGTCACGAAGTCATGCAGCCGTGCGTGCTTTGCTTCGTCGGCCACATTGACGAAGAAGTGACGGGCACCAGGTCACCTTTGTCGTGTAGATTCGGCGCCCCAAGGAGGGCGCGCTATTGGGTGAGCATGTCGTCGTTGCCGGCCACGTATGGTGTCCGATCCAGAAGGCCATGCTTGGCGTCGTTGCCAATCCCGGAACGATCGACTGTGATTGCGGTGAAGTCGTCGAGTACGGCCTGGATTATCCGCGTCGGTGGTCTCGACGCTGGTGGGGGTGGCAATTCCAAGAGGCCCGTTATGTCGGGATGCTGTGTCTGGTGGAGATTGCGTTGATCTGGGATGCCGCAGGCCGCCCGACGGAGAATTGACGAAGCGTGCCCGGAGCGGATTGGCGCGCTGCGCTTAGCAGACGGGAGTTAGCAAAGACGGGCTGAATGCACACCCCAGAAAAACGCCGTTCATTGTCGCAACGAGCGAACTGAACTAGCGCCGCGCCGTGCGACGATTGCATCGATGGCGGCCCGTTGATCGGGACGATTATCTACGCTCTGGTGCTCCCCGTGCTACTCGCTGCTCGTCATGCCGAAGGGCGGGACGCAGATCCGCCAGGGGGGTATCTCCGCGAGTTCGCCCTACGATCCCCGTGATGCGTGATGGTCGATGTCGTCGCCAATGTCGCGCTCGTCGTTCCGTCGTATCACCGTCCTCCCGTATCCCGCCCTCCCGTGATGTCTCCGGCGAGCGGGTGTGGATAGCGGTATGGCGTGCAGGCGGCTGACTACATTCTCGATCGCGCTCAAACAGGCGCGACGATGCCGGACACCGCTGACGTCCTGCCAATGGCGGCGTAGGGGGTGGCCCATGGCACACCCCAATCCGGCGCACCATCAGTTCCATACGATCGAGACGTATCGCTCGGGGGCCCACGCGTCGCAGCGTGTGGCCCAAGTCAACGGGGCCGGCTACCACGCGTATATGGTGGTCGGCCGGCAGACGGTCGTGCACATCAGCGAAGGGCAGCGCCCCGATCTCTCGGCCTTACCCAAGATCGGGGGCGCGCGATGAGCGGACGAGTCTAAATAGTTCGCCGGGCGGTGCGTTGACCGCCGCGTGATACTGACGGCCGGTGGCTTCCGAGAAAAATCCCCATGCATCCCAAGCTCGCTCACGCGCCCTTCCACCGCCCAGGATGGATCTACGAACGCAAGGCAGACGGCTGGCGCATGCTCGCGTACAAGGACGGCGCCAGCGTTCGACTGATCTCCCGTCAGGGCTTCGACCACACGGCCCGGTTCACTGACGTGGCGGCAGCCGTGGCGCAGCCTGTCGGCGCGGCGCCTGCTCCTCGACGGCGAGATCTGCGTCTTTGATGCGCAAGTCGTGAGCTAGTTCCATCTTCTCGGCTTATTGTCTTCGGACGGCGGGCCTACGACCTTAGTCCTATGGCCCCCTTTGGGTACTTGAGGTAGCGTCGTGCCCTGCCATAGTTTCTAGGCTCTGGTCAGGCTTTTCCGCCTTCAGGAAGGAGATCAAGACAGGGTACCGCGCTCGGTCGAGTGCGGGCGGACGAAACTAGACTGTCGCAGGACGCCGGCTTGCAGAATCAAAAAGGAGCCGCCCATGCGGAAAATCACGGTGCTGCTCGGAATGCTCGCGCTATTGGTGGTGGTGCCGGTTCAGGCGACGGTGATGTACACGTTCACGGGGACTGACCTTGCGGGGACGCCTACCCTGAAGGGGACGCTCTTCTTGGACGACGTCACGCCGTTCGTCATTGTTAGCCATGACTTTGGCCCACCCCTCGGCACGTTGCTATCGGCCACGCTGCCGCCGTCACCGCTGAGCACGATCGGCGGCACGTTCAACGGTATCGCATTTACGGGCTTCGCCAGCCTGCAAATCGTTAACGGACCGCTGTTCAGCGATACGCCGTTTGGACAGTGGATCGTTCGCTCGAATATCGCAAGCCCGGACGGTTCGCTCCTGCACCTCAACCTGTTCATGAATTCGATCCCGGGGATCGTGCCGATCAGCCTGATACCACCGACGCCGTGTTGCTTTGTCGACTGCGACATCTGCAACCGGAGCTATGCCATCGTGTTCGCCGACGGTACCTTCGCGGGCGGGGTGCTTTCGCTGACGGTTCCTGAGCCGCCCACGGGCGTGCTTCTAACGCTGGCCGGCACGCTGCTCGCTTTCGTGATGCGGCAGGCGCGGCGACGAACCGCACGCCGCGCTCATCTACACCGCGTCCTTGCCTAATCTGCGTTGACGTCGACCCATCGTTTTGCCCAAAGCCACCGCAGCAGAGGCGGCGACGTGGCGCCCTATCCGATTTGCGGCGACGTCGTCGGGCGTCGGGACGGATTCCGGGCGTGAGGCCTTCGCGGAAGTCGGTGTCTTAGTGACGGATGATATTGCCGAAACGGCCAACGGCCGGCACCGATGGCTAGCTCGCCGACGCTAGGGGATGCGGATAGGTGTACGGCGTGTAAGCCGCAGGAGTCCACGTATTCGTCGCGGTGCAGATGTCGAGCACGCCCTGAAGTTGAAGCCCGTCATCAGTGGTCCCGACAGCGCCGCGCTTGCGCCCACTCGTATTCCACGACCCTTCGTCCGTCGCGTACCACGCGGTGCCGGCGGTGCATGTCGATGGCCGTGAACTGCGCGGCCCGTACCCGGTGCCCGACGCGCCCGTAAACGGAGACTTTTGCGGGTAAATCTCTCGATTCTCCTGAAGATAGCTAGAGGCGACGGCTCGTCTTGCGCAGACCGCTGGGTCCTTGTCGCAGTGGTGGTCAGATGAGCATCCCCAGTCCCCAATATCCAGTGAGTCGTAATTGGCGCCCTGCCCGTTGCTCCCCGTATTCCCAGCTAAATAGACGGGCTCTAAGTCCTGACATATGACACCGCCTGGATACGTTGAGCCGACGCACGTACCGCCGGTCGAATAGCCCCATCCCACTTGTCGGGGAGATGGATAACTCACAGTCCCAGGAGGATTCGTGATGGGGTCGCCAACCCAACACGCGTAATAGCCTTGATTGCGCCGCAGTTTCCATTCCAGGAATCGAACGGCGGACTTGTCGCCCCAGGAGTAGCCAATGCCGGCGAGAGTTGGAAGGGTATTGTCGATCACGCGCATGGTGCCAGCGCGCGCGGACACCCAGCCGTTGATGTCCGGCGGCAATCCGGCCGGTTGTAGTTCGCAGCCCTGGGATTTGACGGTATGCGTCGGGTTCTGATCGAGCACGAAGGTGTTTTTGTAGATTTCCGAGTAACGACCGCCCCGGCTTGTGTCGCCGTGATGCGTGATGCTGGAATTGATGAAGGTGTTGAACCGCATGACGACTTTAGCGTTCGTATCCACGTCGATCCCAGGCTGGTTGACGTCGCGAACGATATTGTTCTCGACATAGACGGCCCGGTCGCCGTTCGTATCGGCACTGCCATAGGTCGGCGGACCCCAGTTCGGTGGCCGACTCAGCGGCTCGCCATTGACGACAACACGGACGAACGACGAGTTGCTTAAGCAGAGCGGGCCAATGATGACGCCCCGGACGTTATTGCCAGAGACTAAACCGTGCGTCGTCTCGGTGAAATTGATAAGCGAGGTACTCGTCGCCCCGGTGATGACGATATTCTTGATGACGACCGGCTTGCCTCTCCTCCCGATACCGAGGACGTGAATCGGAGCATTTTCGTTGGCGTGACTTGCCGCATCCATCAAGATCGTGCCGGTGCCGCCGCCATCGAGGGTGGTGTTCCCCGCAGCTGATTCGTGGATCGTCAGGAGGTCAACATTGGGCCCGGAGGTCGCGTACATATTGTCGGTGAGGGTGACGCCCGCGATGACGAGCTTGATGTACTTTGTGATCGTGGTGACCTGCCTCGTCACCGCATAGCTGCCGGGGGTCACGGTGATCGTATCGCCATTGCGGGCCTTCCTGTGACATGCCCGCACATCCTTCCACGTGGGTGCGGTGAGATTTGGACTCGTGCCGAGACATGCAGCCGACGCCGGAGCCGCCATCAGCATCAGCACGAAGGCTGTAAGGATACTGGCGCGCATCAATCGCCCACTGCCGCGAGGATGCCAGCTCCGATCACGCATGTCACTGTTTTACCGCCCCCCGCCGTAGGCTTGAACGCCCCCTTCGGGCAGTCCACCCACGTCAGATCCTCAGCGCCCTGCCACGGCGGGGCAAAGTAATGCGACGAACGATAGGGGTCAATATGTTTGAGCGGCTGGTCACCGCCCAGTCATGGTTCGTACGTGATCACGCGATGGCGCCGCAATTGATCGCCACGAACGGCGCGTTCTTGCGACGGCTCTTGTGATGGATCGTGTGGGCCAGTAGCTCCTTGCCCGTTCCGCTCTCGCCCTCCACCAGCACCGTCACGTCGGTCTTGGCGACCAGCGACACCGTCGCGAAGATCTCGCGCATCCGCGGCGTGCCGCCGATGATGTCGTCGAATCGCGCGGCGGCTTCGGCGTCGGCTGCCTGACGGGACGGCATTCGCGCCGGCGGCGCCGGCGGACCATATGTCACTCTTGGCGGCAGCTCAGCCTCGAGGATGACGTCTTCCCGCGTCGGTGCTCGTGTCTCAGTCGCGCGTATTTGCGGATCACCGGACAGCGCGAGCGTCTCCCGGCGTACCTCGTCGAGGCGGGCACCGAGCGACTCGAGGATCTTCGCCGCGATCGACTCGCCCTCTTTCATGACCCCCCAGCAGCAGGTGCTCCGTGGCGTGTAATCGTGTCCGAGCTGTCGCGCTTCCTCGATCGAAAGCTCGAGAACGCGCTTGCTCGGCGCCGTACAAGCGAGACACCGATTGACTGACCATTCCGGATTTCCGTACGAGCGATTCACCGGACGGTGCCGCTGATCGTCGATCGAGGGATGCGTTCCGGTCGCCGGGGGGGGCAGGGGGGCGCACCGTCGTGTTGGCCTGAGTGAGGCCGGTCCCACCTCGCTGGGATGGCCAGGCTTGCCGTGCCTCTGCCAAGTGCAAAATCGCCATGCGCGCCCCCGCAAGTTTTGCGTCCGAGTCACCACGTAACCCTTTAATTTTCTGCACCTTCAGGGCTACGCCCACAATTCTTGCGTGCGGCACCCCACGTCAACGTTCTCGTAACGTCAGTAAAATCAATAGCTTTGCGATCAAGAGGCCAGGCATGTCCCTTGCGTTTCCCCCACCCGGCAATGGCAAGCGCGGGTGCGGATTATCGTTTTCTGGGCGGGCAGAGATGATGCCAAGCCCCATTGTTCTCGCCCAGTTAGGCTGCGGCTACTGGGGTCCGAATCTGCTCCGGAATTTCTCCGCTGTACCCGGCTGCGACGTCCGCTATGTGGTTGACGCCAGCGCAGAGCGCCGAGGCTTTGTCGAGCGTAATTTTCCCCGGACGAAGGCGCTGGCGTCTCCCGACGCCGTATTCAATGACAAGGAAGTTGCCGGCGTCATTATTGCGACGCCAGCCGGCACCCACTTCTCTCTGGCGAGACAGGCCCTCGAGTGCGGCAAGCACATCCTCGTTGAAAAGCCCCTGGCTACCACGGTGGCGGAGGTCGACATCCTCGCACGGCGCGCCGAGCGTGGTGGGCTGATCATCATGGCGGGCCACACGTTCATCTACAACGCCGCCGTCCGGTACGTGAAGCGACTGATCGATGCCGGCGAGCTCGGGGACGTCCGCTACATCTACAGCCAACGATTGAATCTCGGCCGCATCCGCTCCGACATCGATGCGATGTGGAACTTCGCTCCGCACGACATCAGCATCATTCAGTATTGGCTGGATGACCAGGAGCCCACATCGGTCCTGCGTCAGGGTCTGGACTGCATTCAGCCTGGCGTCGACGACATCGTCTTCCTCAATCTCGCCTACCCCAAGAAGATCATTGCGAACATCCACGTGAGCTGGCTCGATCCCCAGAAGGTTCGAAAGATGACCGTCGTCGGCTCCAAGAAGATGGTGGTCTACGACGATGTGGCGGATGACAAGATCGCCATCTACGACAAGGGCATCGACCGCAAGGCGGTGCTCGGTGAGCACATGGACTTCGACCATCCGGCGCGCATCGATTTCAACTACCGCAGCGGCGACATCCTCTTGCCCAGAGTCGACTTCGTCGAGCCGCTGCGTCTGGAAGCCGAACACTTCGTCGACTGCATCAGGACGGGCAAAGAGCCGGCAACCGGCATCACTCACGCCCGCACGGTCGTATCGATTCTGGAGCGCGCCGATGCGGCCCATGCGGGGCATCTGCGATGAAGCGAAGCGTCGTTCTGCTCGGGAAGGGCACATTGGCGGTCCGAATCGCCAACTGGTTTCTCAACCATCCTCGCTATGAGCTCCGCACCGTCGTTCCGGTGATTCCAGAGCCGACATGGACCGATTCCCTGTCACGCTGGGCCGATGGGAAGCTCGTGCCGATCATTCGAACGGGACACTACAAGGACATCCCCGGTGTCCTCTCCGAGGACTGGCGCGGCGATCTCGTCATGTCGGTGTTCTACGACAAGATCATCAAGCCGTGGTTCATCGACAAGTGCTCGAAGATCATCAATCTGCACAACGGGCCCCTGCCCAAGTATCGCGGCGTTTCCCCCATCAATTGGGCGCTGAAAAACCGTGAGTCCCTGCATGGCGTGACGATCCACGAGATCACGCCCGGCATCGACGACGGGCCGATTTATTCCCAGGTGCTCTACTCGATCTATCCCGAGCTCGAAGAGGTCAAAGACGTCTACGCCCGCGCGCTCGAATATGGCTGGACGCTGTTCACCCAGACCATGCCGTTGCTCGACCGCATCACGCCCATCTCTCAGGATCACTCGCAGGCGACGTATTACGCCTCGCATCAGAATTCGCTGCTCGGCGAGCGTCGAAGCTTCACGCGACAGGAATCGATCGAGCCCGCCGCCGGGCGTGTCGGTTGACGCTTTCTCAGCACGAGACGCGGCGCATGGGTGTTGCCGACGGCCGGGGACGCGAGACGGCACAGCTCAAAGGAAAGCGGGCTGCCGTCCTGCTGTTCTCATACTATCCCGCCGATGTGAGGCCGCGACGAGCCGCTGAGGCACTGGTTGGCGAAGGCATGCACGTCGAGCTCATTTGCCTGAGGAAATCGGCTGAGGAACCGACCCGTGAGGTCTTCAGGGGCGTTCACATCCTCCGGCTTCCGCTCAAGCGGCACCGTGGCGGAGCCGTGACGTATCTCGCGCAGTACTCGGCGTTCATTGCAGCCGCCTTCTTTATCCTCACCGCGCGTTCGGTGAGAAAGCGCTTCGACCTCGTACATGTCCACAACATGCCGGACGTCCTGGTCTTCAGCGCGCTCACGCCCAAGCTGCTCGGCGCGAAAGTCGTCCTCGATCTTCACGATCCGATGCCCGAGCTGATGATGACGATCTTTGGCCTCCGCTCGGAGAGCTTCGCCGTGGGTCTCCTGAAGAGGCTCGAGCGCTGGAGCGTCGCGTTCGCCGACACGGTGTTCACGGTCAATCAGGCGTGCAAACGGATCCTGACGTCGCGGAGCTGCCGTGCCGACAAGATCACGGTCGTCATGAATTCGCCGGACGAGAATATCTTCGCGCTGCGCCGTCCGGCCGCGTCGACCGCCAACGGACCACGACGGTTCGTGATGATGTATCACGGGTCGATTCTCGAGCGGAACGGCCTGGATCTGGCCATCGAGGCCTTGGCCGCGATTCGTTCCGAGATTCCCGCGGCCGAGCTGCGAATCTACGGCGATGCCACACCGTTCCTGGACGTGGTGATGGCAGCCGTTCGAAAGCATGCTCTCGAAGGGGCCGTTCGATACTTCGGCGGCAAGCGCCCCGAGGAAATCGCCGCGGCGATCGACGAGTGCGACGTCGGCATCATCCCCAATCGCCGGAGCATCTTCACCGAGATCAACACACCGACGCGGATCTTCGAGTACCTCTCCCGCGGCAAGCCGGTGGTCACAGGTCGGGCACCCGGCGTCCAGGATTACTTCGACGATGATGCGCTGTTCTTCTTCGAGCTCGGCGATATCGCCGACCTCGCCGGAAAGATCATCCACGTGTTCCGCCATCCAGAGGATGTGGAAAGAGCCGTGAGACGTGGCCAGGACACGTACCTTATGCACCGCTGGAGTGAAGAGCGCCGAGCGCTGGTGGAGTCGGCGGCGGAGCTCGTCCGATGATCGGCGTCCTCGCAAAGCCCGAGGACTACAACGTCGTGCGGGAGTTCTTCGAGCTCTTCAAGACGCCGTGGGAGTTCTGCCGTCGCGATAGACACTATGACGTGCTGCTTCAGGCCGATGGTACGTCGAATGACCGGCCGGCCGCGCTCGTGTTGCTCTACGGAACCGAGACGACAGCCTTCGATGAGCATCGTAAGCGTCTTCCGAGCGCGCCACGGCGCAATACGACGCTGTTGTGGGATGGCGATTCTATTCCGCTGTATGACAATGCCGTCGCCATCGCCGGGGACGGCGCCGCGCGCGACGTGACATTCGCCGACACGGGAGAGTCTGTCGCTTACGCTACCCACTCAAGAGGCCGGACGATCGTCCGTATCGGCTATGATTTATTTCGCGAGATCCGGTATCTGCTGACCGCGGGCCAGCCGCCCATTCACGCGGCCATTCCAACGCTCGAGCGACACATCGCCTTGCTGCGCAGCTGGATCGTGGCCGCCGGCATACCGGTCGTCGAAATCCCTCCGACCCCTGCGGGGCATCCGTTCACGGTCTGCCTGACGCACGACCTCGACCACCCGTCACTGCGCTTTCATCGCTTCGACCGCACGACGCTCGGCTTCCTCTATCGCGCGGTGATCGGTTCCGCGATCAAGGCGTGCCGCGGACGGCTGCCGCTGTCGGCGCTTCGGCGCAATGTCTCGGCGGCGCTCAAGCTTCCTTTCGTCCACCTGGGTTGGGCGAGCGACTTCTGGCTCGAGTTCGACCGTTACCTTCAGATCGAGAAGGGGCTGGCCTCCACGTTCTTCGTCATTCCGGTCAAGGGAGATCCTGGACGCACGCTCGACGGCCCGGCGCCGAGCCTGCGGGCATCCGCCTATGCGGTCTCTGACATCGCCGACCGCATCAGGGCGCTCGCCCGCGGCGGTAGCGAAGTCGGAGTCCATGGCATCGACGCCTGGCTCGACAGTGGGCAGGCCTCAGGCGAGCGCGAAGCGGTCTCTCGCGCTACGGGGACACCCACGGCGGGCGTTCGGATGCACTGGCTGTACTTCGACGCCCAGTCGCCGGCCCGACTCGAGCAGGCGGGCTTCGCCTACGATTCCACGTTCGGCTACAACGAGACAGTCGGCTTCCGCGCAGGAACGCTTCAGGCCTTCAAGCCCCTCACCGCAAAACAGCTCCTCGAGTTGCCCCTACACGTCATGGACACCGCGCTCTTCTATCCCTCCCACCTCGACCTGACTGCGGAGGCGGCAAAGACGAAGGTGCTGCCACTCGTGGACGAGGCCGAGCAGCACGGCGGCGCGTTGACGATCAACTGGCACGACCGGAGCATCGCGCCCGAGCGGCTATGGGGCGACTTTTATCTCGATCTCCTCGACGAGCTGAAGCGCAGAAATCCCTGGTTTCCGACCGCCGCACAGGCGATCGCGTGGTTTCAGCGGCGCCGTGCCGCTCGATTCGAAACAAGCCGCCAGAGTGATGGATCGGTGCGGACGCGGGCATGCGATGACGGCGCCGGGGTCGTCCCTGGCTTGACGCTCAGGATGCACACGCCGAAGGTCTCGGACGGGCCACTGCGAGCTACGCGTCGTACCGAATATATCGACGCGCCGGTCGCCGATTCGGCCGACACACACATGGCGGTCTCCTATCCATGAACGAGCCTATCTTCGAGCCCCGTATTCTTTCGTCCGGCATTCGTGACGTCCGGTTCGGTCAGAACGTCCGCGTCGTGCAGCCCGTGAATCTCTACGAGTGCGCGATCGGCGACGAGTCCTTCGTCGGCCCCTTCGTCGAGATCCAGCGCAATGTGATCATCGGCAACAGGTGCAAGATCCAGTCGCACGCGTTCGTCTGCGAGCTCGTGACGATCGGCGACGACTGCGTGATCTCCCACGGTGCGAAGTTCATCAACGACCCGTTCGTAATCGGTGGTCCGGCGCACGGAGACCGACGACTCTGGCGTCGTACGCGGGTCGGCAATCACGTCAGCATCGGTACGAACTCGACAATTCTGCCGGTATCCATCTGCGACCACGTCGTGATCGGAGCGGGGGCGGTGGTCACGAAGGACATCACGGAGCCCGGCATCTATGCAGGCAACCCGGCCAGACTGCTACGCCGCCTCAACCCAAACAACACAGCGGAGACGACCGTGAATGTACCGTTTGTCGACCTGAATGCGCAGTACCGCACGATCCGCGAGGACATCGACCGTGCGATCAGCGCGGTGATCGCCGAGTCGGCGTACATTCGCGGACCGCATGTCGAGGGATTCGAGGGCGCGTGGGCAGACACCGTCGGCGTCAAGCACTGCGTGTCGTGCGCCAACGGCACGGATGCCCTGCTCATCGCCATGCGCGGGCTCGGTGTGAAGCCGGGCGACGAGGTCATCACGGCCGCGAATTCGTGGATCTCCACGTCCGCGATGATCACGCAGACCGGCGGGCGGGTCGTCTTCTGCGATGTCGATCCGGTGACGTTCACGATCGATCCGGCTCAGCTCGAGTCCAAGATCACCTCCCGGACCGTCGGCATCATCCCCGTTCATCTCTACGGCCAGGCGGCCGACATGGACCCGATCATGGCGGTCGCCGAACGTCATGGCCTCTGGGTGCTAGAGGACTGCGCTCAGGCTCACCTGGCGCACTACAAGGGCCGGATGGTTGGCACCTTCGGCGCCGCTGCAACCTTCTCCTTCTACCCGAGCAAGAACCTCGGCGCCTATGGCGACGCGGGATGCATCGTCACCAACGACGATCAGCTCGCGGACTGGATGGCGGCGTTTGCCCGGCATGGCGGTAAGAACGAGCACGTAATGGAGGCGATCAACAGCCGAATGGACGGGCTGCAGGCAGCGATCCTCAAGGCGAAGCTGCCGCATCTACCGGAGTGGACCAAGGCTCGTCGCCGTGTGGCCTGGGAGTACGACTCGCTCCTGAAAGGGATCGGTGACGTGGAGACTCCTCAGGTGGGGGCCTGGCGTGATCACGTCTACCACCTGTATGTGATCCGAACGGAACGGCGGGATGCGCTCAAGGCCCACCTCGGCGCGGCGGGCATCGCGACGGTGTTGAACTATCCGAAGGCGTTGCCGTTCTATCCGGCGTATGCCTACCTCGATCACAAGCCGGAAGAATTCCCCGTGGCTTACCGAAACCAGTCGCGCATCTTGTCGCTACCGATCTATCCTGAGCTGCCGTCGGACATGCTTCATCACGTGACCGACCAGGTAGGGCGCTTCTTCAATGGTAGCTAGAGATCTCTCGCGCGACGTTACGAACGGTCGGTGGTGTCTCGTGACCGGCGGCGCGGGCTTCGTCGGCTCGCGCCTGATTCGTGCGCTCAACTCGAGGGGGCGGAATCACATCGTGCTGGTGGACTCCTTTTCGCGGCGCCCCGAGAAGCTCGCCACGCTCAACCAGCTGCGGGTTGCCGATTTCATCGATTACTTCACGCTCGACACGCTCAGCATCGAGGAGCTGGACCGGCGGCTGCCCCCGCTCGACGTCATCTTCCACGTGGGCGCCTGGACGGATGTCCTCGAGACCGACGTGACGAGCATGCTCCGCTACAACTTCGAGCACTCGCGCAAATGGCTCGAGCTCGGCCAGCTTCGCGGCATTCCGGTAGTGTACGCGTCGACGTCCGCCCTGTACGGTAACACCCGCATGTGTCGCACGGGCGCGCCCGAGTGCGAGCAGCCACTCAACCCGTATGGCCACTCCAAGCTGCTGCTCGATCGCTGGGTCGCAGCTCACCTCGACGAGTGGAAGTCGCCCGTGCTCGGCTTCCGATTCTTCAACATTTTCGGCCCGGGCGAGACTCACAAAGCGCACAACGCGAGCATCCCGACACGGTTCTTCCAGTTCCTGCGAGAGCGGAGGCTGATCGATCTCTACGAGGGCGACATTCGCCGCGATTACGTGCACGCCGACGACGTCGCGCGTGTGCTGATTCAGGCCTGGGAAACGGGGCAGCCGTCGGGCGTCTACAATCTCGGCAGCGGCGTGCCGATCTCCCACCGGGAGATCGCAGACGCGGTGGTTGGCGTCGCCCGCGCCGCCGGATGGCGTCTGGATCGCGATCCCATTCGAACCGTCTCGATGCCGCCCGCGGTCAAGGATCGGTTTCAGTTCTACACGCGCGCCGAAGACGTCGCGCCCTGGGTGGGCACGCTGACGGCACAACCGCTCGACAAGATGGTCGCCTATTGGACCGACCTGGCAAGAGAACGGTGAAGACGCCGAGGCTGCCTTCGTGTCTGCTGATAACGCCCGCACGCAACGAAGCGGCGTTCATTGAAAGGACCATCCAGTCGATGGTCAAGCAGACCGTTCTGCCGGCGCGATGGGTCATCGTCAACGACGGCTCGACGGACCACACGTCGGAGATCGCTCACCGCTATGCTGCGGATCACGCCTGGATTGATGTCATCGATATGCCGCCGCGAGCAGATCGACACTTCGCGGCCAAGGTCCACTGCTTCAACGCCGGCTACGAAAAGGTCAAGGCGCTGCAGCACGACATCATCGGCAACGTCGACGGTGATATCTCATTCGACGCGGACCATCTGCAGTTCCTCCTCGAGCGATTCGCCGAAGACCCCGCACTGGGCGTCGCAGGCACGATCTTCACGGAAGACGGCGGCTACCGCTCCGACGTCGACAGCTTCGAAGGGCAAACACACGTGGCCGGACAGTTCCAGCTCTTCCGCCGTCGTTGCTTCGACGACATCGCCGGATACGTGCCCCACCGGGCGGGCGGCATCGATTGGATCGCGGTCACGACCGCGCGCATGAAAGGCTGGAAGACTCGCGCGTTCCGGGAGAAGTCGTTCTTCCACCATCGCAGCCTCGGGACGGCCGAGCGCGGCAAGCTCGCATCGAGCTTCTCGTACGGTGAGAAAGACTACTATCTCGGCGGCCATCCGCTCTGGGAGCTCTTTCGAGTAGCCTACCGGATGTCCAAGCGCCCATACATCGTCGACGGCCTTGCGATCGGATTGGGATATGCCTGGGCCGGTATGCGGCGCACCGAGCGGCCGGTGTCGGGCGAGCTCGTGCGATTTCACCGCAAGGAGCAGATGCGGAAGCTGAAGACGATCCTTCAATCGATGCTCACCTTGAAGCGGGTTGACAGCTTTCGCGTTCTGCCGACCGATCGAACGTCGTGAGGCAACACTTGCCCCTCGCTGACATTCGCGCTGCCGTGCTTCGCTTCGTCCAGTGGCTGCGCCGCTACGGCGAAACGTCGCGTGATCACCAGACGTTCTTCGCCGGGCTCGGCGGCCGCGCCAAGGCGCTCTACTATCGAAAGCCACTCCTGGGGACAGTCGCGGTTGCGCCGATGATCGCCTGCGAAGCGTTCGTGCCGTCGGCGCGGCGGCTGTTCTGGAAGCCGCAACGGTTCCCCATCGCCGACGCGCACTATGCGATGGGCTTCGCGTTCCTCTACCAGGCGCTCGGGGAGCAGGCCTTCTATCGCCGCGCGGTCGACTTCCTGGACGTCCTCGAGGCCACCCGCTGTTCCCGTTACGAGCGGCATGCCTGGGGGTACCCATTCGACTGGGTCACGCGCACAGGGACGATTCGAGCGGGGACACCGCTCATCACGACGGTGGGCTATCCCTACGAGGCGTTCCGCCAGGTCTACAAGCTCGACAAGGACGAGCGCTGGCGCCAGACGATGCAGTCGACCGCACAGCACGCGTTGCGGGACTACCGCGACCTCGAAACGGCGCCAGGCGCTGCGAGCTGCGGCTATACCCCGAGCCCCGATGATCCGGCCCGCGTCGTTAATGCCAGCGCGTACCGGGCGGCGCTGCTCACGAAGGCCAGCGTCGATTTCCCCGAGCCGGAGTACGGCCGGGTCGCCGAGCGTAACCTGAACTTCGTCCTCGCCTCTCAGAACGTCGACGGCTCCTGGTACTACGCGATGGACGGCCACCGCGACTTCGTCGACCACTTCCA